>Ga0129306_1000329_pt1 | contig 79901 bp, 60 predicted proteins | sample P827metagenome_FD_94438 | JGI IMG/M metagenome (GOLD analysis project Ga0129306, IMG submission 94438) | Capybara group fecal microbial communities from Wisconsin, USA - P827 metagenome | ecosystem: Host-associated > Mammals > Digestive system > Large intestine > Fecal | place: USA: Wisconsin... | reverse complement strand
ATGGCCGGGCGTGCTGTATACGGCATCGAGGATGGTATAGCGCTCTGGCGTCTTCCTGCACTTGTTGAGTTCCAGATAGTGGGTCAGGATATTCTTGACCCGTTCTTTGATGTCTTCTCTCATTTTATGTGGTTAAATTGGTTCAAAAACCGCACAAAATTACGAAATATTCTTCAGAAACGGGCAATAATAATTTAAAAAATATCTAAATTGATGGATTTCAGCGCACTTTTAGCCAATCGTTCGTACACAAGACCCAATTCAGCAAAGCGAAAGACGCTCTGCATGGCTGCTTTCCGGACGGAAGCGAACGGTCCCTGGAGGGCTGACAACAGCTGGTCGATGTACTCGTTGATACCTCGCTCGTTGGGTTCCTGACCGTTCATAAACAGGCGCGAGAGAACGTGGAATCCGCAGAGCTGGTAGTACTCCTGGTCGGAGGCGAGCCACTGGTAGGCTTTCTCGGGAGCAAACGGCAGATGCTGCCACAGATTGAAGGCCAGCTGCTCGGCAATCTCCTGCGATGGAACCTGCTCCATCCAGATGTCAACCACCTCGGGCAGTATCTTGTCGGCTGGCATAAGCATCGTGGCCAGTATCTTGCACTCGCGGACATTCTCCTTCCAAAGGGCGATGGCTAGGTCGTAGTCAGCACCAATCTCATCGGCCATGTCGCGAAGACGGGGCAGCGTGGCTCCCCAGTTCAGATGATAGTTGAGCCCCTTGTCGCGCATAGACTGCGCAACGGCACCATCCATCATCTGACGGAACGACTGCTTGATCTGCTTGACTTGTTCCTGGGTTGTCATATCAGCGTAGCATATTCAGAACTATAGCGCAACATCTGGTGGGCATAGCTCTCACCGTAGTTGAGCTGTATGTCGCAAATCTCATGCTGATCGTCGTAAACGGGCAGCATCTGCGGATTGATAAAACCTTTGTAAGGAGCCAAGTTAAGACGCTTGTAACGCTCCAGCACCTCGGCATGAATTGTGGGATCAACGCGCACGGCATAACGCTCTACCAACTGACGGGCAGCCTCGTAGTCACCCTCGCTCTTGATGTGCTGCACCTCGGCCAGCAAGCGGGCTATCAGTTGGCGCAAGGCCTCGTAGTCACGAATCTGCACAAAGGTCTTGCCGTCGCGCTGAACCAACTGGATGACATCGCCCTGCTCGTAGCACCAATGGGCTATCAGGGCGCGGTTTCGCATGTGGGCTTCCTCTATCTGATGGCCCGGCTGAATACGGATGAGTTGCGTCATCAGACCGTTCATCATATAGGAATAATACTGTGACTTGTAAGCCTCGCCGTCGGGCACCAGTCCGAGTTCTACCAACTTCTGGTCGGCAATGTAATAAAGGCCAAAAAGGTCGGCACGCGCCTCCTCTATTGTATTGCCGTAAGCCTTTAGCGCATCGGGGTCAGTACCAGGCAACAGTTGCCCGCTACCATGTCCGAGACACTCGTGAAGGTCTGTGTGTAGGTCGTCGCAAACATCACCATAACGCTCTATCAACGAGAGGGTTGGCGCGTCGATAACAAACTCTTCCCTGAAGCCGCTGCCGTGAGCCGCCTTGTTATAGGCATCGGTGATATTGCTGATGGTGATGCTCTTGCTGCCATGCTGAGCGCGAATCCAGTCGGCGTTGGGCAGGTTGATGCCAATAGCAGTAGAGGGATACTCGTCGCCACCGAGCATAGCGGCACAGATGGCATTGGCCACGACACCTTTTACCTTTGCTTTGCGGAAGCGGGGATCGACGGGAGAATGGTCTTCGAACCATTGGGCATTGCGACTGATGGTCTGGGTGCGCTTAGTGGCTTCCAGGTCCTTGTATTCGACAATACCTTCCCAAGAACCCTTCATGCCCAACGGGTCGCCATAGACCTCGATGAAACCATTGACAAAGTCGATGCGCCCCTCGTGCTCACTCACCCACTCTATGCAGTAGTCGTTGAACAGCCGGAGGTCGCCCGTCTGGTAATAGTCTATCAGCAGCTGGATGACGCGGCGCTGGTGGTCGTTCTCGGCCACAGTAGCTGCTTTCTCAAGCCAATAGACGATGTGGCGAATGGCATTGGCATAGCGCCCGTTGGCCGACCATACCTCCTCGCAGACCACTCCGTCGCGCTTGACCAGCGTCGAGTTCAGTCCATAAGAGGGGGGCTGTGCATTATCGGTATCAGCCTCTTTCATGCGGTTATAGAAATCCTCAGCCTCCTGTTGTGTCACACCATCATAGAAATGGCAAGCAGAGGTCTGTACCAAATCCTCGCCATCGGTCTGATTGACACGCTTAGGCAGCATCTCTTCGTCGAAAATAACGGGAAACAGCTCGTCGCACAGCTGGTCGACAGTCTCACCGCTTCGTAACGGCAGCCGCTTTTCATCCACCAGATGCAATACGCTGCGAAGATAATCTTCACCGAAAGCCGGCTTGAACTTCTCGCAGCCGTAATGGTGGTAGATACCGCTGGAAAACCACACACGCTTCAGGTATTCCTCCAAAGCGACAAAGTCGGGTGTATCACGAGGAACGGTCAGGTCGGTGTATACCACTTCCAACATTTTGCGGATACGGAGATTATAGCGGCCAAACTGGTCGAACGTGATGTCTCTGCCAAAAAGCGTGGCTTTCGACAGGTAGTAAACTAAAATTTTCTGCGATAAAGATAATTGCTCAAACCCGTTCAATCGGTATCTGAGCAATTGAATGTCAGCAAAGCGCTCGTCTGAATAGTTCATAAAAAGTTACTATCAGAAAACGCTTATTTCTTAACCCTTTCAGAAGGATGCTCTTCCAGGAACTTAACGCGATAATGGCGTGGTGTAGTATGCATAATCCTGTAAAAAGCTGCATAGAACGACTGACGGTTTGCGAATCCAACCATGTCGCTAATCTCTTCCATGCGTAACCTTTGATAACGGCGATCCACAAGAAGCGTCAAGGCTTCTTCAATTCTATACTTGTTGACGTAAGAAGTATAGTTCATGTGGAAACGAACATTCACAATCGCAGAGAGGTAACGTGTATTGGTACCCAAGTCCTCTGCAAGTTTCCTGGCTGAATAATCCTTGTCCTTATACTTCTTCTGCATGACGATGATGTTGCGGATTTTCTCCTCCATCTCGTCCATCAACTGGGGACTAACGAGGGTTCTATAAGAAGCCTCTTTTACCTTTTTTTCTGTAATATTATACTTTGCCATAACTACTGAAGAAAAGAATACTACATATTATTTTTTGCAAAATTACAAAAAAAATTGATACCCTGTATCTTTTTTTTAGAAAAAAAACACTAATTTTGTACAAAAATTGAATAAATGGACAAGAAAAGCATATTAAAACAGTATTTTGGCTATGGTTCTTTCCGTCAGAACCAAGAAGAAATCATAGAAACGGTGATGGATGGAAAGGACTGCGTAGTGCTGATGCCGACAGGTGGCGGAAAGAGCATCTGCTACCAGATTCCGGCTATTGCGCTGCCCGGAACTGCCGTCGTCGTATCGCCGCTCATCAGTCTGATGAAGGACCAGGTGGAAGCCCTGCGCGCCAATGGTGTAGAGGCCGAAGCGCTGAACAGTATCAATGAGTTTAGCGCCGACACTTTGATTCGCAGGAAATGCTTGGATGGCACGCTGAAATTGTTGTATATTTCACCGGAAAAACTTTTGACGGAAATTGACGGTCTGTTGCGCCATATTAAGATTTCCATGTTTGCTATTGACGAAGCTCACTGCATTAGTCAATGGGGACACGACTTCCGACCGGAATACACCCAGCTGAGCGTACTTCACAAACAATTTCCCAACGTGCCCATCATGGCACTGACGGCTACAGCCGACAAGGTGACCCGAATGGACATTGTCACACAACTGAACCTAAAGGATGCACGCTTCTTCATCTCCAGTTTCGACCGTCCGAACCTGAGCCTGAGCGTCAAACGAGGCTATACCACGAAGGAGAAAGACCTGTATATCCTGAATTTCATCAAAGCACGGCCGATTGACAGCGGTATCGTCTACTGTCTGAGTCGTAAGAATACGGAGAAGGTGGCCAAATTCCTGTGTAGTAATGGCATCAAAGCAGGAATCTACCATGCAGGTCTTACCCCTCAAGAGCGCAATAAAGCTCAGGAGCAGTTCAAGCAGGATGCCCTTCAGGTTGTTTGCGCCACTATTGCTTTTGGTATGGGTATCGACAAAAGTAACGTGAGATGGGTCATCCACTACAACATGCCCAAGAGTATCGAGAACTTCTATCAGGAGATAGGACGCGCGGGACGAGACGGAGCACCTGCTGATACCGTCTTGTTCTATTCGCTGGCCGACATCATTCAACTCGAGCAGTTTGCCAAAGATAGCGGACAACAGGAATTGAACAAGGATAAATTGCGCCAAATGCAGGAATATGCAGAATCAGGCGTGTGCCGACGACGCATTCTGCTCAACTATTTCGGCGAACAGATGGATCACGACTGCGACAACTGCGACGTCTGCGAGAATCCTCCAAAAAGATTTGACGGAACACGTTATGTGCAAATGGCACTTAGCGCTATTAAGCGAACCAACGAGAACATACGCACTTCTACCATCATAGAGATACTGAAAGGTATCCCCTCGCCTACTGTTAAACGCTTGGGATACGACCAGTTGAAGACTTTCGGTGTAGGAAAAGAACTGTCCACGCAAGATTGGCAGGACTATCTGTTGCAAATGCTCCAGATGGGATTCATCGAGATTCTGTACGACCAGAAAAATATCGTACATACAACGTCCAGTGGCGACGATGTGCTCTTTGGCAGAAAGACAGCTGAGCTCTGTGTGATAGACCGCAGGATGAAAGAAGCGCCTAAGACCAGAAAGCGGTTGCATCTGGAGATTCCCACCATCACCATTCCAGGACTGCCACCCACCACAGGGCGTGAAGACCCAAAACTGTTTGAAGCCCTTCGCAGCTTGCGACATTCCTGTGCCGACGAAGAAGGATTTCCACCTTATATTATTTTCAGCGACAAGGTGCTTCACTCGTTGGCAACCATCAAACCGACAACCCTCGAGCAGTTTGGCTTTATCTCGGGCATTGGTGAATACAAGAAACAGAAATACGGTCAACGCTTCGTGGCATTGATTCAGAAATACGTCTAAGAACAAGGAGTTCGGACTATGCCGACAGGTCTTGAAGCAGAATGCTACGTGCATCATGAAGGTAATTTCCGCGCAGCTCGATGGCTTTGCCCCATTGCTCGCTAAACAGCTCGCTCACGTCCAGGTCAATTTTCCATGTTCCCTGGGATTCTAGGCGGTCAATCATAGTGCCCAGCGTGAGATTTTTGATGTCCTCTGCAGGCACGAAACGGGATGTTTCGCCCTTCTCGTCGCTGGTCATCTCAAGAATGAGCCCAGCCTCCATCAGGTCATATAAGATATCGTTGACAAAACGGATGGGAATCGTGGTGCGCTCGCGCAGTTCCAGAGCCGACAAGGCTTTCTGACCGTTGGCAAAGCGACGACAGATATGACTCATCAGCAAAGCGGTAAGCATCAGACGATAGCGATGGCTAATCTCGCCCGTGTTGGCATCGTAGTCGTAGAAATCGAGATTCTGGTTGGTGTAGCACAATTCGGCTCCGAAGAGACAGATGGTCCATGATATCTGCACCCACAGCATGAACAACGGCAGGGCGGCAAACGAACCGTAAATGGCGTTGTAGCTGGAGAGAAACATCTGCGAGTGGATATAGAATATCTGCAAGCCCTGCATAGCAATACCCGAGAGAATGCCCGGAATGATGGCACTTGAGACCTTCACGTGGGTATTGGGCATGAACACGAAGAGCGCTATAAACATGGCCGACATCAGTACATAGGGAAGCAGGTCGATGGCAAAGCGAAGTGTTGGCCCCAGCAACAGCATGTCGGGCATCGAATCGGCAATGGTTGCCATGAAGATAGAGATACCCGAAGTCAGCACGATGAGGATGGGAAAGACGAAGAACATGGCCAGATAATCCGTGAAAGTACGGAAAAAGCTGCGAGGCTTCTTCACTTGCCAGATCTCGTTGAAAGTGTCCTCGACGTTGCTCACTAGCATGAGTACCGTATAGAGCATGAAAAGCAGACCAATTCCGAGGAAAATGCCACTCTTAGTGTGAACCAGATAGCTGTTTACGAATCCGATGATCACTTCAGCAGCCTGCGGTTGCGATTCGAAAGTGCTTCTAAACCAAACCTCGATATATTTATTGTAGCCAAAACCACGGGCGATAGCAAAGACAACAGCCAGAATAGGCACAATGGCCAACATGGTAGAGTAAGTAAGAGCCGATGCCTTCTGCAGTACTCGTTTGGCAGTAAAGAATCGGATGGCAAGCACCACCTTTTTCAGCACTTCCAATAAGACAAACTTAAACGGCGAGACATCGCCCTCCGTAATCCTCCATAGTCCTGTCTGAAAAAAATGGATGATGTTGTCAATCTGCTTGCCCATGATATCTTGTCAAAAAATGTATTCAATAAAAAAAGAAAGCACTGCCCTTATAAGCCGGGTTCTGTACCTCACGAATGAGGCGTCTGTCATTTATCTACTCTGTCAGTTGCCTGACAGCTCTAGCATTCTACCCTCCATCGTCATTCCCGAAAGAACAATCGGGCGGACAACCCTCAAACGATGGTTTACGCGAACTTGCAGCCTCCAGATGGAACAGCTCAGCGATCACCCGCTGACTGGTAGTCTCTTACACTGCCTTCTCACCCTTACTCCTTGCGAAGCGGTTATTCTCTTCTTCCATATCCTACTGTCACCAATAGCTGGTATTTTCACCAGTGGAGCGTCCTCTGCTGCCCGGACTTTCCTCTCGTACTCTACCCTCTTCGTAAAAAGGCGGTTAGCACCAGCGACAGACCATGACACTGCTTTCAGCGCACAAAATTACAAAATATTTTCGAAAAAAAGCGCCCGTTTCGAAAATAATTCGTAATTTTGCATCCGTTTTTATAAATAGGTATATGGAATTAGCAAGCAAATACGACCCAAAAGAGGTCGAATCAAAATGGTATCAGTATTGGCTGGACAACAAATTGTTCGCCTCGAAACCCGATGGACGTGAGCCATACACAATCGTCATTCCACCTCCTAATGTGACCGGTGTACTACACATGGGTCATATGCTCAACAACACCATTCAGGACATCCTGGTGCGCAGAGCCCGCATGGAGGGCAAGAACGCCTGCTGGGTGCCTGGTACAGACCACGCCTCTATCGCTACCGAAGCTAAGGTGGTAAAGAAGTTGGCTGAGCAAGGCATCAAGAAGCATGACCTGACGCGCGATGAGTTCTTGAAGCATGCATGGGACTGGACCGATGAGCACGGCGGTATCATTCTGAAGCAGTTGCGTCGTTTGGGTGCCAGCTGCGATTGGGACCGCACAGCCTTCACGATGGATGAGAAACGCTCTGAAAGTGTTATCAAAGTATTCGTAGATCTTTACAACAAAGGATATATCTATCGCGGTCTGCGCATGGTGAACTGGGATCCCAAGGCGCTGACGGCCCTGTCTACTGAGGAGGTTATCTACAAAGAGGAGAAGTCGAAACTCTACTATCTGAAATATTACGTAGAGGGTTCTGACAAATATGCTGTGGTAGCTACTACCCGTCCGGAGACCATTATGGGCGATACCGCTATGTGTATCAATCCCAAAGACCCGAAGAACCAGTGGCTGAAGGGCAAAAAGGTCATCGTACCTCTGGTAAACCGTGTGATTCCTGTTATCGAGGACCGCTATGTTGATATCGAGTTTGGTACGGGTTGTCTGAAGGTTACTCCTGCTCACGACACCAACGACTATATGCTGGGTAAAACTCATAACCTGGAGACTATCGATATCTTCAATGCCGACGGCACCATCTCTGAGCAGTCGCCACTTTATGTTGGTATGGACCGCTTTGCTTGCCGTAAGCAGATTGCCAAAGATCTGGAGGCTGCCGGACTGATGGAAAAGGTAGAGGACTACACCAACAAGGTTGGTTACTCAGAGCGCAATCCTGATACAGCTATCGAGCCACGTCTCTCTATGCAGTGGTTCCTGTCTATGCAGCACTTTGCAGACATCGCCCTGCCTCCCGTGCTCAACGGAGAGCTGAAGTTCTATCCACAGAAATATGTCAACACCTATAAGAACTGGCTCGAGAATATCCAAGACTGGTGTATCTCTCGTCAGCTTTGGTGGGGTCATCGTATTCCTGCCTACTATTATAACGAGCAGGGCGAATTCGTTGTTGCCGAGACGCGTGAGAAGGCTCTTGAATTGGCACAGCAGAAAGATCCTAATGTGACGGATGCTGACCTGCGTCAGGATGAAGATGCACTCGACACCTGGTTCTCCAGCTGGCTGTGGCCTATCTCGCTGTTCGACGGTATCAACAATCCGAAGAGCGAGGAACTGGCTTACTACTACCCCACCTCCATTCTCGTAACAGGTCCCGATATCATCTTCTTCTGGGTAGCCCGTATGATTATGGCTGGCTACGAGTATGTAGGTAAGATGCCTTTCAAGCACGTTTACTTCACTGGTATCGTTCGCGACAAACTGGGTCGTAAGATGTCGAAGTCACTTGGCAACTCGCCTGACCCCATCGAACTCATTGAGAAGTTCGGTGCTGATGGTGTACGTATGGGTATGATGCTCTCTGCTCCGGCAGGCAACGACATCCTGTTCGACGAGTCGCTGTGCGAGCAAGGCCGTAACTTCAACAATAAGATTTGGAATGCCTTTCGTCTGGTTAAAGGTTGGCAGGTTGCCGACATCGAGCAGAGCGAGGCTGGAAAGACTGCTGTTGCCTGGTTTGATGCCAAGTTGAAAGCGGTCAACGAAGAGCTGCAAGACCTCTTCTCCAAGTATCGTATATCGGAGGCTTTGATGGCTGTCTACAAACTCTTCTGGGATGAGTTCTCCAGTTGGTATCTGGAGATGGTTAAGCCTGCTTTTATTGACGGTCAGGCTCAGCCCATCGACCGTGCCACTTATGAGGCTACCCTGCACTTCTTTGACGTGCTATTGAAGATGCTCCATCCCTTCATGCCGTTTATCACCGAAGAGTTGTGGCAGGCACTTTGTGATCGCAAGGCTGGTGACAGCATCATGCGCGAGAGCCTCACACTCAGCGGCATATCAGCAGAAGAAGAGAAACTGCTTGCTGACATTGAGCAAGTGAAGCAGATTGTCTCTGGCATTCGCATGGTACGCAATCAGAAGAACATTGCACCCAAAGAGGCTTTAGAGTTACAGGCTGTATCGCAGAACCACTTCGAAGCTTATAATGCTGTCATCAAGAAGATGGCAAACGTCAATGTTATCAACGTGGTAGCTGAGAAAGACGCTACTGCCAGCAGCTTCATGGTAGGTACAGACGAGTTTGCCGTTCCTCTTGGCAACATGATTGATATCGATGCAGAGATAGAGAAACAGGAAGCTCAGCTCAAACACCTTGAAGGTTTCTTGGCTGGCGTGATGAAGAAACTCTCCAACGAGCGTTTCGTAGCCAATGCCCCTGAACAGGTGGTAGCCCTTGAGCGTAAGAAGCAAAGCGACTCTGAGGAGAAGATTGCTGCCCTGAAAGACTCTCTGGCAGCCCTGAAAGCTCAGAAATAAGTATATTTCACATGACACCTAAAGAAGAAAGAAATCAGCAACTGGCAGAGCGTATCATTAAAGATCTGCATCGCCGCCATATGAAGGGCTTCTATTGTGCAACGGGCAAAGATGCGGTCAAACTGGTCTCTGAACTCATTGAAGATGGAAGTTCAGTGACGTGGGGTGGTTCTATGACCATCCGTGACTTAGGAATTCCTGACGCATTGAGAAGCAGAGGCACGTTGGAGGTTCTTGACCGCGATTTGGTGGAAACACCGGAAGAAAAGCAGGAAATGTATCTTCGTGCTTTCTCGACTGATGTCTATCTGACCAGCGCCAATGCCATCTCCGAAGACGGTGTCATCGTGAATATCGATGGTAATGGCAACCGCGTAGCTGCGATCACATGGGGACCTAAGAAAGTCATCTTCGTGATTGGTCTTAATAAGGTGGCACAGACCACAGAAGCTGCGCTGGCCAGAGCAAGAAGCACAGCGGGGCCTATCAATGCCCACAGATTCGACATCAAGACGCCTTGCAATTCTGACGGAATCTGCCATAACTGCAACTCAGCAGAGAGTATTTGCAGCTATGTGCACTTCCTCAGAAACTCTCCGAGAGGCAAGCACGTCGTGGTGCTTGTTGGCGAAGATTTGGGCTATTAATATTATAAGGTGATGCTTTCTATCTTGAAACGCTGAACACCTGCAGGAACACGCACTTCCACTTCATCGCCCACCTTTTTACCTAAAAGAGCTTGGGCTATAGGCGACTTGATGGAGATTTTTTTCTCCATCATGTTTGCTTCATGGGGACTGACTACCGTGTAAGCTGTCTTGAAACCATTTGACATATTGGTGATTTCCACTTTGGTAAGCAGACCAACAGTATCAGAGCCAAGTCTATTGGTATCGATAACCCTTGCAAACTCTAGCACTCGCTGCTTGAAACGGATTTGACTTAACAGCCTACCCTGCTCGCGCTTCGCTGCATGATACTCAAAGTTCTCACTCAGGTCACCCTGTGCACGTGCTTCTGCAATAGCCTCCCGGACCCTTGGCAGTTCAACGCTTTCCAGCTGATGTAGTTCGGCTACTAACTTGTCATAGCCTTCTTGAGACATATATTCCATAATGTTGTTGTCGTTAATATTGGTTGCAAAGGTACAAAAAAAATCGATTATTAACATCGAAATGGTTACTTTTAGTTCTCTTTACGTTACTTATCATTAAATATTTCGGAAAAACAATAGCCATAACAATTTTTTTTAGTATATTTGCAACATCGTTAGATATTGAAAGTAACAACTAACAATACTTTATTAATTATTTATTTAATATGAACGACAACAAAGTTATGAACAGAGCAGCGGATAACATTCGTATCCTTGCTGCCTCGATGGTTGAAAAGGCTAAGTCGGGACACCCCGGCGGAGCTATGGGAGGTGCTGACTTTATCAACACGCTGTACTCAGAATTCCTGGTTTATGACCCCGAGAATCCTGCATGGGAAGGTCGTGACCGTTTCTTCCTGGATCCAGGTCATATGGCTCCTATGCTCTACTCTCAGTTGGCTCTGATTGGCAAGTTCACACTGGAAGATCTGAAGAATCTGCGCCAGTGGGGTTCAGTTACGCCTGGTCACCCCGAGCGCGAGATTGAGCGCGGTATCGAGAACACTTCCGGTCCTCTTGGTCAGGGACACACCTTCGCTGTTGGTGCTGCTATTGCCGCTAAGTTCCTGAAGGCTCGTCTGGGTAATGTAATGAACCAGACAATCTATGCTTATATCTCTGACGGTGGTGTACAGGAAGAGATTTCTCAGGGTGCAGGCCGTATTGCCGGTAACCTTGGTTTGGACAACTTGATCATGTTCTACGACGCCAATGATATTCAGCTCTCTACGAAGACTGAGGTGGTTACCTGTGAGGATACCGCTAAGAAGTATGAGGCTTGGGGCTGGTATGTTCAGAAGATTGACGGTAACGATGTTGACCAGATTCGTGAGGCTATCAAGAAAGCTCAGGCTGAGAAGGAACGCCCAAGTCTGATTATCGGTCATTGCGTAATGGGTAAGGGTGCCTTGAAGGCAGACGGTAGCAGTTATGAGAAGAACTGCGCTACCCACGGCGCTCCTCTCGGCGGCGATGCTTATATCAACACTATGAAGAATCTAGGTGCTGATCCCGAGAATCCATTCGTTATCTTCCCAGAGGTTCAGGAACTCTACGCAAAGCGTGCTGAGGAGCTGAAGAAGATTGTTGCTGAGCGCAAGGCTGAAAAAGCTGAGTGGGCAAAGGGACATCCCGAGCAGGCTAAGCAGATGGAAGAGTGGTTCAGCGGTAAGGCTCCAAAGATTGACTGGAGCAAGGTTGAGCAGAAAGCCGGTAGCGCTACACGTAGTGCCTCTGCTGCTGTTCTTGGCGTACTTGCTGAGCAGGTTCCCAACATGATCTGCGCATCAGCCGACCTCTCTAACTCAGATAATACCAATGGCTTCCTGAAGAAGACCAAGGATATCGTGAAGGGCGACTTTAGCGGAGCATTCTTCGAGGCTGGTGTTGCTGAGCTGACGATGGCTTGCTGCTGTATCGGTATGGCTTTGCACGGTGGCGTTATCCCCGCTTGCGGTACCTTCTTCGTATTCTCTGACTACATGAAACCCGCTGTTCGTATGGCTGCCTTGATGGAGCTGCCCGTGAAGTTCATTTGGACTCACGATGCATTCCGCGTTGGTGAGGATGGACCTACTCACGAGCCTGTTGAGCAGGAGGCACAGATCCGCTTGATGGAGAAGCTGAAGAATCATCATGGCAAGAACTCTGTATTGGTAGTTCGTCCTGCTGATGCTGAGGAGACCACCGTTTGCTGGCGTATGGCAATGGAGAACGTTGACACCCCAACAGCTCTCATCTTCTCTCGTCAGAACATCGAGATGCTGCCCGAGGGCAACGACTACAACCAGGCAACCAAGGGTGCTTACGTAGTTGCCGGTTCAGACGAGGACTACGATGTCATTATGCTCGCTTCTGGTTCTGAGGTTTCTACTCTTGAGGCTGGTGCTAAGCTGCTCCGCGAGGATGGCGTGAAGGTTCGCATCGTCAGCGTTCCTTCTGAGGGTCTGTTCCGCAGTCAGTCGAAGGAATATCAGCAGAGCGTATTGCCCGCTGGTAAGAAGAAATTTGGTATGACCGCTGGTCTGCCTGTCAACCTCGAAGGTTTGGTAGGTGCAGACGGTACTGTATGGGGTCTCGAGAGCTTCGGATTCTCAGCTCCTTATAAGGTTCTCGACGAGAAGCTGGGCTATACTGGCCAGAATGTTTACGAACAAGTAAAAAAATTACTTGCATAATATGGAAGTGAAGACAGTTGGAGTAGCCTGTGACCACGCAGGCTACCCTTTAAAGAAATTCGTTCTCCAATATTTGGAGGAGAAAGGGTATCCTTATATGGATTATGGTACATGGAGCGATGCTTCTGTTGACTATCCTGATTTCGGCCATGCTCTGGCCGAGGGTATCGAGAACGGTGAGGTTTATCCAGGCATTGCCATCTGTGGCAGTGGTGAGGGTATTGCCATCACCCTGAACAAGCACCAGAAAGTACGTGCAGGTTTGTGCTGGATTCCCGATGTTGCTCATCTGATTCGTCAGCACAACGATGCTAATGTGCTGGTCATGCCTGGTCGTTTTATCGACAATAACATGGCCCGTAAAATCATGGACGAGTTCTTCACCGCAACCTTCGAAGGCGGACGCCATCAGAAGCGCGTGGACAAGATTCCCGTTCAACAATAAACCTTTAGTTATTTGAAGGCGATGAATTTTCGATTAGCATCGATTATTTTGGCGATGCTATGGATATCGATAGTCCGAGCTCAAGAACTGCAAGTAAAGATAAGTATCAATACACAGCAGGTAGAGGGCTCGGACAAGTCGGTGTTCGATAATTTGCAGCAGACATTGGAACAGTGGATGAACGACCGCCAGTGGACTGAATTGCAATTTCAGAAACATGAACGTATTGTCTGCAACTTCAATTTGACAGTAACCAAGTATGATAAGTCGGCCAATACGTTTGAATGTACTGCCATGATTCAAGCGAATCGTCCCGTGTATAATTCGTCCTACACGAGTACATTATATAATAATAAAGATGGAGACTTTAATTTTCAATTCGCACAGTTCGATCAATTGAACTATAACGACGAGACGGTAGATAACCAGCTGACGGCGCTGATGGCTTACTATGCCTATCTGATTATCGGACTTAACCTGGATAGTTTTGCACCATTAGGTGGTACAGACATACTACAACGTTGCATGACTGTTGCCAACAATGCTCAAGACCTCGGATACTCAGGTTGGAAGTCGTTTGAAGACAGCCGTAACCGATTTGCCATTATCAACGACTATATGGACGAACAGATGAAGCCGTTTCGCCAACTGCAATACGACTATTACAGATTAGGGATGGACGAGATGGCCAACAATGCAGAACGCGGAAGAGTGAACGTAACAAAAGCTCTGGAAGACGGGTTGAAAGTAGCGCACGAACAGAAGCCACTGAGCCTGTTACCGCAAATTTGGACTGACTATAAACGCGACGAAATCGCGAACATATATCAAGGCAAGGGCACACAAAAAGAGAAACAAACTGTTTATGATTTGTTGCTCAACATCAATGCCTCGCAAAACAATGCATGGGAAAAAATCAAGAAATGAGAAGAATGAAATAATGATATGCTAAAACAACTGTATATTAAGAACTTTACGCTGATCGACGAACTCAATATTGAGTTGTATCCAGGATTTTCGGTCATTACAGGTGAAACAGGTGCAGGAAAATCGATTATTCTGGGAGCTATAGGACTGCTGTTGGGTCAACGAGCAGATTCGAAGACCATCAAGCAGGGAGCAGACCGTTGCGTGATAGAGGCACATTTCGACTTGTCACGTTACAATCTCAAGCCGTTTTTCGACGATAATGATATCGAGTATGATGACTACGATACGATTATCCGCCGAGAGCTGACAGCTGCAGGCAAGAGCCGTGCTTTCATCAACGATACACCTGTGGCGCTGACGATGCTCAAGGAATTGGGCGACCAGTTGGTTGACGTGCACTCACAACACCAGAACCTATTGCTTAATAAGCAAGGCTTCCAACTGAATGTTATTGATATCTTGGCTCATGACAATAAGGAGTTGGCTGATTATCAAGAATGCTACGACCAGTATCGTCATAAAGTAAAGCAGCTTTCTGATTTACAAGAAGAGATAGCCAACAACCAACAACAAGCAGAGTTTCTGCAGTTCCAGTACACAGAACTGAGCACCGCCAATCTGAAAGAGGGAGAGCAAGAGGATTTGGAGCAGCAGCAAGACACTATGTCGCATGCTGAAGACATCAAGAGTGCACTATATGAAGCAGACAAAGCGCTTAACAGTGATGAGACGGGTATTGTTTCGCAAGTCAGAAAGGCTACCAACGCACTCAATGGAATCAACAGCGTGTTGCCGCAAAGCGTTGAACTTTCAGAACGCCTCGACTCTTGTCGTATTGAGCTAAGAGATATTGCCGACGAGGTGAACAATCTGTTAGAGCGAATCGATTTCAACCCAGCAGAACTGGATTCCGTTAACAATCGGTTGGACAGACTTTATGAGTTGGAACATAAATATCATGTTGATACGGTAGAAGAACTGATCAGTCTGCGTGATACGCTGAAAAAGCAACTCGACAACATAGAAAATAGCGACGAAGCCATTAGCGAACTGGAGAAAGAGGTGAAGCGCCTGCAGAGTCAATGCCAGCAACGTGCTGAGGCCATCAGTAAAATGCGCCAGGCAGTAGCCCAGAAGATGCGCAGTCAATTGGCAGAGCGCCTTCAAGCTCTCGGTATGCCCCATGCACGTTTTGATGTAAATATCACCAAAACAGAGTTGGGACGTAACGGACAAGACAATGTTGAATTCCTTTTCTCCGCAAACACTTCTACCCCACTCCAACCAGTTGCTCAGGTGGCTTCTGGTGGTGAGATTGCACGCGTTATGTTGTCGTTGAAAGCCATGATTAGCGGAGCTATCAAACTGCCAACCATCATCTTTGACGAGATTGATACAGGTGTAAGTGGTAAGATTGCGGAGAAGATGGCTCAGATCATGCAGGAAATGGGACGTGCAGAACGACAAGTCATCAGCATTACCCACCTTCCACAGATTGCTGCATTGGGCAGTCATCACTATCGTGTATCGAAAGAAGAAACCCAAAATGGTACAACCAGCCATATGACTGAATTGAGTAGTGAAGAGCGAGTGAACGAAATCGCTCAGATGCTCAGCGGAAGTGATGTGACCGAGGCTGCCATTCAGAATGCTAAAGAACTATTGAAATCATGAAACGTATTTTATTTGCACTGATTATTTTTACACTATCGCTGAATGCTGCAAAGGCACAGTCATGGGCCAAAAAGGCAGCCAATGCTGTTTTCACCCTCAAGACATTTGGTGAAGATGGCTCCTTAATAGCCAGCAGCAACGGATTTTTTATCAGCGAACAAGGAGAAGCCGTTAGTAGCTTCACTCCATTTAAGAATGCTCAACGTGCTGTCATCATCGACGCACAAGGTAAGGAAATGCCCGTTGATTGTCTGTCAGGAGCTAACGAGATGTACGATGTAGTCAAATTTCAAGTTGCTATACCGAAGAAAGTTACAGCTTTGTCGATTGCCGGCGCTCCTGCTGCAGATGGCTCTTCTGCCTGGTTGTTGCCCTACGTTGCGAAGAAGACACCTGTTTGCACCAGCGGAACGGTAAGCAAGGCCGAGCAGTTTGGCGACAACTACACCTACTATACCCTAAACATGAATGTGACGGAACAACAGGTAGGTAGCCCTGTTATGAACGAACAAGGTGAAGCAATTGGAATTCTACAGCTTTCTGCGGATGGTAAGGCATCTGTTGGCTATGCCGTTAGCGTGTTGTTTGCCAAAAGTCTGCGTATGACAGGACTGAGCATCAACGATCCAGCCATTCGTTCAACAAAAATTGCCAAAGCATTGCCCGATGATGTCAATGAAGCCATGCTGACTCTCTATGTTTCAGGAGCTTCGATGAGTCAAGATGAATATGACGTTTTGATAGAACGCTTTATCCAGAAATTCCCACAATCACCTGATGGTTATGTCTATCGCGCTCGTGCGAAGATGGCAAAAGGCGACTACGCTGGTGCTGATGAGGATATGAAGTATTCCGTAAAAGTGGCTGAAAAGAAAGACGAGGCTCACTACCAGTTTGCCCAGATGATTATGCAGTATCATCTGTATCAGACTGACAAGACTTATGAGCCTTGGTCGTTAGATGTGGCATTGAAGGAGGCAGAAGCTGCTTATGCTGCTAATCCGCAACCCATCTATCTCCAGCAACAGGCTCAGATTCTTTATGCAAACCAGAAATATGATGACGCCTACAACATCTTCATGAAACTGACGCAAAATGAAGTTATGAAGGCAGAATCGTATTATGCTGCAGCCCAATGCAAGACACAACAGAAAGACCAAGAGGCAGCACTTGCACTCCTTGACAGCGCTGTCAATACCTTCAGCAAGCCTTATATCAAGACTGCTGCACCCTATTTGTTAGCTCGCGCCCAAGCACTCTTCGAAGCCAAGAAATACCGTCCTTCGGTTAATGACTACAATGAATACGCTTCTCTGATGGCAGCACAGCTAAATGCTCATTTCTATTTCCTTCGTGAGCAGGCAGAATTTGCCGGACATCTTTATCAGCAAGCCCTCGACGATATTAAGAAAGCGGTGGAAATGGAGCCTAAAGAGCCTGTCTACCAAGCAGAGAAAGCCAGTGTTGAACTGCGTGTTGGTATGATAGACGAGGCCATCAAGACTTCAGAAGGACTCATCAGCCTGGCTCCTGACGATAGTGACGGATATCTGTTCCTCGGTTTAGCTCAATGCGTGAAAGGCAAAAAGGCAGAAGGCGTGCAGAATCTGAATAAAGCAAAAGAGCTCGGCAACAGCCAAGCTCAATCACTTATTGAGAAATATTCGAAATAGACATCAGAAAGGAACCTGATCATTTGATTCCCCAAATCCGAATGGCGACTCATCAGCTGATGATGGGTTGCCATTCATTTTGCTACCCAGTATTTCGCCAGAGTTATCATTGTTATTCGCTTTCAGGCGACGTTCCTCAGGATTCTCAAAGCGAGTGAATTCTCCACGGAATGTCAGCAGCACATCGCCTGTAGCACCCTTACGATGCTTGGCGATGATAATCTGTGCCATTCCATGCAGGTCGCGTCCGTTGTCATCCTGATATATATGATAATATTCAGGACGATGTACGAAAAGTACCATATCGGCATCCTGCTCAATGGCTCCCGATTCACGCAAGTCTGACAGTTGAGGGCGTTTTCCTTCCAGACCTTCTCGACTTTCTACACCACGGTTCAACTGCGAAAGAGCCAGGATAGGAACGTCGAGCTCCTTAGCCAGACCTTTCAACGAACGCGAGATGGTAGAGACCTCCTCCTGACGCGATGAGAAACGCATGCCATTAGCATTCATCAGTTGCAAATAGTCAATCATGATAATCTTTACGCCATGCTCACGAACCAAACGACGAGCCTTTGTACGCAACTCGAAGACAGACAAACCTGGGGTATCATCAACGTAGAGCGGAGCACCCAACAAGTTATTCAGCCGTTTGTCCAGTCGTTCCCACTCATCCGGCTGCAACTGACCATTCAGAATCTTCGAACCTTGTATCTCACAGCAGTTGGAAATCAAGCGGTTGACCAGCTGAACATTCGACATTTCAAGTGAGAAGAATGCCATCGGCACTTTATAGTCGGCAGCAATATTCTTTGCCATTGAAAGCGCAAACGAAGTCTTACCCATGGCAGGACGTCCGGCAATAATCACCAAGTCGGACGGTTGCCAACCAGAGGTGATATCATCCAGTTTATGATATCCTGTAGGCACACCTGTCAGACCATCCTTGTTGGCTGCAGCTTTCTGAATAACGTCAACAGCATTCTTGATGACAGGATCTATCTGGGTGTAATCCTTCTTCATGTTGCGCTGTCCCAACTCAAAGAGTGAGCCTTCAGCTTCCTGCATCAAGTCATCGACATCAACGGTTTCATCAAACGCCTTGGTCTCAATCACGCTGGCAAAGGAAATCAACTGACGGGCCAATGATTTCTGAGCAATAATTCGTGCATGATATTCTATGTTGGCCGAAGATGCCACACGCGACGACAACTCCGTAACGTAAGCCGGTCCTCCGACGTCTTCAAGATCACCTTGCTTGGCCAATTGCTCTGTTACCGTCCATACATCAACGGGCAGTTCATGCATCGATAAGTCACGGATAGCCGTATATACTTTCTGATTACGAGGTTCGTAAAAACTCTCAGGCGACAGTGTCTCACAGATTACCGCATAGGCATCCTTGTCAATCATCAAGGCACCTAATACAGCACGCTCAATCTCTGTAGCCTGTGGTTGCACATGGGCATATGTATTGTCAACAGGCTGTTGTCTGCGGCGTCGTTGTGTTCCACCATTATTTGTTTGCTCGGGCATTGTATCTGATATTTTTGTTTTCGGGCTACAAAGTTAAACAAAAAAAATGAGAGCCAAGTATTTCAGCTCTCAAAGTTTTCACCTTTTTATTTATTTTATAAATATCGTACTATCTGTGTTGCTCAACAATTCATTCATGGTGACCTTAGGATTATTCTTCAGATAGTCCGCAATCACAGCTACTTTGTCACTCTTGAAAACCTTACGGTCTGTAGCCTTGTTGACAATCCATTGTATCTTTCCCATATGCAAATCGCGCTCGTGCTGGGTTCTTTCTCTATAGTTAGGCAAAGGATAGATACTCAGAATATAGAAGCAAAGACAGTCAGGCACAATCATAGAGCGCACCATCATATTACGTTGCTCTTCTGAATAATGCGTCACATAGAAAGGATAATCGCTACCTAGATATTTGTCAAGACTGATTCCTAGCATATTATTACCTACGACGATGCTCTCGTCGAACGAACCAATCTGTGTATATACAAGAGGGATTTCTATATCAGGCAGCATCTCTTTCAGTCGCTGGATGGAAGATTCCAACTCCGCATTAACATCGTCCATGTCTGCAAACTGTTGTTGCACGTCAGCCAACATCGCCTGCAAAGTACTATCTTGGAAATAATAGAGGAATTTGCTGTTGATGTCACGGTCGTTGACTTGTCCCAGATGCAATACGTCTTCTATTAGCATACGCGTCTGAGTAGGAAACGCCGTACTCATCTGTTGCAAAGCAGCATAGTCGCCTGTTGTCAAATAGAGGGACTCTATACGGTCGTAACGCTGAAGGCTGGTTTGCTGTTTGTCAGCATCAGCATCGTTGGGCTTCAGCTGCCACTGACAGCCGATACACAACAACATCAATGTTACCAATATTCCGTATATTTTGCCCATAAAACTCCTATCAGGAATTAAACATATTTAAGATTCGAGGCAAAATTACTAAAAATTGTTTTAAAAACCAAATTTTAAACTAAAAAATTTAAAAATATGGGTCATATTTGCCCCATTTTCGTTTATTTGTGTGAAATTTGCAAGAAATAAATCTACTTTTACAATGAAAAAAGTCATTTCACTTATCGTTCTGGCTACTCTCAGCACAGCAGCCTTTGCCAACAAGACACTTACTATTACCGTCAGCAACCCTTCCCATCAGATTCGTACCGATGTGCCAGTCGTTATCAGTTTGTCTGCCTATGGCGACATTCGCTCTGCCCTGGTTACCCAAGCAGGTAATGAGATTCCCTGCCAGTTGGACGATTTGAATCAAGACGAGACCTATGATGAATTGTGCTTCTTGGTCAACCTGGATAAGAAAGAGAAGAAAGAATACACCATCACCTTAATGGACGAAGGCGAACCACGGGTCTACCCCGCCCGAGTCTATGCCGAGATGGTGATGAGCAATACGAAAGACAAAAAGCTGAAAAAACATCAGCAGAATAATTATATCGAGTCGCTTACTGCTCGTGGCGATGCTGCCTACACTTATAATATTCAACATCATCATGGCGTTGATTTCGAGAGTGAACTGAACGGTATCCGCATCTACTTTGATGCCCGCCAGACACTTGATCTCTACGGTAAGTTCAAGAAGCAGCTGGAATTGAAAGAGACACAGTTCTATACTCCTGATGATTTGAAAGCTAAAGGTTATGGCGACGATGTGCTGTGGGTTGGTCAAACATTCGGACTGGGAGCTTTCCGCGGATGGGATGGTGAGAAGCCGACATTGGTAGAACCTGTCCGCTCTCGCACCCAGAGAGTGATCAGCTATGGTCCCCTTCGTTCCATTGTCGAGGTTGTTGACCGCCAGTGGAAAGCTGATACCAACAAATCACCTATTAACATGACGCTCCGCTATACGCAATATGCGGGTCATCGCGATACCGATGTCGATGTGTTCTTCAATAAGGATGTCAGCGACTACCGTTTCTCTACCGGTATCATCAACGTGAAAGGTTCTGAGGAATTTACTGACAAGAAGGGCATTCGTGCCTGCTGGGGAACTGATTATCCTGCTGCCGATACCACCAAATGGAAGCGCGAGACTGTCGGACTGGCTGTTTACGTGCCAGCCAAGAATATTGTCAACGAAGAACCTGCCAATAAAGACAACTACGCCTATGTGCTCAAAGTGAATGGAAACCACATGGCCTACAAAGTCACATACACCTCAGCTAATGAGTCGTTTGGTTACCATAGTGCACAAGAGTGGTTCAACTACCTGAAGGCTTGGAGAAAAGAATTGGAGCAGCCTGTCAAGATTACAATTCGATAATCTGCTCTTCAAACTTGCCCTCCTTGTTTATCATATAACGGCGAGTCTGTTCCAGTTCCGGTTTCTCTTTCTCGTGAGAGAGATAGTATTTCATCAGCGTGATTTGCCAATTGCTGGTGATATAATAGTCCATGTGCGTTTTCCCAAAGTCAGTCGGACGGTCTTCGGCTTTCTCCTCATAGATGCACAACTGGTCTATATTCCTATGCTTCTCATCCATCGTATAAAGGTATAGCGCAGGAGTGATGGAGTCTTGCATCTCCAATAGCATGACAACCGAATGATGGCCGGCGTTTGGCATTGACAACACCTGCAACTCAGCCGCCGACAGATAGCCAAAGCATTCGTTCAATTGGCGCGGCACCTTCGTAAACTCGCCAATCTTCTGCCATTGAGCTCCCATGGACTGCAGAGGCAGCAACCTGCGGTTCAGGTTCAAGAAGAACGACTCCAACGGATCATCGTCCGTGATACCCGCACGCTGCCGCAGCTCTTTCACCTGTTCAGCCTTTCTGATGCTGTCAACCATCAGCTCGTAATAGGCTGCATCACGCTTCTTCTGACCGCACGAGGCGACCAGTATTATCATGCTAATTACTGTCAGAAATTGAATCTTTCTCATATCTGCTTGCAAAATTAGATATTTTTGTCTAAATTTGCAACATGAAGACGCGATTTTTATTTTTTATGCTCCTCATAGCGACTTTTTGTCAGGCCGGCAACCGTATCTTCTCGCCTCGCATCAAGTCGCTCACCAGCATTGTCAACGGTGACTGGCTCAATCGTCCCGTGATGACATTAAATAGCAACGACCAGCTGACCATCGGATTCGACGAACTGTCTCATAACTATCATCGGCTTACCTATCATATCGATCATTGCGAGGCCGACTGGAGCACCTCTGAGGAAATTTTCGAGAGCGACTGGCTCAACGGGTTCAACGACAATCCCATTGAGAACTATCGCAACTCTATCAACACCACTGTACTCTACACGCATTATCAGTTCGCCATTCCTAACGATCGTTGCTCGCTGAAGATGAGTGGCAACTACCGTCTGACCATATACGACGAAGATGAGGATAACGAGCGTCTTATGGAAGTCGAGTTTTACGTCGTCGACCCGTTGATGACAGTTGGTTTGGAGGCAACCACCAATACCGATATAGACCATAACATCAGTCATCAGCAGTTATCTATCCATCTCCAGTATCAGGATGTGCGCATCACGAATCCGGATGAAGAACTATATACCGTTGTCATGCAGAACTGGCAAGAAAACTACCCTCGCCTCCATATCAAACCCAACTATGTCAATCATACTGGAGCTACCTGGCAACACAACCGCCAGTTGATTTTCGATGCGGGCAACGAATACCACAAGTTTGAAGTTCTCGACGTCAAACATACCACAATGGGCCTCGATCGTATTGAGTGGGACGGACATTACTACCAAGCCTATCCGTTTACTGCTACCCCACGCATCAATTACCTGACAGACGTTGATGCCGATGGTGCATTCTGCATCCGCAACAGCGACCGAATTGAGTCTGATTATACCTGCGACTACGTATGGGTTAACTACACCTTACAGGCACCTTGGCAAGGCGATATCTACATCGATGGACATTGGGCAACCGACATTCGCCGTGATACCTATAAGATGCAATATGACGAGGAAACCCAGACCTACCACCTCGCACTACTTCAGAAACAAGGATATTATTCCTACCAATTCCTCACACCTTCTGGCGGCATTCCACCCTCAGAAGGCAGCTTCTTCCAAACGGAGAATCGCTATCAAGTATTGGTTTATTACAAGGAGACAGGCAGTCGCACGTGGCTATTGGCAGGCTACAGAGCGGTGGAGTTGCGATAGTCTTGCGGAGTCATCCGATAGTGATGATAGAAAGTGGCAATGAAATAATTGGGTGATCCAAAGCGGCACTTATTGGCTATTTCCTCTATCTCCATCTGCGAGTTTCTCAACAGGTGGGCTGCTTCTTGCAAACGCAGTCGTCCAATCAGCGGACGAGGGTTCTTATCCAGATGAGCCGCCAGCAGTCCATAGAGTTTCGAGGTAGGAATACCACTCTTTTCAGCCAGTGTGCTGACATCGAAAGTCTCATCCTCCCCAAGACTGTTGATAAAGGGTATCACCTTCATCATCACTTCTATAAACTCATCACTCATACGCGTATTCTCACCACCGTCTTGCTGCGATACCGTGTAAGGAGTCAGCACTTCGCCTGAAGGCATATTGCAACGATTAGCAAACGACTTCACACGTCTCAGTATGTCTGTCTCCTCATTCCCACGAATCAGCTTGAGTCGGGTATTGCGGTTGTACTGTATGAAGTTGGCCACCAGCAAAGCAACCACTGAAATCGCTAACAGTATATAGAGCAGCGTCGTGCGCCACCAAGGCTGGTTCACCATCAGTACCCAGACATAAGGTTCATGCTTCCAGTTATCAGGAGTCAGCGAGGATTGCAACTCTATCTCATAGCGGCCAGGGGTGATGCTGAGCAGCTGCAGATTCAGCATACCGTTCTTATCAACCATTTCTCTAGCATTGCCATGTGATACCACTCTCCACTCCTCGAAGTTCTTGACCCCCTTAATCCTGAAACGATAGTACGTCTGCACAGGGCGCAGATAGTTCATGGCTGAGAATGTCAGCTTCAGCGAGTTCTGATCGTAATTCACATTGATTTCCCGCATACGCGTAATGGCTTTGTCAATCACCACATGTCCGTCTATCGGTATGTTAGGTTCAACCAGTTGTCCGTTCACCGTCAGTCTGACGAGTTTCGGATAAAGGATTAAATCGCGCTCTACGATAGAGTTGAAATCCTTGGGATTGAAGACCACCATACAGTCTTGCGATTGCATCACGATGGTACCATCGTCCAATTTGGCAGCCATCCCATTGACAAACGACTCTCTGGGCACATTGTCCTGATTGATATAAGTCTCTATGCGGCTGACGCTATCTTCTTTGATGAACAGATGGGAAATACCATAACTCGTAGCTACCCAAATATCATGGTTGTCATCTTCTATCACCGAGTGCACCATTTCGTTCATCAGTCCGTCCTGATGTCCGAAGACACGTTCCGTTCCACCTGTTGTCTTTACCAGTTTCAGTCCAGTGTACATACCCGTCCACGTCCATCCGCGACTGTCCCGATAGACACAGATTACAGGTCGGTTATGGGTCTTCCAGGCCGATGGGTCCAGATGTTTCTCCATCAGGTTATAATAACTCATGGACTCCGGTTTGCTCCAGCTATAGGTTTTAAATGGCGATGCAATAGCCTTAGCATAAAGCAGTCCGCGCTTCTCCGTTCCTACCCACATGCCTCCTTGGCGGTCAAATGTCAGGGTATTGATATCGGTTTGCAGGGTGCGTCCTTTGCTGAGCATCAGTTCTTTCACCTGAACTTTCTCTTTCGTCTGCAAATCATAGGTCCAATATCCTTGGGCGCATGCGATGTAGAGTTTTCCCTCGAAGACATCCACGCTGTTCAGATGATAGGGAACGTCCAGAATATCCGTCCATCGGTGACTCTCCATATCCAGATATCTCAACTTGGCAAATTCCTGCGAACCGTTTCGTATCTGGTAGTAGCCTTCACCATACGGATAAATGACCGAAGTCCTCGAATATTTATCTGCTTCTTCTTCCGTATCTCCTTGAATTTCAAACATGTGGGCACCGCTCTTTAAATCAAATGCTGATACAGAGCCGTCATTGTAGAACAAGAGGAAGAGACGATTGTCGAACACATCGATATCGTGCAGTTCCACTCCTTTTTTCACTTCAAACGAGGCATTCACATCCACGCCCCACACTTTCTGACCTGACAGAATCCAAAGGCGATTGCCGACATCAATGAACAGGTCATGCACCGGCTTGTTGAACTTCAACTCGTCGAACACCTTTTTCACATTGTGATGGAACGTTTCTGTCAGCAAGTCGACGCATGTCACCTGATATTTGTCTTTCAGCCACAGGTGATGGTGCTTGTCAAACATCAGGTGGTAATGTCCGCGGTATTTTGGAAGCGGGAATACATCTTCTTCTATGGGGTCGATATGCGTAAATACGTTACCATCATAGAAATTGACGTGACCGATGGTTGTTATAACCATGCGTCCCGTCTTCGTACATTTGATGGTCTGGGCACTGTTGTCAGCCATACCGTTAGAAGCGTCGAACACATAAAACATGCGTTCGTCTTGCGCTTGTACACGGGTTCCCCACCCTAACAACAAGGCAAATAGGGTGATTTTCAATACAAAATTATTCACCAATTTAGGCCTTTGGCTGTATTCTATGCGCAAAGGTAAGCAAAATCTGGCTAATCACCAAATTTTCTGACGCAAAAAGACAGAAAGGCATACAAAAAAGAGAGCCTTGTGAGCTCTCCTTCTGAGGTGCCTGGCGGATTCGAACCGCCGTAGACGGTTTTGCAGACCGTTGACTAAGCCACTCATCCAAGGCACCTTGTTTTGCTTAGCGGATGCAAAGGTACACATTTTATTTGGACTGGCAAAACTTTTTGCAGTTTTTTTTCAGTTCACAACCATCACAAGGGTCTATTTTCCCTCTTAGCACGCCATAAACGCGCCAAATAGCATAGGTAGCAGCAGCTAAAATCGCAATAATGGTTAGTGTTGTCTGCATCTTTTTAGCTTCTCAATTTGCGTAGCAACACCTTGTTGATAGCCTGTATCTTTCGGCCCCCCTTCTCCAGATCGTCACGGATGTCTTCGCGTACATTATTAATATTATTAAAGAAGTCGCTGAAAGCATTCAACACCTGATTAGGTTGCGCCAAGTCTTCCGTGACGTTCGGATTCGTCAGGATATGAATCCCCAGATGCTCTATCGACACGTCGACATCCGTTCCTGTCATGATGGGGTCACCGTCGTAATGAATGGCTCCTGGCTGCGAGCGACGGATATGCAGGCTCTTCGTGCGGAAAGTCTTAATCTTCGAATTGTTGCCCAGCGTCTTCATAAAGAGGTCGGCGGCTATCTGCGGTGCCTCCAGTGCATCGAAGGGTTCCATGATAATCACATCCATCTTGCCGTCTTTCATCGTAGCTCCAGGAGCGATATAGGCATTGTTGCCATACTGCGAAGCATTGGCACAGGCTATCAGGAAAGCCTTATATTTGGAAGAACCGCTGTCGTCCACCACCTCGTAAGTCTCAGGTTTGTATTTCAGTCCTTCTTTCAACACGTTTTCAATATAGGTAATGGGGCCTCGTTTACCAGCTTCGGCAAATTTGAGGGAGATGAAAGCGTCAAATCCCATACCGCAAGTGCAGAAGAAAGGCAGTCCGTTGATCAGCCCATAGTCAAAAGTCTCTATCCGGCAGTCGTTAATCAGACTGATAGCCTTTCTGACGTCGATAGGCACGCACAGGTGACGAGCCAGTCCGTTGCCTGATCCGCAAGGCACAATACCCAATGCCGTATCCGTATGCACCAGCGAGCGCGCCACTTCGTTCACCGTTCCGTCGCCGCCCACTGCCACCACGATATCCTTGCCGTCATTCGCACATTGTCGGGCTATCTCTGCTGCATGTCCACGATATTCCGTCATCCGCAGTTCGATGTCAAACTGCGTCTTGTCCAGCAACTCGTCAATCAAGACAGGGATGTCATCCTTCTTTTGCGTTCCTGAAATCGGGTTGATGATGAAAATTATGCTTTTTTTCTTGTCCATCATGATGCAAAAATACAAAAAAAAGCCGATATATGGTTGCAAAGAACATAAATTTTAACCAAAATGATGATTTCTCTCGATTTTTTGTGCACGTTTTGAATAAAAATGTGTAACTTTGCAGTCTGAAACTAATAATGTGGCTTCGGCTGCACCTATTTTTATGGGACAATTACAAGAAAAATACAAGCTTTATCGTGAGCCTCAGAAGTTTATGGAGGCTGACGTGTACCCCTATTTCCGTGCTATTGAAGGCAAGCAGGGAACAGAAGTTGAGATGGGCGGACACAAGGTGCTCATGTTTGGTTCTAATGCATATACAGGCCTTACGGGCGACCAGCGCATCATCGATGCCGCTAAGGCTGCTCTCGACAAATACGGTTCAGGTTGTGCCGGAAGCCGTTTCCTCAACGGAACGCTCGACCTGCATGTACAGTTAGAAAAAGAGATTTCCGAGTTTATCGGCAAGGATGACTGTCTCTGCTTCTCTACCGGATTCTCTGTCAACCAGGGTGTCTTGGCAATGGTTGTTGGCAAAGACGACTATATCATCTGCGACGATCGTGACCACGCTTCTATTGTGGACGGTCGTCGTCTTTCGTTTGCCAAGCAGCTGCACTATAAGCACAACGATATGGAAGACCTCGAGCGCGTGCTGCAGAAGCTTCCTCACGAGGCTATCAAGCTCATCGTTGTCGATGGAGTCTTCTCGATGGAAGGCGACCTCTGTAAGTTGCCTGAGATTGTTGAGCTGAAGCACAAGTACAACTGCTCTATCATGGTTGACGAGGCTCATGGCCTTGGCGTTTTCGGACGTCAGGGACGTGGTGTTTGTGATCACTTCGGACTGACTGACGAGGTTGACCTGATCATGGGTACCTTCTCTAAGTCACTCGCCAGCATCGGTGGTTTCATTGCTTCCGACTGGGACACCATCAACTTCCTGCGCCACACCTGCCGAACCTATATCTTCTCGGCTTCCAACACGCCTGCAGCTACAGCGGCCGCTATGACTGCCCTGCACATCATTCAGCAGGAGCCAGAGCGCATCCAGGCTTTGTGGGATGTCACCAACTACGCGCTGAAGCGTTTCCGCGAAGAGGGCTTCGAGATTGGCGATACAGAGAGTCCTATCATTCCTCTCTATGTGCGTGATGTCAACAAGACCTTCCTCGTAACGGCTCTCGCCTTCAAGGCTGGCGTATTCATCAATCCGGTTATTCCGCCCGCTTGTGCTCCTCAGGACACACTCGTGCGCTATGCCCTGATGGCTACCCATACCAAGGAGCAAGTTGACCGTTCAGTGGTTGCTCTGAAGAAGATTTTTGTTGAACAAGGCATTATCAAGTAAAAAAATCGCGGAAAAATTTGCAAGGGTCGCAGAAAATGCGTACCTTTGCATCCGCTTTCAGGCAACGAGGTGTAGCGCAGTTGGTAGCGTTCCTGGTTTGGGACCAGGCTGTCGCAGGTTCGAGTCCTGTCACCTCGACCCTCCTTTTCATTCAAAATTTAGAAATAAAAAAACTTCAAGCCGCTGATTCGTGATGGATCGGCGGTTCTTTTTTTAAAAGATGGAAACGATCAATGAATTTTTCTCGCTGTTAGGTGCTTTCCTTTGGGGATGGCCTATGATTGTACTGTTGTTGGGAACGCATGTTTTTCTGACGTTCCGTCTGCGCATACCTCAGCGTAAATTGCTCACCGGCATACGCATCTCCATCCAGAAAGATTCTGATGCCGAGGGCGATGTCAGCCAGTTTGGCGCATTGGCTACAGCGCTGGCAGCAACCATCGGCACAGGTAATATCGTAGGTGTCGCTACAGCCGTCGCTTTGGGAGGTCCTGGAGCCGTGCTATGGTGCTGGCTGACGGGCATTTTCGGTATGGCAACGAAATATGCAGAAGCCTTGCTGGCGGTAAAATACCGTGTGACGGCAAAGGACGGACACACCTATGGAGGTCCGATGTACGCGCTGGAGCGTGGTTTAGGCATGCGCTGGCTGGCCATCCTGTTTGCGGTGTTCACGGCATTGGCATCGTTCGGCATCGGATGCACCGTTCAGGCTAACTCCATTGCGCTGTTAGCCAGCGAGACGTTTGGCATTCCCGCGTGGATTGTCGGACTTTTTGTCTGCATCCTTGCCGCATCGGTCATCATTGGTGGTGTGAAAGCGATAGCTCGCGTGTGTACCGTCTTCGTACCTTTTATGGCCGTGCTCTATGTCATAGGCTGCATCGTCATTCTGGTCATGAACAGCGACTTCGTATGGCCTGCCTTGCAGCTCATCGTGCAGTCAGCTTTCAACCCCTCAGCAGCTGGCGGCGGTTTCGTTGGCGCTACGGTGATGATGGCAGCCCGCTACGGTATTGCCCGCGGACTGTTCAGCAATGAGAGTGGTATGGGTTCTGCACCTATCGTAGCCGCTGCTGCCCAGACGCGCAATCCGGTTCGTCAGGCTTTGGTCAGCAGCACGGGCACTTTCTGGGACACCGTCATCATCTGCGCCCTGACAGGTCTCGTGCTCGTTTCGAGCATCCTCGCCTACCCCGACATTTCCTATGCCGACGGAGCCGCGCTGACCAAAGTAGCGTTCTCCAAGATTCCTTATATTGGGGCACCGCTCTTGAGTTTCGGCATCCTCACCTTCGCCTTCAGCACCATTCTCGGATGGAGCTACTATGGCGAAAGTGCCGTCAACTACATCGAACATCGCCAGTCTAACCGTTTCTATCGCATTCTTTATATCGTAGCGCTCTTTTTCGGCAGCATCATCAGTCTCGACATCATCTGGAACATAGCCGACTGCATGAATGCGCTGATGGCCATCCCCAACCTGGTTGCCCTTCTGCTACTCAGCAATGTGGCTGCCCGTGAGACTGACAAATACCTATGGGGAGGACGCCTCGACGAAGAGATGGAGCACGAGCCGCCGACTACAGACTGATGGGCACCACCAGTTTGAAGGTGATGTTACGCCCCATGTTGTAGACGCCTTGCCGTCCGGTGACGCTGTTCACATCGGCATATTTCAGTCGGCTCAAGTGACTCTGATAGGCGCGGTTCAGCAGATTGTCGGCGGTGATGTAGAGCTCCGCCCATTTGCTACCCCTCCAAGTCAGGTCGGTCCCCAGTTGCAGGTTCAGCAGCAGATAGCCGGGTGTTTCGGTCTCGGTATCGTCTACGGCATAGACGTTGCTCTGCCGCAGGAAGCAATCCACACCTGCTGAGAGGTAGAGATTATCAGCCGAAAGACCCTTGGCGAAGTGCGTGTGATGCGAGTGCGCACCCATCGTCGGATGGCTATGATGCAGCAGCTCCCACTTCAGCTCTGATGTCCAGCGCGGTGCTGGCGTGTAAGGCAAGTGGCGCGATTCCTCCGGCTGGTTCAACTGACGGGCATTGACATAAGAGAAAGTGTTTTCGAAGTGCAGCGAGTGGATGGGGTGGAAATCGACTCCGGCCTCGAAACCCAGCAGACGTGCATCGCCCTGCGTATAGCTATAGACGGGCAGCCCTTCTATCTCCCTACCCTCGCCTTTCAGAAAGATATAGTTGTTGATGCGATTGGCAAAGACAGCCAGTTGTGCTGACACGTAGCGCGAGGTGAAATCCACGCCCAGATCGGCTTGCAGACTATACTCCGGACTCAGCTGCAGATTGCCTTTCTCATAGCGCAACGCACCCTCGTGTGCTCCGTCAGAACCCAGCTCGCTCATGTTGGGAGCCCGGAAACCGCGCGCCACATTCATGCGCACGTTCAGATGTTCGTTCATATTCCATACGGCACCGACACTACCCGTCACACCCGTAAAATTCCGTCCGAACATATGGCGGTAATCCACACGCACACCGCCATTTAGCGTCCATCGCTCAAGTTGTTTGCTGGCAGTGCTGTAGGCTCCGATGTCGAACAGCCGGTAGGCAGGAATCAGGATTTCCTCGCCCAGATTCTGCGACTGCTGCCACATGCCCTGCACACCTGCCGACAGCTTCCAACCCGTAAACTCATGCGTCAGATAGCGCACGTCGTAGGTGATGGTATGCAGTTTGAAGAAGAGCGATGGTTCCTGCTCCTCCTCATATTCCTGACGGCGGTTCTGCTGGTAGCCTACGATGGCTTTCAGCCAGCCGTGCTGCAGATTGAGCGAGTTGTCCCACACCAGCTTGTAGTGCTTCACCTGCTGGTAAGGCAACCACTTTCCGTAGCTTCGCCCGCTCCATCCGTCCTCATGGTTCAGCTCGCCCGTCTCTTCGTCGCGCTCCCCCTCCACGATGCCTGGCGTCTGGTGGTAAGCCGTCCAAACGAGGCGTGAGTGTCCCCACTGTTTTTGCAAGCCCAGCATCAGTCGGCCCGACATCTCCTTGAACTGCGAGCCCGGCACGAAGCCGTCGTATTTATTCTTGTACGCATGAGCCATCTTGCCGCTCCATCGTGCATCCCACACAAAACCCTGCTGGTTGCCACCCAGGTTGAGCGAATAGCCCAGCAGTCCGTTGTTAGTCTGATATTCTGTCGTCACGTTGCCTTGCAGCTCACCCTCAGCCAGCGTAGGCTGACTGTGTAGGATCACCACACCCGCCATTGCGTCGGAGCCATACATCAGCGATGCCGGACCCTTCAGTATCTCTACCGAGCCCACGCTGCCTCCGTCAACCTCTACGCCGTGTTCGTCGCCCCATTGCTGTCCCTCCTGGCGCACGCCCTCGCTCATCACCACCACACGGTTATATCCCAGTCCGCGAATGATGGGTTTCGAAATGCCGCTACCCGTGGTCAACTGGCTGATGCCTGGCTGGTGGGCGATGGCATCGATGACGTTGGTTGATGCCGTAGACCGTAGCTGTTTGGCACTCACAATGCTGATGGGAGCCGTCGAGTGCTTCAGCTTGGTTTCACCCGTCACACCCGTCACCGTCACTTCGTTCAATTTCAGATGGCGGTAGAACACGTCTGCGCTGTCGTTAGCATGGTTATGTTGATGGACCGGTTGATGGTCTTGCGCTGCCGCCGTGAGGCACATCCCCAACAATGGCAGCATGATATATCTTTTTCTCATTTCTTGTTTTTTGCAAATTTTGACGTGCAAAGGTAGATATAAAAAACGAGACTGCCAAACTTTCGGCAGCGAAGATTCAACGCTAAACTCAAGCTCAACCTACACACGGCCATCTTGAGCCAGGCAGAGAATTTCTTTGCTGGCTCCGAAGAATGTCTTTGAGCCGTCCGAAGAATATCTTTGAGCCGCCCGCCATCGGCTTCGTTTTTTGTAAGACAAATCAAATCTCCCTCACTTCCTCCCGTTTTTGCTCGAAAGGCCCTTGTACAAAGGGATCTGGCACGGGAGGGATAGTCGTTTCTCCCTCCCGTCTCCCTCCCATTTTCACTCCCTATCACTCATGCTGCCTTGACATTTAGAAATTGATTTATGATGAGCACACACAGCATTATAAGGTGAGTGACATGCTCGAAAAACGGGAGGGAGACGGGAGGGACAGGTTATGATCCCTCCCGTGCTCAAACGACCTGTACATAAGGGTTTGAAGCAAAAACGGGAGGAAGGGAGGGACATTTCGAATTTTTTTAGGCCCTGAGCAGTATGTGAACAGGCTTTAGTTCCCAGTTAGCTTAATACAAACTTATAGTCCGTAAGGAGCGGACTCTCAGTCCGTCCCCTTCGGACTGCCAGTCCGCAGGGACGGACTAAAACCAATGACCCTGGGTTATTCAGCAATAGTCTCGGTGAACTAAACGTAGGCAAAATCAACAAAAAATATTTTTTTTACTTGAAAAATCTCATGGATGTGACTTGATACAGAATTTGTTAAATAGAATTTGTATAATTGGAATATTTTCTTTATCTTTGCGCTCGATATGCTGAAAGATTTTAATTTTTATGCTCCGACACGCGTGGTATTCGGACGCGATGCGGAAAAGAAGATTGGACAACTGGTGAAGACTTGCGGAGCTACCAAGGTGCTGATTCACTATGGTGGCGGTTCGGCTGAGCGTTCAGGACTGTTGTCCGTAGTGCGCCAACAACTGAAGGAGGCTGGCATCAGTTTCATTGAATTAGGTGGCGTGGTGCCTAACCCGCTGCTGTCGAAAGTGCAGGAAGGAATCGGACTTTGCCGAAAGGAGAACGTGGATTTCATCCTGGCAGTTGGAGGTGGTAGCGTGATAGACTCGTCGAAGGCTATCGGTTACGGTGTTCCGTATGATGGCGATGTGTGGGACTTCTGGTGCGGCAAGGCGCCTGAAAAGTGTCTGTCTATCGGTGCGGTGCTCACAATTCCTGCGGCTGGTTCGGAGATGTCGTCGAGTTGCGTCATCACCAAGGACGAAGGACTGATAAAACGTGGTGTGAACAGCGATCTGTGCCGTTGCAAGTTTGCCGTGATGAATCCGGAGCGTACCTTCACGCTGCCTCCTTATCAGACGGCTGCGGGTGCTAATGACATCATGATGCACACGATGGAGCGTTATTTCTCGAAGTACGAAGACATGACGCTGACCGACGCTATCGCTGAGGCTTTGCTGAGAACGGTGAAGGACTCGGCGCTGATAGTGATGGAGCATCCTGAGGACTACAGGCATCGCGCCCAGATTATGTGGGCTGGATCGCTGGCGCATAACGACTTGACGGAATGCGGTACGGAGAAGGACTTTGCCACACACCGATTGGAACACGAGCTGAGCGCACTCTTCGGAGTGACTCATGGTGCAGGTCTGGCAGCTCTTTGGCCTTCGTGGGCACGATATGTGAAAGACCGCCATTTGAGCCGTTTTGTGCAGTTTGCGGTGAACGTGATGGGCGTGGAGAATGATTTCAGCCATCCCGATGAAACTGCGGAAAAAGGAATCAAGGCGCTGGAGGACTGGTATCGGAAGATTGGTATGCCCACCAATATCCACGAACTGCTGGGACGAGAGATAACCAGCGATGAAATCGACGTTTTGGTGGATAAATGCTCGCGCGGCGGAACAATCACGCTGGGCGCTATGGAAATCATCGATGCCAAGGCGATGCGTAAGATTTACGAGATGGCGAAGTAGGGGCTTGCTCCCCCTACTCGTCTTTCAGCGTAGGCAGCGACAGGTGATAGCGAACGGCCAGGAAGCGCATGAGGCACGTAACCAGGAAGGACGCTATAACCGTTACCTCAATGGTTACACCTATATATCCTAAAAACCAATACGTTATGCCGCCCATAACGGCTGCCATCGCATAGATTTCACGTTGGAAAATGACGGGCTCGTTATTCAGCAAAACATCACGAATGACACCACCGGCCGAACCCGTGATGCACCCCATGATGATAGCCACCCAATAAGGTTGGCCGAAAAGCAGCGACTTCTGAATGCCGGCTATCGTAAACAGGGCTAATCCGAGCGTATCGAACACGAACCACGTGTTGCGCAATCCCTCCATGTGCTTGGCAAAGATGATGACGAACACGAGTGCCAATGCCGTACAAATCATATAGAAGGGATTGGTCATCCAGAAAGGCGTTGTGCCGAGCATGACATCGCGGATGGTTCCGCCACCGATAGCGACAGCAATGCCGCACACATAACCTCCAAACCAGTCGAAATGTTTGGCGGCCGCATGTCGGATACCTGATATGGCAAAGGCGAAAGTGCCCAGAAACTCAATGATCTGTTGGATGATAGCCTCGTACTCCATGCTTTTTCTATTTGTCCTTATAACGATCGCCCCAATATTGCTCCATTCTATCGCAAAGTTTCTGCTCTGAAGGCGAATGCTGGCCGTGCCAAAGTCGTTCGCGCTGCAAAGCATCAGGCATATACTGCTGAGGCGTGAAATGTCCGTTGAAATCGTGGGGATATTTATATCCGTCGCTATATCCCAAGTCCTTCATGAGCGAGGTGGGTGCGTTGCGAAGATGCAAGGGAACTGGCTGATTGCCAGTGCGCCGGACCAAATCCAGAGCCGTATTGATGCCCAGATAGGCCGAATTGCTCTTGGGCGACGTGGCCAGATAGACAGCGCACTCAGCCAGAGGAATGCGTCCTTCAGGCCATCCTATCTTCATGACGGCATCGAAGGCTGCATTGGCCAGCAAAAGGGCGTTGGGATTGGCCAGACCAATGTCCTCAGCGGCAGAAATGACCAGACGGCGGGCAATAAACTGCGGGTCTTCCCCACCCTCAATCATGCGTGCCATCCAATAAAGAGCAGCATCGGGGTCGGAGCCTCTGATAGACTTGATGAAAGCAGAGATGATGTCGTAATGCATCTCTCCGTCTTTGTCGTAAGCCAACGGATTCTGTTGCAGACAGTTTTCTACGAATTCATCGGCAATCACGACCTCATCCTTTGGTGAAGCCTCGACTACCAATTCCAAGATGTTCAGCAACTTACGCGCATCACCACCGCTGTATCTCAACATAGCCGACGTCTCTTGAAGCGTAATCTTGCGAGTTCTCAGGATGGGGTCTTTGGTGACAGCCCTGTCAAGCAATTCCAGCAGGTCGTCCTTCTCCAGCGATTTCAATACATAGAGCTGGCAACGGGACAGCAAAGGGCGAATGACCTCGAACGACGGATTCTCCGTGGTTGCACCAATCAGCGTCACCACGCCTTTCTCTACGGCTCCGAGCAGCGAGTCTTGCTGTGACTTGGAAAAACGGTGGATCTCGTCAATAAATAAAATAGGTGATGCCTCGTTGAAGAAACGGCCCTTCTGCGCCCTTTCTATCACATCGCGCACGTCCTTCACGCCGCTGGTGACGGCAGAGAGCGTGAAGAAAGGCGTCTGCAGCTTATTGGCGATGATCTGAGCCAGCGTGGTCTTTCCGACTCCAGGAGGTCCCCAGAGGATAAACGACGAGATGCGCCCTGCGTCAATCATCTTGCGCAACACGGCACCTTCGCCAACCAAATGCTTCTGCCCGATATAGTCGTCGAGCGAACGCGGACGTAGTCTTTCTGCTAACGGTTCTGACATAAGTGACGGCAAAGGTAGTGTTTTTTACGAAAAAGACAAAAAAAGTAGGCAAAAAACTTGTAAATAGAAAATAAAGTATGTACATTTGCAGAAAAATAATCCAAAAACACAGAATATATATGGCAAAAGAGACAAAAGAGACCAAAGAAAAGAAGGAAAAGGCCGAGAAAGTACTTGGTTTGAAGAATCTGACAAAGAGTACCGTCTGGGACGTTCAGGAGAACGACATCTTCCGAATGATGGAGGCTGGCGAGAAAGACGCTGAGCTGAAAGACAACTTGCGCCACTTTGCAGATATCATCCGCAGCGCCTTCATGATAGAGGAAATCAAGGATGACAAGATGATTCGTGAGAAATACACGAAGCAAGGCTACAAAGTAGGCAACATCAAGTTGGGCGACGAACTCAAAGTGACATGGGCCATTAAGAAGCGTCCCATCACGCGTGTTACAGATCTGACCTACGAGAACATCCGCCATATCTCGGCCGAAAAGCTCATCGAGGTTCTTGACCGTAATTTCGGAGGTGGATGGGATTCGCTCTCTCAGTCTATTCAGGACATCATCGAGAGCGGTTTCGACATTTCCACCACTACCCTGCCTCAGGATCGTCTGCACAAGAAGGGTGGCATGTACGAGAAGAAAGTGGCCGACGGCTATGCTGTGCTCGAAATCGCCAAAGGCACATGGGTAGAAGCCATCTTTGCCAAGATCAAGCCTGAGACGTATAAGCCTCGCATGAAGTTTGACGACGCCAAAGACTTCGACGACGAGGATGACGATGAGGATGTTGATTTGCCCGAAGATAACTACAACTCACCCGATGAGGACGATGTTGAAATCGACGAGCCCAACGACGATGACATCAACGAAGACAACTACCGCACTACCTTCAGCATCGAAGCTGATCCTGATGAGGATGCCGAAAGCTTGTCCGACTTTATCGCCGACGAATAATCTTCCAAAACAATAATAATTAAAAACCTTATGAACATTCCTGTAGTATTCTGGCTTGTGCCCATTGCATCTGTTGTTGCGCTGGGCATGGCCTTTTTCTTTTTCCGTCAGATGATGGGAGAAGACGAGGGAACACCTCGTATGCGCGAGATTGCTCTCTATGTGAGAAAAGGTGCGATGGCCTATCTGTGGCAACAGTACAAGGTCGTAGGCATCGTGTTTGTAGTGCTTTGCGCCCTGTTTGCCTTCATGGCCTATGGATTGAACGTGCAGAACCCGTGGGTTCCGTTCGCTTTCCTGACGGGTGGCCTCTTCTCGGGATTGGCAGGTTTCTTCGGAATGAAGACTGCCACTTACGCTTCGGCACGAACCGCTAATGCTGCCCGCCAGAGTCTGAACAGCGGACTTAAGGTGGCTTTCCGTTCGGGAGCTGTGATGGGTCTCACCGTTGTCGGTCTGGGGCTGCTTGACATTGCCCTCTGGTTTGTTGCGCTGAACGGTCTGACGAACGACTCGCTCATCACCATTACCACCACGATGCTGACATTCGGTATGGGTGCTTCTACGCAGGCGCTGTTTGCACGCGTAGGTGGCGGTATCTACACCAAAGCTGCCGACGTGGGTGCTGATATTGTAGGTAAGGTGGAAGCTGATATCCCCGAGGACGATCCACGCAATCCCGCTACTATTGCCGATAACGTAGGCGATAACGTGGGTGACGTGGCTGGTATGGGTGCAGACCTCTACGAGTCGTATTGCGGTTCCGTACTCTCTACTGCAGCTCTGGGTGCTGCTGCTTTCGCAGTGGCAGGACAGGAAGTTCAGCTGCGCGCTGTCATTGCTCCGATGCTGATTGCAGCGGTGGGTGTGTTCCTCTCGCTGTTTGGCATCTTCCTTGTTCGCACGAAAGAAGGCGCTACGATGAAAGACCTGCTGCGCTCGCTGTCGCTTGGCACTAATGTCAGCGCCATCCTGATTGCCTTCGCTACGTTTGGCATCCTTTATTTCCTGGGCATCGAAAACTGGCTTGGTCTCTCCTTCTCGGTAATCTCCGGATTGGCCGCTGGTGTCATTATCGGTCAGGCTACCGAATACTATACCTCTCATAGTTACAAGCCAACGCAGAAGATTTCGGAGGCTGGTCTGACAGGTTCTGCCACCGTTATCATCAAGGGTATCGGAACGGGTATGATTTCTACCTGTATCCCCGTTATTACCATTGGTGTGGCTATCATCCTGAGTTTCGGATTTGCCAACGGCTTCGACCTCTCAATGTCGTCTGAGAGTCTGGCACACGGTCTGTATGGTATCGGAATTGCTGCCGTTGGTATGCTTTCGACCTTAGGCATTACGCTGGCCACCGATGCTTACGGTCCTATTGCCGACAATGCCGGTGGTAACGCTGAGATGTCAGAATTGGGCGAAGAGGTTCGCCATCGTACAGACGCACTCGACGCGCTGGGTAACACCACTGCTGCTACCGGCAAGGGATTTGCCATCGGTTCTGCAGCGCTCACCGCTCTTGCCCTCTTGGCTTCGTATATTGAGGAAATCAAGATTGCGATGGAGCGTGCAAGCATTCCGATGGAGAATGTGAAGGGCGAGGTCATCTCGGCTGCTAATGCTACGATTCCCGACTTCATGAACTACTTCCAGGTGAACCTGATGAACCCGAAGGTGCTCGTTGGTGCTTTCATCGGCGCTATGGCAGCCTTCCTGTTCTGTGGTTTGACGATGGAAGCTGTAGGTCGTGCAGCCCAGAAGATGGTTGAGGAGGTGCGCCGTCAGTTCCGTGAGATACCTGGTATTCTCGAAGGAACAGGCACTCCTGATTACGGTTCTTGCGTGGAGATTTCTACCCGTGCAGCTCAGCACGAGATGATATTCCCGTCGTTGTTGGCTATCGCCATCCCCATCGTCGTAGGTTGTGTTCTCGGCGTTGCTGGTGTGCTCGGCCTGCTCGTTGGCGGACTGGCTGGTGGCTTTACCCTCGCAGTATTCATGGCTAACGCCGGTGGTGCTTGGGATAATGCCAAGAAGATGGTAGAGGAAGGCAACTTTGGCGGTAAGGGCTCGTTCGCTCACAAGGCCACCATCGTTGGCGACACCGTTGGTGATCCGTTCAAAGACACGTCCGGTCCTTCGCTTAACATTCTCATCAAACTGATGTCTATGGTGAGCATTGTGATGGCTGGTCTGACCATTCTGTTCATCTAAGGAAACAATCATCTAGATTTAAATATGTGAAAAAGTGGGACTCCCTTGAGGGAGTCTCATTTTTTTTTTGTAATTTTGCAGTCTTGAAATATGGAAAAGGTAATATTGGGGATTGACCCAGGAACAAATATCATGGGATATGGCGTCATCAAGGTGACCGACGGGAAAGCGGAAATGGTGACGATGGGTGTGATAGACCTACGCAAATTCAGCGACGGCTATCTAAAGCTGGGTCATATCTTCGAGCGGGTGACAGGCATCATCAATGCCTATCTGCCTGATGAGATGGCTATCGAGGCGCCCTTCTTCGGTAAGAACGTGCAGACGATGCTGAAACTGGGGCGCGCACAGGGAACGGCCATCGCTGCAGCCATTCATCACGGTGTGCCCATCCATGAATATGCACCGATGAAAATAAAGATGGCCATCACGGGCAACGGTGCTGCCTCGAAGGAACAAGTGGCGGGTATGCTGCAACGGCTGCTGAAATTCGACAAGGAGGCGCTGACAAAGTTTATGGACGCTACGGATGCGCTTGGTGCTGCATACTGCCACTTCATGCAGATGAACCGTCCGGAGAGTCAGGCGCACTATAAAGGATGGAAGGATTTTGTGAATAAGAACAAGGAAAGAATAAAAAATAAAAGTTAGATGAAGATAACTGCCGTCGTAGGACGAAACGGAAGCGGAAAGACAATATACATCGACCAACTGCGCAAGAAGTTGGCATCTGACCGAGTGCGCTATATTGCCTTTACGGACTCGTATGGAGTGAACGTGGACGGGCAATACTACTTGCAACTGCGCTGGAATCAGCATGACATTGACCACGAGACACCCACCGTGGGTGAAATCTTGGAGCGAGCTTACCATCTGGTAGGCGAAGATACGGAGGAGCGCCGGCAGATGCAACAGCAACTCTACCGTCTGTTCCACATGGAGGAATTCCTAGACAAATACATCATCACACTGTCAAGCGGTGAGTTGCGCAAATTCCAACTGACAAAGACACTCTTTGCCAATCCGCAACTACTCATCATGGACAACCCGTTTATCGGACTGGATGCGGAGACGCGCGACCAGCTGAAAGAACTGCTTTACATGCTGTCAACCGAGCGTGAGATGGAAATCATGCTGGTGCTCTCGAAGACAGATGATATTCCACAGTTTGTGAATAAGGTGATAGAAATCGCTGGCAACAAGGAAATCAGAGAGTATGACACACCGTCAGAATACTATGCCAACCAGCAAGCCGTTCCACCACAGGTGCTGAGCGAGGAGAAGCGACAGGCTATCCTCAACCTACCTTATCACGATAATGACTACGACTGTCAGCGCGTGGTAGAAATGAAGGACGTGAGCATCCGTTATGGCGAGCGCACCATCCTGAAAGACCTCAGCTGGACAGTCATGAATGGTGAGCGGTGGGCGCTGTCAGGCCAAAATGGCAGTGGTAAGTCGACATTGCTGTCACTTGTCTGTGCTGATAATCCGCAAAGTTATGCCTGCGACATTACGCTCTTCGACCGTCCGCGCGGTTCGGGCGAGAGCATTTGGGATATCAAGAAACACATCGGCTACGTGTCGCCAGAGATGCACCGTTCCTATAAGCGCGACCTGCCATCAATCCGCATTGTAGCCAGCGGACTCATGGACTCTATCGGACTTTATGCCGTACCCAACGAGCAGGACTACGAGAAATGCCGATGGTGGCTGGATATCTTTGGTATAGGACAATTGGCCGAGCGTCACTTCCTGCAATTGTCGAGTGGCGAACAGCGACTGGTTTTGCTGGCCCGCGCCTTCGTGAAAGACCCGCAGCTGCTGATACTGGACGAGCCCTTGCACGGCTTGGATCTCTGGAACCGCAGACTGGTGAAGGACGTCATCGAAACCTTCTGCCAGCGACGCAACAAGACGATGGTCATGGTGACACACTATGAGACAGAATTGCCCAAGGGTATTACAAATAAATTATTTTTGGCACGGAATTTGTAAGGATTACAGCGTATGACAAGTAATTTTTCACCAAAAGTATCGGAAATACTCGCTTTCTCGCGTGAGGAAGCCAGCCGACTGACTAGTCGGAGCGTAGGCCCTGAGCATTTGATGCTGGGTATGATGCGCATGAAGGACGGCCCCGTGGCAGAAGTTTTTCAGCGCATGAACATCGACGCACAGACGGTTAAGACGGAACTGGAGAAGCGCGTCAGAGTAGACGATATTACCCAAGCTTTGCCCACAAGCGACCTGCTGCTGAGCGAGGAAGCCAGCAACATCCTGAGACTGGCCGTGCTCGAAGCACGTCTGCAAGGAACAACCTGTGTAGACGAACAGCACCTGCTGCTGGCTATTCTGCACGACCATGTGGACAACGGGGCTAAACACATCTTAGAAATGAACAACGTAAACTACAACGACACACTGGCCATGCTCAGTGTGAAAAACGGAATAGGCATGCCCGACGAGGACTACGAAGAAGAGGAGGAGCAGACGAGCAATTCGACGAGTGGTAAGCAAACGTCGGGATCTGCCCAGACAACAACCCAGCAGAAGACGAAGTCGAAGACTCCCGTGCTCGACAACTTCGGCACCGATCTGACCAAACTGGCTGCGGAAGGCAAGTTGGACCCCTGCGTGGGTCGTGAGCGCGAGATGCAGCGAGTGATCGAAATTCTGGGGCGTCGCAAGAAGAACAACCCCATTCTGATCGGTGAACCCGGTGTGGGCAAGAGTGCTATCGTGGAGGGATTGGCCCAACTGATTAGCAATCACCATTGCTCGCCAACGATGTTTAACAAGCGACTGATGACGCTTGACATGACAGGAGTTGTGGCTGGAACAAAGTATCGCGGCCAATTTGAGGAACGCATGAAGATGCTCGTGAAAGAACTGGAGCAGAATCCAGACATCATCATCTTCATCGACGAGATTCACACGCTCATCGGAGCAGGTTCTACACCAGGTTCGATGGACGCGGCCAACATTCTGAAACCTGCATTGGCTCGCGGAACGATACAATGTATCGGAGCAACGACGCTGGACGAATACCGCAATTCCATTGAGAAGGACGGAGCCCTGGAGCGCCGATTCCAGAAAGTGCAGGTGGAGGAAACGACTGGCGAAGAAACGCTGGAAATTCTGAAAAACGTACGCGACCGCTACGAGAAGCATCACCACGTGAAGTATGCTGACGATGCGCTGGAGGCTTGTGTCAAACTGACAACGCGCTACGTGAACGACCGATTTATGCCGGATAAGGCTATTGACGCGCTGGACGAAGTGGGCTCGCGCGTACATCTGAAGAACGCCAATATTCCTCCTGAAATCACGGAGAAGGAAACGGAAATCGAACAGATCAAGGTGAAGAAGCAGGAGGCTGTTAGCAATCAGAACTTCGAGTTGGCAGCAGGCTATAGAGACCGTCAGTTGGTGTTGGAACACGAGCTAAAGGAGCTGAACCGCCAATGGCTGGAAGGAGAAACTGATGTGTTGCAGACTGTGACAGCCGAAGATGTGGCTGAAGTTGTTAGCAACATGACAGGTGTTCCTGTGCAGCGAATGGCACAAGAGGAAGGCATCCGACTGAAAGGAATGGCTCAGGAGCTGAAGAGCCAGGTGATAGCCCAAGACAAGGCCATCGAAAAAATGGTGCGTGCTATCCAGCGCAACCGTGTAGGACTGAAAGACCCGAATCACCCTATTGGTGCCTTTATGTTCTTAGGACCGACTGGCGTGGGTAAGACCTATTTGGCCAAAAAGTTGGCCGAATTCATGTTCGGTTCTGCTGATGCACTTATCAGAGTGGACATGAGCGAATATACCGAGGCCTTCAACGTGTCGCGCCTGATTGGTGCGCCTCCGGGATATGTCGGATATGAAGAGGGAGGACAGCTGACGGAGCGCGTGCGTCGTCGCCCCTACTCCATCGTCTTGCTCGACGAGATAGAGAAGGCTCACGGCAATGTTTTCAACCTGTTGCTGCAGGTGTTGGACGAAGGCAGACTGACAGACGGGAACGGCCGATTCGTGGATTTCCGCAACACGGTCATCATCATGACTTCGAATGCTGGTACACGCCAGTTGAAGGAGTTCGGACGCGGTGTGGGATTCAACACTTCCAACTCGTCGCTCATGTTGAATGAGCAGGATAAGGAGCACGCCCGCCAAATCGTTCAGAAAGCGCTTTCGAAGCAGTTCTCGCCCGAATTCCTGAATCGTCTGGATGAGATTATCACTTTCGATCAACTGGATTTGAGCGCCATCAAGCAGATTATCGATGTAGAGCTGAAAGGACTGTACAAGCGCATTGGCGATATGGGTTACCAGATAGTGCTGAGCGACGAAGCCAAGCAGTTTGTGGCTGAAAAGGGTTACGACGTGCAGTTTGGTGCCCGTCCGCTGAAACGCGCTATCCAGAACTATATCGAAGATGGCATCTCGGATATGATTGTGAACAGCGACCTAAAGCCGGGAGTTACTATATATATTAATAAGGTGGAGAACGAAGAACGACTCTCCTTTAATACCCAATCGGAATAAGCGTAATGAAAGACTGCATAGAGATTAAGGGGGCCAGGGTAAACAACCTGAAGAACGTTAGCGTGAAGATACCACGAGGAAAACTGGTGGTGGTAGCTGGCGTATCAGGCAGCGGCAAGTCGTCATTGGCTTTCGACACGCTCTATGCAGAAGGTCAGCGCCGCTATGTGGAGAGTCTGTCGAGCTATGCGCGCCAGTTCTTAGGCCGCATGAACAAGCCCGAGTGCGACTTCATCAAAGGCATTCCGCCCGCCATTGCTATTGAGCAGAAGGTGATTTCGCGCAATCCACGCTCTACGGTTGGAACGACAACGGAAATCTACGAATACCTACGACTGCTCTTTGCACGCATCGGGCGCACCTACTCGCCTATCAGCGGACAGGAGGTGAAAAAACACTCGACGGAGGATATCATCGCATGTACTCGTCAGTACACGCCCGGCACTAAGTTCGTGGTGATGGCGCCTATCCATCTGGCCGAGGGTCGCACAATGGAGCAGCAGCTGAAGTTGTATTTGCAGAACGGTTACGCCCGAATTGCCGTTAATGGGAATATCGTGCGCATTGACGATTATCTGACAGAAACTTCAGACATAGAACATCAGCCATCAACCATCTTCCTCGTCATCGACCGTCTGTCAGTAGACGAGGCCAAAGATGCTATCTCACGATTGGTTGACTCAGCAGAGACGGCTTTCTATGAGGGTAGTGGCGAGTGCCGTCTAATGTTCCTACCCTCGAATATTAGCTATGATTTCTCGATGCGCTTCGAAGCTGACGGCATGACATTCGAGGAACCGTCAGACAATCTCTTCTCGTTTAACTCACCCGTAGGCGCTTGTCCGGAGTGTCAGGGATTCGGCAAGATTATCGGCATCGACGAGCATCTTGTCATTCCTAACACAACGCTGTCGGTTTATGATGGCTGCGTGGTTTGTTGGCATGGCGAGAAGATGAAGATGTGGAAAGACGAGTTCTGCAGAAGGGCTGCTAAAGATGACTTCCCCATCTTTGAGCCTTATTATAATCTGACCCAGAAACAGAAAGACCAACTCTGGCACGGACTGCCTTCCGACGCTCATCGTGACATTCACGATCAGGTGAGCATCGACGCTTTCTTCCAGATGGTGACGGAGAATCAGTATAAGATACAATACCGGGTAATGCTGAGTCGCTATCGTGGCAAGACAACCTGTCCGAAATGTCACGGCACCCGACTGAAACCTGAGGCTGACTACGTGAAGATTGACGGCAGAAGTATCAGTGACTTAGTTCAGATGCCTATTGTAAGGCTGAAACAATGGTTCGACCAAGTGTCTTTGACCGAACAGGAACAGCAGATTGGTAAACGACTGCTGGCTGAAATCAACTCAAGACTGCAATTTCTTTTGGACGTAGGACTGGGGTACCTGACGCTGAACCGCATGTCAAACACGTTGAGCGGTGGCGAGAGTCAGCGCATCAACCTGACAACCTCGTTGGGATCATCGCTGGTTGGCTCGCTGTATATTCTCGACGAACCCAGCATCGGACTGCATTCGCGTGATACAGACCGGCTGATCAAAGTGCTGAAAGAACTGCGCAATATCGGCAATACGGTAGTTATCGTAGAACACGATGAAGAAATCATGCGAGCTGCCGACTATCTCATTGACGTGGGTCCTGACGCAGGCAGACTGGGTGGTGAAATTGTGTTTGAAGGAAAGGCTGAGAACATCAAGAAAGAATCGCTGAAGAAATACCCGAACAGTTATACGGTGCGCTATTTGACACATACAGACGAGATTCCCGTGCCTAAGAGCCACCGCCCTTGGAACCGCAAAATCACGATCAAGGGTGCGCGCATGAATAATCTGAAAGGAATCGATGTGGATATCCCACTAAATGTGATGACAGTTGTTACTGGAGTAAGCGGTAGCGGCAAGTCGTCGCTTATCAAGGGAATCCTTTATCCTGCTATGAAGCGCCATTTGGGCGAGGTATGCGATGCGCCTGGCGAATATATGGGTCTCGAAGGCGATTATCTGGCGGTAAAACACGTGGAGTTTGTTGACCAGAACCCCATCGGAAAATCTACTCGCTCGAATCCTGCCACTTATGTCAAGGCCTACGATGCCATTCGCGACCTCTTTGCCGAACAGCCCTTGGCCAAGCAAATGGGATTCTCGTCGCAATATTTCTCATTCAATGCTGATGGCGGACGATGTGACGAGTGTAAGGGTGCTGGTGTCATTACCGTTGAGATGCAGTTCATGGCCGATTTGGTGTTGGAGTGTGACTCGTGTCATGGCAAGCGCTTCAAGCGTGACATTCTCGATGTCAGGTACGAAGGCAAGAATATCGACGATGTGCTGAACATGACTATTTCTGAGGCGGTGCAGTTCTTCGGTGAACATGGACAAAAGACCATCGTCAACCGACTGAAAACACTAGAAGATGTTGGTTTGGGTTACATCAAATTGGGACAGAACTCATCAACACTTTCAGGCGGTGAGAACCAGCGCGTGAAACTGGCCTACTTCATCGGACAGGAGAAACAAGATCCCACCTTATTTATATTTGACGAGCCTACCACCGGACTTCATTTCCATGATATCGAACGATTGCTGGCTGCTTTCCAGGCGCTGATTGCCCGCGGACATACCATCCTCATCGTCGAACATAACATGGAAATCATTAAATGTGCCGACCATATCATAGATCTCGGACCGGACGGAGGTGACCGTGGAGGTGAACTCGTAGTGTGTGGAACACCAGAGGAAGTGGCTGCAAACGATCGTAGTTTGACGGGAAAATACTTAAAAGACAAACTTTAGGCGAAAAATATTTTGCAGTTCAAGAAAAAAGTATTACCTTTGCACGCGATTTAAAAATCAAGAGTTCTTTGAAAAGCTGCCGATATGGCTCAGTTGGTAGAGCAACGCATTCGTAATGCGTGGGTCGCCGGTTCGAGTCCGGCTATCGGCTCTCTCAAGCAACTAAGAAGAGTCAGGACCTCATCGTTCTGACTCTTTTGCTTCCCAAAGCGGAAATTTTGTGCAAGTCGAATGCAGAAGAATGATTTCTTCTGCTGAGGCGCAGCCGAAATTCTCGCATGTTTGCAGAACATGCGGAATTAGCTCAGTTGGTAGAGCATTGGCTTCCCAAGCCGAGGGTCGCGGGTTCGAGTCCCGTATTCCGCTCGCAAAATGAAGAAATTTGAGAGAAAAAGCAAAAAAGTTCTTGAAAAATTTGCAAGGTTCAAAAATATGTTGTACCTTTGCACCCGCAATCAAGGAGATAACCCCACGGTTTCTAACTCCAGGGTCCTGAAGGAAGGATGGGTGAGTGGCTGAAACCAGCAGTTTGCTAAACTGCCGTACGGGTTCCCGTACCGGGGGTTCGAATCCCCCTCCTTCCGCACCGAGGGGATTTCTCTGCGAGAGCGCTCTTTGAAAAGTTGGTCGATTCATCTAATGGTTAGGATACAAGATTCTCAATCTTGGCATAGGGGTTCGATTCCCCTATCGACTACACTAAAGCCCCTGTTTATGGGGCTTTTTTCGTTTTTACGCACTCATTTACGCACACTTTTCGCCCAAAAAGCTCCGTTAAAACACAGCTTTATTCAGAGCCAGCAGCGTCTTCTGCCTACCAATGGCAATCAACTTTTCTGATTTGTCGTAATCAAAACCGCTATAGCGACTCATCTGAATATCAACTAGCACGTCGGGATGAGTGAGCTGGGTCATCAGAAGCGAATTCTGACGAATCATAATGGAACTGACACGCGAAAGCATCGTGTAGTAGTTGAACTCTATGTTATCGGGTATCAGGCGATTGATAATCTGTTGAGAGAGCGAACGGCTATGCTTGCGTTTCTCAACCAGGTCATGCTGCAGCTGCCACTCACCAGCATAGTCGTGTCCACTGACATCAACACCAATCAGAATATCTCCATCATGACGCTGCACGCGATTCAATGGAATGGGATTGGTGACACCACCATCAATGAGTATCATTCCGTCAAGACGCACGGGTTCATAGAACGAGGGAAGAGAGATTGAAGCGCGAATGGCTTGGAAGAGGCTGCCCTTGCGGAACACAACCTCCCTACCCGACTTCCAATCAGTAGCTACGGCGCAATAAGGTATCGGAAGATCTTCGATAAGAACGTCGGGTACAAACTCCATAATGGCTTCAATGATACGCGTACCTTTTACTAAATGGTTGAGGCTGAGCGAAAAATCAGTCAGTTCGAGCATCTTTCTGCGATCTACCGTCTTCATCCATTCCCGAAACTCTTCGAGCTTGCCAGCAGCATAGACACCACCAATAAGCGCTCCCATTGAACAGCCTGCCAGCGAGGTAATTCGATAGCCCTGTGACTGCAATTCCTCGATGGCTCCTATATGTGCCAATCCGCGAGCTCCTCCGCTCGACAAAACCAATGCAACATCTTTCATTTTCTCATATTTTTTGCAAATATAGTCATTTTAAATGAATAAAGTGCAAAGTTTACAATTTTTAAAGGGGATATGCTTTGTTACCTCCCATTTTTTGTCTAACTTTGCAGGTTGAATGCAATCAAACAAAGATTTAAGAATAATGAGTAAAAAACTGAAGAAGGTGCTCGTGCTTGGCTCGGGTGCTCTTAAAATCGGACAGGCTGGCGAGTTTGACTACTCTGGCTCGCAGGCTCTGAAAGCTTTACGCGAGGAAGGAATCTCCTCTGTACTGGTGAACCCCAACATCGCTACCATCCAGACATCGGAGGGTATTGCTGACAAGGTGTATTTCCAGCCAGTTACCACCCATTTCGTGACTGAAATCATCAAGAAGGAGCGTCCTGACGGAATCCTGTTGGCTTTCGGTGGACAGACCGCATTGAACTGCGGAACTGAGCTCTATCAGACTGGTGTACTGAAGGAGTATGGTGTGGAAGTGCTTGGAACTTCGGTAGAGGCTATCATGAATACGGAAGACCGCGACCTCTTCGTAAAGAAACTGGACGAGATTGAGCTGAAGACCCCCGTAAGCCACGCCGTTGAAAACATGGAAGACGCCCTGAAGGCAGCTCACGAAATCGGTTTCCCCATCATGATTCGCTCGGCTTATGCATTGGGCGGTCTGGGTTCAGGTATCTGTCCTGACGAGAAAGCCTTTACTGAGTTAGCAGAGAGTGCCTTCACCTTCGCCCCACAGATTCTGGTAGAGGAATCACTGAAGGGTTGGAAGGAGATTGAGTTTGAGTGCATCCGCGATGCCAACGACCATTGTTTCACAGTAGCTTCGATGGAAAACTTCGACCCACTGGGTATTCATACCGGTGAGTCGATTGTGGTTGCTCCTACCTGTTCGTTAACCGAAGAGCAGGTGAAGATGCTGCAAGACATCACCATTCGTTGCGTGCGCCATCTGAATATTGTTGGTGAGTGTAACATCCAGTTTGCCTTCAACGCACAGACCAACGACTACCGTATTATCGAGATTAACGCTCGCTTGAGCCGAAGCAGCGCATTAGCCTCCAAGGCTACAGGCTATCCCCTCGCCTTCGTAGCTGCCAAGATTGCTTTGGGCTATACCCTCGACCAGATTGGTGAGATGGGAACTACGAGCTCGGCTTATGTCGCTCCCAGCCTCGACTATATGATCTGTAAGATTCCTCGTTGGGACCTGACCAAGTTTGCTGGCGTATCTCGTCTGATTGGTTCTTCGATGAAGTCAGTGGGCGAAATCATGTCTATCGGACGCTCGTTCGAAGAGATGATGCAGAAAGGTCTTCGTATGATTGGACAAGGCATGCACGGATTCGTGGGCAACGACCATACGAAGTTCGACGACCTGGACAAGGAACTGGCCAACCCTACCGACCTGCGTATCTTTGCTATCGCACAGGCATTGGAAGAAGGCTACACCATTAAGCGCATTGAGGAACTGACCAAGATTGATGTCTGGTTCCTGGAGCGTCTGAAGCATATCGTCGACCTGAAGCACGAACTGCAGAAGTACAACAAGATGGAAGACGTGCCCGACACCTTATTAAAAGAGGTGAAGATTTGCGGATTCAGCGATTTCCAGATTGCCCGTTTCGTTTTGAAACCTCAGAATGGAAATATGGAGAAAGAGAATCTGGCTGTTCGTCAGTATCGCAAGCAGCGTGGCATCGTACCCGCTGTGAAGCGTATTCCTACGGTGGCCTCAGAGCATCCTGAGCTGACCAACTATCTCTACTTTACCTATGCTGTAGAGGGTCACGATATACCTTATTATAAGAATGAGAAATCTGTCATCGTGCTTGGCTCTGGTGCTTACCGAATCGGCTCCAGCGTAGAGTTCGACTGGTGTTCGGTTAATGCCATCAACACAGCTCGCAAATTGGGTTATAAGTCTATCATGATCAACTACAACCCTGAGACGGTATCAACAGACTATGACATGTGTGACCGCCTGTATTTCGACGAGCTGTCTTTGGAGCGCGTGCTCGACGTCATCGACTTGGAGCAGCCTCGCGGTGTCATCGTCAGCGTGGGTGGACAGATTCCTAACAACCTGGCTATGAAACTGCATCGTCAGGGTGTTCCCGTTCTCGGAACAAGTCCTGTAGACATTGATCGCGCAGAGAACCGCGACAAGTTCTCGGCCATGCTCGACAAACTGGGAATCGACCAGCCAGCATGGCGCGCCCTGACCTCGTTCGACGATATCAAGGAGTTTGTGGCCGAAGTTGGCTATCCTGTATTGGTTCGTCCTTCTTATGTGCTCTCTGGCGCTGCCATGAATGTCTGCTACGATGACGAGGAGCTGCATCGCTTCCTCAGCATGGCTACTGAGGTTTCGAAGGAGTTCCCCGTAGTGGTTTCTAAATTCATGACAGAGACTAAGGAGATTGAGTTCGACGCTGTAGCCGATAAGGGGGAGGTGGTAGAGTATGCCATTTCAGAGCACGTCGAGTATGCTGGTGTACACTCGGGAGACGCCACGATGGTATTCCCTGCACAGCATATCTACTTCTCTACTGTTCGTCAGATTAAGAAGATTGCCCGCAAGATTGCCAAGGAGCTGAACATCTCAGGTCCGTTCAATATCCAGTTCCTCGCCAAGAACCGTGAGGTAAAGGTTATCGAGTGTAACCTGCGTGCATCGCGCTCATTCCCCTTCGTTTCGAAGATTCTGAAGCGCAACTTCATTGAGACGGCTACCAAGATTATGCTCGATGCTCCCTACTCTCGTCCAGACCGTTCAGAGTTCGACATCGACCGCATTGGTGTCAAAGCCTCTCAGTTCTCGTTCGCCCGTCTGCAGAATGCTGACCCCGTATTGGGCGTTGATATGAGCTCAACGGGTGAGGTTGGCTGTCTGGGCGATGACCTGAACGAAGCACTTCTCAACTCACTCATCGCTACGGGTTACCGTCTGCCTGCAGCTGGCTCTAACATCCTGATTTCATCGGGAGCTGCCAAGGGTAAGGTATCGTTGCTGGAGCCTGCTCAGCATCTGGTGAAGAAGGGCTACAAACTGTTTGCTACGGGTGGTACCGCCAAGTTCTTCCAGGATAATGGTGTCGAGGCAACTGCGGTGAAGTGGCCTGACGAGGAAGGCGAAAACAATGTGATGGACATGATTGCCAACCACGCCTTCGCACTCATCGTCAATGTGCCGAAGAACCACACGAAGCGCGAGCTGACCAATGGTTATCGCATCCGTCGTGGAGCCATCGACCACAACATCCCCTTGATGACCAATGTCCGTCTGGCTAAGGCTTATATCGAGGCCTTTACCGCCCTGAAGGAAGACGACATCAAGATCAAGTCTTGGCAGGAATACAACAGCTAAAAAAAGAGCGAAGACTATCTTCGCTCTTCTATAAACTTCAATTCGGCTTCGAGCATCGCTAACTTCGGCATCTCGAAGCCGGCTTTTTTTGCTTCTTCTATAGGTCGCGTATAGAGATAGTAAATTTCCATCGGACGGTGAAAATCGAAGTCGAGCTTCATCGAAGGGCTATAAGGCACCATTTCATCGGTCATCCGCATCATCTTATCGGCAAACTCAGAGGTAAGCGAATGTACACCAAGCGCATTGGCAGCTCCAATGACTTCCATCATCTGATCATAAATCAACTGACGGGTAGCCGGATTCTTCAGCAACCGGTCGGTTGATGTATTAAGCGCCACCGTCATTCCGTTAAACGGCATGTTCCACACGGCCTTACGCCAACGAGCTTCCAGATAAGGAACCTCAGCAACCTGTAATCCCGCATCCTGCATATCTTCCACCAACTGTTCAAAGCGTTCCTTCGGACAAGAATAATTGCCCAGATTAATCGAACCATAGCATTGGTGAGAGATATGGCCTGGACCCACCTTGGCTGAACAGATGAAAGCCAAGCCAGCCACAATCTTCAAACCAGGAAACTCGCGCTGCAGATCATCTTCCAGTCCGATACCGTTCTGAATAAGTACCACGATAGTATCGTCATCAATGATGGGGCGCAACAAACCAGGCAGCACATCGCGATTCTTCACCGATTTCAACCCCACAATTATCACGTCGCTTTTGGGCATGTCCTCAGCGGCGCCATAGGCATCGATATGTTCAAGGTAGAAGCTGCCATCGCAACTATCAACACGCAGTCCATGCTCTAAGACATATTCATAATCACTATGCGACAGGAAACGCACCTGGCGTCCTGCGCGTGCCAAACGGCCACCATAATAGCCGCCAATGGCTCCCATTCCAACAATAGAATAACTTATCATGATGCAAAGATACGAATAAATGTATAATTCATCATTCATAATTCATATTTTTTTCGTATTTTTGCACTCGAAATGAAAAATGGACTTGTTCTGGAAGGCGGTGCCATGCGCGGACTATGGACGGCTGGCGTTACCGATGTTATGATGGAGCACGATGTGTGGCCCGATGCGCTTATTGGTGTGTCGGCAGGTGCTGCGTTCGGCTGTAACATCAAATCGCGCCAGATTGGCAGAGCCATTCGCTACAATACCCGATTTGCCAAAGATTCTCGGTATAGCGGACTCCGTTCGCTCCTGACCAGCGGCGACTATTTCAACGCCAAATTCGGCTATCACGTAGTGCCTTACGAATACGACCTCTTCGATACCAAGACCTTCGATGAGAATCCGATGCCGTTTACCGTTGTTTGTACCGATGTGGAGACTGGTCTGCCCGTCTATCACGAGATGAAGCACGTAGACTTCGACGAATTGGAATGGTTGCGCGCCTCGGCATCGATGCCATTGGCATCACGAGTAGTAGAAGTGCAGGGACATAAGCTGCTCGACGGAGGCGTGAGCGACTCTATCCCTCTTCAGTATTTCGAGAGCATCGGATACAAGCATAATGTGGTTATCCTGACGCAGCCTTTGGGATATCGCAAGGAGCACAACCGACTGATGCCGCTGATGCGGATGTCGCTGCATAAATACCCGCGATTCCTGCAGGCGTTGGACGAGCGTCACCAAATGTACAACTACCAGTTGGAATACGTTGCCAATGCTGAACGACTGGGTCGCAGTCTCGTCATTCGTCCGGAAGAGAAAATTCCCATTGGGCACATTTCACACAATCCTGACCAGATGCGCCACGTCTATGAACTTGGGCGAAAGGCAGGCAAGGAAAACATAGAAAGAATCAAAGCATTTTATCAGATATGAGAATAGACATCATCACCGTATTGCCCGAAATGCTGGAGGGCTTCGTACACGAATCGATACTGGCACGTGCCGAAAAGAAAGGACTGGCCGAGATACGCCTGCATAACCTGCGCGACTATACGCTGGACAAATGGCGCCGAGTAGACGACTATCCCTATGGAGGTTCGGCTGGTATGGTGATGCAATGCGAACCTATCGACCGTTGCATTACAGCCCTGAAAGCTGAGCGCGACTACGACGAAGTCATCTTCACCTCGCCCGACGGTGAGCGTTTCGATCAGCACATGGCCAACGAACTGTCGATGAAAGGCAATCTGATTATCCTAGCAGGTCATTATAAAGGTATAGACCAGCGCGTGCGCGATCATCTGATTACCAAGGAAATCAGTATCGGCGACTTTGTGCTGACAGGTGGCGAACTGGTGGCAGCCATGATTGCTGATGCCGTGGTGCGTGTTGTGCCTGGCGTGATCGGTGATGAACAGTCTGCCCTCTCCGACTGTTTCCAAGACGACTTGCTGGCCGCTCCTATCTATACGCGCCCTGCCGATTATAAGGGTTGGAAAGTGCCCGAAATACTGCTCTCAGGCAACGAAGCCAAGATTCGTAACTGGGAATTGGAGCAAGCTATGGAGCGCACGCGCAGATTACGCCCTGATTTGCTGAACGAATAAGATTTGTATTTTAATACTTTTTAGACACAAAGATAACGCATATTACATAAATAATGTGTATCTTTGCGAACAAAATGTACAAACTAACCATTATCTGAACTTATGTTTAAGAAAGAAACATACATTCGGCGTCGAGCCGAACTGAAAAAACTGGTAGGCGAAGGTGTCATCGTGCTCTTCGGAAACAATGATGCTCCCTGCAATTATCCCGCCAACTGCTATGCTCCCATGCGTCAGGACTCTTCGTTCCTCTACTACTTCGGACAGCATCGCGACGGACTGGTTGGCGTTATTGATATCGACAACGATGAGGAATGGCTCTTTGGCGACGATATCGACGTAGAGGATATTGTTTGGATGGGCTTTACGCCAAGCGTTGCTGATTTGGCTGCTGAGGTGGGCGTTAGCAAAACCGCCCCGATGGCAAATCTTACCTCTTACATCCAACATCTGACCTCTAAAATCCATTTCCTTCCTCCATACCGTTTCGATACCAAGATTCAGATTATGGATCTGCTGGACATCCATCCTGCCAAGCAGAAAGAAACAGCATCGTTTGCTCTTATTCAAGCAGTTGTAAAGATGCGCTCAACCAAAGAAGTACAAGAGATAGAGGCTATTGACCGTGCTTGCGACGTTGGTTACGCTATGCATACAACAGCCCAGTTGTTGATTAAGCCCGGCGTTACTGAGCGCTTTATCGGCGGACAGGTTGACGGCATTGCCCGTTCGTTGGCCAACCAAGTAAGCTTTGCCACTATTTTCTCCCAGCATGGTGAGATTATGCATGGTAATCCTTCTGAGAACAAGCTCGAAGCCGGCCGCTTAGTGCTCTGCGATGCTGGTTGCGAATTGGACGACTACTGTTCTGACCATACCCGCACCATGCCCGTTAATGGTAAGTTCACCCAACGCCAGTTGGAAATCTACAGCATCGTAGAGGCTTGTCACGACTATGTGCTCGAGGTGGCTAAGCCTGGAGTAAAATATATGGACGTTCACTTTGCCGTCTGCCGCATGATGACCGACCGTCTGAAAGAACTTGGACTGATGAAGGGCGACACCGAAGAAGCTGTTCGTACAGGTGCTCACGCCATGTTCCTGCCTCACGGACTAGGACATATGATGGGTATGGATGTTCACGATATGGAGGGCTTGGGTCAGATCTATGTCGGTTTCGACGAGGTGACCCGTCCTAACCTGGAGCAGTTTGGTACCAATTGCCTGCGCATGGGCCGTCGCCTCGAAGAAGGCTTTGTGGTTACAGACGAGCCCGGCATCTACTTCATTCCCCAGCTGATTGACGAGTGGAAAGCCTCCGGCCATTGTGCCGAGTTCCTCAACTTCGACAAACTGGAAACCTATAAGGACTTTGGCGGAATCCGTATTGAGGACGATGTGCTGATTACGAAGGACGGCTGTCGCTTCCTCGGCTCGAAGCGCATCCCATATCATCCTGCTGAACTCGAAGATTTTATGAAAAACAACTAATCAAATAATTAAAAAATGAAGAAACTATTCACTTTCGCACTCGTAGCCCTCGTGGCTCTCGGTGCATCGGCTGCCAAGAAAAAGGCTCCCGCCAAAAATGAGAACAAACCCGTATTTACGGTTATCAAGGAGAATCCTATCACCTCTATCAAGGACCAGAACCGTTCCGGTACGTGCTGGGACTACTCTACCCTCTCCTTCTTCGAGGCTGAGATTCTGAAGGCCACAGGCAAGAAGTACACCCTCTGTGAGGCATTCGTAGCTAACAAGACCTATATGGAGCGCGCCATTCAGGTGGTTCGCTATCATGGCGACTGTCAGTTTGCTCAGGGCGGAAGTGCCGAGGACGTACTCTCAACCTTGAAGAATCATGGTATCTGTCCTATCGATGCTATGCCTTTCCCAGGCTCACTTTATGGTGACTCCCTGAACAACTTCAACGAGTTCTTCTCGGTGCTCTCTCCTTACGTGAATGCCGTTGCCAAGAGCGATGCCAAGAAACTCAGCAACGCCTGGAAGACAGGTATGCAGGGAATCCTAGACGCTTATCTGGGCAAGTGTCCTGAGAAGTTCACCTTCGAGGGTAAGGAATATACGCCGAAGAGCTTCATGGCCTCTCTGGGCATCAACCTCGACGACTATGTGAGCATCACTAGCTACACTCATCATCCTTTCTACACGGCCTTTGCCGTTGAGGTGCAGGACAACTGGCGTTTCCCCCTCTCTTACAATGTACCGATGGACGAGATGATGCAGATTATCGACAATGCCATTGAGCAGGGCTATACCGTAGCTTGGGGCGGCGATGTCAGCGAGCCTGGTTTTACCCGCAAGGGACTTGCTTATGCTGTTGACGACAAGAAGACGCAGAGTCTGCAGGGCAGCGATATGGCCAAGTGGTTGAAGATGACTGCTACCAAGAAGCGCGATGTCATCGACTCGTTGGGCTGCACCGTTCCTGAGATTGTTCCCACACAGGAAATGCGCCAGGAGCGCTTCGACAACTGGCAGCTGACCGACGATCACGGCATGCACATCTTCGGTGTGGCTAAGGACCAGAACGGCAAGGAGTACTACATGGTTCAGAACTCATGGGGTGAGACTGGCGACTACAAGGGAATCTGGTATATGACCAAGACCTTCATCGCCGCCAACACGATGGACTTCCTCATCAACAAGAACGCCATTCCTGCTGACATTCGCAAGAAGCTAGGACTCTAAACCATCATCATTAAAGGGGTGTGTCGCTGTGCACATCCCTTTTATCTTTTTTTACTACTAAAACAAACTATTTATGACTAAACTATGGAAAGATGACGAGGAGCTATTTAGCATAGCCCGTCAGGAACTCTTTACCGCATTGGTGGGCGACGTGTTAGACAAGATGGGATATCTCCATCAGTTCCTGCCCCCGCATATCAAACCCCTCAGGCGCGACATGGTGGTCATCGGAAGAGCGATGCCCGTTCTCGAAGCCGACGTTTTTGCCGAACGCCAGCAAGACACGCATTTAGAGGTCATGCGCAAACCGTTTGGTATCATGTTCGAAGCGTTAGACCAGCTCCAGCCAGGCGAAGTATATATCTGCAGCGGTTCATCGCCTCGCTATGCCCTGTGGGGTGGTTTGATGAGTACTCGTGCTATTGCCATTGGTGCTGCAGGCGCTGTTGTAGACGGCTTTTCACGCGACACCAACGAGATATTGCGACTCAATTTCCCCACTTTTTCGCAAGGCACCTACGCTCAGGATCAAGGTCCTCGCGGCAAGGTGATAGACTATCGTGTTCCCATCGAGTTCGGTGGCATTAACGTTCGTCCTGGCGACATTGTGTTTGGCGATCTCGACGGTGTCATCATCGTACCCCGCGAGGCTGAGGAGGAAGCTTTTGCTGGAGCTATCGAGAAGGCACGCGGAGAGAAACAGGTAAAGCAAGCCCTCGAACAAGGTATGAGTACGGTCGAGGCTTTTGCCAAGTTTGGAATCATGTAAAACAGTAAGATAATGAACGCATTTAGAATAGACGGTCAGCGTGCCGTCATTACAGGCGGTGGCAGCGGATTAGGAATGGGCATTGCCAAGGTGTTTGTCGAGGCAGGTGCCGAAGTCATCATCGTCGGACGTGATGAGAAGAAATTGCAAGAAGCCCAAAAGCAGTTGGGCCAGCATTGCTCCTATCGTGCTTTCGACGTAACTCATCTCGACGAGATTCCCCAGTTCGTAAAAGAAATTGGTACGGTAGATATTCTGGTCAACTGCGCCGGAGTCCATCTGAAGAAATGGGCCCTCGACGTGACTGACGAGGAGTTCCTCAATGTGCTCAATGTCCATGTGATGAGCGTTTTTGCCCTCAGTCGTGAGTTTGCCAAACTGATGGTGGAGAAAGGCAAGGGCAGCATTCTTCTGATCAGTTCGATGACGGCTATTATGGGCATGCAGCAAGTGGTGGCCTATACTACCGCGAAGTCCGCAATCCTTGGACTGCAGCGCAGCTTGGTGGCCGATCTGTCGGACAAGGGCATCCGCGTCAACACCATTGCTCCGGGCTGGATTGACACGCCCATGTTCCACAAAGCTACCGATAACGACCCGCAGCGCAAGGCCAATATCCTGCGTCGCATCCCCATGAAGACTTTCGGACAGCCCGATGACATCGGCTATGCCGCCCTTTATCTCTCATCGCCTGCAGGCAGCTATGTGAATGGTGTATTCCTTCCTGTTGACGCTGGTGCGTCGGAAGCTTTTTAAGGTATGAAGCCCACAAGAGTCAGATGGACGGTAGTGGCTTTGATATTCCTTGCCACAACCATCAACTATATCGATCGTCAGGTCATTGGTCTGCTGAAACCTTATATTCAGGACGACCTGGGATGGTCGGAGGCAGACTATGGCTATATCGTGACAGCCTTCCAGATAGCTTACGGCATTGGCATGTTGGTATGCGGACGAATGCTCGATAAGTTTGGCAGCAAACTAGGCTACTCCATCGCCATCATCGTGTGGAGCTTGGGCGCTGTGTTGCACGCTACCGTGCGCTCCGTGACAGGTTTTGGTGCCGCCCGTGCGGTTTTGGGATTGGGCGAGGCCGGCAATTTTCCTGCCGCTGTCAAGGTTATCGCCGAGTGGTTTCCCAAGCGCGACAGAGCTTACGCAACGGGCTTGTTCAATTCCGGCACGACGATTGGTGCTATCATTGCCCCTATCATCGTAACAGCCATCACGCTGGAGTTAGGCTGGCGTTGGGCTTTTATCATTACGGGTCTGTTAGGTTTCTTCTGGGTAGTGGCTTGGTGGCTTATCTACAAAGCACCGGAAAAGAATCCTAAAGTGAATGCGGCTGAACTGGAATATATCCACTCCAAAGACGAAAGTGAAGAAGAAGAGGTTCCACAGGGTCGCACCATCACGTGGGGCCAGCTGTTCAGCCATCGCCAGACCTACGCCATCCTCTTCTCGCGCTTCGTCACCGACTGGGTGTGGTGGTTCTTCCTGTTCTGGACTCCCGACTTCCTCAACAAGACACATGGTGTTGACCTCAAAGCCACCGTCCTTCCGCTCATCATTATCTACACAATGTCGAGCATCGGAGGTATCTATGGCGGACATGTCTCGTCGCAGTTTGTCCGTTTCGGACGCTCACTCGACTTCGCCCGCAAGACTACCATCCTGCTCTTCGCCCTATTGGTACTGCCGCTCAATGCTATACCTTATTTACATAATATGTGGGTGGTAGTCGTGATTATCGGACTGGCCACCAGCACGCATCAGGCATGGGCTTCGAACATCTTTACCATCGTTTCCGACGTCTATCCCAAGCAGGTCGTTGGTTCTATGACGGGCATCAGCAGCGTGGGCGGTGCCGTAGGTGGAGCGTTGGCTTCATCGTTCGTCGGACTCATTCTGGAGTGGACGGGCAACTATGCCATCATCTTCATGATAGCCAGTACGATGTATCTGTTAGCCTGGCTCACGCTGAGAATCTTCGTTCCTATTAAACAAATCAAATTCAAACAAATATGATTATCCAAAAAGTTGAAACGTGGTGGGTTCGCCGCGACAAATGCCTCTTCGATGACAAGCGCAAGGGCAAGAGTGCGATGGACTGGGACGTGTTGGTGCTCAAGCTGACTACCGATACAGGCATTGAGGGTATCGCCACCGCCTTGGCTGCTCGCTCAGGCAATGTCACCGAATCATATATCATGGACAATATCGCTCCCGTTGTCTTAGGCCGTTCGCCTTATGACCGCGAGAAGATATGGCATGAGTTCTGGAACATCGACCGCCACCTGACGTTCTTCCCCGTCTACCTGCCTGGTCCCGTTGATGTCGCTCTTTGGGATATCTGTGCCAAAGCGGCCGGTCTGCCGCTCTATCAGTATATGGGAGCCTATCGCGAGCAGTTGCCAGTCTATGCCAGCGGCCTGTTTCACACCTCCGAACAGGAATACATCGACGAAGCGCTCTACTATCAGGAGCGTGGTATCAGGTGTTATAAGGTTCACCCGCCGGGTCCTATCGAGACAGATATGCGCATCCACGAGAACTTGCGCAAAGCCGTTGGCGATGATTTTGGGCTGATGTCCGACCCTGTAGCTGAATACACCCTCGACGAGGCCATCCGCGTAGGTCGTCAGTTGGAGCGTCTCAACTATATCTGGCTGGAAGAACCCTTCCGCGATTTCGAACTCTACAAGTATACGCAGCTTTGCAAGGCGCTCGATATTCCCATTGCGGCTACAGAGACCACCCGCGGCTGCCATTGGGGCGTCGCCCAGGTTGTCAACCAGCAGGCTGCCGATATTGTTCGTGCCGATGTGTCGTGGAAATGCGGTATCACGGGAACGCTGAAGATTGCCCATCTGGCCGAGAGTTTTGGTCTGAACTGCGAGGTGCACACCACGACGATGAATTACATGGACATCGTCAATCTGCATGTTTCGTGTGCCATCCGCAATTGCAAGTGGTTCGAGTATTTCGTGCCCGAAGAGGATTTCCAGTTCCCCATGAAGGGACTGCTACCCATCGATGCCGAAGGAATGATTACCGTTCCCAAAGCTCCGGGCGTAGGCGTCGAACTCGACTGGGAGCTCATTCACAACAATTGCGTATCCTATAAAGTATTGGAGCTGTCATGAAAGGTTATCTCCGCAAGGACGGTCGTAAAGGCATCCGCAACGTCGTAGTCGTCACTTACCTCGTGGAGTGTGCGCATCATGTTGCTGCCCGCATCGCTCAGCATTTTCAGGATGATGAGGTTCATCTGATAGGCTTCAGCGGTTGTGCGCCTAACGACTATGCCGAGTTCGTGATGAAGCAGCTATGCACGCATCCCAATGTGGGAGCCGTCTTGCTGGTTTCGCTGGGGTGTGAGAATTTCCAGCGCGATCGTCTCTTGCAGGACATCAAGGATAGCGGGCGTCCTGCCTCACTCGTCGTCATCCAAGACGAAGGAGGCACGCGGACCTCTATTGACAAGGGTATCAGCGAAGTAGAAAACATGTTACGCCAGATAGCCGATACCCCCGAGGTGACTGTCGATTGGAGCGATCTCATGATTGGTACCGTTTGTGGCGGTTCCGACGGCTATAGCGGTATCACGGCCAATCCCTCCGTCGGTGCTACCTTCGACTGGCTCGTCGATCACGGAGCAACCTGCATCTTCGAAGAACCGGGCGAACTCATCGGGTGCGAGGAGCTGTTGCAGCAACGGGCCGTCACGCCACAGGAGGGTCAGCAGCTTTACAACTGCATCGTCAAAGCCGACAAATACTATAAGCAGATGGGCCACGACAGTTTCTCGGCAGGCAATGCCACGGGCGGGCTGACCACCATCGAGGAGAAATCGCTGGGCTCTTATTGCAAAAGCGGTTCGCGCTCTATTCAGGGGCTCACCTATCCAGGTCTCTCTCCCACCCGTCCTGGTCTGTGGATGATGGACGTGGTACCCGACGGCGAGGCGCGCTGGGGTTTCCCCAATATCAACGACAATGCCGAGATCATGGAGATGATAGCCTGCGGTTGCCACCTTGTGCTCTACACCACCGGGCGCGGTTCCGTAGCCGGTTCTGCCATCTCGCCCGTCATCAAGGTCTGCTCCAATCCCGACACCTATCAGCGTATGGCCGATGATATGGATATCAACGCCGGAGCCATCGTGACGGATGGTCTTACTTTCGATGATGTCCGCCAACACATCCTGAACTGCATTCAGGACGCGGCATCAGGCATTCCCACCAAGTCGGAAGCACTCGGACATCGTGAATACAGTTTGGTTTATAAATTCTTCAAATGCACAAAAATATGAAAAGACTCATGATTTTCTTCGTACTCGCCATGATAACTATCGGCAGTACAGCCCAATCCAGCCGCGAAGCAAAGCAATGGTTGAAGAAGGGCGAATGGCGCAACGGCTTTACCAAAGCCAAGCCGCACAAAACATTAAACGCTGACGAGTTCCGCACTCAGTATCAAAAGAATACGGAGCAATGGCAGACGCTGTTCCGTTGGCTTTCTGAGACCGATCCGCTCGCCATTCCCAAAGGCAAGCATCCCATCCCCAACTCCTTGCTGACGGCCAGCGTGGAAGACTCGGAGAATGCTCCTTTGGAGAAGCGCAACACCGAGAGCCATCGTCGCAAGATCGACTTCCAATTGGTAGTTCGCGGCACCGAAGGTTTTGCCTTGCTCGACCATGCCTCCAGCACCATCAGCAAACCCTACGATGAGAAGAAAGATGTGATGCGCTACAATTACGATAAGGAGAAGACGAATTTCTTCGATGTCAAGGGCGGTCAGTTCGTCATTTTCTTCCCTTCCGACTGGCATATCGCCAAGGTTCAGACCAAGAAAAAAGACCAGCAAATCAGGGTCATCGTAGTCAAAATGGACTATATTGAGTGACGGTGCCAATCCATTATAAATGATAAAAACGGAATATAACTGTTAAAAAAACTGCAGTATATTCCGTTTTTTTATTTTTTCTTCGTAACTTTGAAGGCGTATTATGTACATATGACAACATTTTACAACTGTGACGAAAGAAAATAAAAACAAATATAAATGCAATTTAAATGGAATTACGAACCACCTACACCAGAGAAACAGCAGGCGGCTAGGGAGCTGGCCGAAAAGATCGGGATGAGTCCCGTTCTGGCCGGTTTGCTCATTCAGCGAGGCATCAAGACGGAGAGCGCAGCCAAGCGATTCTTCCGTCCTATGCTCAACGAGCTGATTGATCCGTTCCTGATGAACGACATGGACGTGGCGGTAGATCGTCTGAACGATGCCATGGGGCGCAAGGAGCGCATTATGGTCTATGGCGACTACGACGTCGACGGGTGTACGGCGGTTGCATTGGTCTATAAGTTTTTGCAGCAGTTCTATTCCAACATCGACTACTACATTCCCAACCGCGAGGGCGAGGGCTATGGAGTAAGCCGACAAGGCATAGATTTTGCGGCAGAGACAGGTGTTAAACTCATTATCGTGCTCGACTGCGGTATCAAGGCTATCGACGAGATTGCCTATGCCAAGGAGCGAGGCATCGACTTCATCATCTGCGACCACCACGTGCCGGATGATGTGCTGCCTCCTGCCGTAGCCATTCTCAATCCCAAGCGCACGGATTCTACCTATCCTTTTAAGCAGCTCTGCGGCTGTGGCGTGGGCTTCAAGCTGATGCAGGCGTTTGCCAAGAACAACGGCATCCCCTTCTCGCGTCTCATCCCGCTGCTCGATTTCTGTGCCGTCTCGATTGCAGCCGACTTGGTGCCTGTCGAGGGTGAGAACCGCATTCTGGCATTCCACGGTCTGAAGCAGCTCAACCAGTCGCCCAGCATTGGTCTGAAGGCTATCATAGAGATTTGCGGACTGACGGGCCGTGAGCTCAACATGAGCGATATCATCTTCAAGATTGGTCCGCGCATCAACGCTTCCGGTCGCATGCAGAATGGCAAGGAGGCTGTCGAGCTGTTGGTAGAGCGCGACCTGCAGAAGGCGCTCACCGATGCCACTCGCATCAACGAGTACAACGAGCAGCGTAAGGATGTCGATAAGCAGATGACCGAGGAGGCCAACGAGATTGTGGCCCGCCTGGAGAGTCAGCAGCACATGCAGAGCATCGTGCTCTACGATGTGGGCTGGAAGAAAGGCGTGGTGGGCATCGTTGCCTCCCGTCTGACGGAGCTTTACTACCGTCCTACCGTCGTGCTCACTATCATCGACGGCATTGCCTCTGGCTCAGCGCGTTCCGTAGCCGGTTTCGATATCTACGATGCTGTCAAGTCGTGTCGCGACCTATTGGAGAACTTCGGTGGTCATACCTACGCCGTCGGACTGACGCTGCGTCAGGAGAACATCCCCGAGTTCCGCCGCCGTTTCCAGGAGTATGTCAGCAACCATATTCTGCCCGAGCAGACTCAACAGTCGCTCGACATCGACATGGAGCTCGATTTCCACGATATCTCCAAGCGACTGCTCAACGATCTGAAACGTCTCGCACCTCACGGAGCTGGCAATACGAAGCCGCTCTTCCTCACGCGCAATGTCTACGACTACGGTACGTCCAAGGTGGTGGGTCGCCATCAGGAGCACATCAAGCTCGAATTGGTTGATTCCAAGTCGGCTGTCGTCATGAACGGCATTGCCTTTGGACAGTCGTCAGCAGCCCGCTATATCAAGAGCAAGCGCTCGTTCGACATCGTCTACACCATCGAAGAGAACAGCTACAAGCGTGGCGAGGTGCAATTGCAGATAGAGGGCATCCGCCCGTCTGAGGATGAACAGCTATAGGCAGATTCTACAGCAATATTGGGGCTACGATGATTTCCGCGGCATTCAGCGCGACATCATCGAGTCGATAGGTAGCGGTCACGACACGCTGGGCCTGATGCCTACGGGCGGTGGTAAGTCGATTACTTTCCAAGTGCCTGCGCTGGCTATGGAGGGTGTCTGCGTGGTCATCACGCCGCTCATTGCGCTGATGAAAGACCAGGTGGCCCACCTCCGCAAGCTCGGCATCCGGGCTGCCGCCATCTATAGCGGCATGCAACACGACGAGATACTGCGCATTCTGGAGAATTGCATCTTCGGCGGTATCAAGCTGCTCTACGTGTCGCCCGAGCGACTCTCTTCCCCACTCTTCCATACCAAGCTGAGCCACATGCGCGTCTCGTTCATCACCGTCGACGAGGCGCATTGCATTTCCCAGTGGGGCTACGATTTCCGACCCTCTTATCTCGAGATTGCCAACATCCGCAACGTCCATCCCGACGTCCCCGTGCTGGCTCTGACGGCCACCGCTACGCCTGCCGTTGTCGACGATATCCAGGAGCGGCTCCACTTCCAGCAGAAGTGTGTGTTCCGCATGTCTTTCGAGCGTCGCAACCTCTCTTACATCGTCAGTCCTACCACCGATAAATTCAGCGAGCTCGTCCGTCTCTTCCAACAATACGCCGGTTCGGCTATCGTCTATGTGCGCAGTCGCCGACATGCCCGCGAGATAGCCGATCATCTGTCGGAAGCCGGTCTGAGTGCCACGTTCTATCACGCTGGTCTCGACCATGTGCAGAAAGACGAGCGACAGCGTGCCTGGCAGCGCGACGACACGCGCATCATGGTGGCTACCAATGCTTTCGGCATGGGCATCGACAAGCCCGATGTCCGACTGGTCGTCCACTACGATTGCCCCGATTCGCTCGAAGCTTATTTCCAGGAGGCGGGCCGTGCCGGACGCGACGGAGAGCCTGCCCGCGCCATCCTGCTCTACAACAACAACGACCATGCCAAACTGGAGAAGCGCATCGTCGACACTTTCCCTGAGAAGGATTATATCCGCAAGGTCTACGAACACCTTGCCTATTACTATCAGATAGCCACCGGCGATGGCTACGGTGTGACCCGCGAGTTCAACATCGAGGAGTTCTGCCAGCGTTTCCGCCATTTCCCCATCCGCGTCCACTCTGCCCTGCAACTGCTTCAGCGTGCGGGTTATCTGGATTATGACGAGGAGGCCGACAACCAGGCGCGCGTCCGTTTTCTGGTCAGTCGCGAAGACCTCTATCAGCTCCATCAGGTATCGCCCGACGAGGAGCGTGTCATCGTTGCCCTTCTGCGCAACTATGGCGGCTTGTTTGCCGACTATGGCTATATCGACGAGAGCATCGTAGCCCAGCAGGCCGGACTCACTCCCCCTCAGACCTATGAGATGCTGAAAAGCCTGTCGCAGCGCCATCTCATCCACTTCATTCCTCGTCGCAACGTGCCCAATATCCGCTATATCCAGCGTCGTGAAGACCCAGAACACGTCAGCCTGCCGCGAGCCGTCTACGAAGACCGTCTGGAGCAGTATCGCGAGCGCATCCACGCCATGCTCCACTATGCCCAGAGCGACGATGAGTGCCGTTCCCGCCAGCTGCTGGCCTACTTTGGCGAGACCACAGCCAAGGATTGTGGCCAGTGTGACGTCTGCCTGTCCCGTCCTCAGCAACAGGGCGACATCCGCACCAGCATCCTCGCCCTGCTTGGCGACCATCTGCCCCATCACATCACCGAACTCACCCGACTGCCCTATTCCTCCAAGGACATCAACGCCGCCCTCGCCCTCCTCGTCAAGGAAGAAATCATCTTCCAGCGCGATGGCCAGATATCGCTTTAATATATAGAATAAGGTGCGATGTCCTTTCTCTTACCTTTTGAAGTTCGTTCTTCGTCGGTTACCCGTAGGCCTGACTGCGAAGTGAATCCAGTAGGTGCATCCTTTCTGTTCTATCAACAGCTCATCGAAATTCTCCTTTGACTCATCACTGATGTCAAGTAGGATGACCGCATAGCGCAGGGCTTGCTCAATGCCTGATACCCGAATGTCAGCAGCACAACCCATCATAGATTGAAATAATGAATCGGTGGGATTGAAGTAATGTCTTGGCACAGGCGCAACATTGGGCGAAAATGAGGTATTTCGGCCTAAATAATCATGAAGTGATGGCGATTGAAAACGCACGTGTCGGCATGTAAAGAATCTTTACTTTTTATTTGTTATTTAACAATTAAAATTTCTCAAAAATAATTGGGGGAAAGTATTGTTTTGCATTGATATTATTCGTAACTTTGCACTATCGAAAGTTGAGAATATGAGCTGATGTTGAGAAAGGTGCCAACGACTGCAGCGGAAGCAAATTTTTCACTCTTCACTCTTCACTTTTCACTTCAATTGGCGGGATTCGGCCACCCGATGTAGCTGGCCGACTAATACCATTGAAGGATGCGATTAAGCGAGAGCAGAAGGAAAAGACGTTCTCATTATGCCGAGCGAAAGCATTCTCGCAGGCTAAAAGCCTGCAAAAACACAAGAGATTATGGCGAAGATTATTTATGAAGTGTACAAGAACCAGAACGAGCACAACGCAGCCTACGGCAAGTACTACGCTCGCGTGAAGTATCTGGAGAGTATGAACACGCGCAGGCTGTCGAACCACATTGCTGAGCATGGTTCGATCTACACCCCCGACGTGGTGTACGGCGTGATGGAGAAGTTCCGCAGTTGTCTGATTGAGATGCTGCTGGAGTCGAAGCGCGTGAAGATTGAGGGACTGGGCACGTTCTATGCCACCATCGAGTGCGCCAAGGGCGGTGCGGTGAGCAAGGACAAGTTTAACGTGCAGAAGCACATCAACGGCCTGCACATCCGATTCCTGCCTGAGCAGGAGCAGCAGACGAACATCTCCAGCCGCCAGTTCCTGAAGCAGGCCGAGTTCGTGAACGTCGACTCGCTGCTGAAAGGCGAAGAGACAGCCAACGGTGGTTCACAGAACGGCGGTTCTGACAACACCGGCAACGGCGACAACCAGAGCGGTAGCGGTTCTACCAACACCGGCAGTGGTGACAACGGCGGCGGCGATGGCGATGATGTAGGTGACGAGCACTAAACCTTCATAACGTACTACTATGAAGAAAGAGACTTGGAAGACCGTCATTCAGATTATCATCAGCATCTTGACGGCACTGGCTACATCGCTGGGAGTGACCTCTTGCATGAGGTAGAAAAAAGGAAAGAGAGAGCACGAAAATGCTCTCTCTTTATTGTTTTATAAATCAAATCAGGATGATTTATTTGTCAGCTTCAGCAGCCTTGGTGCGGGGGTCGTTCTCACCATAGAGGCCGTAGTAAGCCTGGTAGCGGTTGTAGCCCCAGTTGGCCATCTGCTTGTTGGGGTCGAGCTCCTTGGCCTTGTCGAAGGCTTCGATAGCCTGCTGGAAGAACTCCTTGCGCTTGGCATTGTCGTCGGTGTTAGAAGCCTGAACGCTGAGGCATGCACCAAGATAGGTGTAGACAACAGCATTGTCGGGCTTAGCCTGAGCAGCCTTGCGGAGCCACATGGCACCCTCTTCGGCATTGTTGGCGTTGACAGCCATCAGACCCTTGTTGGCCAGAGCGGTGAACGAGTTGGGGAACTTCTTCAGGTGCTCGTCGAGGAAGTCGCTCTGGACTTTCTTGTCGAGACCTTCGTACATGCCGTTGATGGCATCGACGATAACCTCGTTCTCGGGCTCAGCGGCATACATCTGCTTCAGCTGGTCGACGAAAGCCAGTGAGTCGGCATGGTTCTTCAGGCTTGAACGCATAGCGTAGAGCTGGAAGTTCTGAGCGTCGGCCTTCTGAGTGGGGTCTTTCTTAGCAATCTCGAAGTACTTGTTGGCACGGGCCATATCCTTGGCGTCGAAAGCGTAGCGGCCTGCGAAGAAGGCAACCTGTCCGGCATAGTCCTTCTCAGGAGCCTTGTCCATAGCTGCGAAGTAAGGATCGGCAGCTGAGTCGGTGAACATACCCCAGTACTTGAGCACACCAGCGTTGTTGCCCTTGCGAGCCTCTTCCTGACCGATGTTAACGAGGTGAGAGCGAACGGCCCACAGACGTGGAGCGGTCTTCTCGAAGAACTGTGGCTTCACCTTGCCCTTGGCGTTGGGCAGCTGGTCGTACTTATTGCACTCGATAGCATTCTCAATAGCGTCGCAGATAGCATCAGCGAGTCCCAGTGTGTCGTAAGGCTTTACCTTGCCTGTTCCCATCTGAGCGGCCATCTGGTTCTCCGTGATGGTGCCCGTCTCGTTGCTGACCTTGTTCATAGCGAGCTCTACAAGGTGGTTGTAGGCCTTAGCTTTCTCAGCATTGTCAGCAAGTGAACCAAGATTCTGCTTCACCAGCTGAGCTGCCTCGGCATAGTTCTTTGATTTCATGATGGCCTTCAAACCATCGCTGTCACCGGCAAAGGTCATGGTGCTTGCCATGAATGCGATTGCCATCATCATCATTTTTTTCATACGATTTTTGTTTATTGGTTAAACATTTTTATTATTATTCATTTGGAGTTTCAGCTTGCGGGGTATCGATAGCTTCCGTCAGCTCCTCATCGACAAGCTCTGCCTCCTCAACGTCCTCTTCCTGAGACGACATCACCTTGCAGACGCTGGCGATAGTGTCGTTCTTCTTGGTGAGGTTGATGAGACGAACACCCTGGGTGGCACGGCCCATGACGCGGACATCGGCTACCTTGAGGCGGATGAGCACGCCCGACTTGTTGATAATCATCAGGTCGTTCTCGTCGGTTACCACCTTGATGGCTACCAGACGGCCCGTCTTCTCAGTGACGGCGAGTGTCTTCACACCCTTGGCACCACGTGCGGTCTTGCGGTAGTCCTCGACCTCAGAGCGCTTGCCGTAGCCATTCTCAGAGACAACCATGATGGTCTCGACGTTAGGATCGTTGACGCAAACCATGCCTACTACCTCGTCGTCGCCTTCGTCCAATCGCATACCGATGACACCAGTAGACACGCGGCCCATGGTGCGGACGTCGTTCTCGTCGAAGCGAACGGCGCGACCATTACGGTTGGCCAGCAGCAGCTCGTTGTGACCATTGGTCAGACGAACACCTACCACCTCGTCGCCCTCGTTGATATTGATGGCGCGAACACCAGCGGCACGCACGTTCTTATAAGCATCGAGGCGGGTCTTCTTGATAATACCCTGCTTGGTGGCGAAGACTACGTAGTGGCTCTGCAGGAACTCCTCGTCGTTGAAGTTCTTGATGCGCAGAACGGCATTCACGGCATCGTCGGGCTCGATGTTGAGCATATTCTGGATGGCGCGACCCTTCGAGTTCTTGTCGCCCTCGGGAATCTCGTAGCACTTCTGCCAGTAGCAGCGACCCTTCTGGGTGAAGAAGAGCAGCGTGTTGTGCATGGTGGCAGGATAGATATACTCGGCAAAGTCGTTGTCGCGATGACGGGCAGCCTTAGAGCCCATACCGCCACGTCCCTGCTCGTGGAACTCGTCGAGGTGGGTGCGCTTGATGTAACCCATGTGTGAGATGGTGATGACCACAGGATCGTCGGGATAGAAGTCCTCGGCGTTGAACTCGTGGTCGAAGGGGATAATCTCGGTACGGCGCTCGTCGCCATACTTCTCCTTCACCTCCTGCAGCTCGTCCTTCATCACCTGCTTGCAACGCTCGGGGTTGTTGAGGATTTCCTCCAAGTCGGCAATGAGCTTCATCAGGTCGTCGTACTCCTGGTGGAGCTGGTCGACGCGCAGACCGGTGAGCTGAGAGAGGCGCATATCGACGATGGCCTTCGACTGCAACTCGTCCAATTCGAAGCGAGCCTCCAAGTTGCGCTGGGCATCGCTGGGGGTCTTACTGTTTCTAATAATGTGAACCACCTCGTCGATATTGTTGACGGCGATGATTAAGCCCTCCAGGATGTGGGCACGCTCCTGAGCCTTCTTCAGGTCGTACTTGGTGCGACGGATGGTCACGTCGTGACGGTGCTCGACGAAGTACTTGACGCACTCCTTGAGCGAGAGCAGACGGGGACGACCCTTCACCAGCGCGATGTTATTCACAGAGAATGAGCTCTGTAGAGCGGTCATCTTAAAGAGCTTGTTGAGCAGCACGTTGGCATTAGCATCGCGCTTGCAGTCGACTACGATACGCATACCCTGACGGCCTGACTCGTCGTTGACGTTGGCCACACCCTCAATCTTATGCTCATTGGCCAGATCGGCGATGTATTTCACGAGGTCGGCCTTGTTGACACCATAGGGAATCTCGGTAACGACAATCTTGTCGTGGGTCTCGGTGGTCTCAATCTCAGCCTTGGCGCGCATCACGATGCGTCCCCTACCCGTCTCGTAGGCGTCGCGGACACCCTGCAGACCATAGATATAGGCTCCCGTGGGGAAGTCGGGTCCGGGAATGTACTGCATGAGCCCGTCGGTATCGATGTCAGGATTGTCGATATAGGCACAGCAGCCGTCAATCACCTCGCCCAGGTTATGGGTAGGCATATTGGTAGCCATACCTACGGCAATACCGTTACCACCGTTGACCAGCAGGTTAGGAATCTTGGTAGGCATGACGCTGGGCTCAACCAGCGAGTCGTCGAAGTTGTTGACCATATCGACGGTGTCCTTCTCCAAGTCGTCCATGATGTGCTCACCCATCTTCGAGAGACGGCACTCGGTGTAACGCATAGCGGCAGGAGAGTCGCCATCGACCGATCCGAAGTTACCCTGGCCGTCGACCAGCGTGTAGCGCATGTTCCACTCCTGAGCCATACGAACGAGGGCTCCGTAAACGGACGAGTCGCCATGAGGGTGGTACTTACCAAGCACCTCACCTACGACGCGCGCACATTTCTTGTAAGGTTGGGTTGATACGTTGTTGATGCCCATCATACCGTAGAGGATGCGACGATGTACGGGCTTGAAGCCGTCGCGCACATCGGGCAGCGCACGAGCTACGATAACAGACATCGAGTAGTCGATGTAGGAGGATTTCATTTCCTCCTCAATGTTGATTTTTACGATTCTGTCGTTGTCAAAAGTTTGATCCATTATTTTTCGTTATTTTGCGTTTAAGGGCATTTTAAAGCCCGCTGACGCGATTTACCTTATTTCAATTAGCGTACAAAGGTATACAAAAAAGATGAAAAAACGAAAGATTTAAGCAATTTTAAATAGTTTTTTCGTCGCGATCGTCGAGAACGCGGAATTTATCACGCCTACGACGCAGTTCTGCGAGGTCTAAATCGACGGTGAGCGTGTCTACCACATGCTTGCGACACTGGCCCAGACGACGCCCGATGGCATCGACCACAACGCTGGCTCCGGCATAGTGGCTATAGTGGTCGTCGCCTACCCGATTGACGCCTACGAGATAGCATTGGTTCTCGATGGCACGGGCACGCGTCAGAATCTGCCAGGCTGACTGGCGCGACTCAGGCCAATTGGCTACGACGATGATGGCGTCGAACTCACGCCCAGTGGCATAGCGGCTCCAACAAGGGAAGCGGAGGTCGTAGCACGTCAGCAGGAGCAGTCGGAAACCTTCGTATTCAACAATGCAATGCTCCTGACCAGCCGTATAGTACTGGTCCTCGTGTCCGTAGGTGAACAGATGGTGCTTGTCATAATAAAAGAGGTGTTGGCTGCGTCCGTCGGCAAAATAGTGGCGATTGCGATAGGAACCGTCAGCCGCACGGACGGCCAGACTGCCACAGATGGCGCAATGGCGATGGCGGGCCTGTTGCTGCATCCATCGCAGGGCTTCGTTGTCAGCCTCGTCGTGAGCTATGCCGTCGGGCTTGGTGGCAAACCCCGTAGTCCACATCTCGGGCAGCACGAAGAGGTCGGTATCGGGTTGGAGGTCCATCAGTCGGGCCGCCTCCTGCATATTCTCAGCAGGTTGCGCCCAACGGATGTCTGTCTGTAATAGTGTTACCTTCAATATTCCAAAAGATTAGTTTTCTGTTTGCCGTCAAACGATACCACATGCTCCACCAGATAGCAGGAAGCGTCGCCAGGAATACAGATAGAGGCATTCAGATGGAAACCCTCGGCATCGGTATTGGCGTATTCCAGATTGTTCAGAATAGACTGATCCAGAATCTTCGCAGGCACGCGCTTGCCGTACTGTTGCTTGCGGAAATCTTTGGAGAAAATCTGGTTGGAGCCCTTGAAGATGCTGAGGTGGATGATGTTGTCGTAATAGACATTCTCCACGTCGAGTCCATCCTCATTGAGCGTATGGCGTGACACCTTATACTTCGTGGGATTGACGGCAATATAGAGGTGATAGCGGTCGCCGTTCCAGAAGACGACGGTATCGCGCTTGAGCACACCCGTCAGCGAGAGAATCTGCGTCTCGGGCTTGACGAAGTCTTCCGCACGCTCGTCGTCCTTGATGAGTTTCATCAGCTCGCCCGTAGGACTCTTGAACCACAGCACGTGCTCGGTGTGCTTCTCGATATGATAGCGCGCTGAGCGTCCGATATAGAGCGTGTCGTCGATGACCTTGAAGTAGGCAGGAACGCTGGTGGAGTCGGTGTAGTAGACGCTATCGCCCTGCATCTTGAAGACGATATCCTCCGTATCCTCGTCCGTCCAAACGCCTTGCAGCAACGCCTTGGCCTCACGACTCTCCTGTTTCTCAGGGGAATCGTTCTTCCGACCGCCACAACCGATGACAGCAGGCAGCAAAGCCAGAATCAGAACATATATGAAGTTGCGTTTCATTTACTTTCCAATGCAATGATACTCGAAGCCATTCTCTTCCAGGTCCTCAGCATCGAAGATGTTACGACCATCGATGACCAAGGGACGCTTCATGGCTTTCTTGATAACGGCCCACGTGGGCAGACGGAACTCCTTCCACTCCGTCAGCAACAGCATGGCATCAGCATCGAGCACGGCATCGTACATATCGTTGCAATAGGTGATGGTATCGCCAATGCGACGCTTACACTCGTTCATGGCTACGGGGTCGTAGGCGCGAACGGTACATCCGGCGTCGAGCAGGAGCTTGATCATGACGAGGGCTGTAGACTCGCGCATATCATCCGTCTCGGGCTTGAACGAGAGTCCCCACATGGCAATGGTCTTACCCTTGAGCGACTCGTCCTTGAAGGCTTTCTGAAGCTTCTCGAAGAGAATCGTCTTCTGGCGCTCGTTGACACGCTCTACGGCTTTCAGCACTTCCATCGAATAGCCATTCTGGTCGGCTGTCTTGATGAGGGCCTTCACGTCCTTGGGGAAACAGCTGCCGCCATAGCCGCAACCAGCATAGAGGAACTTACGACCAATACGGGTGTCGGCACCAATACCAGCGCGCACCATATTGACATCGGCCCCTACGCGTTCGCAGAGATTAGCGATATCGTTCATGAACGAGATACGGGTGGCCAGCATCGAGTTGGCAGCATACTTGGTCATCTCAGCCGATGGGATGTCCATGAAGATGACGCGGAAATTATTGATGAGGAAAGGCTTGTAGAGCTTGGTGAGCACCTTCTTGGCATGCTCGCTCTCCACACCAACCACGACACGGTCGGGCGACATGAAGTCCTTGATGGCGTTACCTTCTTTCAGGAACTCGGGGTTGGAAGCGACGTCGAACTCCAAGTCCTGCATGCCACGCTTCTCCAGCTCTTCCTCGATGGTCTTGCGAACTTTGGCAGCCGTACCAACGGGAACGGTAGACTTGGTGACAATCACGGTGTAATGGTTCATGTGCTGACCAATGGTGCGAGCCACCTGCAGCACGTATTTCAAGTCGGCAGAACCGTCCTCGTCGGGAGGCGTGCCTACGGCAGAGAACACAATCTGTACATCGTCGAGCACGGAGGCCAGATCGGTCGTGAAATGCAGACGACCTGCCTTTACATTCTTCACCACCAACTCGTCGAGTCCGGGTTCGAAAATGGGTATCTCGCCATTCTTCAGACGCTCTATCTTCTGGGCGTCTACATCCACACACGTCACATTGGCACCCGTGTCCGCGAAACACGTGCCAGATACAAGTCCTACGTATCCTGTTCCTACAATTGCGATATTCATACTTTTACCTTTTTAATATATATAATGAATGAGTTGATAATAATCGTCTGCTTATTCGAACACCTCAGCATCCTTCAGACAGGGGTGCTTCAGGTCTTTCTCGCTGGTGATGACCTTACTAAGGTCGATGGGCCACTCGATACCGAGAGCGGGGTCGTTCCAACAAATGCCCGCATCAGCCTGAGGAGCATAGGCGTTGTCGACCTTATAGCAGAAAACGGCCTCGTCGCTCAATACCAGGAAGCCGTGGGCAAAGCCGCGTGGAATAAAGAACTGGCGCTTATTGTCCTCGCTCAGTTCCACCATGACATGCTGGCCGAACGTGGGACTCGACTTGCGAATATCAACTGCCACATCGAGCACGCGACCCTTGATGACACGCACCAGCTTGGCTTGAGAGAACTCGCCTTTCTGATAATGCAGTCCGCGAAGCACTCCATAGCTCGACTTAGACTCATTGTCCTGTACAAACTCTATCTTTCCGATGTGCGCTTCGAACTCTTCTTTCTTCCAAGCCTCGAAGAAATAGCCGCGGGCATCGTTAAATACCCGAGGTTCAATGACATACACACCGTCAATATTAGTCTTCTTGTATTCCATACGTTTGTTTTATCTGCTATTTGCCGACAAAGGTACAAAAAAATTTTGGTCCGAAGCTTGTTTGTATTAAAAAAAATTCGTAATTTTGCACTCGATGATTGAGCTAAATCGACATATTGAGATACTCCTTTTGGAGAACGAATGCGTGATAGTGCCTGATTTTGGGGGATTTATGACGCATCATGTCGCTGCGCATTATGACGCTGACGACCATTCGTTCATTCCTCCCATGCGCACCTTAGGATTCAATCCCCAGTTGCGTATGAACGACTCCGTATTGGTGCAGTCGTATGTCGAAGCTTATGACATCAGCTATCCTGAAGCCCTACGCAGGATAGAAGAAGAGGTGGACGAGATGAAGGACATCCTGGAAGAGGTTGGATGCTACACGCTGAACGATCTCGGAATGCTGACCGTCAATCAAGAGGGCAACTATGAATTTGAACCCTGCGAGGCAGGTATCCTCTCCCCCAGCCTATACGGCTTGGGCGCTTTCCCCTTCTCGAAACTGAAAGACGAGAAACCTGTTGAGCAACCCGTGGCACAAGAGGTGGCCATCGAGCCCACCGCAGCTGCAACGGAAGAGCAGCCCACGCTCATTGAGTTTGCAGAAAACAACGAGTCAGAGCAAGAAAGCGATACCTTGCACATTAAGATGTCGTGGGTGCGCAACTCAATTGCCGTTGCTGCCGCCATCATCGCCTTCTTCTTCATGAGCACGCCCATCGTGAACAGCGATCTGGATACGCGGACGATGAGCCAGTTGCAGAACAACCTGATTTATAAACTGATGCCCAAGGACAGCAATGTCGTTCCGGCTGAACCCGTCAAGGACACGATTCCAGCCACCAAGAAGGTGAAGGAGCCGCAGACTGCCATCAGCCAGAACAAGACTGCAGAGACGCCTGCTGCCACGAAGCGTTATTGCATCGTACTGGCCAGTCAGGTGAAAAAGAGCAATGCCGAGATTTTTGTGGAGCAGCTTCACCAGCAGGGCTATGCGGAAGCCAAATTGTTCATCTACAATGACGTGGTCAGAGTGATTTGCGGTGAATTCGAGACGGAGAACGAGGCTTATGAAAAGCTGCAAAAGCTGCATAAGAAAAGTGGCTTCGAGGAGGCTTGGGTCTTTAAGAAGAAGTTGGAAAGTTCCAACAAACAACAAGCAGAAGTATAAGACATGAAACGTGTAAGGTGCCCAAAGTGTGACAACTACATCACGTTTGACGAGACGAAATATTCGGCTGGTCAGTCGTTGGTGTTCAAGTGTGGCGAGTGTGGTAAGGAGTTTGGTATCCGTATTGGCGTGTCGAAGTTGCGCAATACGCAGAAGGACGAGAACTCAGAACTGTCTGACGACAACGGACAACGCTCGCTGGAAGAAGCACCTTGTGGCTCCATCGTCGTCATCGAGAACGTGTTTCACTTCAAGCAGATTATCCCATTGCACATGGGTGACAACGTGATAGGACGCTATCAGAAAGGAAATCCCGCCAACTGCACCTTCGAGACAGTAGACCCCAGCGTCGACCTGAACCATTGCACCATCAACGTCAGCCACGACAAGCGTGGAGGACTGCGCTATACGCTTATCGATAATAACAGCAATACGGGAACCTTCGTAGGCGACGTGGAGTTGCAACCCCGCGAGCGCCGATTGATAGAGGACGGAACGCTCTTCACGCTGGGTGCCACCAGCATCATCCTACGCACTTCCGATAGCGAGGAAGATCATTCCGAGTAATACCAATGCCAAATCGACGGCTTTCGCCTTGAGATTCTTCTCATGGAAGAAAGCAGCACCAAACAGGAAGCTGACCACCACGCTGCCTCGACGAATCATGGACACGATGGAAATCATGGCGTCGGGCAAGGACAACGAGTAGAAATACATGAAATCAGCTGTCGAAAGGAACAGGCTGACACCGATGATAGACCAATGCCAATGGAAAGGCGTGGTCTTCTGGTGAGTGGGCCACCACAGCAACATCAGCATGGCCAGCATCATGAAGCATTGGTAGATGTTATACCACGACTGCACCAGCATGCGGTCCAGTCCGACTCCTCCACTCTCGATGGGTGCCATCAGGTATTTGTCATACAGACCGCTCAAAGCCCCTAAGGCTGCAGCACCCACAATCATCCAGATCCAATGGTCGCGCTTGAAGTCGATGCCTTCCTTCTTACCACTTCGGCTCAACATCAGGAACGATAAGACGGCCAAAGCGACACCAGCCCATTGCCATCCGTTCAACCGTTCGCCAAACACCAGCAAGGCACCTACCAGCACCATCACAGGGCGTGTGGCGTTAATCGGACCGACGATGGTCAGCGGCAGATGCTTCATGCCGAAATAGCCCAATATCCAACTGGAAAGGACGATGAAAGCCTTGAGCAGCACATATTTGTGAACCTCCCATCCACCTGAGGCGACGTGCAGGATAGAATGGTCGAGCGCATCGGTCGTAGCACTCAGCACGATGAAGGGCAGGAATATCAACGAAGAGAAAAGCGTGTTCAGAAACAAGACGGGAATGACGGCATTCTCACGCAACGCCTCCTTCTTGAACGAATCGTAGCAACCTAACAGGGCAGCTGACAGAAAAGCTAATAACAGCCACATATCTTAATATATTACATCTTCTAAGAACAACGCTTTGGCAGGCATCGACTCGCCAGCCTGCGTACGTTTTTTGCCTTCTATGACCAGACGAAACTCGTCGAGCGACATCTTGTGGCGCCCCACTTCCACCAGCGTTCCCACAACGGCTCGCACCATATTGCGAAGGAAACGGTTGGCAGCTATCTCGAAATACCACTCGGTAGGCGACGTCTGATGCCAAGCGGCCTTCGTCACATGACAGATAGTAGTCTTCACATCAGAACCAGCCTTGCAGAAAGCACCAAAGTCTTCATACTCCATCAGAATGGCAGCTGCCTCGTTCATCAGCGGATAGTCCAGCTGATAGTGCAGCTCCAGCGAAAACTGGTTGAGGAAAGGATTCTTACGGGTGTGCACGTAATAATGATAGGTGCGCAGGGTGGCTGAGAAACGGGCGTGCATTTCAGCATCCACCTGCTCAATGCTATACACGGCTATATCCTGCGCCAAGAGCCCGTTCATCTTGCGTGTCAGCATCGCACAGTCAAACTCCGCATCCGTATCAAAATGAGCTGCCATCTTACGCGCATGCACCCCGGCGTCCGTGCGTCCTGCTCCCGTCACGCTGATTTTCTCGCGCAAAAGTAGCGACAGACAGCGCTCTAATTCGCTCTGTACCGTCACCCCATTCGGCTGAATCTGCCAACCGTGATAGTGGGTCCCATCGTATCCAAACCAGATAAAATATCGCATAGCGGGTGCAAAATTACAAAATTTTCCGTAACTTTGCACCATGATATTCTATTTTTCTGGTACAGGTAATACGAAATGGGTGGCTCAGCAACTGGCTGAAGCAACTGGTGATGAACTCAGATATATCCCTGACGAGCTGCGTAAAGGGGAGCTTCGCTATGTGCTGCAAAAAGGCGAACGGTTAGGGTTCTGCTTTCCTACGCATGGTTGGCAACCACCTCGCATCGTGCGTGAGTTTATCCGCAAGTCGGTGTTCGAAACGAGTGGTTATATTTATGCCGTCACCACTTGTGGCGATAACATGGGACATGCCATGCGGATATTCGACAAGGAGCTGAAGGCCAAAGGACTGAAAACCAACGCGAGGTTTGCCGTCGTGATGCCTGAATCAAACGTCTGCTTCTCATTCCTGCATTTGGACACGCCAGAGCGAGAACAGGAGAAGATACAGAAAGCAAGGGTGACGGTCAAGCACATCTGCGAAGTTGTCGGCGAGAGACGCCTTAACGTAGAGGAACTGGTGAAAGGCGCCATTCCCTATACCTATACTTATGTCATTGGCGGCTACTACAACAAGCATCTCATTACCGACGAGAAATTCTGGGTAGATGAGGAGGCTTGTATCCAATGCGGACTCTGTGCCCGACTGTGTCCTGTCGATGATATAGAAGGACTGCCGCCACACTGGGAGCATGACGGCAGTTGTACGAATTGTCTGGCTTGTTATCATCATTGTCCCCAACATGCTATTCATTGGGGCAATATGAAGCGTGGACAGTATTACTTCAATAGACGCGAGGACCGAAAATAGACGTCCCTACCCTCACCATCGTAGAACCTTCCTCGATGGCTATCGGATAATCGTGACTCATACCCCAGGAACGCTCGCAGAACCAAGGAGCATCAGCAAAATACTGGGCTTTAAGTTCGTCGAACAGACTTCGGGCGATGCGGAACTCGGAGCGTATCTGCTCTTCGTCGTCTACATACGACGCCATCATCATCAGACCACAGATGCGAACGTGGTTGAGCTTTTTCCACTCACCATCAGCCAGCAACTGTCGGCAAGCATCTGGCGTCAGACCGTATTTGGTCTCTTCCTCAGCGATATGCAGTTCCAGCAGTACATCAATGGTGCGATTGTTCTTCGCAGCCTGCTTGTCAATCTCCTTGAGCAGTTTCAGCGAGTCGACCGCTTCTATCATCGTGATATAGGGAGCGATATACTTCACCTTATTCGTCTGCAGATGGCCGATAAAATGCCAATGGAT
>Ga0129306_1000326_pt1 | contig 80415 bp, 65 predicted proteins | sample P827metagenome_FD_94438 | JGI IMG/M metagenome (GOLD analysis project Ga0129306, IMG submission 94438) | Capybara group fecal microbial communities from Wisconsin, USA - P827 metagenome | ecosystem: Host-associated > Mammals > Digestive system > Large intestine > Fecal | place: USA: Wisconsin... | reverse complement strand
TGCGGGTGACAAGCTGCAATAGGCTTGAACGTAAGTGAAAGCGTGGGACTTAAGTCTCGGCTTGAGACCCTTAGCCTTATAGGCTAAGAGCAAACCACCCGTTTGACGGGTGGTTATGATTGCCAGAAAACGGTTCTTTGTAGCCGGTGGATTTAATAAGGATTTATGGAATACACATCTTATAAAAGCATTAAGTATTATGATGAGTGTGCAGCGCTTGTAGAGGGAATGGGCTACAAACTTGTTGAACTTAAAATTGTTCCTTCTAAGACTACCACTAAAATTTCTGCAATGATTGCTTCGACTGAGCCTGATGGTAATATCGGAGTAAATGATTGCGCTAAAGTTCACAGAGTTCTTCTAACTCGCCTTGAAGCTCTTCTTGGTACAGAAGATACTATGATGGAGCTTACAAGCCCAGGTATTGAACACAATATTAAAAATGCTGCTGAGTTTGCAGTGTTTACGGGGCGTGCGGTTCGAGTTTGGGATAAAACTGTGAACGACTGGGTAGGCGGAAAGATTATTTCTGCTGATGATAAACAGGTTACTTTGGAAACTGAAGGCGGAGAGTCAAAATCAGTTTCTTATGAAAATATTGCGAAAGCAAAATTCAACTATAACTAAGATTATTATTTAGGGGAAAATGTCATTCCGAACTTGTTTCGGAATCTATTCAAAAGATGCTGAAACAAGTTCAGCATGACATATTCCCGAGGAGATTTAAGATGTCAGAAATGGCAGAAGCAATCCGAGCGTTGATTTCGGAAAAAGGTTATTCAGAGGATTCAGTAAAACAGACTATCGAGAAAGCTCTGAAAGCAGCTTACAAACGTACTTATGGTGATGACGAAAACGCTATCGTTAAATTCAACGATGATATGTCGGATGTTTCTATTTACTCACGCAAGGTTGTTGTAGACGGTGTTTATGACCCTGTAAAAGAAATTGAACTTGAAGATGCTAGAAAGCTTGCTGGTGATGAGGTTGAAGAGGGTGATGAAATTGATATTCTTGAAGACCCTAAAACTTTTGACCGTTCTGCTGTAACTGTTGGAAAACAGACTGCACATCAGGGATTGAACGAAACATATAAAACATCTTTGATGAATGAATATAAAGACAAGATTGGCGAAATGATTATTGGTTATCACCAGCGTGAACGCAATGGTAACATCTTTGTTGACCTTGGAAACGCTGGCCGCATTGAAGGTTTCTTGCCAACTAAAAACCAGTCTAAGCTTGAAGTTTATGAAAAGGGCGACAGAATTAAGGCTCTTATCGTAGATGTAAAACCTACAAATACTGGTATTCAGCTTGTTCTTTCAAGAAGTGATACAAAGCTTGTAAGCTCTATTCTTGAAAAAGAAGTTCCAGAAATTGCTGATGGTACTGTAGAAATCAACAGAATCGTTCGCGATGCAGGATACAGAACAAAGATTGCTGTTTCTTCTGCACGTGAAGAAGTTGATCCTGTTGGAGCTTGTGTAGGTCTTCGTGGAGTTCGTATTCAGAACGTTATTCGCGAACTTATGAACGAAAAAATCGACGTTCTTAAGTGGGATGCTGATCCTGCTGTATTCATTAAGAATGCACTCTCACCTGCACAAGTTGAGCGCGTAATCATTACTGACGCTGATAAAAAACAGGCTCTTGCAATTGTAGAAGATTCACAGTTCTCTCTTGCAATCGGACGCCAGGGCCAGAACGTTCGCCTTGCTAACCGCTTGTGCGACTGGAACATCGACGTTAAGACTATCGAACAGGCTGAAGAACTTGATCTTTCTTCATTCAATACTGTTCAGAATGCTCGTAACCTGTTCAACGATGAAGCTGCTGAAGAGATTTCTAAGATTTCTGAGCTCCCAGGAGTTGATACTGAAGTTGCAGAACTTCTTAAGGCTGCTGGAATTGAAGAGTTCCAGGACTTTGTTGAAGCTTACGATAACGGAACAATCAATGTAGAAGGAGTTTCAAAAGAAGCTCTTGATAAGATTAACGAACTGATTAGTGAAAACGTAGAGTTCGTAGAGGAAGAAGAACCTGAGACAGAGGCAGAAGAAACTGCTGCAGAACCTCAGGCTGAAGAAACTGAGGCTGCTGCAGAAGAGGAAGAAGAATATTTCTGTCCTGAATGTGGAGCAAAGATTACTCTTGATATGACACACTGTCCAAAGTGTGGCGTTGAGTTTGAGTTTGAAGAGGAATAAGGAAGGTAAAAGATAATAATGGCTGAAGAAAACGAAAAAAAGCCCGGATTTGTAGTGCACAAGAAACAGCAGGATTCTGCTCCTGCATCAGCTCCTGAAAAGAAAAAGGTAGTTGTTGTTAAGAAAAAGGCACCTGCAGCTCCTCAAACAAATACACAGCCTCAGAATCAGGCTAATTCAAATGGACAGGCTCAGGCACAGAAGCATGTTGTGGTTAAAAAAGCTGAAACTACAGCACCTGCAGCGCACAAGCCGGAAGGTAAGCCTGCTGGAAATGCAAATGCCAGTGCTAAGCCGGAAGGTAATAAGCCTCGTACTTTTGAATTAAACTCTGCACGTCCAAATGTAAAGGCCGGAAATCTTTCTGACAGACCTCGTCAGGGCGGATTCAACCGTGACAGAAATGGTCAGGGCGGACAAGGCGGCTACCGTGGTGGACAGGGTGGCGGCTATAACCGCGACCGTAACGGTGGACAAGGCGGCGGATTCAGCGGCTCTCAGGCTCGCCAGAATTACCAGAACCGCGACCGCGACAATAATGGTCAGGGCGGACGCGGTGGATTTAACCGTGGCGGTCAGGGTGGCCAGGGCGGATTTAATCGTGGTGGACAGGGAGGCCAGGGTGGCTTCAACCGCGGTGGAAACGGCCAGGGCGGACAGGGAGGCTTTAGACCTCGTACAGGTGGAATGGGCGGTGGAGCTCCAGTTCCTCCAGTTGATCAGTCTCGCCAGCCTGCTAAAAAAGCATTTAAAGGCAAAAAACAGATATATAATCGCAAGGACGAAGAGCAGTACGATGACAACCTCTTTGGACAGAAGAAGAAGACTGAAACACCTGCAAGCGTAGTTCCAAAGTCAATTGATATTATGGAATCTATTTCTGTTTCTGATCTTGCTCGCAAGATGAATCTTAAGGCAAGTGAAGTTATCGGAAAGCTTATGGGAATGGGTATGATGGTAACAATCACCCAGTCTATCGATTCTGATACTGCAACTCTTCTTGCTGCAGAATACGGATGTGAGGTTCATCTCGTAAGTCTTTATGATGAAACTGTAATTGAAAGTGAAAAGGATGATGGAGTTGAACTTCTTCCACGTCCTCCTATTGTAACTGTAATGGGACACGTAGACCATGGTAAGACAAAAACTTTGGATGCTATCCGCCATTCACATGTTGCAGAAGGCGAAGCCGGTGGTATTACTCAGTCTATCGGTGCTTATTCAGTTTCAACTGAAAAAGGAAAGATTACATTCCTTGATACACCAGGTCACGAAGCATTTACAATGATGCGTGCACGTGGTGCTCAGGTAACAGATATCGTAGTTCTCGTAGTAGCTGCTGATGATGGTGTTATGCCTCAGACAATGGAAGCTATTGCACATGCTAAGGACGCTAAGGTTCCTATCATCGTTGCTGTAAACAAGGTTGATAAACCAGAGGCTAATCCAGACCGTGTTAAGACTCAGCTTTCTGAGCAGGGACTTACTCCAGAAGAATGGGGTGGAGATACTCAGTATGTACACATTTCTGCTCTTAAGAAAGAAGGTATTGATGATCTTCTTGATGCAATTCTTCTTCAGGCAGAAATGCTTGAACTTAAAGCAAACTATGAATGCCGTGCAGAAGGTAAGATTCTTGAGTCTCGCGTAGACCAGGGACGTGGTGTTGTTTCAACTGTAGTTGTACAGCGCGGAACTCTTAAGCAGGGTGATCCATTCGTTGCTGGTATCTATTCTGGACGCGTACGAGCTATGTTTGATGACAGAGGTCGCCGTATTCAGGAAGCAGGTCCTTCAACTCCTGTTGAAGTTCTTGGTATGGAAGAAATGCCAAATGCAGGTGATCCATTCCAGGTAACAGAAAGCGAAAAGGATGCACGTGCTATTTCTGCAAAACGTCAGGAACTTAAACGTGTAGAAGCTGCTAAGGCTGTTAAGAAGACAACTTTGGATACTCTCTTTAGTGATATTAAAGACAGCGAAGTTAAAGAACTTAAGGTTATCATTAAGGCAGACCTTCAGGGATCTGCAGAAGCACTTAAAGCTTCTCTTGAAAAACTTTCAACTCGCGAAATCCGCCTTTCAGTTATTCACTCAAGTGCGGGTGCTATCAATGAATCAGATGTTACTTTGGCTGCTGCAGACTCAAATGCAATCATCATTGGTTTCAATGTTCGTCCGACCCCTAAGGCAAAAACTCTTGCTGAGCAGGAACAGGTTGAAATCAGAAAATACAATATCATCTATAAGTGTGTTGAAGAAATTCAGCAGGCTATGGAAGGTATGCTCCAGCCGGATACAAAAGAAGAAGTTATCGGTCAGGTGGAAGTACGCAATACATTCAAGGTACCAAAGGTTGGCGTAATTGCCGGATGTTCTGTATCAGAAGGTATTGTTCGCCGCTCTGCAAGTGTAAACCTTGTTCGCGATGGAATCGTTATTTTCACTGGAAAGATTTCTTCCCTCAAGCGTTTCAAAGACGATGCTAAGGAAGTTAGCGTAGGCTACGAATGTGGTATCGGACTTGAAAACTGGCAGGATATCCAGGTTGGCGATAAGCTCGAAGTATTCGAAATTATTGAAGTTGCAAAGAAGCTTGGTAAGACTATTGCCGAAGAAGAAGCTGAAGCTGCTAAGCGTAATGTAACTGCCGGTGGTTCTGAAGGAGCTCAGTAATGGGACAGTATCGAATTCAGAGACTGAATGACCAGCTCCGCGATGAGATTTCACAACTGATCTTACGCGGAGAGGTAAAAGATCCTCGTGTAAACACTTTCTTAAGTGTAAATCGCGTTGAAGTAACCAATGACTTAAGCTATGCTAAGGTTTATGTTTCTTCTTTTCTTCCAGATGGACAGGTTAAGAAAGGCGTAGATGGACTTCAGGCAGCTGCAGGATTCATTCAGCGTGAGATTGCAAAGAAACTTAGAATACGTCAGTTTCCTAAGCTTCAGTTCCAGGTTGATGCCGGAATGAAAGCTGGTTTTGCAATGGTTCAGAAGCTAAATGAACTTGAGCGAGAAGAAAAGGAAATAGAAGAATCAAAAACTTCTTCTGAAGAATAAATCTAGTTTATAACAAAGCGGTGGCGGAGACGACCACCGCTTTCTTTTTCTATCAGGCCACGAAATAAATTTGTATTAGAAAAAACTGCACATACAGTATTGTTTTGTAAGTCGTGAAGATTTGTTCCAAATAAGGCAGAACGAATTGGTTTGCCATTGCAATAATCTTTTTCGGCCTGTTCATCTACAAGTGTAAGATTGGTAAAACCACATAAGATTGAAGTTTCTTTGTCAAAGCCACGTTTTGTGTTTCGAATTTCTTCTTTTAGTTCTGTATCATCAGATCGTTCTGTATTCTGGATTTTTGATTGCTCAATTGCTGAATCAATTGTAAACTTGCCGAGTTCATTGATGCCAGCCGCGTCTTTAATATCAAAATTACCAACTCGCGTTCTATATAATCCAACTAAATGTCCGGCACTACCAGCTTCTTTTGCAATATCTCTGGCAAGACAGCGAATGTAAGTTCCTTTTGAAACTGAAAAATCAATTTTACAATATTCAACAAGGCCTTCGTCTGTAAGTTTTGTTTCGATTAGATTAGCAGAAAAAACTGTAATAGGACGTGGTGGAATTTCAACGGTTTTACCTTCACGTGCAAGGTCACTGGCTCGTTTTCCGTTTACATGAATTGCACTGAAAGCTGGAGGAGTCTGTAAAATATTTCCCGAGTATTTTTTTATTGCTTCGTTTAGTGAATCAAAAGATGGAAGGGGGGCAGTTCTTATAACTTCACCTGTATACTCGAGAGTATCTGTTTCCTCTCCAAACTTGATTACAGCACTATAATTTTTATTAAATTCTGTAATACAGCCTGCCAGTTTTGTGAGGCGGCCTGTGCAAACCACAAGCAGCCCCTGTGCAAAGCTGTCTAAAGTTCCTGTGTGGCCAACTTTTGTTGTTCCTAATGCATTTTTTACACTATGTAAGGAAGCAAATGAAGTAAGACCAGGCTTTTTAGCAAGAAGAACAATACCATCTGGTGAAGAAAGATTAGCCACAAAGAACTCCTTTATAAATAAATATAATTAGCGTAAGCCTGAAGCATCTGCTTCTGAAGCTTTTTTCCAGAACTGACTGCGGCCAAATGGACCAACTTCTCCACGCATTTCGAGAGTATCAGTCTTGAATTTCTTTCCATCAGCTTTATGGAAAGTGATACGGCATTTATATCGTTTTCCGTCACCCGGGTCAATAATGTAGCCGTTTGCCCATTTTCCTTCCCCTTGTTTAGAAAGATCCCAGATCCAGGTTGTTCCAACTGTAGTAAGAGTACCTACATCTGCTCCCTTCATAAAGTTGTCATAAGATTTACCTTTTCCACCTGTGGCTTTTTCATCCTGTGGATGATCAGCTACAGAAAGAATCTTGCCATTAAGTTTTCCACCATCCTGCCAGATTTGCCAGCCGGCAGTATCCTGGTTAGTTTTTTCATCAACACTAATCCAAAATCCCTCCGCAGGGTCTGCAGCAAAACACAATGTACCAACAAGAAGAGCTGTCAGAATAAAAAATAGTTTTTTCATTTCATACCTCCATGAAAAAATGATTTGTTATTATATCATGAAAATGAAGGCTTTTAAACAAAAAAAAGACACTTCGTAAGAAGTGTCTTAAGTGGGCAGTGAGAGGATCGAACTCCCGACATTCTGGGTGTAAACCAGACGCTCGTACCAGCTGAGCTAACTGCCCGTTAGATAATAATTATTTATATCATTTATATTGATTTATGTCAATATATTACAATGGAAATCTTTAGATTTTTTCATAAAATTATATCTATGTTAATGACGATGATTATAAAGTATGCTATTATAAATAGCATTTAAAAATATTTCTTAAGCAGGAGAAAAAATGAAAAAAAAGATTTACAGCAAAATAATAGTTTCCTCATTTATCATTTTTTCAATAATAAATATTTCCTGTAAAAATACTTCTGAAACAAAGCTTGTTTATACCGAAAGCGATACTATAAAAAAATCTGTAAAAGAAAAAGAAAAGGATATAACCTGGACTCAGGAAATGGAAGCAGCTCGACTTTCTGAACGCATTACACGTTCTTCAATGAAATTAGGTTCAGATGTTTCCTATACAAGGGATATTTTTAAGATTTCAAAAACAACACAATCACCTGTATATCCGGATTTTTCGGATTTTGGAAGTCTTGATACTCGCAATTTACGTCCTGCTGTCAAAGAAAAATTAAATAATTTTTGTTCCAGCCTTTCCAATATAAATCATTCTGGTGCTGATGCATTTTTCAGCAAAAAATATCTGTTTAATTATATATTTTTTGTAAAAGACATTGAAACTGACTGGAAAATCAATTTTGGAACAGATTATCCAAAAGATATCACTGAAACAGAAACTTCACAAAAGGATGAAGATGAAAAAGAAGTTAATGGTATCTTTACGAAATGGATTTTTGGCGAACCTTTTGTAGGCTCAGAAATTATGCAGATTCCTGTGCGTTTTTACGCAACCTGTGGTATTATAGATGTAACGGTATTTTTGAATTCCAGTGGAAATAATGAGATTTACCAGATTATTATAGACAGGTGGAAAAAAGTATGATGGAGCATGACAGACTAACAGGAATTGAGCGGGAACTTGTTCTTCAATATCTGATTGATGGCAACGTACCTGTTACACTAACTCCAGTCGAAGAACAAATTTCTTCAGATGTTGATGATATGGAAGGGGAGATTAAATCTCTTACTTCTCAAATCTTTCCGGTTGCCATAAAAGGCGAACACATAAAAGTAAAAAAGGATGGAGAAATCCTTCTTGAAAATCCTGTCCAATCTGTTGCAAACTTTGCAAACAAAAATGTAAAAGTTGAGTTCTATTTTAATCGAGTCGGTCTTTATTTTATATCACCTGTAAAAGAAACAAAAAAAGGGCTTTCACTTTCTATCCCGGAACAAATTGAACGTATTGCTGATATAGAAGAAGATTCAGATTATGACTTTTCATCTGTAATTTATTTTGATTGTAAATCACGCAGAGACCTGAATTTAAAATGTATACCAGAAGAAGGTGTCGAACTTTTTGTACGCCCTGTCTGGAAAATCATACCTCTTGAATATCAGAAAAAAGCAAAAGAGTTACTTGAACAGTTTGTTGAACAAGCCAAACAGGAAAAAAATGCAGGCAATGGAATTCAGCTTATTCCTGTTTGTAAATATCTTTCAGAACCTCACAATCTAAAAATGGAAGCAATGGAAAACAGAGTAAAACCTTTTTCAATTCTGTTTGTAGATCATGAGAGACTTGTTGTTGGAATGGAAACTCAGAACTGTACATTCTTTGCTAACGAAGAATATGGAATCAAACTTTCTTTTTCTATAAAAAGAGGTCCAATTCTTACGCGAGATATTTATGTAACTGGAATCATAAATAAAATATACAGAAGTGCAGATGGACTTTATTCTTGTGTAGATTTCCGGTATACAACAATTCAGGAAGAAGATTTGCGCTTTTTATACGAGAAAGCAACAAGCACTCTATTTAATTAGACTGCTGTCTCGGATCGTTTCCAATTAAAATTGCAAGTCCCTTAAGATACTCAATATTTTCACAGACAATCTTTATAATTACCATAAGTGGAACTGCAAGCAGCATCCCTGTAAAGCCCCAGATATATCCCCATAAAGAAAGACTTATCAGAATGATTACAGGTGAAATACCAAGATTCTTTCCTTCAATGCGAGGTTCAAGAATGTTTCCAAGCACCATATTTACTGTCAGCATAAAAAGGAAAATGAATAAAGTTTTTCCCCAGTTTGGATAGAATTGAATCAGTGAAAAAATTGTCGTAAGTCCGACAGAAATAATTGAACCGAAAATCGGAATAAAGTTCATTATGAAGGCGAGAAAGCCCCATACGATAGGGAAGTCCAATCCTATAATCAATGATGTAATTCCGCACAATACACCGGTTGCGAGCGAAATGAAAAATTTAATTGAAATATAGCGCATTGTCTGGTTTATAATTTGATTTGAGATTCTTGTGATTTTTGCGCGGTTATCCTTAAACGCATAATGCATCTTTCTTTTTGTCAGACGCATTTCAAGCAGAATGAAAGCTGTCATAAGCGCAATCAGGAAAAGAGTCTTTGAAAATGAGATAACTCCAGAAGAAAGGGAAACTGCCAGCTTTTGAGTATATTCACGTACCTTTAAGGAAGTCCAAAGATTTTGAAAAAGGCTTTTTGTATTATCAATTTCTATTCCAAGATTATCAGCTATCAATTGATAAATTGACATAAAGCGGGTTTCGTATTTTGGAAATTCTGAAATGATACCGGTAAGTGATGTTACCAAAATTGATGTTATTCCAAGAAGGATGATAAAAAACAGAATAACGATTATTAATGAAGAAATTACCCATGGAATACCTGTTTTTACATTCAGCTTTTTAATGATTGGTAAAAATACAAAAGAAAGCATGAAAGAAAGAACAACAGGTATTAAAACATTAGACATGGTTTTGCACAGAAAACCTGCAAGCACAACAGCTAGAAATAGAACAAGATAAAATATTCTGTTTGAAGTAGTTTTCTGATTCAGGTTTTCTGTGTCATCCATAAAGGGCTCCTTTAAGAGACCCCGAAACAAGTTCGGGGTGACAGTTTATTTTTTAGGGAGAATTTTGTCAAATCCGCAGTAAGGCACGAGTACTTCTGGAATTGTTACTGAGCCGTCTGCATTCTGATAGTTTTCGAGAATTGCGAGCATTGCGCGGCCAACAGCAATTGCAGTTCCGTTCAATGTGTGAACGTACTTATTCTTTCCATCGTCGTCCTTATATTTAATGTTGAGGCGGCGAGCCTGATAGTCTGTACAGTTAGAAGTAGATGTTACTTCACCGTATTCACCACCATTGCGGCCAGGCATCCATGCTTCAAGGTCCCACTTGCGGTATGCTGGAGCACCGAGGTCTCCAGTACATGTATCTACAACGTGGAATGGAAGTCCGAGACCGGTAAAGATTTCCTCTTCAATCTGGCGGAGTTTTTCGTGAATTTCATCAGACTGTTCTGGAGTAGCGTAAGCAAACATTTCTACCTTATCGAACTGGTGAACGCGGTAGAGTCCCTTTGAGAACTGACCTGCAGCACCTGCTTCGCGGCGGAAACAGTGTGAAAGACCGCCGTAGAAACGTGGAAGGCTTGCCTTGTCGAGGATTTCATCCTGATGGTAACCGCCAAGAGTGATTTCTGCTGTAGCAACGAGACAGGTTCCTTCTTCTTCAATTGAGTAAACATTTGATTCGTTTCCGCGTGGGTTGAATCCAATTCCCTTAAGAACTTCTTCCTTTGCAACATCAGGTGTAATGAACATCTGGAAGTTGTGCTTGCGGAGTGTGTTCAAAGCATACATAATCAAAGCCTGTTCAAGGAATACAGCTTCGTTTTTAAGATAGTAGAACTTTGGACCAGAAACTTTTGTTCCGCGGTCAAAGTCGATAATGTCGAGTGATTCACCAAGCTGAACATGATCCTTTGGTTCAAAGTCAAACTTGCGTGGTGTTCCAACCTTTTTTACTTCAAGGTTTTCTGTGTCGAGTTTTCCAACTGGAGCATCTGGGTGAACCATGTTTGGAATCTGACGTGCTGCTTCTTCAAGAGCTGCTTCAGTTTCTTTTGTTTCAGCTTCTACAGAAGTGATTTCATCTTTAATTGCCTTTCCGGCTGCAATAAGTTCATTGCGCTTTTCAGGATCAAGCTTCTGTTTCATTGCCTGAGCATTTTCATTTCGCTTCTGCTGAAGGCCCTGAAGTTTTGTTACAAGGGCAGTGCGCTTATCAAAAAGTTCTACAACCTTGTCTGCATCGGCAGTCATGTTACGATTGATGATGTTCTGTTTTACAGCATCAAGATTGTCTTTAATAAATTTGTAATCCAACATATTTTTAGTCCTCTTATTAGTTAGTTAATTCATATTTTACAGTCACATTAGATGTGATTGTTACGTTTCCTTCAACAATTGGAGTTGGAGTGCTGCCTGCTTCCATAGAAACAGCTTTGAACATCATATCATTGCTGCGACTTGCACTTGTATAATCCTCACGGATTTCAAGAACGCCGTTTACCTTACATCCGCTGGCTCCTGCTAACAGAGATGCTGCATCCTGTGCATTTTTAATTGCGAGTGTGCGAGCTTCACGTAAAGCTGTTGCTTTATCAGATACAAGATATTCAAAAGAAGTGATTCCATTTGCGCCAGTATTGTTTTTTACTGCAGCATCAATAACTTTTCCTGTAAGATCAATATTTCTGATAATTACAGCAATTGTATTGCGAACAGTATATTCACCGGCATAAGAATGAGAATTGTCCTGTGAAATCGAATAATCAAAAGTTGAAATATCTGATTCAGGAATACCAGCTTCTTTTATTGCATTGATTGTGTTTGTTGTATTAATAGCATTTCTTTCTGCTACCTGTGGGCAGTTCCAGCCTGTGTTTCGTACAATAAACTTCATCGATACCATATCAGGTTTTACGGAAATGCTTCCCGAACCCGAAACCGTAATTGAGCGGACAGGAGCAACTTCCTTTTCTGGACGACCTAATACACAGGATGACAAGAGGGCTGTGCCCATTCCGATAATAAGAATAGATTTAAATGCTTTGTTCATAGAATCTATCTAACCTCCAAATAGAATCTTTTTAAATATATTATACGCTTATTTGCGCTGTCCCAGTATTTGCTTGCAGGATAGTTTTTAGTAAGCGTTGAATATGCATCAATTGCACCTTTTATATCACGGACTTCAGATTTCTCTTCAAGAATCTGGCCTTTAAGATAAAGAGCTTCGTCACGATTATCAGTTGATAATTCAAAGAACTGGTTGAGCTTTGAAAGCGCAGACTTATATTCTTTTTCATTATATAGTAACTGAGCTTCTTTTAACAGAGTTTGAGAATTTGGAGCTTGAACTGCAGTTTCTGATTCTTCTTTAGTTGAAACTGCTGGTTCAGTTTTTTTTGTTTCAACAGGAACTGGTTTTGCAGGTTCTGTTTTCTTTACAGAAGTCGTTGCTGTATCTGTTTTCACAGTCTCTGATTTTTCAACCTGCTTCTTTTCAACTTCTGGTTTTACTGTTTCGGCTTCGGTTTTTGCTTCAGCTTCTTCTGATTGTTCTTCAATTTGTTTTACAGGTTTTTCAATCTTCTTTACCGGTAACTTATATTCAGGAGCTTCAATATGAGTTTTGTTTGAACCATTTTCCGGCTGAATAATTACTTCAATATAATCATCAAGATATTGTCCAGTAAGAGGATCGTTACGATAGAAGTGAATTATTTTTGTTCCTGCAGCACGAGCCTGTAAAGTGAACTTTGTGTCTTTTGTTCCAAGCTTGCGTCCAAAGTAAGCAATATCTTTTGAATTATCTGTCAGTCCCATATAAATCCAGCCGCTGCTAGGGTAGGTAACATCAAGATATTCAAACTTTTTGAGAGTAACTGAACGTGAAGGGATGATTTCTATTTCAGCTTCTGTATTCTGTTCGTCAGAATTTGAATCATCATCAGTTATATCGATTCCACCAGAAATACCATCTGTATCAGGATTTGTTACGATTACAACATCGTTTGCAGAGATATCTTCTGTTTCTTCAGAAGGGGTAAGGTCTTCTGGATTCTCAGACTCTGAAGTTTCTTCGGTTGCTGCTTCAGTTGTTTCTTCATTATCATCAACAACAATTGTAATCTCCGGTGGCTCTCCATTTTCAACAGGCACAGTTTCTTCAGATGCTGATTCTTCAATAACTTCTTCTGCTGGTTCAAGAGTTACAATTTCAGGTTCTTCGATTTCTTCTGGCTCTGGAAAATCTTCTGAAGTCAATTCTTCTGTTAATGTATCTTCTTCTGGAGTTTCAGTTTCTTCTGCTTCAGTTGAGGAGTCAGTATCGGTTGTTTCAGATTGTGTATCTGTAGTGTTTTCAGATGTCTCTTCTGCAGCTTCCTCGTTTACTTCTGCTTCAGCTTCAATTTGAGGAGCCATTTCTATTTGAGGTTCTGCTTCCGGAGCCTGCTTAGATGCACAAGCTGTAAAACATAGCGTAATTGCACATGCGGATGCTATGAGTATTTTTTTCATGGAGCAGCTCCTGTTATTTCATTTATTAAATTATCATTTGCTTTTGAAAGCGAATCAATTTCTTTTTGTGAAGGAATAGTAAACCATTCCTGAGCTTCTTCCTCGCTCCATTTGTCTTTTGGAGTACGGGAAGCTGTATAATCCTTTGGAAGTTCCGGGCCATCTGGGATAACCAGAGGTTCTGTAAGTTCAAGTACAGTGCCTGGAACTGGGGCAGGTTCTTTTTTCTTTCCAGCTAAAGCAATCAAAAGAATTATGCATAAAAGAAGAAGTGCAACCAGACCCGCAATAATATACGAAAGTATTTTATTGTCTTCGTAAAACTCACGGATTTTTTCAGTGAGTGGAGAGAGCTTTTCTTTTATGTTTTCCCAAATTCCTTTGATATCCATATTCTATTGCTTGTCGCGTTTTGGTGGACGAGGGGGCAGTACAACACCTTCTTCATCCGGAACATCTTCATCAACAAAGTTGTCCTGATTATGATCAATTACAGCTCCGCGTTTAATGTCTTCATCAAGACGTAGAGCGATAATCTTACTTACACCTGACTCTTCCATTGTAATACCAAGCATTGTAGAGGCACCCATTACAGTTTTCTTGTTATGGGTAATAACAATGTACTGGCTGACACTTGCAAAACTTTCAAGTGCAGTTACAAAAGAAGAAACGTTCTTATCATCGAGTGCGGCGTCAATCTCATCCAAAAGACAGAATGGACTAGGGCGAACCTGATATGTTGCAAAGAGGAGGGCAACCGCAGTCATTGTCTTTTCACCACCGGAAAGCAGGGCAATATTTTCAAGCTTCTTTCCAGGTGGCTGAGCGTAAATATCAATACCTGAACTTAAAATATTTGCAGGGTCTGCAAGCTTGAGCTCGGCACGTCCTCCGTTGAAAAGGCGGCGGAACATATTGTGGAAGTTTTTCTTAATCTGATTATAAGTCTCAAGGAACATTTCAGCAGATTTAGATTTGATTTCTTCGCTGACACGTGTGAGGTTCTCTAGAGACTTCTGTGTATCTTCGTAGTTTGTGCGCTGACGTTCGTAACGCTCTTTTACTTCGTTAAACTCTTCCGGAGCCATGAGGTTTACGCTTCCAAGAGAAGAGAAGGCTTTTTTAGCGTCTGCAAGTTTTTCACGGAGTTCTGTAGCAGGAGTTGTAATCTTGTACATACGCTCTTCGAATTCCATAAGGTCACGTGAATACTGATCCTGGAAGTTCTGCTTAACGTTTCGAATGTCATTGTCTGCAGAGTTAAGAGAGAGCGAAAGTCGTTCGTATTGTTCCTGATATTTATTCTGTTCTTCGCGTTTTTTGTCGAGCGTGTCGCTCTTACCAGAAACACTCTTGTTAGCCTTGGCTATCTCTTCGTCGAGCTTGTTCATTTCGTCGGCAAGCTTTTTACCGCGGTATTCAATTTCAGCAAGTTCATCCTGATAAGTCTGAATCTGCTCGTTTATTTCTTCTGCGCGTTTTGTTTCTGCGTAAAGTTCGTCTTCTGTATCGCGCAAGGTTGCCTGTTCACTTGTGAGCTGGCGGTTCAAAACATTTATCTGATTCTGGCTTGCAGAAATCTGTTCCTGCATCTGAATTTCATTGAGCTTGAGTTTCTGCAATGTATCGCGATACTCGTTAATTTTTTTAGTAAGTTCAGAATTCTTAGAATGAAGGTCTTTAATCTGATTGTTGATATCATCAACCTTTGCACGGTTCTGGTTGATTTTGTCATCAATACCGCGCTTCTTTGTCATGATACCTTCAGGTGAAAGGAACTCTGTGATGAAGGCTGGAGATGCATCCTGATATTTTTTGAGCGATGCTTCAAGGGCTTCCATCTGGCGGCCAGCTTCTTCAAAAGCTTCAACTGCTTCAGAAATTGTTTTTGCGGCTTCGTCTGCATTAAGTTTTTTTGCAGCCTGGTCAGAGAAAATATTTTTACGACCATCAAGATAAATCTTAAGCTTTGCAAAGTTCTGCTCGAGTTCTTCTTTTGCAAGGCGGAGTGCACCTTCACTAAAGCCTGCATCCTTAAGCTTTGCATCCAGCATGGAAACAATGTCTTCTGTAATTGCGGCAAGTTCTTTCTGAAGTTCTACACGCTCTTCTTCAAGGTCTCCAATCTGCTGACGGAGTGAATCTGCCTTACGGTCATTATCTGTAATCTGACTGCTGCTGGTTTCAATGTTTTTATTGAAGGATTCGATATTTGCTTTTATATCATTAAGCTGTTTATTTTTCTCGTGAAGAGTTGCGTTGTTTTCGTCAATTTCTTCCTGAACAGTATCAATGCGTTCCTGGATTGCAGCACGGCGGCCTTCAAGGGCATTGAGTTTTTCCTTCATTAAAAGGGCCTGCTGGTTCTGCTGTTTGATGAGTTCGAGTTTACCGTTTTTCTCCTGACCGATTGCAAGAAGATTAGCCTGCTTGTTGTAAAGGTCATCTTGCATGGCTTTTACTTTATCCATGTTTTCAGAAATCGTATTGTTGATTTCTTCGATTTCCTGGCGGACCTTATCGCGCTTTTCCTGAACACGTTTGAGTTCTTCTTCATGTCTCGCCTTATCAGTTACAAAGTTCTTAAGGCGGAGAAGGGTAAGATCAAGTTCGTAGCTATAAATCTCTTCCTTGAATTTGCGGTATTTAATTGTTTTTTCAGACTGAACTTTGAGCGTATCATACTGACGTTTAATTTCGCCCATAGCAATTTCAATCTGAGTCATGTTCTGACGGGTTCTTTCAAGTTCGCGTTCAGCTTCGGCAACCTCTGCCTTAGAACGGCTGATACCTGCAGCTTCCTCAAAAAGATAGCGGCGGTCTTCCGGTTTGCTCGAAAGAATCTGGTCAATTTTTCCCTGCTCCATAACAGAGTAGGCTGCCTTACCAACACCAGTGTCCATAAAAAGACGGCGGATTTCTGTAGGTCCAGCCGGACGCTTGTTAATAAAATATTCAGCATCGCCTGAACGATAAAGACGGCGTGTAATTGCAATTTCTTCGTCATCAATAGGGAGTAATCCCTTGTCATTAGCGATAGTGAGAGTAACCTCTGCAGTGTTGAGGGCAGGACGACGTTCAGTACCGTTAAAAATAACGTCTTCCATTTTTTCTGCACGGAGGTTTTTAGAATTGCGTTCTGCAAGTACCCATTTGATTGCATCTACAACATTACTCTTTCCACAACCATTAGGTCCGAGCAGGGCAGTAATACCCTCTGCAAAATCAATGTGAGTTTTATCCGCAAAAGATTTAAATCCATGTATATCAAGACTTTTTAAAAACACGTATCACTCCAAATATAGTCTTATAATTATACCGAATTTCGCATTTCATTTAAAGAGAATTTATATAGTAGTTTTTTAATTGTTTTTGAACCTAAAGAATGGTTGCCAGTGTCTGATTGACCGTTTCTTCCCAGTTAAAGTCTTTGGCCCAGACAATGCCGTCGGTAACCATGTTGTTTCGGAGATCTTCGTCTTCTGTAACTTTCTGCATATTTGTTGCGATGTTGTCGATATCATCTGAGTTGAAGTAAAGAGGGGCAGTACCACCGATTTCTTTAAGAGCACCTTTTGCGCTGCACAAAACAGGGATTCCGCAGGCCATTGCTTCGAGGATTGGAAGACCAACCCCTTCGTTTACAGAAGGGAAGAGACAGGCTTCGGCTCCTCCATAAAGACGCGCGAAGTTTTCGTGAGGGAAAAATCCGGTTAAGAAAATATCACTTGCATATGGTGAATCAAAAGCTACCTTGTGGATTTCTTCGGCATAAGGGCCATCATTGCCTGCTAAGACGAGACGATGTGGAGCGCCTGTATTTTTCTTAAAGAGCTCAAAAGCCTTTATTAATTCAATGTGTTTTTTCTCTGGACTTGAAAGAGTAGAGCCGTAAACAAAATATGGGCGTTTGATTGCGAAAGGTTTAATGTCTACAATTTCATCTTCAAAAATATCTGCCATCGGGAAGAAAAGCTTGTGGTCAATTCCGTTATGAATGACAGTGATTTTATCTGCTGAAACACCAAGCTTTACTAAATCATCTTTTATAAAATTAGAAGCTGCAATCAGTTTATGGGCATGAAGAATACCTTTTTTCAACTGCTTGCGAGATTTTCTGTCCATCTCTGAAATATCAGAAGACATAATGCTGTTGATTACTGCAATTGCTGTATGTCCATGAAATTTTCGAGGAAGCATTTTATTTGCACTTGGATAAATTACAGCATCATAGCCATGCTTTTTGATAAAACGATTTGCGTGATATTTATACCAGCGGCGAAGTGCTTTTGGAGTTTCCAGCAGCTTAATAGCAGAATAAGGAATGTCAGTACCAGAAGTGTAAGTGTAGCGGTCTTCTTCAGTACCGAAAAGCTCTATTTCAAAATCTGCATCTTTTGGAAGATTTGAAATGAAATATAAAATATAAGAGCCAAAGCCCGACTTTCCGTGGTCTCCGCCAAGTGTATCTATAGCAATTTTGATTTTCTTGTTTTCTTTCGACATTTTTTAATCCTGATCTGTATCATCGTCCACAACAGGACTTACAACTTTCCCGCCGCGAACTTCCTTAGGATATACAGTTATGCCAAGCTTTTTTTCAAGCTGGGCAAAGTGACGCATTTCCCATTCGTCTCCGATTACAACATTAATTCCAGATTTTCCTGCACGGGCTGTACGTCCGCTTCTGTGAATAAAGAAATCTTCATCACTAGGAAAGTCCATTTGAATTATATGAGAGATTTCGGGAATATCCAAGCCCCGAGCCGCAAGGTCACTTGTAATAAGGATTTTTTCTTTTCCGCTGCGGAATCGGTCGATAGCGGCTTTGCGTTTCTGTTTGTCAGTTTTTGCGTGAAGGGCAGCGCATGCAACTTTTTTATAAGTGAGTTTGTTGTAAATATTTTCTACCTGATCTGCGCGAGATGTAAAAATGAGAGCCTTTGTAGGATTTTCTGCAGCAAGAAATTTACGCAAAGTTTCAATCTTGTCTCGTGCTTCTGCATAAATTGCCCAGTGTGTAATTCGTTTTCGAAGAACATCTTCCGGTGGCATAACAACATTTTTCGCATCAGCAAAAAAGATTTTTGTCTGTTTACTGATTGTTGCTGTACAGGCAATAATTTGAGTTCCGGCCGGTAAGAGGTTACGGAAATTAGATGTATCTTCAAGTGATTCTTTTTTTACAAGGCGGTCTGTCTCATCAAAAACCGCAGCCATAAGGCCTTCAACCTTGAGTTTTTTAAGATGAATAAGCTCAACAAGACGAGCTGCTGTTCCTATGATGATTTCAGGTTTTTCTTTAAGAGTTTCAATCTGTCGTTTTAGTGGAGCACCGCCAATCATAAGTGCTGATTTGTGTGTTGTAACTGATTTACATGCACTATTGATTTGAGAAGCAAGTTCAAAAGTAGGAGCTACAACAATTATGCGGACACGCTGATGGTCATCAATTGATTCAAGTTTATTTATGAGTGGCAGTAAATAAGCAAAGGTTTTTCCGGTTCCTGTTTCTGATTCAAAAAGTACGTTTTCACCTTCAAGAATACGAGGAATTACTTCTGCCTGAACCGGAGTTGGAGAAGTAATTCCAAGACTTGTGAGACTTTGTCTTAAGTTTTCAGAAAGGTTAGAAAAAACGTCTGCCATTGCCTATGCGCTTTCGATTTGAGCAGTATCTGTCTTTATGAGACTTTCAATATCCTTTTCTTTACCCTGAACAATTTTCTTTGTAACAGTAAAGGTTTTCTTTCCCTTAATATCAGGAATCTTGAACATTACATCCATAAGCATTTTTTCAACGATTGTACGAAGACCACGTGCACCAGTTTTCTGGCGGATTGCTTCGTCTGCAATTTCTTCGATTGCGTCTTTTTCAAACTCAAGTTTAACGTCATCAATGTTGAATGAAGCCTGGAACTGCTTTGTTATTGCATTCTTAGGTTCTGTGAGGACGCTTACAAGGTCATCGCGTGTGAGCTCTTTGAGGGCGCAGGTAATTGGCATACGACCGATAAGTTCTGGAATCAAACCGAACTTTACGAGATCATCTGGAGTAACCTGATTCAAAAGCTTCATCTTGTCTTCGTCTGACATCTGGCCAACTTCAGAACCAAAGCCCATTGCGTGTGAAGAAACACGCTGCTCAATAATCTTATCAAGACCAACAAATGCTCCACCAAGAATAAAGAGGATGTTTGTTGTATCAATCTGAAGCATTTCCTGATTAGGATGCTTGCGCCCGCCCTGAGGAGGAACGCTGGCAACTGTACCTTCGATAATCTTCAAAAGTGCCTGCTGAACACCTTCACCACTTACATCGCGGGTAATAGAAGTGTTTTCGCTCTTGCGGGCAATCTTATCAATTTCATCAATAAAGATAATTCCGCGCTCAGCAGCTTCAATATTGCCATCTGCAGCATTAATAAGCTTAAGCAATACGTTTTCTACGTCTTCACCAACGTAACCTGCTTCTGTCAAAGTTGTAGCATCAGCAATAGCAAAAGGAACCTTAAGGCGCTGTGCGAGAGTACGAGCCAAAAGTGTTTTTCCACTTCCAGTAGGTCCAATCAAAAGAACGTTAGATTTTTCAATTCTTACTGCATCTTCAGCGGCCTGCGCAGCTGCAGATACAGACATTCTCTTGTAGTGGTTATATACGGCAACAGAAAGTGTCTTTTTAGCTTCTTCCTGTCCGACAACGTAAGAGTCGAGGTATTCCTTAAACTCACGTGGAGTAGGTACGTCCTTAAGTTCAATAGGAGTTACATCTGCTTCCTGCTGATCCAAAATTCCCTGACAGATTGCAACACATTTATCGCAGATAAAAGTATTTCCGCTTGGACCTGTAATCAGTTTGCGGTCTTTACTTGCTGTGCTTCCGCAGAAAAAGCAGAAAACATCGTTATTATTTCCAAATCGTTTCATATAAAAAAATCTCCATTGTCATCCTGAACGCTACGCCACATTCGCACGCACTTGCTACGAATGTGTGTTTCAGGATCTTACTTACGAGAAGGCATAACCTGATCGATTACACCGTATTCTGCCGCTTCCTGAGCTGACATAAAGAAGTCGCGTTCAATGTCTTCGGCAATTTTATCTGTGCTCTTGCCTGTATCTTTAGCAAGATATTCAATAGAAAGTTTCTTTAATCTGATGATTTCTTTTGCAAGGATGCTGATGTCACTTTCCTGACCTTCAACACCACCACGTGGCTGGTGAATCATAACGCGGCTTGAAGGAAGTGCGTAGCGCTTACCTTTTGTTCCGCCTGCAAGAAGAATTGCTGCCATACTAGCTGCCTGACCCATACAGATTGTCTGAATGTCGCATTTTACATATTTCATTGTATCATAAATAGCAAGGCCAGCTGTAACTGCTCCACCAGGAGAGTTGATGTAAATGCTAATATCTTTTTCAGGATTTTCTGATTCGAGGAAGAGAATCTGAGCCACAACAAGGTCTGCCATTGCATCATTGATTTCTCCATCTATAAATACGATGCGGTCTTTTAAAAGTCTAGAAAAAATATCGTAAGTGCGTTCTCCGTTTCCAGTTTTTTCAACAACGTATGGAACCAGTGTGTTCATCTGTTCGTTCATAAAATCCCCTTTGTTTTACAACTTGTGTATCATTATTAATATACTGAATTTTTGAGCAATTGGGTAGTAGAAAAGAATAAAAAAAACGGTGGTTGAGCTATGTCAAAACCACCGTTTTATGTCATTCCGAATGACAATTATTAAGCATTAGCAAAGAGGTCTTTGAAAGACATCTTGTCACCCTTAGAAACTTTTACTTCCTTATAGATTTCGTCGTAAAGTTTGTTTTCTTTAGCGTCGTCGATAAGGTATTCCTTAGCGCGTGGATCTTCGTAGTGCTTCTTAACTTCTTCTACAGTCATTCCGCCTTCTTCAGCAATCTTAGCATACTGAGCTTCGATTTCTTCTGGAGTTACGCTGATGTTGCGATCGCGGATGAGGCTGTCTACGATGATGCGAGACTTAAGCATTTTTTCGCTGTCGCCTGTCCACTGTTCAAGCATAGCTTCCTTTGTCTGTCCAGAAGCTGCAATCATTTTGTCGAGCTGCTCTGGAGTTGTCTGGAACTGCTGAGCCATCATTCTCCAGCGGCCATCGAGTTCTGCCTGAAGCATAGAAGCTGGAATGTCGAACTGGTTCTTTTCAACAAGCTGCTCGAGGAGAGAATTGTTCTTCATTTCCTTTACGCGGCGGCTTGCAGCGAGTTCCATATTCTTTTTGATGTCTGCTTTCATGTCTGCAAGAGTCTTATACTTTTCGTTGCAGTCCTGAGCGAAGTCATCATCAAGAGCTGGAAGGTCACGAAGTTTTACAGCCTTAATTGTTACGCGGATTTTCTTTGTTTTTCCAGCGAGTTCTGGATCAGCATCATCCTTCTTGTATTTCTTTGTGATGTCTTTTGATTCATCTTTCTTCATACCGATGATTTCGTCATCGATTTTGTAGATATTTTCGCCACTTCCAACTGTGAATACGAAGTCTGAGCGTTCTGTACCAGCAATAACATTTCCGTCATCATCAAGTTCAGAATAGTTGATTGTTACTATGTCATCTTTTGCAACAGTTGCATCTTTCTTTTCGATAACCATTGCATTTCTTTCCTGCATAGACTTGAGCTCTTCTGCCAAATCATCATCAGAAACTGTTACCTGTGGCTCTTTTACATTTACGCCAGAGAAATCTTTTACAGATACTTTTGGGAATACATCGTAGTGTACTGTATATGTAAGATCCTTTGTGATGTCGAGATCTGGAGTTTTGTCCATAACTGGCTGTGAGTAAGGAAGAGGGCGGTTGTCTGTTTCTTCCTTGAAGATTTCGTCGAATGACTGATCAATAAGAGTTCCGATTGTGTCGGCTTTGATGGAATCTCCGTATTTGCGTTCCAAAACATTTGCAGGTACATGACCTTTACGGAAACCAGGAATCTGAGCGTGTTTTACATAGTTTGAAAGTGTTGATTTGTAAGCGCTCTCTACTTCTGCTTTTTCGATTGTTACAGTAAGCTCAACTGCCGATTTTTCAAGACTCTTGAATTCTTTCTTAAGTTTCATCGTGACTCCTTATATTTTCCGGCTTTTATAAATATGATGTTCAGCCGGGTAAAAAAATAGAGACACAATATTTTGCGTCTCTATTGTAAGATTTAAGCGGAAAACGGGAGTCGGACCCGCGACATCCACCTTGGCAAGGTGGCGCTCTACCACTGAGCTATTTCCGCATTAATTTGTATTACAGGCAAACGCCTTTAATCGAGCGGAAAACGGGAGTCGGACCCGCGACATCCACCTTGGCAAGGTGGCGCTCTACCACTGAGCTATTTCCGCAAAAATCTGTTTGTAGTCTAAAAAGTGCGGGGGGAGAGACTTGAACTCTCACGCCGAAGCACCAGATCCTAAGTCTGGCGTGTCTGCCAATTCCACCACTCCCGCGAGTGATTTAACTCATTCAAGTCTTGCGACTACGGTGATTTATATTATAGAAATTGCGCATTTGTGTCAAGGCAATCTTGAATAATAATAGCGAAATTATATAATTAAATTTATGAAAAAAACAATTTCTTTGTTTGCTATATTAACTGCGGCAATAACTCTTAATTCATGCTGGATTGCGCCTGTGTATCAGGATTATGAGACGGTAGGGAAGACATGTTATTTTAAAGATTACGAAACCATGCGTGCTGTTACTGTTGCAAAAATTAATAAGTCATTTACTGACTGGCATTGGAGCACAAAGGAATTTGATACAAAAATAGAACAATATAAAAATAATATAAATCCAAATAATGAAGATTCGACATATCTAACAGAAAATGGTTATGAATGGGCTGTTAGAAATGATACTTCGAGTAATAAAGTTACCTTAAAAGATAATAAAGCAATCAGTTCGGAATACTATTGGATCACTAATAAAGATGGTGAGAGTGTAGTATTTTTTAAAAATTAAATCGTGAACATAATGCCCGAGGATTCGCCGTTCCGGTCGCAAACCTCCTGTTTGCTCCCTCCACGGCGTCTTCGTTCGTTTTCGGATACCTCCTGTATCCGAATCTTAAAAAATGCTGCGCCACTGCTCGCATTTTTTAAGAACCCTCACTCCGCTTCGAATCCTCTCAGACGCAATTCACCGAAATCTATAAAAAAACACCTGCAACTTATTGATTGCAGGTGTTTATAATAAATCTCTTTTCTTTTTGCGTCTGAGAGGATTCGAACCTCCTACCTACGGATTCGAAGTCCGTTGCTCTATCCAGATGAGCTACAGGCGCAGAGTTTCTGGCAAATTGCCATAAACAAAAAAGGTGCAGGAAGTTGATTTCCTACACCCAGGGTGCCTAGTCGGGATCGAACCGACGACAACCAGATCCACAATCTGGCGCTCTACCGCTGAACTATAGGCACCGTATTAAAAAAAAGCTCCTTGTTTTTGCAAGAAGCTTTAATGAGCCATGCAGGGATCGAACCTGCGACCCACAGATTAAGAGTCTGTTGCTCTACCAGCTGAGCTAATGGCCCGAAGTCGTGACTGACTTAGTGATAATGAATATATATGAAACCACATTTTTAATCAAGTGCTTAACACGTTTTTTTAACATTTTTTTTCACTTTTTTTTGATTTTTTTTAATATTTTTTAATATTTTTAATTTTCTGCAGTATAAACCTTCATCGTGCCTGTTTTACCCCGGATTTCTGCATCTGCTAGGAATTTAAGATTAGCAGATTCTTTTTCAAGTCTGCTGGCAGAAGCCTCTGAAATCAATAAATCAGTTTTATAAGTTTTACAAAGTGATTCAAGCCTGCTTGCAGTATTTACAGTATCTCCAATTACTGTATATTCCATGCGGTTTGCAGCGCCAATAGTTCCTGCAAAAACGGGGCCCGTATGAATGCCGATTCCAAAACGAACTTCTGGTAAACCTTCCTTCAAAAAATCCTTATTAACTTCTATGAGAGCTTTTTTCATATCAATGGCCGCTTCAAATGCATCTTTAGCGCTATTATCAGATTTTACCGGTGCACCAAAAATTGCCATTATGGCGTCTCCAATGTATTTATTTATGATTCCGTGGTGGCGGGTTATGCACTGGCCGAGGGCAGTAAAATATTTATTCAAAAGACTTACGACTTCTGCGGCTTCCATCTTTTCACTCATTGCCGTAAAGCTTCTTATATCACAGAACAGAACAGTAACTTCACGTGTTTCTCCGCCAAGTCCCGACAAGCCATCTGATTCTTTTTCTTTCATAAGATAGTCGCGAACTTCCGGATCTACGATTTTTCCAAAGGTGTCGCGCATGAATTCTTTTTCAGCAAGGGAATCTGCCATATCATTAAAACTGTCTGCAAGAATTCCAAGCTCATCTGAAGTAACTATGCCAACGCGGCTTTTATAATCTCCATCTTTTATTCTTTTAGAAGCCTGTGTCAGCTTGTTCAATGGATTTATAATCAGCCTTGAAAGTGAAAGTGTAATTACGAAAGCAATAATAAGAAGAAGAATAGATACAAATACAATTCCCCAGTTTAAGATAAGATTGTTATTAATATGGATGGCAATGTAACTTGTGAGCAGCATTACAACTGGAAAAACTGAAGTTACCATAAAACAAAAAAGCATAAGGTGCTTTAAAGATGGTCTGAAAGAAAATCCGCTGCGGCTTATGTGTCCTTCCGGGAAAACTTTAGGCAGTAAAATAACTCGGTTTAGAATTTCAATTGCAAGATAGGAGAGTGTCCAGGCTGTCATTCCGGAAAAAAGTGCAAAGGCCCAGCTGGAAATCAATATTCCTTTTACATGAATTGCAAACTGTGCTCTTGCATGAATTACAAAAGGGATTTCTATAAAATAGTAAAGATTCCAGCCGATTACCGATGAAAGCGAAAAAACAGAAGGAATTTCTGCAACGTTTTTTACAATCTTTTCATCGCTCTTAAAGATTTTTTTTGAATATATGATACAAACTATTGTAGGTACAAGGAAAGCAAAGAAAGTTGCGATGTTTGCAAAATGATTTCCTTTTAAGTATGATTCCCATTTTTGAGTGTTTTCAGCATCAAGAATGGGAATTGAAATCATTTTAGGTACCATTACAGCAATGGCGTTCGAAAGAACAACAATAAGGCCATAAAATCGAATCATCTTTGCAATGAACTTTTTATTTACTTCCATTCTTCTATTATATCATAGAATTTACAGCCTTCAAGAAAATTGGTTTTTATTAAAAAAAATCTAAACAAAAATTTTCAAACTCCGATATTCAAAGAGAACGACCATAATTTATTAATGGGTATTAATCAGGAGTTTTGAGATGGACGAATTAATTAAAGAGTATGCTACAGTTCTTGCAGAAGAGGAAAATCTTCTTGACCGCCTTGCAGATAAGCAGCAGAGACTTCGTAAGGCAATTACAGAAAAGGACTGGGAAAGTCTTGTTGGTCATATTAATGAAGTAAACTTGATTTCCGACAGTTTCCAGAAATTTGACCTTCGTCGTGATGAAATCCAGAATCAGCTTAAAACAGATGAAATTAAGCCATATTTTGAACGTCTTGGTCGTCTACGTACAAAACTTCTTAAATGTAAGGTAGAAAATCAGGTTATTTCTAACTATGTAAATGTAACCCGTGAGTTTATTGCAGAAGTGGTAGAGAAGGCTTTGCCACAGACCCGCAATAAAAATTATACAAAGTACGGCACTGTTACTCAGCCAAAACCAGCAAGTGTACTGGTAGATGTGAGGGGGTAAGTTATGGGATCAACTTTCTCTGGAATTGAATTAGGAAAACGCAGCATAATGGCAAATCAGGATGCCATCACTACTGCAGGTCATAACATTTCAAATGCAAATACAGAAGGCTACAGCCGCCAGCGTGTTCAGATTAAGGAATTTGATCCGCTTTATAAGCCGGACTTGGAAAGACTTGAGCGTCCAGGCCTTATTGGTCAGGGTGTTGATGTTCAATCAATCAATCGTATCCGCGACGAACTTCTTGATGAACGCATTGTTGCCCAGGCAAATCAGGAATCTTACTGGGATACCCGCTCAAAATATTACACCATGATTGAACAGATTTATAACGAGCCGGATGATATTTCAGTCCGCTCAAATATGGATAAGTTCTGGGAAGCATGGCAGGAGCTTTCAATTAATCCTGAAAGCAAAGCTGCACGTCAGGCTGTTGTTACAAGAGCAGAAACTCTTACTGATTCAATCAAGCAGCGCTGGGAAGCTTTGGATGGTGTAGGTAACCTGATTGATGGCGATATTGAAGCTACCGTAAAACAGGTAAACTCATACGCAAGACAGATTGCAGACTGCAATGCAGAAATTGTCCGCAGCCGTGCAATGGGAGATAATCCAAATGATTTGCTTGACCGCCGCGATTTATTAGTTGATAAACTTTCAAAACTTATTGATATTTCTACAGACCAGCGTGATAGCGATGAATTTATGGTTCACGTTGGAGGCCGTGTAATTGTTCAGGGTAATATTTCCCGCGAAATTGATATGGTTCCTCGTTTTGATGACACAGGCTACAGCAAGCTTGTTTGGAAAGACACTGGAAATGATGCAGTATTCAAAGGTGGTACTCTTGGTGCTTTGGTTGAGCTTCGTGATGTTGATGTTCGTAATGAAATTCAGACTTTGAATACAATGACAATGAACTTTGCAGACCTTGTAAACGATGTTCACCGCAATGCGGTTGGTGCAAATAAAGTCACAGGGCTTGATTTCTTTACTCAGCATAGTTTTGTTGAAAATGCAAACGGTAACTTTGACAGAAACGGAGATGGCGAACTTGATACTTCTTACGTATTTCGTTTTTCTGGTACAAATGCACTTGATAAACAGCAGCAGGTTGGAATTGAAGGCGTAATGACTTTCAGCGGAACTACAGGTAATGTTCAGGTTCCATATTTCCATACTGATACTGTAGAAACTGTTATTGCCCGTATTAATGACTCTACAAGTGAAGTTAAGGCTTATCTTGATAAGAATAATCATCTGGTATTGAAGGCAACTACTGCACAGAGCATAGATAATCCTGATTTTGTAATCCGCCATGTAGAAGATTCAGGTTATTTCTTAGCCGGATATTCAGGAATTCTTGCCGAAACTGGCCAAGAAGGTGCTTATGATTTTGCACAGGCAGATGCTGTAAATGCTTTGGCTGGCGGTGCTCAGTTTGCCGTGTCTCCTGTATTTAATCCTTCTGCATACATCGAAGTAAATCAGGTAATCAGAAATGATGTAATGAGTGTTGCAGCAGGTTATATGGATGCTGCTGGAACAGCTCCTACAGGTGACGGTCGTGCCGCAGTTGAAATTGCTGCTATCCGTAACACAAGCGTTATGGTTGGCGGAATGAAAACCTTTGATGACTATTTTGCAGATACTGTTACAAATGTTGGTCTTAAAGGTGAACAGGCAGAGACAAATCTTTTGAGTCAGAATGCAATTATGGATGATCTTCGTAATCTTCGTGATTCAATCAGTGGTGTAAATATTGATGAAGAACTTGCCGAAATCATGAAGTTCCAGCATGGTTACAATGCTGCGGCAAAGTTCGTAACAGTTTGGGATAGTTTGATTGATACAGTAATCAACCGGTTGGGAGTATAAAAATCAGTGTCATGCTGAACTTGTTTCAGCATCTATAAATAGAGACCCTGAAACAAGTTCAGGGTGACAAGGAGATATAATTATGCAACGTATAAGTTCACAGATGAACAATAACAATACTCAGAGTAGTCTTCGCCTTCAGGAGAGCCGCTTGAATCGTGCTAATAATCAGATTGGTTCACAGCACAGAATCCAGCAGCTCCGTGATGATCCTATTGCTGCCGGCCACCTGGTACGCTACCAGTCATACCTTGGCCGTGTAAATCAGTTTGAAAAAAATGCACTTACTCTTTCTGATCAGTTTATGGTTCGTGAAGGTTACATGACAGATTCTCTTGAAATCATGCAGCGTGTACGCGAACTTGCAGTAACAGGTGCTAACGGTATTTATACAAAAGAAGATATGACAAATATGGCTACAGAAGTTGATGAACTTCTTAAAGCTCTTGTTCAGAATGCCAATGCCGTAAGCGCAGACGGAAACTCAATCTTTGCCGGAACAAATACGAAAGCAACTGCCTTTGATGTTGAAATGGGAAACGTAGAGGGCAGTGGAGTTCCTCTTATTCAGAATGTACGTTACAACGGAAATATAGATGTAAACCGCGTAGAAGTTGATGAAGGGAAATATCTTGTAAACGATAATGCCGGAATCAAAACTTTCTGGGCAGAAAATCAGCAGGTATTCGGTGCAAGAGACGCTTCACAGTGGCAGGCAAGCAGCGATACTGTAATTTCTGTAGACGGTGTAAAAGTAGAGATTAAGCAGGGCGACAATGTATATGCAGTTGCTGCAAAAATCAACAATAGTGGTGCTGCTGTAAAGGCTACAATTGATCCTGTACGTAATGCACTTAATTTTGAAACAACAGATGCTCGTCAGCTCTGGCTTCAGGATGTAAGCGGCAGTACTCTCGAAGAGCTTGGAGTCATAAAGGATTCGTCTCAGCTTCCACCATATAATCTTGCTAATGGCGCACGATTAAGTGGTGGTTCTATGTTTGATACAGTTATCGCTTTCCGCAATGCACTTTTAGCAGGGGACCAGGAAAGTATTGGTGGCCGTGTTCTTGGTGCTCTCGACAAAGGAATTGATAGCCTTGTAACTCGTCTTGCAAAATCTGGTGCAGAATATGAAAGAGCTCAGCTCAATGCCACAAGAAGCAGTAAGCTTGCACTTGATGTAACTTCTATGGTAAGCCGTGAAGGCGATCTTGATTTTACAAAGGCAATAACTGATCTTAAGATGCTGGACTATACAAATCAGGCTACCTTGAGTCAGGCCGGCAAAATGTATTCGTCTACACTGCTTAACTATATGAGATAAATAGATCCCGAAACAAGTTCGGGATGACAATATTTTTTTAAGGAACTAATATGGAACTTATAACAAAAGCCCGTGGAAAAATTACAGTTACAGAAGACCATCTCATTACTATTCCCGCCGGTCTTTTTGGTTTTGAGCAATACACAAAATATGCACTTGTTGATTCGGACTATGAACCATTTTTGTGGCTTCAGTCATGCGAAGATCCTAATCTTGCATTTTTAATTGTTGACCCATTCCTGATCTGCTCAGAATATGAAACAGATATTGATGATGCTTCTCTTAAAAAGATTGGAATTACAAAGCCTGAAGATATCATCATAATGACAATTGTTACAGTTCCACATGATGGTTCAGCAATTACTGCAAACTTCCAGGGACCTCTTGTAATCAACAAGAAAAATCACGAATGTATGCAGGCTATCTTAAATGATAACCGCTGGTCTACAAAAGTTGACATCGTAAAAGCTCTTAATAAGAAAGGAGAATGCTAATGCTTATCCTTTCACGTAAAATAGACGAAAAAATCAAAATCGGAACAGATATCACTATTACTCTGATTGATGTTCACGGAGATCAGGTAAAGATTGGCGTTGAAGCTCCTAAGGACGTAAAAGTATTCCGTCAGGAAGTATTTGACGCTATTCAGAATGAGAATAAGGCTGCTGTTGTTGATTCTCAGGAATCTTCAAATGAAAAGGCTATCAGTGCAATGAGCGCACTCAGCAAGCTTCTTAAGAAATAGTACCGTTGAGCTTAAGCTCAGCTTCACTTGCACGTAAATAAACCGGACCGTCAAAATCTTTTAGCGGTTCGGCTTTTTTTTCTATAAGCTCTTCTGTAATCTGAATAAGAGATTCTGCAGTTTCTGGTCTTGTTTGTGGAACAAGATAATTTTTATCACCATAAACTGCTTTTAATTTTTCAGTTAATTTTGCAGCATCAGGTCCGCATACTAAAATGCTTTCAAAATCTTTTACTGCCTCTGTGATTGTAGAAACTTCATAATCATCATCTTTAAGAAGGATTTTATCTCCATCTGTAAAACGCGCATAAAACTTATCTTTGTTTGCATCTATGCAGGAAAGAAGTGGAAGCTTGAAATTCCTGTAAGCAAAGGCATAGGCTTCCAGAGATGAAATTCCATAAACTGGAACACCGTATGCTAATTCGATTGCCTTAAGGGCAGAAATACCAAGACGCAAGCCTGTAAAACTTCCTGGTCCAATTGTAAGACAAGTTGCATTCAAATCGGCCGCAGTCAAATCAGCTTTTTTCAAAAGTTCATCAATTGAAGGAACGAGAATTTCTGACTGTCTCATTCCAATATCATAAGTTGCGGAAATAAATTTATTTTCAGTTTTAACAGCAAGAGAGATTCGTGTAACAGCGCAATCCAAAGCAAGAATATTCATTATATTTCTCCATTGTTCCAGTTTTCAATTTCTATGAGACGGCTTCCGTCGTCCTGTGGTGTAAGGCGAAGAATAATTGTTCTTGACGGTAATTCTTCCATGATTTTTTCAGACCATTCAATTATGCTCACTCCATCACCGTAAATCATGTCATCTGTACCAAGGTTTACAAAATCTTCGCCACCTTCAAGACGGTAAACATCCATATGATAAAGAGGCATTTTGCCATAGTATTCGCTGATTAAACAGAAAGTAGGGCTTGTAATGGTTTCTGAAATTCCAAGAGCCTGTGCAATACCTTTTGTGATTGTAGTTTTGCCGGCAGCTAAAGTTCCCTGCATGGCAATAACGTCACCTTTTTTTAGCTTGTTGCCAATACGTAGGCCAAGCGCAATTGTTTCTTCTGGAGATTTAGTTGTGAATGTTAACAAGGTAGTCTGCCTTCGAGCTCTTCTGTAAAAATATATTCAAGTAAAGCCTTTTTTACCGGAATGAGCGGATAGTTAATAGGTTGAGGGAATGAGAGCTCAATAATTTTCTTTCCCATTGGGCTTGTTTCAATACTGAAGAAGATTTGAACTGTATCTATGCTGGTCGGAAATTCCATTACTGCATCGCAGGTATATTTTCTAAGATAGAAAATCTGGCCTTCTTCCCGCTGAATATTCTGTAGTTCAATGACTCTCATATTCTTATAGAATACTCCAAAAATGCTGTGATATCAAGTAATATTTTTTTTAATATAACATTCTGTTAGAAACTATTTTTGATATTCTATAATTAGTATTTATAAACAAGTATATGAATTCGGTTTTTAGCTGCCAGTGGTATATCAAGAAATTGAATGTGTAGTGCCAGTTTACCTGTTGGAAGCCGTCTTGTTCTGCGGATTATTCCCACAAGAGTCTGTTCAATTCCAGAATCTGGTAGAATTATGCCAATATGCTGTTTTTCTTTTATTGGTAAGGTTGTTTGAATACAACATCCGCCTGCAGAAATATTTGTGATTTTTCCAGTGTATTCTTTATCGCTGAAGGAATATTTTTGTTCTCCTTTTTGAGGATTAGGATTTACTCTTACCGCTTTAAAATTACATTCCATATCAAGGAATTCACGCTTAAAATGACGCTGGGCCTGAAATTCAAGCTGTTCAGAATGAGAAAGAACCATATAGATTTTACCGTCATTTCCTTCGTTGTAGCGTATGATTCTTGTAATAAGATTATAAGAAAGACCGTCGGATGTTTTGAATGTAAAACGACTGCGTTCCAAAAGTTTAGGTCGTCTTGCAGTTGTATAAATGAATTCTGGAACTTCTGCAGTAAAGAAATCTTTTTGATTTTGAATTACTTTAAAAGGATACTGTTCACCAGAATCAGATATGAAAAAGATTAATACCCCAGGTGCTATCTGCCGAGTAGAAAGAACTTTTTTTGTCTGAGCAACAATCATTTCCAGCTTAAAAAGACAGGTGAAAAAATCATTTAACTTAGGTTCTGTCAAAAGATTTTGTTCTTTCATTATGTTATAGGCGTTTCTAAAAAGATTATTTACTTCAAGATTGCTTTTTACAGAATAAAGAATATTGCTGCATTGGGTTATTCGGCAAATGTCCCAGAGAATTGTGGCTTCTGCCTGGGAAAGATTATTTTCTTTAGTTAGCTTTTGAATGTCTTTATATTTTGTTTTTCGGTTTCTTTCTTTTTCAAGGTATTGTTCAGATTTATAATAATTTTTAATTCTCATGAAAATTATAAAGGCAATACCAAGAATTACAGAAAAACATGCAAGAAGAATGATGATTATTGCTAAATCACCGCGATGTGTCTGTCTGGCTTCCAGCGGCGAACCGCTTCCTGAACCTAATAAAAAGAACATTTAAGCCTCCTGCATAGTTTTAAGGGCTTCTGAAATCTCTTTTAATCTAGGACAGATTTCATATTCCGAAAGATCTCCAAGCATAACAGTATCGTTGTTTTGCAGTGCATCTTCAAAGTCTTTCAAAATAGGAGAGAAATCAGCAAAGAAATCTTTAAAATTCATGCCACCCAAAGATGAGGCTGTGAAGGTTTCTGGGAAAAGCGAAGCAAGAGTTGCAATGTGGCAGAACTGGTCAATGCTGTCTGCAAGTTTTTTTATAGATTCGCTAACTTCAAGATTTTTTCCACTCTGAAGTGCAACAGGAACTCCTTCCATCTGAAGTGCTAATTCATTAAATAATTCTGCAAGCTTTGCAAAAGAAGCTTTTATATCATTTTTTGTTACAATTGAAAATTCGAATTTTGTATCTTTGCCAAGAGGCTTTGAAGCTTCTTCATCAAAAAGTTCTGCTGTAATCTGTTTGCCGTCTACTGTGATTCCTATTACGGCTGCATCATTTTCTTCGCAGGTCTTTTCAAAAGATTTGAGTACATCTCCAATTGTCTGCTCATCTTCCAGTTGAACTTCAACCTGCTGTCCATTGATGTAAAATTCTATCATATACTACCTGCCTTACTTATTTTGATTTTGATTCTGTTTTACAAAGTTCGAAATTGTGTTCTGCTGCGCTTCTAGGCTGTTCAGCGAACCTTCCATCTGGCTGTATTTGTTACGGAGTTCTGCCTCCTTTTTATCCATCTGTGCTTCGAGCTTTGTAATACGGGTTTCTGAGCTTTTGATTTTCGAATCAAGGGTCGAAGTTTTCATTGCAAGAATTCCACCGGTTTGTGTATAAGCCGAAATCTGTTTGTCGAGCTTATAGGCAATCCCGGAATCTACAATCAAATCTCCGTCTGAGTCGTAACCAAAAAGCATTTTTATATCATCAAGATGATTTTCCAGTGCATCATCAAGTTTCTTTTCGTCAATTTCAAGATATCCGCGAAGTTTACTCTGAGAATAGCCTCCAGAATATCCGCCTGCATTAGTTGCAATTCCTAGCTGTGAAAGCATTGTAATTTCAGCTGAATCAGAAAACATGTAGCGAGCTGCTATTGTAGAAGCCATATTTGATTTTATGCTTGTAAGTGAAAAATCAGACTGGAAAAGTCCGAGCTTTTTCTGTTCAGCCTCACGTTCATCATTTGTAAGATAATCAAGTTCTTCAATGATTTCTGGTTTATTCTGAGAAAGAATATTTAGTTCTGCAACAGCCTGATTATATTTTCCAACAAAATCAATAATTGCGGTTTTTGAAGAGTCAACATCTGGTTTTATTGCTATAGTTGCAGTTTTTTCTGTTTTATCGTGAACGTTTAATGTAATTTCCGGTACAACATCATCAATTTTATTTGAAGAACGTGTAATTGTGATTCCTTCATATTTGATGATTGCATCATCTGCAGTTGAAACCGGATGCTTTGGCCCATATCCCAAATCCTTTACGGGGTCTAACGCTGTAATATCAGAAATTTCAAAACTTGTTCCTGTATTCAAGTTGCGCACTGCAATGGCTTTGATTCCAGGGTAATCAGCAAGCTTTACATCAATTTGAGCAGGTTTATCTTCTTCTGCCGCTGGTGTATATGGAATTTCTTTTTCAGAGCCATCTTCCATAACTGCATATAAAATTGAATTTGTAAGAACAGGTTCAAGTGGGGCAGGTGGTTCTTTGGGAAGATTCAGATTTGTATCTGATTCATTATTGCTTATGACAATTCCGCCAAATTCTGCAATTCCAGCATCTGGCAGTTCCGGCTGAATAAGAGTCTGATTTATAGCAGGAGTAATATCCTCAGTTTCTTTTTTTGTTACGGTAAACTGAAGGTGTAAAGCATTATCGCGAAGGATTTTTTCCGGAACCTTTACCTGATAAGCACCGCGTGGATCTACAGTTACACTTTCGTTTTCTTCGTTGTATTTTGTATTTATAAGAGAAAGAACCGGCATATATGGCGGTTCGTCATATTCAATTTTATTTACAGGTAATATTTCGTTTTGCGAATTTGCAAAAGTTTGTGTTTCTGATTTGATTTTATCTACCATGCCTGAATCAAAGGCAAAGGTTTTTGCATCATCTTCAAAAATGAGTCGGTTTTCTTTTCCCGTTGGTACAGCTTCAATTAGCAGAGATTTTTTACCTGCGCTGGCACCAATTATTGAAGATTTAATTATATTGTTTCCGCGTTTGTTGATTGCTGTAGAAAAATCTTTTAGTGTGCCACCTTTCCAGTTAAAAGTAATCTGCTTTTCTCCAACCTTGTAGGTGTAAGTTCCCTGAGGTACTTTAAAATCATTTTCCAGTTCATCTGAAAGAAAGCGATCAGATGAAGCGGCCTGTAAAACATCTACCTTAAAAGATTGAAGACTTGCACTGCGGTTAGCTTCTGCAGTAATAGCATATTCTTCGGTTGATGAGGTAAGTTTACTGTTAAATGGATTTTCAAAAGAATAGAGAGTTTTTGTATTATCTCTGAGCGAGGTTAATTTTGAATTAATATCGCGCCAGGCGTTCTTTTCAGTTTTTAAATTTTCAAGCTGATTCTGTTCCCTTGTGAGTGGGACGCGCTCAATTTTCATGAGCTTTTCTACAGTATCATTTGTGTTATACTGATCAGTAACGCCTGGTATGTTCAGTCCGGCCATAGGCTTATATTACTTCGTCGAACATTGAGCCAATAGCTTTTCTGATGCGAAGCTTAAGTTTCTGCATATCTTCTGACGGAATCTGCTTGATAACCTGATTTGTTGTTGAATCTACAATAGAAACTACAACGCTTCCAAGTTCTTTGTTCACGCTGAACTGAAGCTTGTTTCCGCCAACCATTTCTGTCATTCTCTGGAGCGCTTGTGAATCTGCCTTAAGTTCGGCAATATTCTGTTCTATGTTCTGCGCTACCTGGGCTCCTGTGGGAGTTATGGATTGGGCAGCAACCTGTTTAGGAGCAGTATTGCTTGCTGTATTCCTGTTAATGTTGTAAAGAGACTGGCCATCCATTGCCACATGAACCATTGAATTCGTATTAATAGTATTCATAGTTCTCCTCCTTGAAAAAAATGGAAAGGGAAGGGGGGCGCATACCCCTTCCTTCCATATTTCAAATCAAAAAGATGACATCCAGTTATCTCTTCAATTCAATTTTTTTAATTAGTCTACTGCAACAAAGCCAATACAGTCTGTGACTGTGAGTTAGCCTGAGCAAGCATTGCGGTACCAGCTTGTGTGAGAATGCTGTTCTTTGTGAATTCAACCATTTCAGAAGCCATGTCTGTATCACGGATACGGCTTTCTGCAGCCTGGGTGTTTTCAGCAGCAATGTTTACGCCCTTTGCAGCCATTTCAAAACGGTTCTGATAAGCACCGAGATCAGCTCTCTGCTTATTAACGTTAGTCAAAGCTGCGTCAATAGTTGCAAGAGTGATGTTTGCTTCATCAGGTGTTGAAATAGAAATCTGCTCTTCGCCACCCTGAGCGCCCTTAAGTCCAAGAGCTGATGCTGTCATGGTGCCGATGTATACGCGAGCATTCTGGTCAACGTTTGCACCGATCTGGAACTGCATAGTTTCTCCGCCTTCTGCGAAGCGTCCTGTAAGCATATTCATGCCGTTGAACTGAGCTACGCTTGCAATGCGGTCAACTTCAGCAACGAGCTGTGATACTTCAACCTGAATCTGCATGCGGTCTTCATCGCTGTAGATACCGTTAGCTGCCTGAACTGCGAGCTCACGAACACGCTGAAGAATGTCTGTTGTTTCAGTCAGATAACCTTCTGTTGTCTGGATGAAAGAAACACCATTCTGGATGTTCTTAGAAGCCTGGTTCAAACCACGGATTTGGCTGCGCATCTTTTCAGATACAGCAAGTCCTGATGCATCGTCTCCGGCGCGATTGATGCGTTCACCAGAAGAGAGCTTCTCCATGTTTTTCATGATTGACTCATTAGAGATGTTTGTTACACGATCTGCATAGAGCGAGCTCATATTGTGATTAATAATCATATTTGTGCCTCCATGTTTACTTAAAACAAAAAGCCTCATGCTTTTTGTCCTGCGGGTGAAGGCTAAATTAGTACTGCGCCTCTAATTTAGTTTCAGACCATTCAGCAGGAATAGTCAGTCTATTGCTAAACCGACTGTTCCTACTGTCACCAGCCTTCATGGAAACACTAATGTCAAAGAACAATGCGCCGCTGAAAACGGGCATGTAATATAATCAAAAATAATTATATTAATTTTACGATGTTTTGGCTGAAAAGAAAAGGGGATAATCACAAAAAACACCGCGCTAATTAATTTTAGGCTGCATTAAGCAACCTAAAATTAATTATATCTCACTATCTTCTTAAAGACAAGCAATTATCTAAGAAGGCTAAGAACATTCTGTGACTGGCTGTTAGCCTGAGCCAACATTGCAGTACCTGCCTGCTGAAGTACAGAGTTCTTTGTGAATTCTACCATCTGTGAAGCCATATCAGTATCGCGGATGCGTGATTCTGAAGCCTGGAGGTTTTCAGCACCAATATCCAATCCCTTTACTGTAAGTTCAAGACGGTTCTGGTAAGCACCGAGGTCAGCACGCTGTTTGTTAATCTTCTTAAGTGCTTCATCAATAGTTCCGATTGCGCGGTTGGCATCTTCCGGTGTAGCAAGTGAAAGCTTTTCTTCTGAACCAAGTTCGCGAACTCCGAGAGCTGCTGCAGACATAGTACCGATGAATACCTGTACTCTCTGATCCATGTTAGCACCAATATGGAACCACATAGAAGCAGTTACAACATTTTCTCCCATTGGCTGTGCGAAACGGCCAGTAAGCATGTTCATTCCGTTAAACTGAGCGGAACTTGCAACGCGATCAACTTCAGATACAAGAGCAGAAATTTCAACCTGAATCTGCATACGATCTTCTTCAGAATAAATTCCGTTTGAAGCCTGAACTGCAAGTTCGCGAATACGCTGCATGATGTCAGTTGTTTCCTGAAGGTAACCTTCTGTTGTCTGGATAAAGCTGATACCATTTGCTGCGTTCTGTGAAGCCTGGTTCAAACCGCGGATCTGTGCACGCATCTTTTCAGATACTGCGAGTCCTGAAGCATCATCACCTGCACGGTTGATTCTCTGACCTGAAGACAGTTTCTCCATATCTTTGTTAAGACCGAGACCTGTTACTCCGAGCTGACGATTGGCAAACATTGCCGACATGTTGTGGTTGATAACCATAGTATTCCTCCTTGGAATGTAAGCAGAAGAATCCTTTCTTCTGTTAAAAAGATGCAAAAATGCGTAAATGTTTTTACAAGGCTACATCTACACATTTTTGCCCGAAACGTCTGCCTGCTGCTTCAGCGAAGTCGATACAGTCATGACACTTCTACTTTAAATATCGGCGGAAATAACAGAATACTTTAATAAAATTTTTAAAAATATTTTAGAAAAAAAGATTAACGGATTATTAATGCTGTTAATAAAATTAATGAAAAGTAACAGGTATATTAATATTCTGCGGGTAGGGTGGAAAAATAATAAAAACAGGCAAAAAAAAATCCAGAGTGTTGAAACTCTGGATTTGAAAGGTAGCGACTAATGGGATTGAACCATTGACATCACGGATATGAGCCGTGTGCTCTACCAACTGAGCTAAGTCGCCGAAAGATGTTGCTATATTATCATTTTGAGTTAAACAGGTCAATAGCAAAATAATCAAAAATCAAAAAAATATTTTATAAATTAATCTGGCATGGAACTTGCATATAAAGACATACCGGTAAAACCTGCAGCTTGATTCTTCTGTCCGGAAAAATAAATAAAGAGGTTTAATAATGAAAATCAAAGAATTTAATGAGTTGCCGCAAAAACTGGCAGATGGAGAACTTTCCCAAAAAGAAGTTATAGATCTTTTATGCAGTTTTGTTAATCAGAACTGTCCGCTATTTGGGTTGCAAAAATACGATGAAGACCTGCGTCAGGAAATTCTTCTTGGAATAATCGAAAAGGGGATACATATTATTTCTGTGTATAATCCTCAGGTAGGAGATTTCTTTACCTTCTTTTATTGCCATGTTTGTTCAATCATTAATACTTTGCTAAAAAGAAATAATAGTTCTTACCTTCAGGATAAACTGAATATGGTAGAAGGTATAAACTTTGTAAATGAAAAAGAATCTAAATATCACAAAATCACTATGGACAATTTTGAAGTTTCAAAAGCTCCTCTAAAAAGAAAAGAGCTTTCACCTTTGCAACTTCAAAAGGCTTTTAAGGAACTTCAGCTTAATGCTCATGATAAAAAGATAATAATTCTGGCATTGAAATCTTCATATTATCTTACAGATGAGCAGATTGAACGGCTTTGTAAGCTTTATAAAATTGACCCAGAACATTTTTATAACATGGTTCAATATTGCAAAGATTCAATTCAGAAAAAATCTGATAAAAGAACAAAAACTCAGGAAAGAAGAAATTTTGCTTATTATCATCATAGAAGATATAAATCCTTACTGGATGATATGCTGAAAGAACCTGAAAATGAACAGAATGATATTTTGAATTCAAGGTATGAGCGTTTAGAAAAGAAACATGCAAATAACTGGAACCGGCTTAATAAATCTTTTGAAGAAGGACATCTGTATCTGCGGCCTACAAATAAGACTGTAGCAAGTCTGCTAGGAATTTGTGAAAGACAGGTTGCTTATTACATCAAATGTGCTAAGAAAGAAAATGAAAAAGAGGGTAACGGTGAAGAGTCGTAAATAGTTCTGGTACTTTGTAATTATTTCATTTTTTCGATATAGTATGAATATGAAAATTTACTTAGCTACCGGAAATAGAAACAAAAAAAGGGAGATGTGTGAACTTCTCCCTGAACACACAATTCTTATTCCTTCTGATGAAGGAATTGCTTTTGATCCTGATGAGACAGGAACTACTTTTTATGAAAACAGTCTGATTAAGGCTCGTACACTTTATGATATTGTGCACTGTCCTGTAATTGCAGACGATTCAGGAATCTGTGTAGATGCATTGGGTGGGGCGCCTGGAATTTATTCTTCACGTTATGCAGGTCCTGACTTTATGCAAGGCAAACCTGATGGTTCTAAAATCAGTCAGGAAGAACAGAATATCTTTTTGATTCAGCAGACTAATGAAGCAATAAAGAGTGGAAAACTTCCTAAGATGGCTTATCTTCATGGAGAACGCAGCTGCCATTATACTTGTGCAATGGTTATGTATTGTGGTCCAGACAGACTTTTTGTTGCTCAGGAAACTTTTGAAGGTGCACTTATAGATGATATTTCTAAGCAGGCAGGAAGCGGGGGCTTTGGTTATGACCCGATTGTTTTCTTACCTGAGTATGGAAAAACTGTAGCAGAGCTTTCTGCAGATGAAAAGAATGCAATTTCTCATCGTGGAAAAGCTGTAAGAGCTCTTAAAAGAATTATTGAATTGATGGAGTTTTAGCAGCCAGGTATTTTAATACGACACTCTGAAAAAAAAGTTGTTAAAAAAAATATTTCGGTTTATAATATTATTTACGACTTGTAAGGAGTTCAAATATGAAGAAAATTTTAATGATTCTTGCTTTGCTTTCTGTTTTCTCAGTAGCTTTGTTTGCAGATAATGGTAGTGCGCATGCTCCGGAACGTACAGAAGGTAAGTGGACAGATATGTCTTATGTAAATGTTCCTATACTGAAAATCCTTGAAGGAAAAGACGGCTATGCTGTTATCTATCAGAAAAATAAAACTGGAGTTGGTAGTGTAGTTCTTCCTAAAAAATGGGGAAACGGTACTCCTGAGGCTCCTCGCAAGCTTAAGTTCCGTGCGGTAAGAACCTCGCTGGGAGCATACATGACAGTTGTAAAAGATGGTGGTGAATTTAAGAGAGTAATTCTTTCTATTCCGATGAATAAAAGCAATACAATCTGGGGTATGGTTGATTCCAGAAAGAATATGGAAGGTGCCGATAAAGATACTCTGGAAGACTTGGAATTCTAGGCTGAAATACGGTATTATAAAAGAGGGTTTTAAAACCCTCTTTTTTTTTGCCCGAAAAAGAACTTGCGGGCTTTATTTTTTTATAACAGGATTTTCTATGTTTGATATTTCTCAAGAAAAGGTCGAAGAACTAAAAGCTTTTATTGATAGTCATAATTTCTTTTTTATTGCTGGCCATAAAGAGCCGGATGGAGACTGCATAACTTCATGTCTTGGGATTGCGGCTATTCTGGAGCATTTTAATAAGCCGTATCAGCTTTTAAGTGCCGGCCCTTTTAAGCGTAATGAAGTTATCCGCTGGCAGGAAAAATTTTCTGACACTATGGAATTTCAGGATGAAACTGAACGTAAATCGAGCGGGCTTTTTATTGCTGACTGTTCTGAAGTTGTGCGTATTGGCGATATTGACGGAGATCTTAAAGGACTGGATACCTTTGTTATAGACCATCATAAAACTAGTGGGCTTGAAGATGGCTTTAAAGGTTATGTCGATGGAGATGCTCCTGCCTGTGCCTTTTTGATTCAGCTCTTTTATGAAAAACTGATTGGCCCTGTCCCATCACTTTTAGCAAAGGATTTGTTTTTTGGAATAAGTACAGATACTGGCTTTTTCAGATTTTTAACTGATAATTCAGCTGAAGTGTTTGCTGCTGTAAGCCGTCTTGTTGCAAGCGGAGCAGATCCGAGAGCAACTTATCGTGATATAAATTCTGGAAAGCCATATTCTACAAGAAAGCTTTTGGGCGTACTTTTAGGAAAGGCAGAAAAATATCTTGATGGAAGACTTGTAGTAACTTATGAGTCTCTGGAAGATACCAGAAAGTGGGGGCTGGAAGGCCGCGATTCAGATTCTCTTTACCAGCTTATGCTGAGTGCTAAGGGCGTTGAGGCTGTTGTATTTTTACGTCAGGATACAGAGACAACTTGTACAGGTGGTTTCCGTTCTCAGGATAAAATTGATGTTTCCAAGGTTGCAGCTAAGTTTGGGGGCGGCGGACATAAAAATGCAAGCGGCATGAGCTGTAATGGTAGAGTTGAAACATTGATTCCGCAGATAGTAAAAGAATTTGCGCGGATTATGTAGATTATCGCAACGCAGCACCTTTTATAAAGGTCTGCGCATATTCTATTAATTCATTTGCTTCTGCGTCTGTATAGGGGTATATTTCATTATAAGACGGATCCAGACAATTCTTGTTCATAAATTGTGCGAACTGCCAGCTGGCATCCTCTGGCAGGAGCTTTGCCATTTCTGAAATATCTTCTTTTGTAACTAAGCCTGGAACAAGTACTGTGCGCCATTCGCGACAATCTGCTGGGTATGCGGCTACCAGAGCTGCACTTTCTTTTAATACTTTTTCAAAATAATCTGATTTTCCAAAATATGGCGAAGCATCTCCGCAAATCAAAGTAGAGTAGCGGGATGGCGTTGTTTTTATATCCATCGCAATAAAATCTGGGCGAAGTTCTGGATTTTCAATCAGTGTGCAGAGCTTTTCCGGCAATGTTCCGTTTGTATCAATCTTAACTTTATAACCAAGTTCTTTAGCTTTGCGGATAATTACAGGAGTGTATGGATTTAATAAGGGCTCTCCACCGCTTATAACAAGCCCGCTCAAAATACCCTGACGTTTTTCCAGATGTGCAAATAGTTCTGCTACAGTGCTGAGAGGCTCAGTTTCGATACCTGATGGCATTTCTGAATCAGTTAGTACAAGTCCTATGTTGTAGCAGTATGGACAGCGGATATTACAGCCTTTTAGAAAAAAAGAACCTGCGACACGACCTGGAAAATCCACACATGTGGTTTTAACAAGTACGCCCGCAGGTTTATTAAGGTCAAGTTCTGACATTATGCAGAAACTGCTACCTTGCTGAATACAGCTTCGAGTTCTTCTACATTGTGACAGCGTGCAGTTTCAATGCCTGCTTCGTTGTAGAAAATTACTGTAGGAGATGCAAATACACCTTTCTTTGCTGCTTCTGCAAGTCCTTCTTTTGTATCAACATCAATTGAACGGCCTGGCATTTCAAGATCATTCATAAATTCCTTTACAGGAGGGCAGTTAGGACAGGTCTTTCTTGTGTACATTTCATATGTTACGCTGCTGTTATCAACTACAGCAGATGTTTTTGTCATTTTAGCAGGAGCCTTGCGTACGCATGGACTGTCTGCGGCAGTAATATCATATTCTTTGCTGGCTTCGAGAGTGAACATTTTGCGCTGGTCAAATTCATCACGCTTTCCTCTGTTCCAGTGCTTTACTGCACGATAGTAACCAACGATACGTGCGTAAACCTCTGTCTCGGTTCCATGAACATCATTCAATGCAGCTTTTGTTTCTGCAATCTCGGCTTCGATCTGAGCAAGTGTTCTTTTTTCCATAATCTTTTTGACTCCTCCCAAAATTATTTAAATTTTGCACCCACGCTAAATATAGTGTAGTAATGCTAGATTGTCAATTTACCAGACACTAGAATTCTCGGTAGTACATAGCAAAATCTTTAGTTTTTCTGCTCTGCAAGTACCTTTTCTTTTTCTGCTTCAAGTGCCTTGAGTTTTTCTTTAAGTGCTTTTTCTTTTTCGGCTTTGCACTTAGGACATTCAAACTGCTGTCCTATCAAATAGCCGTGTACCTTACAGATTGAGTATGTAGGTGAAATTGTGAAGAATGGAATGCGGTACTTACTTGCGATTGTGCGAACAAGGTCTGCACAGCTCTTCCAGTCTTTAAGAGCTTCACCCATGAATACGTGGAACATTGTTCCGCCTGTATACTTAGTCTGCAATGCTTCCTGATGGTCGAGGGCTTCGAATACATCTGCAGTGTAATCAACAGGGAGCTGTGAAGAGTTTGTATAGAAAGGCTCGTTTGTTCCACTTGTGATGATATCAGGGAACTGCTCCTTGTCGTGACGTGCAAGACGGTATGAAGTTGATTCGGCAGGTGTTGCTTCGAGGTTGAACAAATCTCCTGTCTGCTCCTGGTAATCCTGCATCTTTTCTCTCATGTGCTGAAGAACTTTTTCTGCAAATGCCTTACCCTTAGGATTTGTAATGTCAACTCCAAGGAAGTTCAAGCAGCATTCGTTCATACCACAAAGACCAATTGTATTAAAGTGATTTACAAGAGTCTTAAGATAGCGTCTTGTATATGGGAACAATCCACCATCATAAAGCTTCTGAATTACCTTACGTTTTGTGCAGAGACTTTCTTTTGCAAGTTCCATAAGATAATCAAGTCTCTTGTAGAATTCTTCTTCGTTCTTAGCAAGGTAACCAATCTGTGGCATGTTGATTGTTACTACACCAATAGAACCTGTGAATTCATCTGCACCAAAAAGTCCACCACCGCGGCGGCGGAGTTCACGCTTATCAAGCTGGAGACGACAGCACATAGAACGTACATCGCTCGGATTCAAATCTGAGTTTACGAAGTTCTGGAAGTTTGGAGTTCCGTACTGAGCTGTCATAGTGAAAAGCAGTTTTGCATTTTCAGAAGTCCAGTCAAAGTCGCGTGTAATATTGTAAGTTGGAATAGGGTAAGCAAAGCCGCGCCCATCCGCATCACCTTCAATCATAAGTTCAATGAACACTTTGTTAATCATGTCCATTTCTTTCTGACAGTCGCCGTAGGTATAATCCTGTTCCTTACCGCCGACAATTGCCTTTTTATTTTTCAAGTCATCAGGGCAAACCCAGTCCAAAGTAATGTTCGTAAACGGAGCCTGTGAACCCCAGCGGCTAGGAGTATTTACACCGTAAATGTAGCTCTGAATGCACTGACGAACCTGTTTTTCTGTAAGGTGGTCAGCACGGATAAATGGAGCAAGGTATGTATCGAAAGAAGAGAAAGCCTGAGCACCAGCCCATTCGTTCTGCATGATTCCAAGGAAGTTTACAATCTGATTTACGAGAGTAGAAAGGTGTGTTGCTGGAGTTGAAGTAATTTTATCTGGAACTCCACCGAGTCCTTCTGCAATCAGCTGTCGGAGGGACCATCCTGCACAGTAGCCGGAAAACATAGAGAGGTCGTGAATGTGGAATGCGGCTGTTTTGTGTGCATCAGCAATTTCTTTTGAGTAAATATTATTAAGCCAGTAGTTAGCTGTAATAGTTCCTGAGTTATGAAGAATGAGTCCACCAAGAGAGAAGTTTACGTTTGCGTTTTCGTTTACACGCCAGTCGCTCTGTGCAAGGTAGCCGTCCATTGTCTTGTTGATATCAATCATGAGGCTCTTTGCATCACGTGTTGCTTCGTGGCGTGCGCGGTAGAGAATGTAAGCCTTTGCAACTTCAACTTCTTTAGATTCGATGAGAACAGTTTCTACAATGTCCTGAATCTCTTCGATGGCAGGAATAGAATGTGCACGGTTTCCTGCAAGCTGAAGGCGAAGTTTTTCTTCTACCTTGTCTGTGAGTGAAGCAGCTCTATCAGGATCTTTGCGTTTTTCTACAGCTTCAATGGCTTTACCGATTGCGGCTTCGATTTTGTTCCTGTCATAATCAGCGATTTCGCCGGAACGTTTAACAACCGATCTTAAAAATCCCTTTGTCTCACTATCTGAACTTGAGCCCAGAAAGCTTCTCCATTCCGGAAAGATTGATTGATCACTCATTGTTTTTTCCCCTCTTTTCTATGTTTTTTACTTCAGTAATGAATTCATCAAGATTTTCGAAGTGGCGGTAGACTGATGCAAAGCGTATATACGCAACCTTATCGATTGCATAAAGTTTTTCAAGTACAAGTTCACCCAACTCCGAAGTAGAGATTTCACGGCTCTCCCGGCCTTTTTTTATCGCGAGATCTTCAATGTCATTGGAAAGCTGTTCCACCATAGTAGTGGAAACTGGTCGTTTTTCGAGAGCGCGCTCAATGCCTTTTTCAAGCTTTGTTCGGTCAAATGGTTGACGTCGACCATCACGCTTTACGACCATGAATGGCTTTTCATCAATACGCTCGTAGCTGGTAAAGCGGTAGCCGCACGAAATGCATTCGCGACGACGTCTTATGCTTTCACCGTTCACCATTGTTCTGGATTCAAGGACTTTATCCTCAAGATTTCCACAGTATGGACAGCGCATGAATGATTCCCCTCACTTTTTGATTCTCTAGCGTTTTCTGTTGATATTAACATCATAGTACACTAAATATGGATACACAAGTGAATTTTTGGAAATTTGCTGAATTTATTTTAAACTTTTTTTCTTGACAAAAATTTTTTTTATGCTTGTCTTGAAAATTTGGGTTTGTGGTATTGACTATTTTTTATTTTTTGAATTCTTTTTCTTTTTTTTGTCTGACTTTTTAGACTTTTTGATTTTTCGTTCGCTTGGAATATAGTCCCATTCATCAAAAATGAACCAGGCATAAAGGCAGCAGAGTACAAAAATCACAATGCAAAGATAAGGAAGCCAGTTTCCAAAGCGTGCATAGGTTGTCATTTTGTGTTCATAAACCGGAACATCATAAACAAGAGATGATTCTTCAAACAGAGGCTGATCTGCAATAACTTTTCCAGCCGGGTCTACTACAACAGAATAACCTGCGTTAGCCGAACGAATAAGAGTTGTGCGGTATTCAATAGCCCTGTAAGAGGCAATGACAAAATGCTGAATCTCACTTGAACGTTTGAGAGACCAGGAATCATCAGTTATGTTTACAAAAAGCTCGCAGCCATTTAAGAAAAGAGGTCTCATAATATCGGTAAAGGCATCGTCAAAACAGATTGGTGTTGCAAGTTTTACTGTATACGGAGTTTTTTCTTCCTGCTTTTGCTGCATATAGTCTTTATTCAAATCAATATCTTTTACAGTCGGAAGCTTAAAGTTTTCTGTTATGCGGCATGGAACATCAAAATAAACATACTGATCGCCTGGAGTCCAGCCTGCAGATATACCTACCACCTTTTGCATAAAGGCATGAATTGCAGGCACTTCCATAAACGGAAGGGCTTCTGCAAAAGGAACAAGATGATTTTTTGCGTAATAGCCGCGATATTTGCCATCTGCATCAAAAAGAAGGGCAGAATTATAGTATTCCTTACGGTTTACTTTTTTACCGTTATTTGTAAGTTTTTTTACTTTTGTGACTGAGCCGCCAAAAATACAAGGGACTTTAATTTCTTTTACAAATTGAGTAAGCGGTTTTTCTGAAGGAAACCATTCGTAGTAAGATTCTCCATTTGGAAAGCCTCTATGAAGGCAGCCTTCGCTCCAGATAACCAGATCTGCCTTACGGTTTTGCATGGAAAGGGTATCGATTTTTTCTTTTGTAAGCTTTTGTGATACAAGAATTGATTTTTCGTCGGAATCTTCATCCCATGGATTACTGTTCTGCTGTACAAGGATAGCTGTAATTTCTTTAATTGGTTTACGCACTTTATCATATTGTGCAAGACCGTGAACCAGCATAAGAACAAGAAGCATACCAAGTAATTTTGCTGTCTGAACTGTCTGATTATATTTTGTTTTCTGGAGACTGTAATTTCCGTAATAAAGCATCAAAAACTCAGCTGCTACGGCATTAAACATTATTATTACAAAAGTAATTCCGTAAGTTCCGGTTATTGAGGCTGTCTGCATTAAAAGAGGCCATTTATACATTGCAGATGAAACAGTTCCCCATGGGTATCCTAAAAATCCGGATGATTTAGCCCACTCATAAAGTGTGTATATTGCTGCAAAATATAATATGCGGAAAATCGGTGCCTGAAAAATCTGAAGCTTTAATGAGTTTTCATTCAGTTTATTTTGAGAACTTGTGGAATAATAAGGCAGAAAGAAATATAAACCAAAAGCTCCGCCTATACAGGCTGTACCTAAGGCAGATGCTCCGAGTGTAAATATTGCAAAGTCCTTAAAATATGCAAGCCAGAAGCTTGAAACTAAATGTGTGGTAAGCGTTTGTAAAAAGAAGGCTAAAAATGCCATCTTAAAATCTTTTATTTTATTAAAAATCAGATATACCGGAATAAATGAAATTAAGGTAAATACCGGACAGCCAAAAAGGTAGAATTCGTTTGGAATTGCCGCTGAAAGCATAAAACCTGAGAAAACCGAAGAAAAAATAACTTGTAAAATCAATTCCATTATATTATTATTTTAACAATATACATTGAAAAATTTCAAGGTAAAATAGGGTAATTAATAAAGAGGGGGATCCAATAAATGAAAGCAGTAAATGATGCACACGAATTGGAATACGGTGGAAAACCCGACATCGTAGCAAAAGCTCCGGGACGTTTTCATCTCATAGGTGAGCATTCCTGGTTTTTCAAAGACAAGACAATGTCAATGGCAGTTAATCTGCCTATTTATGTTGCTGTTTCAAAACGTGATGATACTTCGATAAAATTTTATTTTCATCAGCTTAATGAACGAAAAAAAGCAAGCCTTACATCCTTAAAGATGAAAAAAGAAGACCGGTGGGCAAATGCTGTAAAGGCAATTGTCTACGGCTTTACTTCAGGCGGTTTTACGCTTGGGGGAATGAACATAACGATTTTCAGTGAAACGCTTCCATCTGCGGGGTTCGGTATCACTACGGCGGTAAAGGCTGCTGCGGCAGTCGCAATCAAATCGCTCTTCGAACTAAACTGTTCGGATATGGAGCTTCTTCAAGTCATAGAGCGCGGTAACAGACGCTTCCTTCAAAATAACAACTACATTGCAGATAACTTTGCAGCACTTTTTTCCAAGAAAAATAATATAATCATTACAGATCACTTCAAAAACACATGGGACTATGTTCCTTTTAATTTCGAAGATAAAAAGGTTCTTCTTGTTGATACCAAGGTTCCACGAGTAACTGTATGGAACGAAGAAACTCTGCATGAGCCACAGTATGCGCTTATTATGGGAGACCTTCGTGAAAGAAAGCCAAATATTTATGGTGGCTGGCGTTACATAGACGATGTAACTGATATAAACCTGCAGCTTTCAGTTGTTAGTGAAGATGTACGCCGTAAGCTCCTTTCAGTTTTGTATGAGCATAATGATATTCTTGCTGCACGTGAAGGAATTGAAAAAGGCGACTTCTTTAAGTTTGCCCGTGCTGTAAACCACAGTCATGAAACTATGCGCGATATGTTTAATATTTCGTGTCCGGAAATTGACTGGATTTTGAAGCGAGTAAACGAACTTGAACCTAACCTTGACTTTGTACGAAATCCAGTAACATGTGGTCGTATCACCGGAAAAGGTTTTGGACGCTGTCTTTATGCTATCATGCGCGAAGGCGATATGGATAACTTTAAGGCTAAGATTGCAGAGTTTGAAAAGATATTCGGTTTCCATCCTGATGTATATGAAGTTGAACCGGCAGACGGTGCTTCTATAGTAAAGGATTAGCCAATGAATATCCTGCTTACAAATGATGATGGTATACAGGCTAAAGGATTAAATATACTGGCGGAACGGCTGGAAAAAGACGGACACAATGTTTATGTAGTTGCTCCAGATTCTAACCGTTCTGCAGTTTCACATCATATAACTATGTGGAATACCAATACACTAAAAAAGTCTGGGGATAACAGATGGGCTTGTTCAGGTTATCCTTCTGACTGTGTATGTGTAGGCCTTGAAAGCGACCTTTTTGATTTTAAGTTTGATGTTGTGATTTCTGGAATCAATCAGGGCGCAAATATGGGAACCGATATTGTGTATTCGGGAACCTGCGGGGCTGCACGTCAGGCAGTATTGAACGGAGTGCCTGGAATTGCACTTAGTGTAGATCCTTTAATCTGGTCTGATGAAAATCTTAAAAACATGAAATATGAAGCTCTGGCAGATTTTGCAGCTAAAAATCTTGAAGAGCTTATAAAACTTGCAAATACTGATGTACCGCGTATTTTTGTAAATGTAAATGGTGCTTCACGAGATTCGTATCTGGGAGTAAAATACTGTAAATCTTTATGTATTCGCGATTATGGTGATAAGCTTAAGATTGTTGATAATAACGGTATAACAGAAGCACACTTTGTACCGGGCGGAGCTATACCTCGGGAAGATAAAAACTGCGATGCATACGTTGTAAAAGACGGATATATAGCAGTTTCTCGCGTATATGCAGAGCCTTTGGCTGCAGAAATAGTGGACGGTATGCAATTTAAGTTGTAAAATAGTATAGATAAATAAAAGGGTGGGGAAATTGCAAAATAATACGATTTTAGATGAAGGTAAAAACCTTTATTCTCAGAAACAATATAAGAAGGCACTTTCTTTCTTTCTGGGGCTTCCTTCTGATTCCACTGCAGACAAACTAGAGGTCTCTTATTATCTTGGGCTTTGCTATACTAAGCTTGAGCGTTATGATGATGCCCTTTTATTTCTTGAACAGGTAGTTACTTCCGGCGGAAACTTTGAACGTGTTTTACAGTGCCGTTTTTTACTGGCTGTAATTTATGCGCTTTCGGGGCGTAAACGTCTTGCAGATTTTGAATTAAATAAGCTTTTAGATACCGGCTATATGAGTGCTTCTGTAAATGCTGCACTTGCATTTATTGCATGGGAGCAGAACGATACTGAGCGCTGTCTGAATTATTATGAGCAGTCGCTTAGAAAAGATCCTGATAATGTTTCATCACTCAATGGATTAGGTTATGTACTTGCCTGCCAGGAAAAGGATTTGACTCGTGCGCTTTCTCTTTGTAAGCAGGCCGTAAAATCTGCACCAAAATCGGCAGCCTGTCTGGATTCTCTTGGCTGGGTATATTACAAGCTTGGATTGTATAAGGATGCAATGCAGTATTTACAGCAGGCAGAACTTTTGGATACTACAAACGTAGAAATTGCAGAACATATAAAATCAGTAAGATTAAAGGCGGGCCACTAATTGATGAAAAAGATTACCGCTATAATTTTTTCAGTTCTTCTCACAACAGGTGCTCTTTTTGCACAGGTAACAACTGATGATGCTGGCTTACGTGTGCCGGAAGATAGAATAAGAACCGGTAACGAAGGATTTGAATCTGAGGAATTCCGACGTGGAGTACAGGCATATTATAAGGGAGCATTTAATGAAGCAATTGTACAGTTTGAAAAGGCCCTTGCATATTTGCCTGATGATAATCTTATACTGGACTGGCTTGGAAAGGCTTATTATAAGGCCGGCCTCGAAGGTTCTGCACTCAGTTACTGGAACAATGCAAGCGAAAATGGTTATGGCGGACTTTTGCTTGAAAATAAAATAGAAATTGTACGTGAACGCCGTGTTACCGGAGATTCTACAGATAAGCTTATGCGTTTTTCGGAATCAGGAGCCTTTCCGGGAGAATTTCAGGGAAATCTGATTTTCAGCGGTCCGGTTTCGGTTCAGCCTAATTATGACGGAACAATGTGGATTGCCGCCTACAATACAAACGAATTGATTTTATTAAATCAGAACGGAAAGGTTGTAGATCGTGTAGAAGGTCCAATTAACGGCTTTGACAGACCAAGTGATATTATCCGCCTTCATGACAGAAAGCTTCTTGTAAGTGAACATGCGGGTGATAGACTTGCCTTGCTTAATTCTAATGGACGTTTCGAACGCTATATTGGAAGCAGAGGTCGTGGAAACGGTCAGCTGGTAGGCCCTCTTTATCTTGCCCAGGATTATCTGGAAAGAATTTATGTAACTGATTACGGTAACCGCCGTGTTGATGTTTTTGATAAAGATGGAGAGCCTGTATTCTTCTTTGGTGGAAAAAACGGAGACTTTGCGGGGCTTAAGGGACCAACTGGTATTGCAATTTCAGATGAACAGGTTTTTGTTGCTGATGATCAGATTGGTTGTATTTATGAGTTTGACCGTGCAGGTAACTTTATTCGTGAGCTGGTTGAACCCGAAACCTTTAAAAAGCCTGAATCTCTGAAATATTGGAATGGCAGTCTGATTGTTTGTGATTCTAACAGAGTAGTTTCTGTTGACGCAGAATCTGGTGCCTTGTTTGAATATGTAAAGGTTGGTAATGCACCGGCTCGTGTCACTGCAGCAAATCCAGATGTAAATGGAAATGTCATTGTAACTGATTTTACAGCAAACGAAGTTTATGTAATGTCTAAGGTTCAGGAACTTGTAGGCGGACTTTTTGTTCAGATTGAACAAATTGATGCTTCAAAATTCCCGAATGTTACAGTTGAACTTAGAGTTGAAAACAGACATCGTCAGCCTGTAGTTGGCTTACAGGAAGGAAACTTTTATCTTACAGAAAATATGAGACCGGTTTCTAAGCTTAAGATGCTTGGTGCCGCTTCTAACAATACTGATGCTGATATAACAATTATTATTGATCGCTCAATAGATGCTGCAACTTATGGTCGTGAAGTTGAAAGCAGTGTAAAGGAAGTTGCTGCTTCTATGAATGGTCAAGGTATCCTTAGAATTGTTGCTGCAGGTGCAATTCCTGCAGTGGAATATATTGGTCGTCCTGATGCTCTTGGCGATTTTAGTCTGGCAGCTCTTAAAACAAAAGCTTGTAAAACTGCTGCCTGTGACCTTGCAATTCGTCTTGCTTCCAATGATTTGATTAATGCTTCAAAAAAACGAGGTATTATTCTTATAACTAGAAGTGGAAATCATGAAGAGGGTAACTGTTCTCTTTCTTTTGAAAAATACAATCTTGCAGAACTTTCCTGCTATATGAACAATAACTCTATTGCTTTTTCTGTGATTCAGATGGATCAGGGGGCATTAGATGAAGGGCTTTCTTATATTGTTGACAGTACAACAGGAGACGTATATTACGTATTCAGACCTCAGGGATTAAATGATGTTGTAAATGACATTATTGAATTGCCACAGGGAATATACCAGTTGTCTTATACTTCTGCTATGTCTACAAACTTTGGAACAAATTATCTTCCGCTCGAAGCTGAAGTTTATCTTTTAAACAGAAGTGGGCGTGATGAAACCGGCTATTTTGCTCCGCTTAAATAATTAAAATTGAACCTTTGCTCCAAGTGTAAGTGAAAGATTAAGCTGATCTGCCTTCTCTTTGTTTAGAATCAATTTGCCGCCAAGGCCAGCATAAATATTGTAGTATTCCATAAAATCTACAGAAACTGTGTGATCATATTCATATTTCTGATAAAAATTGGTTTCAAGTTTTCCGATTTCAAAGGTCATGCTGTCTTTTCTGGAAACTGAAAAAATTGAATTTTTTACTTCTGCATTTATTATTGTTCCAAAATGCCGTATCAATTCTGTAATCAAACTTTTTTGCGATGGTCTTGTATAGGCCAGACTTTCACGAACATTCCAGTCTACGGTATTATCAATTGCAAAATTAAAGACTTCTGTAATATTTGATTTATCTGTAATGTATAACAGCAGCTGTGAAAATGTCTGAATCTTAAGTTTATAATTGTTTAAGTCATTGACCGGAAGCTTAAGAACAGTAGAAAGACTTGTCGTAAGCTCTTCCTGTCGGAACCATAAAAAACTTTTATTAAGGCTGTTGCTGCCAAAATTGTTTATTGAATTATTTGTGATGACAGCTTTTATCTGATATAAATCAACTTCCTGTGAACCATTTTTTATTTCACGGTCAACAGCAAGTGTTACGGCAGAAGGTATGTAAAGGTCTTTCATTGAATTGTAAAGAGACCGTCGGAAGTTTCCTTCGTATTTTGCGCTATAGTTTGCATTTTGCGGTAATTTATAAGCTATCTGCTGGTCAAATAACTCGTAGAAAGGTATTTGACTATAAAACCAGCTCCTTTCGTTTTGAGTGGCAAAAAGTTTCTGAGAGTCGGTAATATAGGTGCCGCCGCTTTCTGGTGTTTGCGTACCGCCGCCTGTTCTTGAGATTTCAAAACTGAAAGTTTTTTTGTTTCCGATATATGGGATTGTGAGCTTAAGCTGTTCTTTATCTGAAAAAAGAATACCTGGTGAATTGATATTATAATTATCTGAAAGTTCATAGCTAAGTTTTGGTTTTAATGTATAACCGGTTTTACCTGCAGGAAGATTAGCTCCAAAATAGGCTGTATATTGATTGCTTCTTGCAGAAGCGTTTTCTTTACCTGTGGAATAGGCGAGACTTGAAATATCTTTCCAGCCCTGAATATATGAAATATCAGAATATTGCGAATCGCTGTTTATTTTTTGTGCGGCAATGGCTTTTGCACCCAAAGATAACTGGGCTTCCTTAAAGGGCTGTATATATTCCAGAGATAATTCGGTATTCTGCTTTTCAATATAGGATGCTGCTGTGGCGTTTGTTGAAAAACTCATTTGTACAGGAAGTTTTATTTTATTAAAGTTCAGAGAAAGGGTATTCTGTTTACGAAGTTCTCCTGAATTATAATCCTTTCGATAAGTGTCTTCTGCAAAAATAATTCCAAAAAGATTTCCATCTGTCTTTATGCTATGTCCGGCTTCTGTAACTGAATTATCTTCTGAAGAAAGTTCTCCTGCAAGTTTAAATTTTGAAATGGTTACTTCAGCATTTGTTTTTGTGTTAATGAAAAAATCTGGGGATGTAAAATTACCGGTACCAAGAGTTGCTTCTGTCGATATGAGAGTTCCGTCTTTTTTGTATTCTGCTGCAATATAATTTCTGAAAGTACCATAAGGTTTTGCTTTTTCATAAGAAAGTTTAGTTATATAAATCTCTTCTGAAAAATTATCGGATTCAATCTGAAGTCGCGAAGGAATCACAGATTTATTTATACTTAGTTCATAATCTTCGGAATTAAGATTTATATCATCAAAATCAATTGTTTTATTTTCAAGATTAATCTGAAGCTTGTGGGTTGCATCTTTTTTTGCCTGTATTGCATCTGTAATTTTTTGATTTCCTTTTATAAGAAGTCGTAGTGCTTCCTTTCCGGTTTCTTTAGTTCCAGTATCTTCATCAAAAATAATAAAAAATGGTTTTGTTGCTGATGCTGAGCTGGTATCTAAAACAGACATTTGAGTACAGTCAAGTTCGATACTGATGATTTTGTAAGAAGAAAAGTCTGAAGGTGAAAAATGGATTATGGCCGATTTTTCAGGTTTTTCTTTTTCGACAGCTTCTGGATATAAGGCTTCTTTTTTATTGTGTTCATAAGTTTCCCAGAGGTCTTTCCAGGAATATAGTAAAAGACCTTTTGAAGTGTTTTCATCAATGATTGTAAGATTTGTTTTTTCACTCAGTTTTAATCCGTCTTTTTCAAATTGAGTGCCAGCACTTAGAGCTGCAAAACTGTTTTTTAAACTATCCGAATAAAAATAATTATTTTTTTGATTTACGCTCTGGCGGGCTGTAAGAATAATATCAGCATCCCAGCCTGGTAGCAGGTTTATTTTATATCCGGCTCCCAGTGCTAGAGCACCACTGGAAAAATCAGAAGATTCTTCCTGCCAGGTAATCAGGATTTTGTCTGCTGGAGAAACAGATGTATTTAGCTGAATAACACCAGTATTTTCATTAAAGGAAATTCCTGGTAAAAGAATTCCGTTTTTATAAACTTGAACTGTACCGCTTGCTGCCTTTTTGGGAATGAGAATCTCTTTTATCGGTGTATAGGTTCGCGAAAGAATTGAAAGTCCGCTATTAGTTTTGAGCCCGAGATATATTTCTGGACAATCTTCTGAAAATGGATAAACACTGTTTTCGATATTTGTATTTATGATTTTAGTTGAGAGCTGTTTTTCATTAAAAAAATCTACGTTAAGAGAGGTATAAAAATCTTCTGAAGAAATTGCTTTGAACTTTGTAACTGTATTACCAGATTTTCCTGACTGAACAGAAATGTCAGTTTCATATTTTTCTGTTGAATAAATTGTAGGGCAGAGGTAAGGAGAAAAAACATTGTTGTCTTGAATTATCAGGGCTGTCTTTCCTTCGATTACAGTCTGCCTTTCACCTGAAAAATCCTGGAGTTTGTATTTTCCGCCGTCTCCAAGCTCCTCCTGAATCTTTCCAAGAAAAGAAGTTGCTTCGGAATAACTTCCAGAGGCGGTAATTACCTCGCTTACACAGCGATCTGCAATAAATGTTAATAATATCGCCGGTACTTCTCCCTTAACATTCTTTCCGCCGCCTGCGTCTTTTGATATAAAAAGCCTGTTTCTGCTGCTTATTGCAGAAAACTCATCATTTGTGAGCCTTCGGTACTTTTTGCCACGCGAATCTTGATACTGGCCATCGGCCTTTTCAATATAAACTGAATCAATTTCTGAAAGTAAATCAGCTGCTTCGTCTGGAAAACGGAATTCTATACCGTATAAAAAATCTGCAGGAGAAAGGGTAATATCATTAACCTTATTCATGCCATAATAAGTGGCACTTTTTACTTCAGTCATATCATAGCGAACAAGAAAATCTGCCTGCCATTTTTCGTTTTGAGGTTTAAGTAAAAGACTTGCTCCAGGAGCCTGATTGTTGCCACCTTGTAAACCGAATCCAAAATATTCTGAGCTATATCCCCGGCTCATTGTTACACCACGGTTTGCAAGTCTAAAGTGTCTTATCAGATTGTCGCTTTTATAACCAAAGGCAAATGTATTTGTAGCAAACTCATCTGCAAAATCAGCTTGAAAATACCATTTGTTATTGAGAGTAAGAAGGGTAGAAAGTTCAACCTCCTGCTTAAAAACGGGAAGCTGTGGTGAAAAAGCGGGAGTTGTACCGTTCCCAAAGGTTATATCAAAACCAGATTGAAATTCTGATTTCCATAATCCGGATGCAGAAAAGTCAACGTTATTAATGTCAAAGAGTTCTTCTGCTTCAAGCTTTATTCCGCCAATAGAAAGCAGAAAGAAGCAGAGAATTGCTTTAAGTGTACGGGCTTTTTGAACCTTTATTTCCGGATGTTTTTTTGAAAGTTTGAGAATTGCTTTTTCTACGGCTTGTTTTTTTTCATCCTTATTTTCAAAAAGATCCTGCTGATATGGCTTTTCTTCTTTTACGATATTTTCAAAACCAACTCCTAAAAGACGGATTCCTCTTCCATTCTGATATTTCTTTTCAAAAAGTCTTTTGATTATTTCATAATATGTATCAAGCGTAATGATGTTGCGTTCGGTAGTTTCCTGAATTGTGCAGGTAGAAAAATCTTCATAACGGATTTTTACAAAGGCAGTTCTTGAAAAACTTTCTTCTTTCAAAAGACGGAAAAAAACTCCGTGTGCTAGTTCAAGAAGTTCTGTTTCAATCATATAAATGTCAGTTAAATCATAAGGAAAAGTAGTTTCTGCACTGATTGAATGAGATTTAGTTTCTCTTTTGAAGGAATTGTTTTCCAGGCCTCTGACAACATTATAAAGAAAACCCGCCATATTATTGCCAAAAAGAAATTCAAGAGTTTCAAAGTCTCGTTCATAAATATCACGGGTAGAAAAAAGGCCTTTGCTTTTTATTAGTTCAAGAGATTTTGGGCCAAGTCCCCAGACTTTATTCAGCGGGAGATTCAGCATAAAGTTTTGTTCATCTCCGTGCTTTATTTGACAAAAGCCATCTGGTTTATTGAGACCTGATGCTATTTTTGCAAGATATTTTGTTGATGCAAGGCCTATAGAAACTGTAAGTCCAGTTTCCTGTTTTACTCGTTTTTTTATAAGTGCTGCAGTTTCTGCTGGCGGGCCAAAAAGTTTTTCGGTTCCAGTTAAATCGATAAAGGCTTCGTCAATCGACATCTGATCAACATCTGGTGAATAGTCACGGAAGATGTTCATAATCTGATAGGAAAGTTCTGCATAGCGGTGCATACGTCCATGTACAAAGATTCCGTTTGGACAAAGCTTGTAAGCCTGGAAGGTAGGCATTGCCGAATGAACTCCATATTTTCGAGCCTCGTAAGATGCTGTGGAAACAACACTTCTGCGGTCTTCCGGCAAGCCTCCGACAATTACTGGTTTTCCTCTCAATTCAGGATTATCCAGCTGCTCTACAGAAGCAAAAAAAGCGTCAAGATCAATATGAAGGTACCAGTGGAGAGTGTTATCAATTGATTCCATCAACGCTCTCCAGTTTCAATTGATTTTGTTATCAAAATATAATTGCCTTCCGTTTCTTCCATGATTGCAGAAATTGTAATCTTAGATTTGGTCAGGGCTGCTCCGTAACTGAAGGTCATTTTTTTCGGAGGATTATCTGGAATACGGAAGCGTACTGCATTATTCGAAACGCTTGTATATTCATTATCAGAATACAAAACAGGAAATACCCGGTCGGTTGTAAGTAAAAGGTCGCATAAAACACAATTATCTGGAAGAGATATATCTATAGTTCGAATTACATCTCCAAAAATATTTTTTTGTGTATATGAAAGACCTATTAAATCTTCATTATGAGGATTATAAGTTATTTCCTGCACCGGAGTGTCGAGTTTTTTTAGCTGTTTTGTTCTTATGATTCCAGTTGTAATAAGAGAAAATGAAATAAAAGCAAAAATTGCAACGGTGTAAATAAATAATTGACGGAACTTATTGTAATGACTTCTTATAGAAGTTAGAATTCTAAAAAGAACAATATAAACCGGATATAAAACAAGCGGAATTACAGCAGTTGGTTTTGGACCGCTCAAAAATTCTGAAAGTTCCTTTAGTTCCGAAGCACTGATTACTCTGTGTCCATAAGGAATAAGCGGCAGAATCATCAATAGGAAAATTGCAAAATGCAGAGGATTATTTTTTACTGTAAGTGCCACAAGAGAAAGTAGGCAAATCATTATAAAAAGTGGGCTAAGTGAAATATCAGAAAGAATAAAAAGCGACTGATTTATAAAGCAGCTGATTACAAGAAGATAGTCTATAGCGCGTTCTTCAAAGCCAAAATTTGTCAGCAAAATCAGAAGATATGAAATAAAACAGAAGAAAAGTGCAGTGATAATTTGAAGCGATAATAATCCGTATATTCTTCCTGCATAGCTTATGTTAGTAAAAAGATTTCTATAAAGAAGTCCTGCAAGAAAGAATGAACCTTCAATAATTATAAAAGTCAGTGGAACCGACCACCAGACTTTACCAATTGTATACCAGGTATGTCTTTTTAAGCGTCGGTTTACAAAAATCAAAAGGAAAATAAAAAGCAGCCAGGCAAAAATTGTGGGAACTACAATATGAATAATTGTACTTTCCGAAATTATATGATATCGGCCAAAAAGTCGTAAAATCAAAAAGTGATGCACCCAGTCGGTTTCGACGTTTTTCGAAAATAACTCAGTAGAGCCTGTGATTACATCTTTAGTTTTCTGAACTTTTTCTTCATCTGGAAGTTTTCCAAGGCATAATTCTATTGCAGGTATATCATAATCAAAAAAGTTTCCCAAAATACGGTTAGAAATAAATTTGTAAGAAGAAATCTGGCTTAAAACGAGTGCAGGCTGGCGACCGCTTATTCCGCAGTTTTTGAAAAGATTAAAGGAGTTTTTAATTAACCAAGGGGGTGAGGAAAGTCCTTCACTTGTGGTTTCAATTGTATTATTGCAATCTTCAAGATTAAAGATGATTGCAGTATATAACAGATTTGTATTCAGCGATTCGAGAAAAACTCTTGTTCCATAAATCATATCAGCTTTTTCGAGCTTTTGTTTTTCTCCATAAGCAAAAAGGGCTGTAATTGTAAAGGGGTAATTAGCTTTTTTGATAGCTTCAAGACTTTCTTTAATAATCTGCTGATTTGCGGGTACATCATCCTGGAAAAAAATTAACAGAAGATTATCTGGAGAAGTGTTCTGTTCTGGCGAAAAAGTGACGATAATATTATAGGGAAATGTGTTTTCACCAGATAGTACCAGTCCTTGTGTTGCAGGTGAAAAGCCATTTGATTTGAGGAAGGAATGAACATTACTGCATAATTCTATGCCGGCAAGCCTGTTATCTTGAGCCCAGGCCAGGGAGCAGAAAAAAAGAATCAGAATGCTGCACAGAATATGACGTACTTTCATCCCTTTTAGTTTAAATTTTTATTGTTTACAATGCAAGTCCTATCGTGTATAATAGATAAAAATAAAAAAGATTTGCATTTAGCAGGTTATAATGGGATCAGATAAGAAATTCATTCTGGAGTTACCACTTAAAGTAGTTTTAACAGAAGACGGTGCTTCAAATTTTATTAGTCACAACAAAAAGCTCTTGCGTTTCCGTCTGGCCGATAACGTTGAAGAATACGGAATCTCACTTGATAAATTTTCTCCTCAGTCAATCCAGAGTATGATTCTTTTGGATTATATCTCTAAAATTGAAATTTCTATGTCTGAATTCGTTTCTTCCCGACAGGAAGTAATGGATTTATCAAAAGTAATCGTATATTCACTTCTTTATAAACAGTTTGACCGCGATGTTTATTCGGCTTTAATTCAGTGTGATTGTGTTCGAAAGCATAACCGTGCAAATCCTTCTCATTTGATCGATGAGCGTACAAATATGTCTGAACGCCAGCTTCGTTCAATTTTGCAGAATAAAGAAGGAACAATTCAAAATACACGTCGCCAGATTCTTGATCCAATCTGGAAATCAATTATGACTAATTCAGATTATTCATCTGAAGAAAAAAATATATATCTTTTGATGTCTGAAAAATTTATGAACCGCCTTGGTCTTATGAACTGGTATATCATTACTTTGTTTGCTAAGAATGAAGGCGCTGCAGAAATGTATGTTGCAATTCGTAATCTGCTTTCATCATATATGGATAAATCAAAAGTAGCAGAATATATTTCGGTAATGGTAATGGAGCTTGCTCTTAATAACGAAAATACAAATATTCGTAAAGAAGCAAGAACCATGTATCATGGTATTGACGATATTGATGCGCTGATTTTTGACCCTGAAGTACGCGCTAAAATCGTTCAGGAGCTTCAGCGTAAGCATGAGCTCGTATTCCTTTCCTGGAAACTTGGAGGTGGTTCTACTTCTATCGGTAAGCAGGGAAGGCTTTCAATTACACTTTATAATAAGGACGATGAGTTCCAGGAAATGAAGGATAATATTGAGTCTGCAAAGGCTTCTAATACAAATAAAAAGTCACTTATTGACTTCTACCGTGAGTTGCCGGAAGGTCAGGAAGGAACAGACTTAGGTTTGTATTATCTTTCATATCTTGATGATGCTTGTAAGAAGGTAAACGTTAAGTTTGAATCTCTGGTAAATCAGTTCTCTGCCAGTGATCTTACAGTCATCAACCTCAATTTCAATTTCTAATTTATGAGTAAATCCCTTTCTAAAAGCAGATTACTTTTTTCTCTGATATTTACTGCTATTGCGTTTTTTATGATTTCCTGTTCACAGGTAACTCCAGAAATTGCGATGACAGATTATTCAATAATTTTCGATTACGAAGATGAAGAATCTGCACCTGCTGCAAGACTTTCTGTTTTTGCAGCTTCCAGTTCAGATGTACGCCGTTATAGCAGAATAAAAATAACTTCGCTTGATACAGGGTTTACCTGGGAAACTGATAATATTGCGCGCATGGAAAATGAAGAAGTTCAGTGGGCTGGCTGTACAAATCTTGTTGCTCCTGATGACGAAAAACTGCCTGTAGGAAAATATGAAATAACATATTATAATGCTGATGAAAAAGAATGTACCGTAAAATTAGAGGTGCGTTATGATATCGGTTTTTATGATGTGCTTTTAAATGATCTTGCTGATTATATGGCAGATAAACACGGTATTGAAAAAATAGCTGTTTATGATAAAGAACATATTCTGATATATTTTGGTGTTAGAACCGAAAACTTCAAAACAACCAGAGATATCTGGAATACATATCGTGAAGCAGAATATTATCAGGTAATCTGGTATTCTCGTGATGGAAAAGTAATTTGTGTTGAACCAGAAAAACTAGTAGTACCTGAAACAGAAAAAAAGGAAGAAGAGATTGAAAATACAGAAGAGTCTGTTAGTTCTGAAGATATTGTAACTGAAGAAGACTCTCTTAATAAGGAAGAATAATGGAAAATCAAAACACAGTACAAACTGTACAGGAAGGCGAACAGGCCGAAGCGGTACCACCCTCGGGGTTGAGGCGTGAAGTAAAAACTTATGTATTGCGGGCAGGACGCATGACTGCAGCTCAGGAAAAGGCATATGCAGAACTTGCTCCTTCATGGTGTATTCCTTTTGAACACAAAAAACTTAATTTTGTAGATGTATTCGGCAACACAAACCCTATTGTAATTGAAATTGGTTTTGGTATGGGTGATGCAACCGTTGCGCTTGCCGAAGCAAATCCTGATATCAACTATCTTGGAATTGAAGTTCACACACCTGGTGTTGGAAAGGTGCTTTCAGAAATCAAAAAACGTGAACTTAAAAATCTTTATATAATTGAATACGATGCTCTTGAAGTTCTGGAATATATGATTGGCGATAATTCAGTAAACGGTTTTCATATTTTCTTCCCTGATCCATGGCCTAAAAAGCGTCACCATAAACGCCGCATGGTTCAGAGACCACGTACAAATCTTTTTGCACAGAAGCTTGCTCCTGGCGGCTATCTTTATTTTGTAACTGATATTATTGATTACGCAGAATTTGCTCTTGAAGAATTGAATCAGACTGAGCACCTTAAAAATAAATATGAAGGTTTTGCAGAGCCTCAGCCATGGCGTGCACAGACAAAGTTTGAGCGCAAGGGCTTAAAAGCTGACAGACAGATTACTGAAATTTATTTTACTAAGGTGTGAAAATGTCATCTTCCCGTATCAAAGAACTTGAAAGTCTCATAACCCGCTATCAGAAATCTTACTATGATGGCGAAGGTGAAATAAGCGATGCTGAATTTGATAAGCTTTGGGATGAATTAAAAGAGTTAGATCCAGCTAACGCAATCCTTCATAGAGTTGGGGCAGACTCTGGGAATTTTGCAAAAGTACATCACATTATGCCAATGGGTAGTCAGGAAAAGGCAGCTAATCCTGAACAATTTCTGGCCTGGGCAGAAAAACATAAATATGATGCTTATCTAGTTGAATATAAACTTGATGGTGCTTCGCTTGAACTTCAGTATGAAAACGGATATTTAGTTCGTGCCGTTACACGCGGTGATGGTTCTATTGGTGATGACATTACAGCAAATGCCCGTAAGATGGGCGGCGTTAATGCTGCAATTTATAAAGACGGTCAGTTAGTTCCATTTACAGGCGGTATCCGCGGTGAAGTTATTATGACTCACGAGGTTCATAAAAAACACTTCCCTGATAAAGCAAACTGTCGTAATGCAGCAAACGGTCTTATGAAGCGCAAGGACGGCGAGGGCAGCGAATATCTTAAACTGATTGTTTACGATGCGCTTTCTACAAACGGTGTAACTTATTTTAATAATGAAGAAGAAAAAATCCGCTGGCTTATGGACTGCGGATTTAATGTTGTAAAGCTTGTAATCTGTATGGCGCCAGACCGCGTAATTGCTTACCGTGCCAAGGTAATGGAAGAACGCGCAGCCCTTGAGTATGATATTGATGGTCTTGTAATAAAAGAGCGGGTAATTAACTTAGCAGATGCTAGCCGCGACAGACCTGACAGACAGATTGCTTTTAAGTTCAGTCTTGAAGAAGCTGTAACTACTTTACGTGAGGTAGAGTGGAGTGTGAGCGGCGGAACATATACGCCGGTTGCAATTTTTGATGAAGTAGAACTGAACGGTACACGAGTGCAGAGGGCAAGTCTTGCAAATCCAGATACTCTGCGTAAGCTCGGCGTTCAGATTGGAAGCCACGTTGTTGTTGTAAAGCGCGGCGAAATTATTCCTAAGATTGAAAGTGTCGTTGAAGAGAAAGGGTTGGAGACAAGTCCGGTTGAGTTCCCTAAAGTATGCGAAGTTTGTGGTACACCTCTTGTTGATGAAGGAAGCCGGTTATTCTGTCCTAACAAAGAATGCAGTAAACGCGTTTTACATCAGCTTTTAAAATATCAGCAGGTTGTAGATATCCGTGATCTTGGTGAAACCCTTATAACTTCATTGTTTAAAGACGGCAGACTCAAATCTATTTCTGATATTTACAGTCTTAAGGTAGAAGACCTTGTTCCGTACTTTTTGAATGAAGAGAGTATGGAAGCAGATAAAAAATCTCTTGGTGCGCAAAAGGTTTATAATTCAATTCAGAATCATCGCCGCATGAGGCTTGCTACCTTTATTGGTGCTTTTGATATTGAAGGAATTGGCGAGACTTCTGCAGAAAAACTGATTGCTGCAGGTTTTGATTCTCTTGAAAAACTACTTAATGCAACAGAAGATCAGATTGCAGCTGTTTACGGTTTTGCAGAAATTATGGCCCATACAATTGTCGAGGGGCTTGCAGAAAATGCTTCTGAAATGAAACAGCTTGTTGAGTCTGGAACTATAGAACTTGAACAGGTTGGCGGCGGACTCTTAGCCGGAAAATCGTTCTGCTTTACAGGTGAACTTGTTACAATGAAGCGCGCAGATGCTGAGCAGCTTGTAAAGAAAAATGGTGGCACAATCAAATCATCGGTTACAAAGGATTTGTCTTACCTTGTTACAAATGATACAAGCAGTGGTTCTTCTAAAAACGTAAAGGCAGCAAAACTTGGAATTCCTGTAATTGATGAAAAGCAGTTCTTAGAATTGTTAGAATAGATGCTGAACCAAGTTCAGCATGACAGGAGATTCTTTGAAAAAATCAAATAACTTTATAAAGCTTGTTTCTCCGTTTTTCACATTATTTATTATCTTCTATATAATTTTTGTATGCTGGAGTGCTATTTCCTGTCTAGATGCTGCTGCCTCGATGAGTGGAAATATTCCGCAGGAATTTTTGCGAATTAAAATCTATGGCTCTTCTACAGAAGCTGATGGGGCAGTTGGTTCCAGTACAGTGAGCGGGACTTTTTCAATTATTGATTCAAATGCAAATGAAATAGCGGTGATTGAACGGTCCTGGAGTGGTTCTTATCTTGCTGTTGAATTTGCCAGAGTTGGTATGGATGGAAAATATTTTGTTTTCCCTTCTAGAATTTATGGTAAGAATCGTATAATTGAAGAACGTCGGGAACGTTCACACGGAACTCTTTTGGAAAAGTACTATGATGATTACGGACAGTGTATGCTCTTAGGTTATGGTTCAAGCTATCAGGCGAGAAAAAAACTTTATCGAATTGCAGCTTTTGCAACCGGAAAATACAAGGTACCGTCTTTTGGTCTTGTAACACGTTTTTCTATTGACCTTTCCGGTTGCCGGCCAGACAGATATTATTCAATCAGCTTTGATGAAAACGGACGATATGTCGTTGAAGAACTTTAATTACCATCAAAAGCAAAGTCGTTTAAGAAGAACTCGGGACGTACTGCGCTGCCATTAAGTCTTACTTCCCAATGCAGGTGAGGGCCTGTTGCAAGACCTGTAGCACCTGATTTTCCAACCAACTGTCCTTGAGTTACCATATCGCCTTCTTTTACTAAAAGTTCATTCATATGATAGTAAAGACTGTAAAGCCCTGGAAGATGTTCCACAACAACGCTCCAGCCGGTTGAAATACGGTTTTCTGCCATAACAACTTTACCGGCTGCACAGGAATGAACTTCAGTTCCTGTTGGAACTCCGTAGTCATTTCCATAGTGAAGGCTGGTAGAGGATTTTCCGTTTGTGTAAACGTAAGTGCGGCGGTCTCCACAATAAGCTGTGTATCTCTGAGATTCTGTTGGAGTAGTAAAACTTTTAAGAGAATAAATATCAGAAGGCATTGTTGTAAAAAGAATATTATTAAGCTTTTCAATCTGTGCTGCACGTTCAGGACTATTATCAGTTTTTATGCTTGTATTACGGTCATCAAGCTCAAGAACTTCTTCCGGGAAGGTTCGCATTACAAGGCGGCTTGGTAAAATAAACTCTTTGATATCAGTGTCATTATCAGCATAAATAACTTTAATGCTGTAGTTTCCTTCTTTGAGCCAGAGTGAAACCGGTACTCCACAAAGCATTTCTGTTATATTTGTTTTTTTTGATTTAAGTTGATAGAAAGGAGCTGATTCAAGGATCTTTTTATCCTGCAAAAGTTGAAGTGTTGCTTTTTTTTCAGGTTCATTTTTATTTTTCTTATGTGTTTTTGGAACTGTTATATTCATTCGGACAAATATAGCGTCACCTGGAGTTATTACATCATTATATTCAAGACTAAGATTATAGTTTTCAGAATCATATTTAGCATTTGCAGCAAAAATCAGATTGATTTGAAGTACGCAGAGCAAAGTAAGTAATAGTTTTTTCATTACATATCTCCTGATGGAAGTATTTCTTTTATAATCAGCTGTTTTGTAACTGTGCCGTTAAAATAATTTCGGCTCATATTATAAAGTATATCATAGGTTTTTCCGATTTGAATATCTTTTTTCAATCTTTCGGCCTGTCCCCAGAACATTGCTGGAATCTTATATTTTCCTGTATCCAAAATCAGTTTAAGATGATGAGGTTCTTTTTTTCCAAGGACCATTGTGTCTATCAGTTTGATTTTTCGGGTCATTAAAATAAGCTCAGGACTCTCGGCACCGCATGGTTCAAAGGTATCTATAAGACTGAAGTTTTCTGGTGTAAGATGCTCTGGTGGAATTTCTGCATCAACGAAAATGTCTGAGCATTCATCTTCAAGCATTACAGAAGAAGCGGCTGCCTGAACTTTATCCAAAAAGATTTCCAGATTTTCTTTATAAAAACTAAAACCTGCAGCAAAGTTATGGCCACCATGATTTATATAAATGTCTCCAAGGCTGTCGAGGAAGTTAGTTGCAACAAACCCACGACAGCTGCGCATAGAGCCTGTGCAGATTTCATTTTCATAAGTGATTGCAATTGTTGGAACATTAAAATCCTGCATGAGTCGGGTTGCAACAATCCCGGTAACGCCCTTGTTGATGCATTGATCTACACAAATACAAAGCTTGTTTGAATGGACTGAAAGACTCTGTTCTGCAGCTTCGTGAACTTTATAACAAGCCTCTGAAACAAGATCTTTGCGCTGTTCATTTAAATCATAAATTGTGTTTGCAAGCTGTTCCCGTTCACGTGGATTTTCAGATATTAAGAGCTTAAGTGCTAAATCTGATTGTCCCATACGACCAGCGGCATTGAGCGCCGGAATTACTGTCCACGAAAGGTCAGTGGAAGTAAGCGCGTCTATATTGATATTCAATTTATTAAAGAGTTCTGCAAGGCCAGCGCGCGGTCTAAGTTTTTTGATGGAAGCAATACCGTTTCTTACAAAGATACGGTTTTCGTCTTTCATCGGCATAATATCTGCGAGTGCAGCAAGTGCTACGAGTTGAAGATCTTTTAGTTCATCAGTTGTCTGCTGTGGCTTTTTTTGTGCTATGAGCTTTTTACAGTAAGTAACATAAAGATTGTAAATGCTCATAAGCTCACTGGTCTCGCCATAGTATTTTGCAATCTGAGAAAGTTCTTTTACCTGAGATGCAGTTTTTCCGCGAACAGCAGGAATAATCTGTGAAATCTCATTTCGTAAATCGTTGAGATTGAATTCTATGCCACGGCCAAAAATCTGTGAGAGCAGGGTGAGGGTGGTTTTTGAATCCCAGGAATAAATCAACTGGCCCTGTAAAAAATATGGAAGTTTCAGATCATAAATTGATGTCTGACCCGGAACAATTTTTTCGTGAAGTTCCTTGATTTTTACAAGATTTTTGATTTTTACACAGTCTGCGTAAAAACACTTTTCTTCCTGATTTTCTGTAAGTTCAAGAATACAGATTTCTGCTCCATAAAAATCTGTGTCTGCAAAACGAAGCGCACTAACAAGTTTATAAGCAACTGCTGCACCTGAAATTCCATCAAACGGATAATTTGAATCTTCAATTTTTGGATCAATTATGATTATTGCTTCTGGCAGATTTTCCGGTGGATTATGATGGTCTGTAACAATTACTTCTATTCCAAGATCATTTGCATGAGCAATTTCGTCATTGTTTGAAATACCGCAGTCTACAGTAATAATTAAAGTTCCGTCCTGTGCGGCAAAATCATCTATTGCAGCTATATTCAGACCATAGCCATCATCTTCAAGCGGGAGACGCCAGCTTACATCAATTCCCATTTTTACAAGCTGTTCATAAAGAATTGCGGTGCTTGTTACTCCATCAACATCGCTGTCACCAAAAATCAGAACTTTTTCGCCTTCTTCCTTTGCCTGTAAGATACGTTCAACTGCATCCTCCATTCCGGAAAAACAAAAGGGATTATGCTGAAAACGTAAATCATCTTCGAGATAATAAAGCAGGTCGCGACCTTCTGTAATTCCTCTGCGGACAAAAACAGATGCGAGTAATGGTGTGATGTTAAATGAATTACAAAGCGGCTCAATCTGCTGCTTTGTTACGGGCTTCTTTACCCATTTTGATATGTCAATTATTGAAGCTTCGCCTCTCACAAAATCCCCATCCCAGTTTCAATTGAGTTCAGCTTCTGATCAATACTATTTTCAATCAGAAAGAAAACAAGCTGGCGAATCTGGCCGTAAACTTCCTGGTCAATAGAGAGTTTTCTTGCATCTGAAGGGGAAAGAACTGTAAGGGCAGACAGATATTGGACGGCACTAAAATGCACATTTATCATGTTTCCGCTCTGACTGCTTCCTCCCGATTCAACGCAGTCCGGACAGATAAAACTGTTTTCCATACCATTATAGTATGAAACGGCATTTGGTGCAAACCTTGAATCCAAAAAAGTTTTACCACAATTACAACAGGCATGAGAATTTGGTTGAATTCCAAGTAATTCGAGATATCGCCACAAAAAACGCAAAAGTCCTAGCCGACTCTGTTCTTCATCACAAAGTTCCATCCCGTCTAAAAAGCCTGAAACAAGACGGTGACATTGAGAGGCACTTCCAGCACAACGGGTTTTAATTGCAATTTCTGCGGCTAGGGAAGCAGCATAAGATTTAAAAAGATTTTGACTGAAGGAAGGGTGATAATTTGCGACTTCAAAGTCACTTATTTTAATTTGATTTTTTTCCGGATTTTCATAAAGCCAGACTTTACCGCTGTTCCATTGCGAAACCAGCGACCGCAGACGACTTTTAGGACCACCGTAAAGTACGGCATAAACAATACCGTCCTCTGGGGTTAGAAGGGTAACAGAACTGTTATTTTCCCCCAGAGGACGGAGAGAGAGTATTATTGCATTTGTGGACGACGAACGGTTCACTACTTGCCCTGGCCGTAATATGCATTAGGACCGTGTTTTCTCATATAGTGCTTGTTTACAATATAATCAGGGAGTTCAGTTGCATCAGGTCTAATCTGCAATGTATACATAGCCATCTTACAGATTTCCTCAAGAACTGTTCCATTGTAAACTGCTTTGTCTGCATTTTTACCCCATGCAAAAGGTCCGTGTCCTCCGCAGAGAACCATGTTTACTTCGCTTGGATTAAGTCCGAGTTCTGCAAAATGTTTTACAATCAAAAGACCTGTTTCTTTTTCGTAGTCGCGTTCAACTGCTTCTTTTGAAAGATATGGAGTGCAAGGAACTGATTTCTGAATGTGGTCAGCGTGAGTTGTACCAAAAAGTGGAACAGAGCGAACTGCCTGTGCCCATGCAACTGCACATGTAGAGTGAGTATGGATGATTCCTCCAACGTCTCCTCTCTGGTTCATAGCAAACTCTTTGTAGAGTACAGCGTGAGTAGGGGTGTCGCTTGAAGGATTCAAAGAACCGTCTACCTTTTTACCTTCCAAATCAATAATAACCATTGATTCAGGAGTAAGCTCCGGATAAGGAACTCCGGATGGTTTGATAGCGAAAACGCCCTTATCTTTATCAAAAGCAGAAACGTTTCCCCATGTATAGAGAGCCAGGTGGTTTTCTGGAATTTTCATATTGGCTTCATATGCCTGAAGTCTAAGAGATTCGTAAGTCATTAGAGTGCCTCCACAGCGGCTTTTTCAATAGCCAAGCCTTTCATATAGCGATCAAAGTAAAGATTGAAGCTTTCAACGAGTTCTGCTTCAGGTGCAGAAGTTGTCTTCTTGCATGATGCAAATACTTCATTGTTTAAGAACTCTGCCAGGTCTTTTTTGCCATCTGCCGCAAATGCAGCCAGCAGTGCCATACCCCAAGGTCCGCCTTCACCTGCTGTTTCCATAGCGCTTACAGAAGTCTTCATAGCAGCTGCCATGTACTTCAAACCAGCTTCAGTCTTAAAGTATCCGCCGGCACCTGTCATGCTTTCTACTGGAACTTTTTCTTCATCATAAAGAATGTTCATTCCGGCACGCAAAGCACCAAGAGAAGCAAACATTTGAACTCGCATAAAGTTTGCAACATTGAACTTAGCGTTTTCTGCGCGTGCGAACAATGGACGTCCTGAATTAAAGCCTGTGATTGTTTCACCAGAAAGATAGTTGTAAGCAAGCAAGCCACCACAGTCTTTGTCTGCTTCGAGTGACTTACCAATAAGATTATCAAAGAATTTTCCAATCTTAGGAGTATTTTCAGCACCACACATTAAAGTTGCTACTTCGTAGAAAAGATCCATCCAGTAGTTGTGTTCGCCTGTACAGTTATTAGCGTGAACCATTGCAACAGGAAGACCAGCTGGTGTTGTTACGATATCAATAATTCCAGGGTAAGCTTTCTTCAAATCTTTTTCCAAAACTACCATGCTGAATACAGAAGTTCCGGCAGAAATGTTACCAGTTTTTGCAGCAACAGAGTTTGTAGCAGCCATACCAGTACCAGCATCTCCTTCTGGAGGACAGAATGGAATACCAGCTTCCAGGTCTCCAGTTGGATCAAGGAACTTAGCACCGGCCTCAGTCAAAGTACCAGCTTCTTCACCAGCCATTAAAACTTTAGGGAATACAGAATCGAGCTTAAGATTCAAAGCCTTTACACCGTCGAGTGCTTCAAACTTAGCTTTGAAATCAGGATTATAATCAGCTTTTCCATTTTCGTATTTTACAGGGAACATACCGCTGGCATCGCCAACACCAAGTACTTTCTTTCCTGTAAGCATGTAATGAATATAACCAGCGAGTGTATAAACATTTTCAATCTTGCTGATGTGAGGCTCTTTGTTCAAAATTGCCTGATACAAATGTGAAACTGACCAGCGCTCTGGAACAGGGAAGTTGAAGAGGTCAGAAAGCTCTTTCGAAGCCTGTCCTGTAATAGTGTTACGCCAGGTTCTGAATGGAACTAAAAGATTTTCTTCCTTATCAAAAGCAAGATATCCGTGCATCATTGCTGAAATACCGCCGGCACGGAATTTTGTAAGTTTTACGCCATATTTTTCCTGAACGTCTTTTTTAAGGTCAGTGTAACAGGTCTGAAGACCTTCGTGAATCTGAGAAAGTGGGTATGTCCAGATTCCGTTATCAAGGGTGTTTTCCCAGGTATATGAACCGCCTGCAATCGGCTCATATTTTTCGTTAATCAGCACGGCTTTAATACGTGTTGAACCGAATTCAATTCCAAGAACGGCTTTGCCGCTTTCAATAAGTTCTTTATTTCCCATCTTTTTGTCCTTTAGTTAAACCTTTAACTAGATATCACACAATTATATTCTATATTATGTATTTATACAATTAAGATTTTTATGTAATTAAGTTGAAATATTTACGCATTCATTGTGCCTCAAATAATAAAGAAAAAGCGAGATTTTTTCTTCGGGGATTTTCAGCATTTTCGAAGCTGCTGCACGGTAACATTCCTGTTGTGCCAGATATTTTTCATTGTTGATTTCTGTATCTGACTTATAATCGCAAATAGTGTAGGTACCGTCAGCATTTTCATAAATCAAATCAATCGAACCTGTAAAAATAGCGCCTTCCGGAGCAGCATCACATTTCCAGAACATACGGAAGCCCCATTCTGCACGCCAGAAACGGCCAGCTGTTTGTGCGTCGACTAACTGTTTGCCAGTTTTACTTTCTGCAAACTCCATGCACATCCTTTTACAGTTTTCTTTTGTTTCTGCAATCTGAGGCTCTTTAAGATTTTTAAAATATTTAGGTTCTGGTTCAAACTCATCCGGACTGATTCCCTTTGCCTGCATTTCAAGATATGCGTGAACAAGCGTTCCAAAATCCGCAGCCGTGAAGTCTGCATTGCGAAGCGTGTCTTCACTTGTTTCGTATTTTTCACCTGAGTCACTGTCTGCTGGGGTGGTAAATTCTGGCTCAAGAGAGCTTGGAGTTTTTCTAGAAATTGCATGACTTTCATACTCAATAGTGGAAGCCTTTTTATAAATCTGTTGACGTCTTTCTTCAATTTCTTTTCTAAGATCATCAGGTGAATCAGATTTTTTCTGTGGTAGTTCTGAATATTCAACTACAGGAATATCTTCAAGATCAAAAGCTGCTTCAGGATTATAAATAATTTTAGAAGTTTCATTTGACTGTGTTGATGCCTGTAATCTGAGATTCTGATAGAAGTTAATAACTGTATCTTCTATCAGCCTTATTTCACCAGTACTACCTTTGTAATTTAATGTACCTACAAGATATACATCCTTTATAGCTCGGGTTACCGCAACATAAATTACGCGACGAATTTCTGCCAGTTCTTTTTGTTTTTCAATATCTTTGCACTGAATAAAGAAAAAGTTTGCACTTCCGTTTTCACTTTTAATCGAGACACCTGATTCTTCTTCAAAAAAGAAATTACTTGAGCTGACTTTGGAACGCATATCTGTACAGCCGTAGATAAAGACATGTTCAAACTGAAGTCCCTTACTCTTATGAATAGTCATAATCTGCACAGCTTCATTTCGTTCGAGAGGATACGAAATATCACCTGCATCAATATCAGAATCATTGCCATTTGCATTTTTTTCATTCTTTTTAAGAATTTCCAGCTGGTCAATGAACCATGCAACTGTTTTGCCATCTTCTTCTGACTGCCTTGCAAGTTCATAGAGCATATCAAAATGTTCTGAATTAAGAAGGAGATTTTCAGACATCATTGTTTCATATTTGTAGCCCAGGTCATTCCATAAATATGAAAGGGTAGTTGTAAGTCTTTGTTTTAATACAAGTGGTCTAAGTTCAAAAAACTTTTCCATTGCAGTCTTATATTTTTCAAATTCTTCAGTTTCAAGATCGGTTTTGATTTCATTATCTTTGTTTGCGTTAATATCAAAAACATATTTTTTTATGTCGTTTTCTTCAGAAGGCTTTTCAACAGAAAGATGTGAAAGAATAATTTCAAGAGAGTTTTCTCTAAGACCTGCCAGTGGTGAACAAAGCCATGCGGCAAATGCATTTACATCAGAAGGATAAACACAGAGCCTGAGGAAGTTGTAAAAGTCGTTGATAATTCCATCCTGGAAGATATTCTTAAAAACATCAACATTATATGGAATATTAAATAAAGAAAGATACTTTGTAAGAATATCTCGATTTGTTCTCGAACGATCAAGAATTGTAAAACTATTCCAGCTTTCACCTTTATCATGAAGCTCTCGGATTTTTTTTGCAATAAAATATGCAACCTGTTCTTTTTCAGGAATAAGATTTTTACGTTTTTCTGGAAGTTCTTTGTCGTTTTCTGTAATCAGATTTTTATCAAGCATACAGAAATGAATTGGAACATTTTCTTTTGTCAATTCTGGAAGAACCATGTCTTGACCATCAGAAGCTCTTTTTGCGGCATCTTTGTCATAGTAGGCTTCAAATTTATTTTTATTAGAAGAATCTGAGTATGATTCAAAAATTCCATTACCGTTTTTGAAAAGTATATTAAATGCTTTTACTAGATTAGCTTCTGAACGGTAGTTATATGTCATATACACAAGAGTATTTTCTTCTGTGCTACTTAATTCATTGAATACAGTTACGTCAGCACCGCGGAATTTATAGATTGATTGTTTTTCGTCTCCAACGAAAAAAAGTTTTCCTTCATCTTTTGGAGCAATCAGGTAAAGCAAATCTCTGTTCTTTCCGTTATTATCTTGGAATTCATCAATCATTATTTTTTTATAAGCATTTTTTTCCTGTTCCAGAATATCTTCGTTTTCAATAAGAATCTTAAGAGCAAGTTCTGTCACATCATAGAAAGAAAGGTTGCCTGATATTCGTTTTGAAAGATTTACGCTTTCCAAGAATTCATCGAGTAGCTGATTAAAATTTAACAGGGCATCATATTGTTTGATAAATACTGCAATAGAATTAAAATCTTGGATTTTGTCTCTTAATTTTGTATTTTCTGTACTGACAGTTGATATTTTTCCTTTCATTCCCTGCGCAGTATAAACTTCAGCAAAAAAGTCTTCTAAAGCAGTAAGTGAATTCTGGATATTATCATTTTGTGTTTTTATATCCTCAGAAGTCAACTTTTGTAGATTATTGAGTTCATACCCTTTATTCACAAGTTTTTCTATTTGTTTAACATAAGGCAATTTGTCTTTATCATTTTTTTTAGGTGAAGTTTTGAGGTTATTATCAATTATTTCTACATATTTATAAATTGAGCCTTCACCATTTCCAATTATCAACTGATTCCATGCGGTACAAATTTTCTGTAGTTGAATCGCAAATTTTTGAGTGAACCATCCGCTTTCTGTTGCAAGACTTGTATGATCTAGAATGATTTTTGCAACTATATTCTCTGCAAAATCCTGAAGTTTTCCTGGATCAGCAAAAGTCTGAATCCCAGATGAATCTTTATGCTGAAGTACAAACTTAAAGGCACTGTCTTTTACCTGACGAGCTCCATCTCCGGTTCCTGTTACGAAGTCTGGTTTTATTCCATAGCGATTTGCACAGGTTCGGACTATTGAAGCACAATAAGAATCCAAAGTCTGAATATGAACATCAGAAAATGCTTCGAGTGCAGCTTTTGCACGGCCGATTTGTGTTTTATTTAATTCTGTACATTCCTCGTGTTCAGCAAAAAAACGAAGTGTTTTATAGATTCGCTGATACATTTCAGCTGCAGCTTTATTTGTAAAAGTTAGAGTTAAAATCTGAGGAGCATCTGCCTGTCCTGTAAGAACAAGCCAAGCAAATCGAGTTGCAAGAACCTGAGTTTTTCCTGAACCTGCACCTGCTGCAATTACGGTGTTGCCAGGAGTAGAAAGAGCTGCATATTGGCTATTATCAAGAGGTGTTTTAATAAGCTTAAGAAAGTCGTCCTCATATTTCATATTTAAAATCTTTTCCATAATTATTTATCCCCCTGTGAAAGTTTCTTGCCGCCGGTACTGTACGTTGTACGGCATATTGTTTTACAAGGGCATTTTATGCACTGTTCGTAAGGCCTAACATTTAATTTGTTTTTTCTATCGCTGCTGGTATAAGGCTCAAAGTGCTCTTCTGCAACAGTTTTTGTATATAATGCTCCATAGTCATCGAGAACCCGCAGGGTATCATAAAAAACATCCGGAGATGCTTTATCATTATCCTTTTGAGTAACTACAGATAATTTACTGTCTTGAATATTGAAGAAAAATCCTCCATAGATTTTTTCTTTAAAGGTATCAAGATCTGTAGCTCCTTTAAGTTTGTAGTAAAGAGGCATTTGAAATTCATTTAGAATATCATTTTCATCTGCCTTAAGATTCTTTTTTGTAGGTATGGCACTGGCAGTGTTTTTATAGTCAACAATAATAAACTCATTTCCCGGTGCCTGTAAAAGAAGGTCAATCTGGCCGAACCAGTTAAAATCTTTTGTGGTCTGTTTATATTTTCCTTCCGTATTAATAACTGTACAGCCTCCAAAGCCACCATCGGTGTAAGGGGAAAGCAATGTTTTCACACAACTTGTAATGGAATTGATAATTTTTTCTTTCTGAGATTCCAAAGTTTGAATTGCGAGAAGGCTGTCTCTAAAGTCAGAAGGAGCTTTTATACCTTCATCAGTTTTTTGACGAATTAAGTTTAATATTTTATCAGTACAGTTTTCTTGCCCGGCATCAGTTGTCTCATAAAAATTATTGTCATCATTTTTATAAATCGGGAGCTTGTTATCAATGAATTCTTTCATAAATAATTCAAGAATTTTATGATTGAGATTTCCCATGTCAAAACTCTGCATAAGGCTTGTGTCGAGAGTATCATCATGAAGTTTGAGAATTCTTTTAAGCATCCATTTACGAGGACAAGGGAAAAAGTTTTCAAGGTCTCCTCTTGCAGAAATTGTTAAAAGAGAGTTTTCTTCATCATATTTAGATTTTATTCTTTTTTTAATTTCTTCGTTAATTTTATATGATTCATTGTTTGTAGCCTTGTTTGTTTTCAACCAGACCTTAAACTCATTTTTTTGAGTTTCAGTTAGTTTAGACAAACTTGATTGTTTGCCACTGAGATAATTTCGTTCTGCAAGAATATAATCTGAATCATCTAGAATTGGCACATCCTCAATTTCAGTGAGTTTACTATGAGAAATCATAAAACCTGCAAAACTGTCTTCAGCAAATGAAAAGTGAACAAAATTTTCTTCAACTCCTTCTGTTTTTTTTGCATAAAGCTTAATAAAAACATCAGTGGCATTTTGAGCACGATCATCTTCAATAAGATGAAGTTTTGCTCGTTTTATACTGTTAAGGAATGGAAGACGTCGATTTTGAAGTTCTATATTTTTCTGTGAAGCATCAATCACAAATTGAAATTTGAAGTTTGCAGCAGCTGTTAGTTTATATTTGAATATATTTACCCCTGTTGATTGTGTCTGCGGGGTATAAGTTTTTCCGTCAAGTACCTTAAGGAAAAATTCATAATGAGATGGGATTTGAAGTTCGTTTTCTTTATATTGATTTTCGATTCTAATGAGTTCATCAAGCTCTTTAATACAGCGGCTTATTATATTATTTGCTTCCACTGAAAAATTGGAATCATCCTGTAAAAAATTGCTTTTAAAAATCATCCAGTTATTTTTTATTCCAGTAAAATCTTTCTGTGTAAAGAAATCATTAATACAGTATTTTAATGATTTATAAAATTTTGATAGACTCTCGTAACGTTCAATTTCAGTTTTAAGTAGTTCCTGTTTTACTTCATTATCTGAATTATTTTTTGCAAAATCCAGGCGTGATTTTTTTGAAGTAAAACATTGAAGCCAAATATCCTTCTCATCTGGAGAACAGATACAACGCATTCTGTTACCTTCGCGAATGAGTTCTTCTTTTTGTTCTTTATATTTTTCCTTCCACGGCACACACTCATCAAGCAAAAGGGCACGCACGCTGTCAAAACTAAAGTTTGAAGTATGACAGTCGTAAATCTCGCGGAAGATTCTGCCGGCACAATTTTTTGTAAGTGGCTGGCCTGCTTTAATTACATATGGAATTCCATAAAGTGAAAACTCGCGGTCGATGTATGGACGGTATGTGTCAATATCTGGCACGCTGAGTGCAATTTCACTCCAGTCAGCACGGCCTTCATTTACAAGCTTGATGATGCGGAGCATTGTCTGGCGCAGTTCTTTTCTTGAATCAGAATATTTATATACTTTTGGAGAAGGAAGATTTTCTGGCAAAGTATATAAAGTGATATTTTCGTTTACTTCAAAAATCTCTTCAAAATCACCAAAGTCTTCAAGCAGCTCTGGATAGAAAATTACGAATTCAGTTTGCTTATCAGAAATATCAGTTCCTTCGACCCATGAAGGTTCAAAAAGATTATTTGCGTTCAAAAAACGGCTGTATTCATCATATATATATAGATAATCTTTATCTTCTGCGTCGAGCTCGCCATAATCTGCGGCATTTTTATCAAGACGTTTTTTCCAGAAGTGAAGGGATGGTATATTTTTTGCAATCCAGTCTTCAAAAGATGAAGCATTTTTTGCATATTCATCAGCTGGATTTATCAAAACCTGAAGTCGTTCTGCCATGGGCTTTTGTGCATTTCGGGCAATTAAATCACTCACAAAAAACTTTCGCAGAATTGAAGGAATTACAGATTTTCCTTTTTGCTCTGCGGCTACATAAGTGCCCTTAAAATTATCCCAGGCAATAAAGCGTTCAAAAGGAACAGCTTCACAACCTGATTTCGATGGATTCAAAACAATCCAGTCAATCCAGCTGTTCATAACAGTGTCGGTTGGAAAAACGAAAATGCAATTCGGGTTGCTGAGTTTTTCAGATAATATATCACTGATTTTTTCAGGCAAAAGATCAAGTTTTTTCATATTTTTATTATAAGGCATTTTTTCATTTGAGAAAATGATTTTTATGATGTATAGTTTTTATATGGACATTTCACGCTTAAAAAATATTCAGCCTGTTCTCGACAGGTTTACAGAAGAAAAAAACGCTGCAGGATTGAACCTTCTTGTTTATAAAGATGGAAAAGAAATTGGTTACTGGCAGTCTGGATTCGCTGATTTTGAAACAGGCCGTGAGTATTCCCGTAATACAATTGTTCGCCTTTATTCAATGACCAAGCCGGTTACTGCTGTAGCTGCTATGATCTTAATAGAAGAAGGTAAACTGGATTTTGCGGATGAACTTTTCAGATATATACCAGAATTTAAAAATTTGAAGATTTGTACAGAAAATGGAAAGGAAGGTCTTCCGGTTCGTGCAACACGCCCAATTTTGATTCAGGATTTATTTAATATGACAAGCGGCTATACCTATGGAGCGTGGAGCGAAGATAGTCCACTTGGAGAACATCTTACCTCTCGTCTGATAGCTGAATTAAATCAGGATGAGGCAGAAAACGGTCAAAATAAAATTACAACTCTTGAAGTTGCAAAGTGCCTTGCTTCTATTCCTGTAAGCTTTGAACCTGGAACTGACTATAATTACGGTCTTTCAGCTGATATTTTAGGAGCTGTTGTTGAAGTAGTTTCTGGAATGAAACTTAGTGAATTCATGAAAGAGCGGATTTTTAAACCTCTTGGAATGGAAGATACTGCCTTTTATGTGCCAATGGAAAAACAACATCGTCTTGCAAGGGTATATCGTTCAGTTGAGGATTGGACTAATGAAGGTAAAAGAACTCTGGAACTTTTTACCAGCTGTAATCTTGGCATACAGGATAAAATGAATCATGAACCTGCTTTTGAAAGTGGTGGAGCTGGATTGTGTTCTACTATAGATGATTATATGAAGTTTGCACAGATGCTTACAAATGGTGGCGAACTTAATGGAATCAGAATTCTTCAGGAAAAAACAGTGCGTTATCTAAGTGAAGCCCGCTTAAATCCAAATCTTCAGCAGCGTTTTGATATGAAAATGCCACATCTTGCAGGTTATACTTATTGTAATTTGCTTCGTGTTGCAGCAGAACCTGGACGCTGTAATGTAATTACACAAAAAGGAGAGTTTGGTTGGGATGGCTGGCTTGGTCCTTATGTTAGTATAGATCTGGAAAACAAGCTTACCTTTATTATGACAATGCAGCGCTGTGATTCAGGAACAACCTCTGCCGCTCGTCGTACCAGAAATATTATATATTCAGCATTATAGAAAAGACATGGTTTTCATGTATTTGTAACTAATTGACACAATATTCTATAATTGTTAAAATATTCTATTATCATTTAGGGGTGAAGAATGGTTTTTCCTTTGGAACAGCTCGTTACTTTCAACGGCAATATTTATGAAATTACAGTTGCAGCAAGCCTCCGCGCTTATCAGATGGCAAAGGTTAATGACCCTGAAATTGCTGCAAATCAGGATAAGGTTGTTTGTGCAGCAGCAAAACAGCTTTTTACAAATAGAGTAACTTACCGTATTGAGCACAAAGACTAATTCAAAGCCGGAAGCTAAGATTCCGGTTCTTGTAATTTTTGCGCCGACAGCTTCGGGAAAGACTGCCTTAACGAGGGAACTTTTTTCACCTCAAGGCAGTCATTTTATTTTAAATGCCGAAGTAATCAGTGCAGATTCTCAGGCAGTGTATAAAGAAATGGACATAGGTACTGCCAAACCGGATGAATCTCTTTGCAATGAAATTCCACATCATCTTATTAATCTCTTAAATCCAGATCAGCAGTATAATGTGTCTGATTTTGTGGACGAAGCTGACGAAGCCTGCAAGCAGATATATTCACGAGGAAGATTACCTGTTGTTTGCGGGGGAACTGGTTTTTATATCAGAAACTTTTTATACGGGGTAGCCCCAACTCCAATTTCTGATGAAAAACTGAGAAATGAATTAAAAGAAAGAATTGCACGAGAAGGAAACGAAGTGCTTTATCAAGAACTAAAAAAAATCGACCCCGAAAGTGCAGAAAAAATCCATCCGAATGATGCATATCGTATTTGCCGTGCTTTAGAAGTGTATTATCTGACCGGTCAGAAGCGTTCAAGTTTTAAGCCTGAAGGCCAAGGGCAGCTTCGTTCAAAATATGATTTTCTTTTTATAGTGCTGGAACCTCAGCGTGAAGTGCTTTATGAGCGAATCCGTCAGAGAGTAGATATGATGTTTGATTCAGATCTTGAAAAAGAAGTTCGAGCTCTAATTGCTAAAGGCTACACAAAAGAAACTCCCGGAATGAAGGCCATTGGCTATAGTGAATGGTTTGAATCTAGTAATATAGAAGAAATCCGCGAAGCAATCAAACATCACAGCTGTAAATATGCTAAAAAGCAGTATACCTATATCCGAGATATTCCTGGCAGCACAGTAATTGATTTTTCGGGTTCAAAAGAGGATTTTGAAAAAATCACAGGATTAATAAAACAGAAATTCACAAAGTATTTCTATTGACATAAGAACCCAAAATCTGCATAATAGAGAAACTTATATAAGTTTTAAGGAGTGCCATCGTGCCTTGTGGAAAGAAAAGAAAGCGCCAGAAGATGGCGACACATAAGCGAAAGAAGATGCTTAGACGTAATCGACATAAGAGCAAGTAGTTT
>Ga0129306_1000323_pt1 | contig 80673 bp, 69 predicted proteins | sample P827metagenome_FD_94438 | JGI IMG/M metagenome (GOLD analysis project Ga0129306, IMG submission 94438) | Capybara group fecal microbial communities from Wisconsin, USA - P827 metagenome | ecosystem: Host-associated > Mammals > Digestive system > Large intestine > Fecal | place: USA: Wisconsin... | reverse complement strand
AGTCGAGGGGACTTGACGAGAACGGCAAGAAGGCGATATACGAGCGTACGTTGCAGTTCCTGCGCGAGACCCCGGGAGTGATCGGGTTCATCGGCGGCGACCGTCCGCAGCCGCTCAAGCAGAGTGAAGTGGATGCAATTCTCCTGGACAAGCCGACTACAGGCGGAGCCCAGGCGGAGCGTCCGAAGGTGAATTTCTCCGTCGACGAGACGGTGAAGATAACGGATGGCGCGTTCATGGGCTTGACGGGCCAGATCTCAATGGTGGATCCCGACAAGGGCAAGCTCAAGGTCGAGGTAGCAGTCTTCGGCCGAAAGGTCCCTGTCGACGTCGAATACTGGCAGGTGGAGAAGGTCTCCGTCGAGGAGACGCTCGAGCCGGCGAAGTAAACGGCAGGTTTTGCGGTCCGCTACTACCGGGCAGGATCCCCGGGAGGAGCCGCACGAAAGAAGGAAAAGGCAAATGGCTAAGAAAGTCACTGGAGTCGTAAAGCTCCAGATTCCCGCCGGCGCCGCGAATCCCGCGCCGCCCGTGGGTCCCGCCCTCGGTTCTGCTGGTGTCAACATCATGCAGTTCTGCAAGGAGTTCAACGCCAAGACGGCGAAGGACTCGGGGCTCGTAATCCCCGTGATCATCACGGTCTACCAGGACCGCAGCTTCTCGCTGCAGTTCAAGTCGCCGCCTGCGTCCACGCTCCTCAAGAAGGAGGCGGGTCTCGCCAAGGGCAGCGGCGTTCCCAACAAGAACAAGGTCGGCAAGGTCACCAAGGCCCAGCTTCTCAAGATTGTTGAGATGAAGAAGGCTGACCTCAACACCGACGATCCGGAGCAGGCTGTCAAGATGATCGCCGGCACGGCTCGCAACATGGGAATCGAGGTGGTCGAATGAGCACTCACGGAAAGAAGTATTTCAACGCGCTGAAGAAGGCCCCCAAGAAGGCCGTTTCCCTCGACGAGGCCGTCAAGTTCGTCAAGGCGAACCCCGGCGCCAAGTTCGACGAGACGATCGACGTCTACTTCCGCCTCGGCAGCGACCTCACTAAGGGCGACACCGCTGTTCGCGGAACCGTCAAGCTCCCCAACGGCTCGGGCAAGACTGTCAAGGTGGCAGTGTTCGCGGGCGGCGAGCAGGCTGAGGCCGCGAAGGCCGCAGGCGCCGATTTCGTCGGTCTCGCCGACCTCATCGAGAAGGTCTCGAAGGAGGGCTGGTGCGACTTCGACGTGGCGATCGCCACGGTCGAGGCGATGAAGGAAGTCAGGAAGTGCGCTCGTATCCTCGGTCCGCGCGGCCTCATGCCGAACCCCAAGACCGGCACTGTCACGGATGACACCGCGACGGCCGTCAAGGAGGCCAAGGGCGGCAAGGTCGACTTCCGCATGGACAAGACGGGCAACCTCGCGGTCGTCGCGGGCAAGCGCTCGTTCGAAGCCGACAAGCTCGTCGGCAACATCAAGGCTATCGTCTCCGCCGTCCAGGCCGCGAAGCCCGCCACCGTCAAGGGCGTCTTCATCAAGTCGATGACGATCTCGTCCACGATGGGCGTTGGAGTTCCGGTCGTGCTCACGAGCGATGCCGAATAAGGGAGGATCTTGAAATGAGAATCGAAAAGATCGCAATTCTCGACGAAGTCGTCGCCCGCGTCAAGGACTCGGACTACTGCTTCATCGTCAACCACGGCGGCGTCACCGTCGCTCAGTTCGCCAAGCTCCGCAAGGCCCTCAAGGCCGTTGACAGCCGTCTTCTCGTCGTGAAGAACTCCTTCCTCGGGAAGGTCGCGAAGGAGAAGGGCTGGAGCGACGACGTCAACGCGATGCTCCAGGGCAACACCGCCATCGTCACCGGACACGGCGAGCCCACCGCGGTCGCCAAGGCCATCATGGAGTTCGTCAAGGACTCCGGCGGCAAGGCTTCCGTCAAGGGCGCGGACTACGACAACAAGATCGTGGACGCCGCGATGGTCGAGGCGCTCTCCAAGGTGCCCGGCAAGGACCAGCTCCGCGCAACCCTCCTCATGCTCCTCAAGGAGCCTGCGACCCGCCTCGCGCGCGTCCTCTCCGAGAAGGCAAAGAAGGAAGGCGGCGACGCCGCTCCCGCTCCGGAGACTCCGGCCGCGTAACAACAAATTTCCTTGGCATGAAAAACGGCCAAGGTTGAACTAAAAAGGAAACAAAGAAAATGACAAACGAAGAAATCATCAAGGAGCTGTCCGGAAAGACGGTTCTCGAAATCAACGAGCTCGTCAAGGCTCTCGAAGAGGCGTGGGGCGTTTCCGCCGCCGCCGCAGTCGCAGTCGCGGGTCCCGCCGCTGGCGCCGCTCCTGCCGAAGAGAAGACCGAGTTCGACGTCATCCTCAAGGCCGCGGGCGCGAACAAGATCGCCGTCATCAAGGAGATCCGCGCGATCACCGGTCTTGGCCTCAAGGACGCCAAGGACATGGTCGACGGCGCTCCCAAGAAGGTCAAGGAAGCCATCGCCAAGGACGAGGCCGAGAAGATCGCCGAGCAGCTCAAGAAGGCCGGCGCCGAAGTCGAGGTCAAGTAAGACATCGGCTTTCCAAAGCCACAAAAGGACGCGGCACATGTGCCGCGTCTTTTTTGTCATGCGGGAATCACACTTTAGGGGCATGTGCGGGGCAGGGGGAAATTTAGTATACTATCTGCCGAGAGGGGCACAACATGAAACTCAATCCCATAATCTTCGGCACCAGCTGTCTCGGGAACCTCTACAGGGAGATTCCGATGGAGACCAAAGTCGCCATCGCGGCGGAGTGGTTCAAGGCATATTCGCATCCGACGATCGACTCCGCCGGGAAATATGGCGCGGGGCTGTCTCTTGAATGCATCGGCAGGGCGCTCAAGGCGCTCGGCAAGACAGCGGACGACATCGACATCAGCGTCAAGCTCGGATGGCGCAGATCTCGCAGGCTTGCGTCCGGCGAGGAGCCGACGTTCGAGCCGGGCGCGTGGAAGGGGCTTGAGTGGGACGCAGTGCAGGACATCTCGCACGACGGGATCCTGCGCTGCTGCGAGGAGGCCAAGGCTCTTCTGGGCGGCTATCCCGTGAGCCTCGTAAGCGTGCACGATCCGGACGAGTACCTCGCGTCGCACGTCTCCCGTCCGAAGGCAGTGGAGGACATCGCGGGCGCATACGAGGCGCTTTTCGGACTCAAGGCGCGCGGCGAGGTGAAGGCCGTCGGAATCGGCGCGAAGGACTGGCGCGTGATCAGGGAGCTGTGGGACATGGGCATCCGCTTCGACTGGGCGATGTTCGCCTGCGCGCCGACCCTGCTCGTGCATCCGCCGGAGCTTTTGGACTTCGTTAAGCGGCTGAAGTCCGCGGGCGTGACGCTCATCGACTCGGCCGTTTTCAATGGTGGTTTTCTCATGGGGTCGAACATGCTCGACTACCGCGAGGCGGACCCGGAGCGCGACGCGGAGGCGTTCGCCTTCCGCGAGCGCTACCTCGCGCTCTGCAGCGAACGGGCGCTCGATCCGGCAGCAGTGGCGGTCGAATACGCCTTCCGTCTCGGATTCGACTCCGTCGCGCTCAACACGTCCAATCCAAAACGCGTGGTCCAGAACGCGCGCTACGGCGAGCACCGATCCCCAGCGGCGTTCTGGGACGCCCTCGGGGTGTGACCGCATTGCCGCGTCCGCGCTGGACGAAAATATTGGTCTATAGAGGCACGGCGGCCTCGTTTTGTGGTATAATGTCCGTATGAAACTTGATCCGACGAAGATGAAGGACTGGCAGATCGCCGAAGCTGCCGAGGAGAATCTCAAGAGCGCAGCCGAGCTCGTGAAGGAGCTCGGGCTGAAGGACGACGAGTGGACGCCGTACGGACGCGTCCTCGCGAAGGTCGACGTCACGAAGGTGCTGAAGCGCGTAGGCGCCGGGCGGAAGGGCAAGTACATAGACGTCACCGCCATCACTCCGACGGCGCTCGGCGAGGGCAAGACGACCACGACGCTCGGCCTGGTCGAGGGCCTCGGGCGGCTCGGCAAGAAGGTCATCGGATGCGTCCGCCAGCCTTCCGGCGGCCCCACGTTCAACATCAAGGGCAGCGCGGCGGGCGGCGGCCTCGCACAGGTCGTTCCGCTCACCTCCCTCTCGCTCGGCCTCACCGGCGACATAGACGCCATCACGAACGCCAACAACCTCGCGATGGTCGCGCTCAACTCGCGCATGCAGCACGAGCGCAACCACGACGACGCGTGGCTCGCCGAGCGCGGGCTGAAGCGCCTCGACATCGACCCGGAGCGCATACAGTTCCGCTGGGCGATGGACTTCTGCGCGCAGGGTCTCAGGAACATCGAGATCGGACGCGGCGGGAAGCTCGACGGCTTCAACTGCGCGAGCGGATTCTACATCACTGTCGCCTCCGAGGTGATGGCGATCCTCGCGATGAGCGCGGACCTCAAGGACCTGCGCGAGCGCCTTTCGAAGATCATCGTCGCCTACTCCAAGAGCGGCGCGCCCGTCACCACGAAGGACCTCGAGGTGGACGGCGCGATGTGCGCGCTCCTCGTGAACGCGATACAGCCGACGCTGATGCAGTCCATCGAGGGGCAGCCCATGTTCGTCCACGCGGGTCCGTTCGCGAACATCGCGATCGGGCAGAACTCCGTTGTCGCGGACAGGCTCGCGTGCGCGCTCGGCGACTACGTCGTCACGGAGAGCGGCTTCGCGTCCGACATGGGCTACGAGAAGTTCTGGAACATCAAGTGCCGCTGCTCGGGGCTCAAGCCCGACGCCGTCGTTCTCGTCGCGACGGTGCGCGCGCTCAAGGCGCACGGCGGCGCGCCGGCGGTTAAGGCGGGGCTTCCGCTCGACCCGGTCTACACGACGGAGAACCTCGACCTCCTCAGGAAGGGGTGCGACAACCTCCTCGCGCACATCGACATCATCCGCCGCTCGGGCGTGCAGCCCGTCGTTTGCCTCAACGCGTTCTACACCGACACGCCCGCGGAGCGTGCGCTCGTCAAGGAGATCGCCGAGGGCGCGGGTGCGCGCTTCGCGGTCAGCGACCACTGGCTCAAGGGCGGCGAGGGCGCGGTGGAGCTTGCGGAGGCCGTCATCAAGGCGTGCGACGAGCCGAACTCCTTCGAATTCCTCTGTGACCTCGCAGAACCGCTTAAGGACCGCATCGAGAAGCAGGTGAAGGAGGTCTACGGCGGCGACGGGGTGGACTTCGAGCCGCTCGCGCTCGAGAAGCTCGCGGCGTTCCAGAAGGACCCCGAGACGGCGCGCCTCCCCGTCTGCGTCGCGAAGACGCAGTACTCGCTCTCCCACGATCCGAAGCTCCTTGGACGTCCGAAGGGCTGGCGCATGCCGGTCAAGGACGTTCTCATCTACAGGGGCGCGGGACTCGTAGTCCCGGTCGCGGGCGAGATCAAGCTGATGCCCGGCACGTCGGCCTCTCCGGCGTACAGGCGCATCGACGTCGATGTTGAAACAGGAAAGGTGAAAGGACTCTTCTGACATGCAGCGCAAGATAGTTCTGATAGTCTCCCTCGTCGCAGGTCTCATCGCGGCGCTTTTGACGCGTATGTACCTGACGGTTAAGGAGAACGAGATACTCGCCGAGAAGAAGCGGCTAGTCGATCGCTACGGGACGATCGAAGTCCTCGCGTTCACGCATGACGTCCCGTCGGGGACGGTCCTCACGAAGAGCGACATTGGGAAAATGACGATGCCTGGACGAGGACTGAGCGGACAGGCTCTCACGATGGAGAACCTGGATGATGTCATTGGGCGCAAGACCGTGACCGGACACAAGGCGAAGGAAGTCCTGTTCTGGTACGACATCGAGGGGGGCGATCCGTCGGTCAGGGGCCTTTCTGCGGATGTCAAGCGCCAGATGCGCGCGATTTCCATCAACGTCAACGGCTCGGCGTCGGTGAGCGGAATGATCAAGCCGAACGACCACGTCGACGTCATCGGCACGTTCAACTTCCCGGACGACGAGGGCAAGATCAAGCGCGGCGATCCCGTCACCTGCACGATTCTCCAGAACGTGCTTGTGCTTGCGACTGGCAAGGACACCTCGAAGTCGCAGACGCGCGAGCTCGGCATGCGCACGTCGGGCGGATACTCCACGGTCACGCTCGAGGTGACGCCGCGCGAGGCGGAGATGCTCGCCTTCGCGGAGCAGATAAAGGGCCGTCTCATCCTTACGCTCAGGAACCGCAACGACACCTCCTCCGAGAAGGAACTCCCGCAGGTCGACTACATGAAGATCCGCCAGGAGATGGAGGAACTCAACCAGAAGCGCCAGCTCAGGCTTGGCGGAAGGTAAGGCGATGATACTCACCACCCTCATCGGCGGAGACCGCGAATCCCGCACCCTAACGGACGGGACATACATGATCGGGCGCAACGAGACGTGTCCGATACGCTTCGACTTCCCCGACGTCTCGGAGCGCCACGCTATACTGACGGTCCGCGACGGAGTCGCCGTGCTGGAGGATCTCCACAGCGCCAACGGCACTTATGTGAACGGCGAGCCGATCGACGGAGCCGTCAAGCTTGACGGCGGAATGGTCATCCAGATCGGCGAGTCGATGATGAGGGTGTGCGACGACGGAGACTGGGTGGCCTCCGCTGCGGAAGGACAGGGCGGCGAGGCGATTTCGGAAGAGGCGCCCCAGGTGCCCGACTCCGCCGCGGCGGCGTCCGCTCCCGCTGGAAGCGTCGGCGGATTCGGAGACGAGGAGGTTCCGCCTCCGCCGGACCCGATGCGCGAGCTCAGGCGCAGCGTGCAGGAGCAGATACAGCGCGAGCTCCTCAAGCGCATGGACATGAAGCGGCTCACGGTGCAGGGCGTCGACAGGGAAGGGCTCGAGGACACCGCGCGCGAAAAGATTCGCCAGATCATCGACGAGGTCGTGTCGAACGGACGTCTCCCCGAGGGGATCGACCCCGTGCGCCTCGAGGACGACGTCTTCAACGAGGCGATGCGCCTCGGTCCGCTCGAGGAGCTCCTCGCGGATGACTCGGTGAGCGAGATCATGGTCAACGGTCCGGACAAGGTCTACATAGAGCGCGGAGGAAAGCTGCAGCTCTCGGACTGCCAGTTCACGGACGACGCGAGCGTGCTTTCCGTGATCGAGCGCATCATCGCTCCGCTCGGCCGCCGCTGCGACGAATCGCAGCCGTACGTCGACGCGCGACTTGCGGACGGAAGCCGCGTCAACGCGATCATCGCTCCGCTTGCGCTATCTGGCCCCACGATAACGATCCGAAAGTTCTCCAAGAAGGCGCTCACGCCGGAGGACTTCATCCGATTCGGCACGTGGACGCACAACGCCGCGGAGTTCATGAAGCTCTGCGTCCTCCTGAGGAAGAACATCATCGTGGCCGGCGGAACGGGCTCCGGAAAGACGACGCTCCTCAACCTGCTCTCGGGCTACATCCCGCACTCCGAGCGAATCGTGACGGTCGAGGACGCGGCGGAACTTAGGCTCCAGCAGCCGCACGTCGTCCGACTCGAGGCGCGTCCGCCGAACATCGAGGGCAAGGGCGCGGTGCCGATACGCGACCTCGTGAAGAACTGCCTCAGAATGCGCCCCGACCGCATCATCGTCGGCGAATGCCGCGGCGGCGAGGCTCTGGACATGCTGCAGGCGATGAACACCGGACACGACGGCTCGCTCACGACCGTCCACGCGAACTCGCCGCGCGACGTCATCTCCCGTCTCGAGACGATGGTGCTCATGAGCGGAATGGAGCTCCCCTCGCGCGCGATACGCGAGCAGATCGCGTCCGCGGTCGACATAATCATCCACGAGTCGCGCATGTCGGACGGCTCGCGCAAGGTGACGGCGATCACCGAGGTGACGGGGCTCGAGGGCAACCAGATCGTGATGCAGGACATCTTCGCGTTCCGCCAGAAGGGCGTCGGGCCGGACGGGAAGATCCTCGGCGAGTTCAAGCCTACGGGCGCAATGCCGACGTGGTACGACCAGCTCTCCGGGCGCGGCATAAAGTGCGACCCGAAGATGTTCGACCCTGATTCCAACGTCAACGTGACACTGGAGCGCACGAGATGATACTGTGGCTTTCAGTCGTCCTTTTCGGACTCTGCTTTGCGGGCGTCGCGTGGTACTTCTGCGCCGGCGTGAAGATCAAGTCCGGCTGGCAGAACGGGCAGAGCCCCCTCGCGCGCTGGCTCGACCAGCGTCGGCGCGACAAGTTCAACGAGCAGCTTCCCGAGGCGCTTGCGACGATGTCGAACGCGCTGAGGGCGGGCTTCTCGCTGTCGCAGGCGTTCGACTCCGTCGTCGCGCAGGGCGAGAAGCCGATGAGCGAGGAGTTCGCGATCCTGCAGCAGCAGCTGAGGATCGGCATGAGCTTCGAGGACGCGCTCGAGTCGATGTCGCAGCGCGTCGGGTCGGACGACCTCACGCTCGTGACGACGGCGATTCTCATAAGCCGCAAGACGGGCGGAAACGTCACCGAGATCTTCGACAAGATATCCGAGACGATACGCGGCCGCATGCGCATCGAGCGCAAGGTGAAGACGATGACGGCGCAGGGCCGCATGCAGGGCATAATCGTCTCGGTGATGCCGATCTTCCTCGGCGTCGTGATGACGGTCCTCAAGCCGAATCTGATGATTCCGTTCATGTGCAGCTTCACCGGCGTCGCCTCGATCGGCGCGATGCTTCTGCTCATCATAGTCGGCTGGCTCATCATCCGCAAGATCATCAAGATCGACGTCTGACGCCTCTTTGCGCGCCGGGCGCATTTTTGGTAAAATATCAGCTTATGAAAACACATATTGTCGCGTTGTCTATTTTGGCGGCCTGCTCCATGTCATGGGCCGCGCAGGTCACTGACGTGAAGGTCCAGGCTCTTGACGGGTTCGGGGGCGACACCGGTTCCGTGGTGAGCCGCTGCCAGACGAAGGCGGGTCAGGAGTACGACCCCGTGGCGCTTTCCCGCGACGTGAACACGCTCAAGGACTCCAACGAGTTCGAGGACATCTCCGCGGACGCGAAGCAGACCGGCGACGGCGTCGAGGTCACGTTCTACATCAGGCGCAAGATGCGCTACCGCGCGCCGGCGATCGTCGAGGGGTCCGACTTCTTCAGCGCGTCGAAGGTCATGAAGGAGGCCGAGCTCAAGGACGGCTACCTCTTCGGCGAGTCGGACCTCGCGGAGGCGGCGGCGAAGGTCCGCAAGGCCTACCAGAAGAAGCACTTCCCCGACGCGAAGGTCACGGCCACGGCCGAGCCCCTCGGCTCGGGCAACGACTGCACCGTCAGGTTCGTCGTTGACGAGGGCATCAGGAAGAAGATTTCCTCCTATGAGTTCGACGGCAACGAGAGCGTCGACGAGGCGGAGCTCCGCGAGGCGATCGGCGACCTGCCGTGGTGGAATCCGCTCGGCTGGTTCTCCGACTCCCCGACGACGGACGAGCAGCTCAAGCAGTGCGTCGCGAAGGTTGAGGACGTCTACCGCAACCACGGCTTCCTCGACGTCAGGGTGGCAGACCCGATCCTCGAGCCGCGCGACGGCGGCAAGGCGGCTGTCGTGTTCCCTGTCACGGAGGGAACGTGCTACAAGATCGGCGAGATGAAGATCGTCGGCCTTACGCGCTATCCCGAGGGAGTGGTGCGCGAGAAGAGCCAGCTGCCCGAGGCTGGTGCGGTCGCGGGACTGAAGACCCTTACCGACGCAGCCCGCCGCATCGAGGTCGTCGTCGGTTCCGGCGATTCCGGCCTTGCCGACACGCATGTCGTGGCGAAGCCGATTCCGTCCGCCGCCGATCCGTCCGTCGCGGACATCGTCTTTGAAGTCGCCGAGGGCGTTCCAGTCGTGATCAACGACGTGAAGATTCGCGGCAACGACTACACGAAGGACAAGGTCATCCGCCGCGAGATTGCGCTCGCTCCCGGCGACCGCATGCTCGAGGACCGCGCGGAGCGCAGCCAGAAGCGCCTCCAGAACCTCGACTACTTCTCGCGCGTGCGCTACTACCTCGAGCCGACGGGCAAGGGCAAGGACGCGAACGGCGCCGAGTGGCGAGACCTGGTCTACGAAGTCGAGGAGAAGAACACGGGTTCGTTCATGGTCGGCATCGGCGCAAGCTCCGTCGACTCCGTGTACGTCTCCGCCGAGGTGCAGCAGTCCAACTTCGACCTGTTTGCCCCCGAGAAGCTCTTCCGCGGCGGCGGACAGAAGGGCAGGCTCTACGTCGCGGCAGGCCCGCGCATCCAGAGCTACGAGGCCAGCGTGACGGAGCCCTACTTCCTCGACCGCCTCCTCGAGCTCACAGTCGAGGCGTACCGCCGCAACAGGTGGTACGACGAGTACGACATCATCCGCTCCGGCGGCGCGGCCACGCTCGCGTACCCGGTCAAGTTCTGGCCCACCTGGGAGCCGTTCGGCAGGTTCGGCGTCAGGCTTGGCGGCGAGTTCATCCAGTTCGACGACGTGGAGAACAAGTACTACACGTACAAGGGCGTCACGAAGAAGTGGCTCAAGGAGGAGGAGCACAAGTACGGCGACGCGGCGGAGGGCGTGGTGCGCATCTTCTGGTCGCATGACGACCGCGACAACTTCCGCATGCCCACCGAGGGCTCCAGGACGCAGATATTCCTCGATCTCGCCGGCGGCGACAACGAGTACTACCGTCTCGGATTCAACCACAGGCATTTCTTCTCGCCGTGGCGCGGAATCGTCTCGGGCGACAGCTGGATGAAGCAGCACGTCTTCATGGTCGGTGCGCGCGCGGAGACGATCGACGGATTCGGATCGAACAACGACGTGCCGATCTACAACCGCATGTTCCTCGGCGGACCGAAGTCCATCCGCGGCATCGAGTACCGCTACGTCTCCCCGTACATCAAGGAGGCGCATGGCGGCGACTACATCCCGTGGGGCGGCCAGACGCTCTTCTGCATGAACTTCGAGTACACGGTGCCGGTCATCAAGATGGTGCGCCTCGCCGTGTTCTCCGATCTCGGCTGCGTCGGAGAGGACGACTTCGACCTCGACTTCAGCGACAACTTCGCGTGGACGGTCGGCATCGGCGTCAGGCTCGACATCCCGATGTTCCCGATCCGTCTCGACTTCGCGACGCCGATCGAGAAGCCCGACCACTGCGAGGAGGAGGTCTTCTCCTTCACGGTCGGATACGACTTCTGACGGACAGGAGGCGGGGCTGCGGCGACGCGGCCCCGGGCAAATGGCTGTTGTCGGCAGAATCGCTGGGTTTGTGCGCAGGTTCCTCTCGCACGACAGCGGACCATTCGCGCAGTTCGTGAAGTACGGTGCGGTGGGCGTAATGGCGACGTGCGTCCAGTTTGCCGTGTTCTACGCCCTCGCGGCCACCTGCCTCAGGTGCCTTACCGAGGATGACCGCGCGGTGGCGCTACTGGGGTTGCCGTATGCCGTGTTCTCCGGTTCGGAGCCCTGGTACGCTTCGAGGTGGTTCCTTGCCGCCGTCGCCACGGCTGCGGGATTCACCGTCGCAAACGTCTTCTGCTGGCTTATGAACCGCGCGTTCGTGTTCCGTCCCGGCAAGTTCGCGTGGTACGCTGAGTTCGCGCTTTTCTTCGGTGCGGCCGCAGGTGCCACGATCGTCGCGCTCGTGGTCCAGAGCCTGCTCATACGCTTTGTCGGCGTCACGACTTCCTTCGCCGCCATAGTCGAGGTCGTCGTGTCGTTCCTGGTGAACTTCTTCACGCGCAGGTTCTTTATTTTCAAAGGCTGAGGCGGATATGGACCGAGGGCTTGTGTATATCCTGTCTTTCTTCTCCTTCTGGCTCGGGGCGTGCATCGCCTCGTTCCTGAACGTCGTCATCTGGCGCGTGCCGCGCGGCGAGTCGATCGTCACCCCGCCGTCGCACTGCCCGAAATGCGGCTCGTCCATCAGGTGGTGGCAGAACATCCCGATCCTCTCGTGGCTTGCGCTGCGCGGGAAGTGCGCGAACTGCCGCGCGCCGATCTCCCCGCGCTACATCCTTGTGGAGATGCTGGGCGGTGTGCTGTTCCTTGCGGCGTTTCTGCTTGTGGTGCTCCGCGGCGCGGGGTGGTTCTCGGTCCTGGACTGCGGCATTGCCGGCGACGCGGCGGCTGTTCTCGTTCTCTGGATATGGATATCGCTCATGATTGCGGGTTCGTTCATCGACTTCGACCACCAGCTTCTCCCCGACTTCACTACGGTCGGCGGAATGGTGCTCGGACTGGCGTTCTCGCTCGTGCAGGCGGCATGGGTGGCTTTTGCAGCGGGGGGAAGGGGACGCGATGCGGCATGGATACCCTTTGCGTGGTCGCTTGCGGGGCTTGTCTTCGGCTTCGGGCTCCTGTGGCTCGTGCGGTGGGTGGGCTCGAAGGCGTTCAGGCGCGAGGCGATGGGGATGGGCGACGTGTTCCTGATGGGCGCGGTCGGCGCGCTGTTCGGCCCGATAGCGGTCCTTGTGACGCTCATTCTCTCGTCCGTCTTCGGAAGCGTCGTCGGCATTGGGATGATCCTTTTGTCAAAGACGAAGCTCGGGAAGTTCGTCGCGATACCCTACGGACCATACATCTGCATGGGCTGCCTAGCGTGGATGTTCCGTGGTCCCGAAATGATAGATTGGTATCTGCACCTTTTCAGGTAGACTATGCCGCATAAAAATCTGGCGAAATTTGCCCCCTTGCGCGGTTTGGCAACAAAATGATATAATATTTGCTCATTTCGCGGGATCGGGGAAAAACCGGTTCCGCTTGGCAACGCGGACAAAACCCCGGGAAACGGGCACAAATCCGCACAAAAAAGAAGAAAGAGAAAAAAGATGCAGAAGAGCTACCGTGCTCCGAATCCGGGCGACAAGCGTCCGTGGTTCATCATCGACGCGAAGGACCAGCCGATTGGCCGCCTCGCAGTCGTCGTCGCTAACAAGCTCCGCGCGAAGGATCTCCCCACGTTTGATCCTTCCGTCGACGCAGGCGCCTTCGTGATCGTCACGAACGCCGCGCTCGTGAAGCTCACGGGCAAGAAGGAGGAGCAGAAGACCTACCAGCGCTACAGCGGCTACAGGAACGGACTCAAGGAGTTCACCGCCGCCGAGATGCGCGCGAAGCATCCCGACCGCATGATCAAGGAGGCGGTGTGGGGCATGCTCCCGAAGAACAACATCGCGCGCAAGATGATGACGCGCGTCAAGGTGTTCGCGGGAGAGGCCGACAAGGGAACTCTCGCGGCGCAGAAGCCGGTCGAAATCAAGCTCTAAGGAGGATTTAAGAAATGGCAACCAAGAAGGCTATATCCGCTGGAACCGGCCGCCGCAAGACTGCGACCGCCCGCGTGAACCTCGTCGAGGGCAAGGGTGCGTGGACCGTCAACGGCGTCGCGCTCGAGGAGTACATCCCGAGCGAGGCCCTGCGCGACTACCTCAAGCAGCCCGTCGCGATCTCCGGATACGACATGGAGAAGGTCGACGTCGTCGTCTTCGCCAAGGGCGGCGGAATCTCCGGCCAGGCCGGCGCGATCCGCCACGGTCTCGCCCGCGCGCTCGTCGCCGCTGACGAAACGACCCGCGCCGCTCTCAAGAAGGCTGGCTGCATGACCCGCGACAGCCGCATGAAAGAGCGTAAGAAACCCGGTCAGCCCGGCGCCCGCAAGCGCTTCCAGTTCTCGAAGCGTTAATCATGGCATTCGGTTTTCTCAAGAAGATCGCAGCCGTCATCACCGGCAGGTCCTCCGCGAAGAAGGAGGACTCTGCCGGTGGCGCGAAGAAACGCCGCCGCGGCGGACGCGGCAAGGGCGGCAACGCGCAGAACCAGCAGCAGAAGGGCGGCCAGCAGCAGAAAGCCCAGCAGAAGGGCCAGCAGCCCAAGGGCGGCCAACAGCAGAAGAAGCAGGGCGCCCCCCAGCAGCAGAAAGGCCAGCAGAAGGGTCAGCAGCCCCGCGGAGATCGTAGGGACGACCGTCGCGGCCAGCGCAGGGGCGACCGCGGACGCCGCGGTCCCGTGCATGTCGACACTGCGGCGAACGAGATGCGCCCGGGCGGCGAGATATCGCCCGAGGAGCTCGCCGCGCGCAAGGCCGCGCACGCCGCGTGGTCGATGGATTCCTTCGTCGTCGAGCCCATCGAGGGCAAGAAGCGCTTTCACGACTTCAATCTCCCGTCCGAGGTGATGCACGGCATCGCCGACCTCGGGTTCAAGTACTGCACCGAAATACAGGCTCTCTCGCTCGAGCAGGCGCTTGCCGGCAAGAACATCGCCGGCAAGGCGCAGACGGGATCCGGCAAGACCGCAGCGTTCCTCGTCGCGATTCTCACGCGCTACCTCAGGAGCCCCGAGAACCGCGCGAAGGAGGGCGGCAATCCGCGCGCCCTCGTGATCGCGCCGACGCGCGAGCTCGTCATCCAGATCTGCAAGGACGCCGACGCGATCGGCAAGTACACCGGCCTCAGGTCCCTCGCCGTCTATGGCGGAATGGACTACGACCGCCAGCGCAAGGAGGTGCTCTCCGCTCCCGTCGACCTTCTGGTCGCGACCCCGGGGCGTCTCCTCGACTTCGTAAAGTCGCGCGTCATCAACCTCTCGAACGTCGATACGCTCGTCATCGACGAGGCTGACCGCATGCTCGACATGGGCTTCATCCCCGACGTCAGGCGCATCATGAGCTACCTGCCGCCGAAGCAGAAGCGCACGACGATGCTCTACTCCGCGACGCTCAACGACGCGGTGATGCGCCTCGCGATGAACTGGATGGAGGAGCCCTACAAGGCCGAGGTGGAGTCCGAGACGAACGCCACCGACACCGTGAAGCAGGTCGTCTACGTCATCCAGGCGAAGGACAAGTTCACCGTACTCTACAACCACATCGCGCTGCACCCGGACGCGCGCACGATCGTGTTCTGCAACCGCAAGTGCACGACCGAGGACGTCTACGAGTCGCTCAAGATCCGCGGCGTCAACGTCGAGATGCTCTCCGGCGACGTGAACCAGAACAAGCGCCTCAAGGTGCTCGACGCGTTCCGCGACGGCGAGGTCAAGATTGTCGTGGCGACGGACGTCGCCGGACGCGGCATCGACGTCAAGGGGCTTGAGTACGTCGTCAACTTCGACTTCCCCTACGAGGCGGAGGACTACGTGCACCGCATCGGCCGCACCGGCCGCGCGGGCTCGACCGGCATCGCGATCTCGTTCGCGGACGAGTACGAGAGCTGCCAGATCCCCGACATCGAGAAGTACATCAACGAGGAGCTGAAGTGCACCGTCATCGGTCCCGACGACCCGCTGATGAAGCCGATTCCCCCGCGCCATTCGAAGCTAGGCGAAGTCGATGCCGCCGCGAAGGCGGAAGTCGATGCGCGCGAAGCGGCGGGCGAGGAGGAGAAGGCGGCGGCCGCCGCGTTGGTCGGCGCGAATGCGTCCACCGCAGATGGAAGGCCCGCTGTCCTCAAGGAGGATGCGCCGCAGCGCGAACTCCCGAAGTTCGAGAACGCTCTCGAGCCGAAGGCTCCGCCGCCGGACGAGTCGGACATCTATTCCAAGCCTGTTGAACAGAAGGCGAAGACTGAAGAGTGGACGGTCTGACGGACCCTACCTGCTCTTCGAGAACTGACGGTCAAGTTCGCGCGTGGAAGTGAAGATCATTATCCGCTTCCCGCGCGGACAGACATAAGGCATCCTGCACGCGGCGAGCTCCTCGATGAGCTTCGTCGCGCCTTTTTCATCCATGGCGACGGACATCCCGGCAAACGACCTCGCGATCGACTTCGCCACGAGCTCTTCGCGCCAGCGCTCCCCGCGCCGCGCGCCGCCTTCGGCGAGATCGCGCGCGATCGTGGACAGAACGTCCGACGCGGACATCCCGCCGAGTATCTGCGGCACGGCGTCCACCTTGAAAGTGTCGCGTCCGAACTCCTCGATGCGGAATCCCATCGCCCTGATGTCCGGAAGCGCCGCCGCTATTCTCGCGGCCTCCACGGGCGATAGCCGCACTGCGTCGGGGATGAGCAGCTGCTGCGAAAGCGCGGCGCATCCGCCGCGCGCGGCGTCCGTAAGACGCTCGAAGGCGATTCTCTCCCGCGCCGCGTGCGGATTCACCGTGACGAGTCCGGAATCTGTTTCGATGATGACATAGCCGCTCTCCGTCGCCGCGAGGAATCGGAACCATTTCCACGGACGCGCACCGTCTTCGTCGGCCGCTATCGGAAGCTCCACGACAACCGGGGCAGGCACGGGTTTTAATGGCTGATTTTCAGGGGACTGTATTGCCGGCTGACGAATGTTGAATGTCGGCTGCCGGGTGTCGCTTGTCGTCTGCCGGTTGTCGATTCCCGCTGTTGGCTGTCGGATGTCGACTGTCGCCGCAGGCTCTACAACTGGCTGCGTAATCTCGTCCGTCGGCGGTCGTGCGTCGAAGGGCTGTGGCTCGACTGGTCTTGAAATGTTGAGGGCGCGCTCTATTGCGTTTTCGATTGCGCGCTTTACGGCGACGTTGTCGCGGAAGCGCACTTCGCGCTTTGTCGGATGGACGTTGACGTCCACCTGCGACGGCGGAAGGTCGATGAAGAGGAAGAGCGCGGGCTTTGCGTCGCCCTGGTGGCGAGGGTATGCCTCGCGGATAGCGTAGGCGATCGACGGGGCGGAAGCGGGGCGTCCGTTGACGAAGACGTACTGCTCGCGCCGTGTTGGAGCGGAGAGGTTCGGGCGCTCGATGTAGCCTGTGACGCGGACGGGCTGGGTGCGCGAGTCTGGGGTCTCAAGCGGGAGGAGCTTTTCTGCGAAGTCAGGTCCGAATATGTCGAGCAGCCTGTCGGAGAGAGTCGCCGCCGGCGCGAGGCGGTAGACTTCGCGTCCGTCGACGACTAGGGAGAATCCGACCGAGGGATGCGCGAGGGCGTGCACGGTGAAGACGTTCTTGACGTGTCCTTCCTCGGTGGGGAAGGAGCGGAGGAACTTGCGACGCGCCGGGACGTTGCAGAAGAGGTCGCGTACCTCGACGAGAGTGCCGGGCGGACACCCCGCGGCGGTCACCTCGGCGAGCGAGCCTGCGTTGACGACGACGAGCGTTCCTTCGTCCGAGTCGTGCCGGCGCGTCGTTATGGAGAAGCGCGAGACGGACGCGATGGAGGGGATCGCCTCGCCGCGGAAGCCGAGTGTGTCGATCTCCTCGATGTCGCCGACGTCGAGTATCTTTGAGGTCGCCTGTCGCTCCAGGGAGAGGACCGCGTCGTCGCGCGTCATGCCGCATCCGTCGTCCTGCACCGAGACGAGCTTGCGTCCGCCCTGCGTGATGGTCACGCGGATGTTCGCGGCGCCGGCGTCTATCGAGTTCTCGACGAGTTCCTTCACGACGGACGCCGGGCGCTCCACGACCTCGCCGGCCGCGATCTTGTTCGCGACGTGGAGAGGGAGAACCCTGACGTGTCCGTCTCGTGCCGTCATTTACACGTCCAGGTTGATGTTGCGGCGCAGGAACGTCGGGATGTCGAGGTCTTCGCCGTTCCAGATGGTGGGCTCGGCGTTGTTGAAGCGCCCGCGCCCCTGGGGTCCGACGCCTAGCGGTCCGCTCGGCTTCTTGCGGCGCTTCGGACTCATCACGCCGCCCGGCTTCTCCTCGGAGCCGTCCTTTCCGTTCGCCTCGAAGAGGAGAAGGACGACGGAGATGCGTCCGGAGAACGTCTCCTCGTCGTTGACGGTGGCGAGCTCGAACGACGCGGCGTGCGATCCGAACGCGGCGCGGATTCCGTCGGAGATTTCGCCTATCTCCTTGAGCCTGAGGTCGTCGCCTGCGAGGACTCCGCACAGTATCGCGCGCACCGGTCCGGAGCCGGTCGCGAGGAGCGGCGCGCGCGTGAGCGCGTCGACTGCATCGGCGGCGCGTGACGGGCCCTGCATGGTGACCGCGGCGAATCTGCCGCGCCCCGCCTTTGCGAGGAGGTGGCGGATGCGTTCAGCGTCGAGCCTAAGGTAGCCAGGCTTCTCTACGAGGCGCCAGAAGAGGGTCACTGCGGAGGCCATCGTGTCGACGGCGCGGCGCATTCCATCCTCCATTGTTTCGGCGTCGCCCACTAGCTTGTCGAGAGGGACGAAGAATGTCGCGTTTGCGGCCTCCTCGATCATCGTCATGACGCCGCGCGCGGTGCGCTGGCGGTCCTCTCCCTCGAAGGTGAAGGGGGTGGTGGCGAAGACGACGGACGGTATGCCGTGCTCCGAGAGGTGCTTGATGGCCTCGAGCGAGGCGCCGCCTCCGGTGCCGCCGCCGAGCGACGTCGTTATCACGGCGAGCCTGACGCCCTCGAGGTACTGGTCCATCGCGGAGATGGAGTCCTCCGCCGCGAGCCGAGCGGCGACGACGTCTCCGCCGGAGCCGCGTCCGGAGAGGCGGTCTCCGCCGATCAGGACGAAGGGCTCGTCTGCGCGGTCCGAGCCGGAGGCGTCGGTATCGACGGCGAGGTACCTGAGTCCCTCGCCGAAGGCGCGGCGCACGCCGCGTGCGATGGCGGATCCGCCTCCGCCGATTCCGATAAGAAGCATTGACGATGTGTCGCTCATTAGAAGAACCTATCTAGGATGCTTTGAATTACTGATTTCTCCTCGTAGTTGCGGCTGGCGAAGAGAAGCGCGCCGGAAATCGCCGCGTAGGCCGCCGGGAAGTCCTCCCCGTCGAGTCCGTCCACATGGATGGGCCTTCCGATGCGCGCGCCCATGGCGAGCTCGCGCGAGACGAGCGCGTCGATGTCGCGCATCGCGGCTCCGCCTCCGGTGAGGACGACTCCGGAATGGAGGCGGTTGAGGAGATCCTGGTCCTCGAGCGTCTCGCGTATGACGGTGAAGAGCTCCCGCAGGCGAGCGTTCACGACCGTCTCGAGCGCGCGGCGCGAGATCGTGCGCGTCTCGATGAGCGGAGAGGACCCTGGCACCTTGACGCGCTGTGGCGCCGACGGAGAGGCGCCGATTAGTGCGGAGGCCTCGTTGATCTTGAGCTGCTCGGCCTGGGAGTTGGTCGTCTGGAAGGCGTGCGCGATGTCGTTTGTGACATGGTCGCCGCCAACGCCTATGACGCCGGTCGCGGCGAGATGTCCGTCGGAGTACGCGGCGTATCCCGTGGAGCCGCCGCCGATGTCGAGCACGAGCACGCCGTTGCGCTTTTCGTGCGACTCGAGCACGGCCTCGGCGGCGCATGTCGCCGCGAAGAGGGGGTCGCGTATCTCAAGCTTCGCGGATTCCGCGGCCGTGCGTGCGTCGTTGATGCGGTTGCGGTCTGCGTGGATCTGGAGCGTGTTGAGCTTGAGGATGCGTCCGGACATTCCATTCGGAGAGGAGATTCCGCCGAGTGCGTCGACCTCGTAGTCCTGATCCACTACGTCCAGGAACTCACGGTCCTTGGGCAGCTGCATCGTGCGGGAGCTGCGGTACACGGTGTCGATCTCGTCGGAGCCGACCTTCGCGCCCTCGATGGCGACCATGCCCTGGAAGGGGTCCGCCTTGATGTGCTGCCCCGAGACGACGAGAAAGGCGTTTCCGAGCATGATCGAGCTGCCGGCCTCGGTCTGCTTGCGCTCGATCTCGTGGAGGACGCTTCTTATGGACGTCGTCGCCTGGGTGATGTCGAGTATCTGGCTCTTGCGCACGCCTGTCGACGGGATCTCGGCGTGGCAGGTCACCCTGAGCCTGTCGTCCGCTGTCTTTTCGCCGATGGCGAGGACGGTGCGCGTCGTTCCGATCTCTATCGCTGCATGGAAGTCTGTCATAGGAATTCCTTCATAGTGTTTCCGTACACCACCGGACCGTCTTGCCGCGCGTCCCACTCGCGGATGCTGCCGTCGACGTTGCTGGAGATGGCCTTGGACAGCTTGTCCAGCTTGTCCACCAGGCTTGGCAGCATGGCGTCGCTCGGCTCCTCCATTCCGTTCCACGCGATCTTTGCCTTGATGTAGTCCTCGCGGATTATCGTTATGTAGTCGGGCTTGGAGGCGTCCGCCTCGATTACGGCCAGCTCGCTGAAGCGCTCGCGGCACATCTCGACGAGCCGCAGGGCGGAGAGCGCCATGCCTGTGAGCTTTTTCCCCTTCTGGGTGCCGGGAGCGGCCCCCTCGCGTATCGTTGGGAGCATCTGGGTTCCGCTCGACGAGATGAAGACGACCCCGTCTGTGTCGACGACGCGTCCGGACGAGTCGTTGCGCCCCTTGATGCCGAGCTTTGCGACTGGCACGCGCTCCTCGACGTCTATCTCGACGCGGTTGGGCAGGTGGCGGGTGATCCTGATGTTGCGGATGTTGGGGATCTTCTCCATGATCTCGCGGCGGCGGCGCTCGAAGTCGATTGCTGCGAGGTTGGCGCCGTTCTTGATGCCGAACTGTCCGGCGATCACGTCCGCGCGCACCATGCGTCCGTCCGTTATCGTCACCTGCGCGGCGTAGTCCGTAACGACGCACTGCTCCTCCCAGATGTCGCGGAGGCGTCCGTACGCGAACACCAGCGCGCCGATGAGTGCGAAGAACGCGACGATTCCCGCGAGTGCGAGGACCCTGCGTCCGCTGTGCTTCGTCCTGAGCTTGTTCTCTTTCATCGTCAGTCGTGCCTTGCGGAGCCGAGTATGCGCTCGCACACTCCGGCGAAGGTCAGGCCCGTCTTCATCCCGGCCTTGGGGACGAGCGAATGCGAGGTGAAGCCGGGGGAGGTGTTGAGCTCCAGGACATAGCACCTGCCGAGCGGCGACACGCGGAAGTCCACGCGCGTCACGCCGCGGCACCCGACGGCGTTGTACGCGTCCACGGCGATCTTCTGCAGCTTGCGCGACAGCTCGCCGTCCTCGAGGAACGGATACTGCGTCTCGTTCGACTCGTACTTCTCCTGGTAGCCGTACCATCCGCCCTTGGCGACGATCTCGATGACGGGCAGCGGCTCGCCGTCGATGACGCCGACGGTTAGCTCTCGCCCCGGGATGAACTCCTCGACGAGGATGGTCGGCTTGGCGTCGCCGGGCGAGCCGGCGGCTGAGCGGCTGATCGCCGCGAGCGCGGCGTCGAGCGCGCCTTTCCACTCCTCCGGACGGGACACCTTGGAGATGCCGACGGACGAGCCGTCGCACGGCGGCTTGACGACGACGGGAAGGGGAAGGGGGGACGACACCGTGTCGGGGTTCGCCAGCGACCATGCTGCCGTGGGGACGCCCTTCATCTCGAGCACCATCTTCGTCTTGACCTTGTCCATGGCTATCCGCGAGGACATTGCGCCGGGGCCGGTATAGGGGATCTTAAGCGCGTCGAGCGCGGACTGCACCCCGCCGTTCTCGCCCCAGCCGCCGTGGAGCGCGATGTACGCCGCATCCACGTCCTTCGGCATCGCCGACAGGTCGTCCGCATCAAGGACAACCGGCATGACGTCGTACTTGCCCAGGCTCGCGAGCGCCTCAGCGATGTTTTTCCCGCTCTGCAGCGACACCTCGCGCTCGCTCGAGGTCCCGCCCATCAAAACTGCAATCTTTTTCATCTCCCATATTATAGCAAATTGCGCGCGCGGCGGGGCGGCGGCGCGCTTGATTTCGGCGCGGCCGTTTCGCTATAATATCCGCATGCTTGCCGAAGGAACAGTGATAGGCCCGTACCGCGTCGTGAGGCTGCTCGGGAAGGGCGGCATGGCGGAGGTGTACGAAGTCGAGAACGAGAGGCTCGGCGCACGCTTCGCGCTCAAGGCGTTTACGCTCGACCACGGCGAAGTGGAGTTCCTGCGCAAGCGTTTCCGCGTGGAGGGACGCCTCCTCGCGCGCCTCGCGCATCCGCGCATAGTGCGGGTCTACGACATGGACATCGATCCGGCGACGGGGCTCCTGTACTACGTCATGGACCTCGTGCTCGATCCGACCGGACGCCCCCGCACGCTCCGCGACGCGCTCGAGTCAGGGGAAGTCACCGAGGAGAAGGTCGCCCTGTGGTACGAGGACCTTCGCGAGGGCCTCGCGTACATCCACGGCGCTGGTGTGATACACCGCGACGTCACGCTGGAGAACGTGCTCATAGGATCCGACGGACGCGCCGTGCTGTCGGACTTCGGCGTCTCGAAGATACTGCCGCACGACCTGCGCGCGGAGCTGAAGGAGACGATGAACACGCTCGTGCGCGGCGACAAGCCGATCATGGGCAAGCCGTTCTACCTCGCGCCCGAGCTGAAGGACGGGGCGGAGGAGTCGGCCGCGTCGGACTACTTCTCGCTCGGCGTCATGATCCTGCGGCTCCTCACTCAGGTGTGGTACATGCCGGGCGCGCAGCTCGACGACATGCTCATGCCGCTCGACCCGATGTGGCGGACGATCCTGCCGCGGCTTTTGCGCGACAAGCCGGCGGAACGCGAATGCGTGCCGTGGCGCCAGGCGAAGTCCGCCTCGCCGATCCGCCTCCTCTCCGGCGAGGCGAACACGCAGGAGATATTCCTGCGCATAAGGTTCCCGCACTGGGTCATTGGGACGATCCTCTTCATCGCGGCTTGCACTTTCGTCGCGCTCACGATACTCGCGGCGCTGGAGCGCGGACGCTACAACGCCGCGCAGAGCGAGGTGGAGCGCCTCACGAGGATAATCATGGAGCTGAAGAAATGAGCGCCTTCCCCGAGACTTCCGCGACGCTTCTCGCCAAGCTCGCCGCGCAGGTGACCGGCGAGGACGAGGCGAACTGGGTCCGCTTCGCCGACCTCTACGTCCCCGCGATGCGCGACTTCGCGCGCTCGCGCGGGGACTGCGACGCTGACGACATAGTGCAGGAGGTGCTCGCAGGGCTCGTCGCGGTGTTCCGCGGGAACCGGTTCTCGGTCCGCGAGGGGAAGGGGAACTTTCGCGCGTACCTCGCGAAGATGATCCGCAGCAAGCTCTACATGGCCTACCGCCGCGAGAGGAGCCGCGGACTCGGGCGCACGGTCGAGATCGACGACGCGGAGCTGTCCGTCCCCGCCGATTCCGTGACGGCGGGGCTTGACGCGGAATGGGCCGCTGCGCGGCACCGCGCCGCGGTGGAGCACGTCCTCACGAAGACGCTCGTCTCCGACCTCAACAAGAACCTCTACCGGGCCTACGTCCTCGAGGAGCGTCCGATCGACGAGGTCGTGCGGCTCTTCGGCGTCACGCGCAACCAGGTGAGCCAGGCGAAGACGCGCATCGGACGCATGGTCGACGCGATAGAGGCCGAGTTCGGCGACTGATTTTTTTTTCGTTTCGCCGTGACATTTTCGCCGGCGGAGCGCATTATCCCGTATGATGAAACGGGATGTCCTGATAGTCGTGCTCTCGACCGCCGCATACGGGGCGGTGCTCGCCGCGTGGCGATCTCCGCTGATGGCGGCGTACGTCGCCGTCAAGCTGCCTGTCGTATTTGTCGCGACGACGCTGGTCGTCTCGGCGTTCTGCTGGGCGGCTGGACTCCTCTGCCGCGCGGGGCTTCGCTACTGCGAGGTGCTCGGCGCGGTGTTCTCCGCGATGGCCGTCGCGGGCTCGATACTGCTCGCGCTCTCCCCGGTCGTGCTGTACTTCGTCTTCTCCGGCGCGCCCGACGCCGGGACTCGCGAGGAGATGCGCTTCGCCCACGCGACGATGATGATGGTCCACATACTCGTCCTTGCCTGCGCGGGCGCCACGGGCAATCTCGTCCTCTGCCGCGCGCTCCGGCGTCGCGTGCCGCCCGCGTGCCGCCTCGCGCCGATGGTCGCGCTCTGGATCGCGTCGTTCGCCGTCGTCGGATGCCAGCTCGGATGGATCATGCGCCCGCTTGTCGGCAGCCCGAACATCGCGGTGGAGTTCCTTCGATCCGATGCGCTCGACAGCAACTTCCTCGAATCGCTTTTCCGTCAGATAATCCCGAACATAATCAGCAAAGGAGCAGTCCCATGAGCCAAAGTCAGTCGCCAAGATTCAATGTATCGAGCCTTCTCTCCGATCCGGGCGGTTTCGCCGCGCGGCTGCGCGACTCGGAACGCTTCGCGCTTCCGGCGGTGTTCCTCGCGCTCGTCTCGCTCGTCGGCGCCGCGGTCTTCGGTTTCGCTGTCGGGTCTTTCGTCGACCTTCAGGTCGCGTTTGCCGATTCGGCGAAGATGGTCGGAGTCGTCGCGTTCTCATTTGCGCTGACATATCCGACGATGTACGTGTTCGCGTCGATTTCGGGGAGTACGCTGTCACCGGCGCGGCTTCTCGGACTCGGGCTTGTCGCAACCGCCACGCTCGGATGCATCCTCGCGGCGCTCGCCCCGGTGCTCTGGCTGTTCTCGGTCTCGACCGAGACGGTGGGATTCATCGTTGTCTTCGCGGCTCTCCTTGCGGGAATCGGCGCATTCTTCGCCATTTCGGCGCTCGCCCGCGCGAGGCAGTCGGGTGTCGTCGCATCGACTGCCGGACTGTCGGCGTGGTTCATTGTCTTCGTGGTCGTCGCGCTTCAGACGGTCACGCTCGTGCGTCCGATGCTCGCTCCACTCGGCTCGTCGCGCGATCCGTCCGGAAAATGCTTCTTCCTCGGCCATTTCGCCCGCGTTGTCACGAACGAGTGACATCCGCCCCGCCGCGGATTTGGTATAATATGGCGCATAAAGGAGTATGGTTATGAATGCAAAGGCGTTTTCGTTTCTTGGTCTGGGGCTTGCGCTCGCGGGCTGCGCTTCCTTCGAGGACGAGCTGCCCGAGTCGTGCGTCGTCATCGAGGAGGTCAAGTCCACCCCGCCCAACAAGGTCGTGATCGACACGAAGATGGAGGTCCGAAGCTATCCGATCCTGGCGACCTTCGTTGAGAGGATGTCGAGCGCGAGCGAAGACACGAAGGGGTTCGGGGCATCAACGGTAAAGTCGGAAGTCGTTGCGAAAGAAAGCGATGAGGACCGGGAATGGAAGGAGTTCTTCGCCCGCTGCTGCGGTGCCACGTGGCCTGTCGGATCGTCGTGCACCTATGTCAGGGCGATCGGCAAGCTGCACGTGCGCAACACGCCGGAGAACCTCAAGCTCATTGACGAGTTCATGGACGAGCTCAAAGCGAGAAACCCTCTTCTCGAGGTGCAGGCGCGTTTCGTCAGGGTCGTGCAGAAGACCCTTGACGAAATCGGCGCGGAGCTGTTCCCCGGGAAGGCCGCCGGATATCGCTATGACCTTGCGGAGTTCGACGCCGTTCCCGCAGGCGAGCTGGAGCGTCGCCTTGCCTCTCGGCGCGATCTCGTGGAGAACAAGGTCTGCCGCGTGACGACGCGTCCAGGAGAGGAGGCCGTCTTCAAGAACGTCTCGGAGTACATCTATCCGACGGACTACGACGTGCAGATGAGTTCGTATGCGCCGAGCGGAAGCAACGACTGGGTGCGCACGGGAGAGCACGGGTTTGCCTCGGTCGAGCCGCAGTCATTCACAATGCGCGAAGTCGGCTCGATTCTTCAGGTGACGCCGACGATGACCGACGACGGACAGGTTGTCGACCTAGAGCTGAACGTCCAGGTCATTGCGCCGCCGGAATGGATGGACTACGGCATGCAGCTTCCTTCGGCATACGGCGGAACATATGCATTGCCGATGAAACAGCCGTTCTTTCCTGTAGTCTCGCCCGATGCGAAGCTGTCCGTCACGCCAGGCGAGACGGTCCTAGTCGGCTCTGGCGTTTCGCAGGGAAAGGCAGACGAGACTGATTTTGTATTCGTCCGCACACGTAAGCTTGACTACACCGGCCGCCCCGCAAAGTCGAAATAGCGGCAATCCTCCGCGGCGCATTTGCCGCGGGATGGCAAAGGCGTAATTACCTAATCAAGCCGAGGTGACGCGGGCGGGCATGACTAATGCGGGGTCCGCAACGTCTTTCGTCCTGCGGACACTCCACTCGCTGCGCTCCTTCCGCTTCCGCTTTCGGCGGTAGATTCACTCCTTGCGCGCACGCTGTTGGGTGAGGGCTCCTTCCGCGTCCGCTTTTGAAGGGACATTCGCCTCCGGGAGGAAGAGGCCGAATGCGGCGGGCGTAGGGAGCGCAGCGAGCGGAGTCCGTCGCGCGGCTAAAGCCGAATGTAGCGCGAGAGCTTTTCCTCGAGAATCGCCTCAAGCCGGTCGAAGTCGCGGAATGAAAGGGATATGAGTTTCTTTCCGGCGCGCTGGTAGAGGAACAGCTTCTTCTTCATGTTCTCTACGTACTCCGGCGTGTCCATCCCCCAGTATTCGATGTAGAGGTCGAATTCGGGAAGATAGAAGTCTGGCCTGATGCGGACGTCCCCGGCCATCCGGTATCGCTCGTCGTAAACATATCTGACTCCCTTCTGGGAGAGATAGTCGGCGATCCTCCGCTCCCCCTGCGACTGGACAGCGGTGCCGTCTTCGGTACGTTTCGCTTTCGCCTCGTTGACGACGATCTCGAAGTTCTTCGACTCCAGGATCCGTTCGTCGAGGCAGTGCAGACAGTATGGCTTTCCGAAGAGCTCCATGCCCCGCATGAAGTCTTCTTCGTTAATCCTCCTGCGGCAGCGCGTGCACCAGTGGTGCTTTCTGGCGTATGCCGTGCGGTTCGCCTCCTGGGCCGCGGCGACAGCTTCGGCGGCGGCAGTTCTGACGTAGTCCTTGAGATCTGGATTGCGGGCGAGGTCCCTGAGCCTGTCCAGAAGGGCCACGGATGCGTTCGGATACTTCGACAGGGCCTTGAGTGCGTACTGGCGGACCTGTGGGTGGTCGTCGGTTTCTGCGGCCTGGGCGAGGTATTCGGTGACGAGCATCTCGTTAGGATGTCGCGGAGCGAGCTTGCCGAGCGCGGAGGCCGCAAGTCGGCGCACTTCCGGAAATCGGCATTTGAGAAGGCCGAACAACTCGTCGACAGCGCTCGCCTCAAGCGTGTTGCCGATCTCCAGCGCCCTTGCCCTGAGCTGTTTCTGCTCTGCCACATCCGGGTTGTGCGAAGCCATTGTGTTTCTCTCCTGCTGTTGCCGCCAATGTTATGTTCGCAAAGTATACCATATTGCCGCGACGGACTCCACTCGCTGCGCTCCTTCCGCCCGTCGTCGCAGCCCGGCAGCGCCTCCGCGGCGCATTTGCCGCGGATTTGGTATAATGTTCGCCAATGAAAACTCTTATCGACATACTCGCTGAATCGCTCATCGTCTACAGAAGGGCGGTCGGGAAGACTTGGCGACAGCTGTTTGCAGTTCTGCTGCCCGGCAATGCGCTGCTTGCGTGGGTCCATTATCAGATCGCCATGCGCTTCGACGCCGGCGACGGAATACCGCTCATCGCGCTTCGCGGAGAGCGCAACGTCGGATCGGTTGTCCTGATTACGGCGGGACTCCTCGCCGCCGTCATGATCTGCCGCGCCGCGTGGCGGGAAGTCGCCAAGCCGTCAGACGAGTCGGACATGACGGAGGGGCTTGGCGCCGCATTCGGACGAGCGGTCGGCACCTCGCTGCTTATGCTGGCGCTTGTCGCGGCTTTTGTCTTCATGGCGTTCTTCTGCACCATGTTCGCGGGCATCAAAGGCGCGGAGGCGCTTTCGATGCCGCACGGAGCCGCAGTCGTGCTTGGCCTTGCGTTTGCTGTCGCCGTTGTCGTCATCATCCTCGCGTCGGTTTCGAGGTGGATGCTGGCGGTTCCGCTCAGCGCTGTGTTCAAGATGGCGGGCGCGGGGGCGACGGACGAATCCAGCGCGCTCCTTCGCGGACGCAGGTGGAGGAGCCTGCTCTTTCTTGCCCTCGCGGATCTGGTGTCCTGCAATTTTGCAGCGCCTCTTCGCTGCATCGGACTCTGCGACGTGCTCAACATCGCGCATCCATTCACCGAATGCCCGTCGCTCGGGAAGTTGGCATGGGGCGCGCTGGTCTGCGTGACGGGCACATTGGCGGACATTGCGGCGCTTTACGGATTCGTCGCACTTGTCGTGTATGCGAGGCGGCTGAAGGAACCGCTCGCCGCCGATGCGCGCCTGCCGCGCCGTCTCACCGTCTTGCTTGTGGCCACTGGCCTGGCGCTTGCGGTTGCCGTTCCGACTCTCGCGATCATGCGCTCTCCCGGCGGGTTCCAAAACGTGGACGAGGCTCGTGTGTTCCGCATGGCGAACATGTCGGAGGACGAAGCGCCGTCCATGAATGACATCGGCGGGCATCTCCGGAGCAATTGCGGTGCAAGGTGGTTCGAAAAGCGGAGTTTTCTCGACCTCTTTTCTCGTGACAGGATCATCTGGGTTGAGAGGCCGTACTGCCGGCATTGCGGAGAGGAATATTCCGAATACACCGAATGCGATTCGCACGGATGCGACGTGTTTGTCCGCCGTGCGTCGACGGTCGAAAACAGCGGGGTCTCAATCCGTACAATGGTATTCAGAGACATCCGTCCGCGTGATTCGCAGCGTCCCGCGACGCCGGAGGAGCGCGAACGGATCATGAAGCGCGTCGAGAAGAACCGCCGCGTCAAAACTACATAATGGTCTTGGCTATGGCATTCTGCGCGGTTGTTTTGCTATAATATACAGAAACAGGAGGAATTATGCAAAGAGAAGAAGAAACACAGGTCGCTGCCGCGATGCGCGCGGGCTTCACGCTAATCGAGATTCTCGTGGCCGTCGCCATCATCGGCATTCTCGGAACGGTCGCCACGGTGAGCATTCCGAGGATTCTCGAAAACAACAAGATCAAGGCGGCGAAAATGGGCGTGGACAACCTAAAGGCTGCCGTTGTCACGTACAACATTGAGAAGGGGAAGTATCCCTCCGACCTCAAGGCGCTCGTCGATGCGTCCGGCGATGACGGGGCGGTTGTCGACGGCGGAGAGGGCGCGTTGTACGATCCGTGGGGCGTCGAGTACAAGTACGAGCGCAAGGGCAAGAACATCGTCGTCATTTCGGCCGGTCCCGACGGCGAGTTCGGCGGAGAGGACGACATCCGCAGCGACACCACCAAGAAGGCCGGCGGCAACGACTGACGCCGCCGCCGCGCAGCATGCGCAGGGCGTTTACCCTCATAGAAGTTCTCGTAGTCGTCGCCATCATGGCGACGATGGTGTCCGTCGCCGCCCTCAGCGTGCGGTCAGGACAGGACGCGGCGCGCGTCAAGGGCGCCGCGCGCGACCTGATGGCGGCGATACGCCACGCGCGGTCGATGGCGCTCGTGATGATGCAGCCTGCCGTCATCACGTACTCCACGGCGCGCATCGACGACGAGATCTGCGCGCAGGTGTCGGTCGAGGGCGCTAAGATGATCTCCTCTTCCACGTCCGAAACGGTCGAGACGCTCTCGGGCGAGATCGTAAACCGCGACGGCACGCCGGTGGAGGACAAGCGCCGGACGAAGGCCGCCGAGGAGGAGGAGCCCTCCGTGATCGGCGAGAAGGGCGGCGAGTCGATGGAGGACATCCTCTTCGCGCCGATCTCCGCCGAGGTCGTGAAGGGCGTGCGCATCAAGGTGACGATGGGCGACGAGCTCCTCCAGAGCGAGGAGGAGGACGAGAAGAAGGCGAACAAGATTTCGGTGTTCTCGAACGTCGACTATCTCCTCGGAAAGTACAAGGAGAAGAAATCCGACGAGGCGAAGGCCGCGGAGGCGAGCGCGGCGGATGCGCCGCAGGCGAATTCGGACGAGGACCAGGAGCCGGTGAGCCTCGTGTGGGAGGCGAACGGACGTTGCGATCCGCACCGCGTGTGGGTGTATCTCGACGGAAAGAAGCCTGAGTCTGGTCTCTGCATCAAGGTTGACCGCTTCGGCGCGGCCAAGATAGTCTCGGGAGACGAGGAGTAGGGCCATGCGGAGGGGATTCACGCTTCTCGAGGTGCTGCTCGCGGCGATAATACTCGGCACGGGGCTCGCGGCCATACTCGTTTCGATGTCGCAGAGCCAGCGCATGATGCTCTCGTCGTCGTACCTCCAGACGGCGCAGGAGGTGATGGACCTCGGAGACATGGCGTATCCGCTCGCGGACGTGCAGGATCCGGACCAGGACCTCGACGTGTCCGAGACGAAGGCGACGGAGCTGTGGGACATCGTCGCGGGCGCGCACGGTCCGAAGCTGACCCGCGAGCAGGAGGACAAATACCGCGAGTACACGTGGGAGCGCGTCGCCCTGAACCGCAACGACAGCGACGAGGAGATAGCGCGGCTAGGCAACCTCTACACCGTGCGAGTGATAGTGCGCTGGGGCAGCGGACGCACCTCGAAGCGCGAGGAGGAGAGCTACGTGACGTTCTGGAGGAAGAAGGAATGAGGCGCGGCTTTACGCTTGTAGAGATTCTTCTCGCCGTCGTCCTTCTCGGCGTGATCACCGTCGTCACGATGATGACGTTCAACGCCGTCACGCACGGATGGCAGGCGTCGACGGACTATCTCGACAAGATGCAGCGCACTGACTTCGCGCTCAACCAGGTCGTGTCGGGGCTTAGGAGCCTGTACTATCCGCACAACGGCGAGCAGAGCTACGACTACGGCTTCTACCTTACGAACAACGGAGAGGGCGACGACCCCAGGAGCTCGGACATCATCGAATGGTCCAAGCGCGGGTCGGCGATCATCGGCTCGAAGAGCGCGGCGGCGGATACCGTCCACCGCGTGCAGCTCATGGTGCTCGAGGAGGGCAACCACGACTACATGGATCCCATCGAGGTCACGGGACTCTACGCGCGGCATTGTCCGGACGTCACGCTTCGTCCGAAGGACAACCCGGACGACATCGACTTCTCGTTCAAGAACGACGAGATGTACCAGCCGGTCCTGATCGCGGACGGCATCGCGGGCTTCAACTGCCGCGTCCTGAAGGACAAGGAGAAGGTCGAGGCGGAGCACGACGAGTCGCTTTTCGAGGACGAGTGGGAGACGTCCAACGCCGTCCCCTACAAGGTGGAGCTCACCTTCTACCTCGAAGACCCCGACGGAAAGGCCTACAGATCCACCGCCGCGCCGATAATGCGCATAGTGAGGCTTCCGCTCTTCGAGCAGTCCCTCGACGGTGCCGCGCCGCCTTCGGACAAGGCCAAGGAGAGCGGCGGCAACAGGCGCCGCGGCAACGGAGGGAACTCCGCCGGCGGCAGGACGGGCGGCGGCAACGCCCCCGGCGGAGGCAACCGTCCCGGCGGCGGAATGGGCCCCGGCGGAGGGAACCGCCCTGGCGGCGGAGGCATGGGGCCTGGCGGCGGGAACCGCCCCGGCGGCGGCGGAATGGGACCAGGCGGCGGTATGCGTCCGGGCGGCGGAATGGGCCCTGGCGGAGGAGGCATGAGATGAGGCGGGGAAGCGCTCTTCTGATGGCGTTGTGGATCATCGCGATACTGTCCGTGATGGTGCTTTCGTTCGCGAACGAGGCGCATCTCCAGACTGGCATCAACGTGTATGTGCGCGAGCGCAACCGCGTAAACAGGCTCGTCGACGCGGGGAGCATTCTCGCGGAGGTCGTGATCGCCGACTACGCGAACGTCTCGGAGTGGGCGGAGGACGAAGATCTGGACAAGCTGATGGAGGACGACCGGTGGCTGCGCGAGAAGCGCCAGCTCAAGGAGGGCCGTCCGTGCGTGATAGGTCCGATACTTGTGGACGAGGAGAACCCCGAGTCGGGAACGGTGAAGGTCAGCATACGAATAACGCGCGGACTCAACATCAACGAGATGACGCCGGACGGAGACACCAACTGGCGCCTTCGGTGGGAGATGCTGCTCAAGAGCCACGGCATCCCCGAGGACTACGAGGTCGAGGCGTACGACGGGCAGCACCACACGCGCAGCAAGTACAACCTCATCAACCTGCTGATCGCGAGCTTCGCGGACTGGGTGGACGCGGACGACAACCCGACGGTCATCGACGGCGAGGAGTGCGGCGCGGAGGCGCACTGGTACGAGGAGGAGTACGAGGACAACAAGGTCGAGGACGAGTTCAAGAGGTATCCGCGCAACGGATCGATCCCCGACATCAGGGAGCTGTCGTACATCAGGGGCTTCCGGGACTTCCCCGTGGTGCTCACCGGCGGCGTGCTGAATCCGGAGGACGATCCGAAGGACCAGATAAGCGTGCGCGGAATAGCCGACATGTTCAACACCCTCGGCAGCGCGAAGGTCTACGTCAACGACTGCACGCGCGACGAGCTGATGACAGTGCCGGGCATCTTCAACGAGGAGGACGAGGAGGACCTCGAGAAGACAACGGAGAACATCGACGCGATCCTCGCCGCGAAGAGCGAGGAGCCGGACTACGACGTAGACGAGACGCAGAGCTGGTGGCAGTACAAGGACTTCAACGACCTGCAGCAGCGCGTCCTTGACTACGGCGGCGACGCGCAGATCGGCACCGAGGCGGGCAACTACCTCCTCTTCAAGCCGGACGATTCGACGATTTTCGAAATCACGATAGAGTGCGAGTCGCTCGGCATGACGCGCACCGTGAAGGCGAAGGCGTACCTCAAGGACAAGGATGTCCGCTACGTCGAGTGGGAGGAGGATCCCGTCGGCGACAGGAAGGAGTAGACGAAGATGAAGATCATTGACGGAAAGCAGCTTGCGCAGAACCTCCGCGGCGAAATCGCCGCGGGCGTCGAATCGCTGAAGTCCGAGAAGGGCGTCACGCCCGGGCTCGCCGTGATACTCGTGGGGGACAACCCCGCGAGCGTCAGCTACGTGACCGCGAAGGAGAAGGCGTGCAGGGAGGCGGGGATGCTCTCGCGCGAGATACGCCTTCCGGCGGAGACTACGGAGGCGGAGCTCGTGGCGCTCGTGAAGGAGCTTAACGAAGACCCCGCCATCCACGGGATTCTGGTGCAGCTCCCCGTCCCGAAGCACATCAGCGACAAGGCGGTTATCGACGCGATTGCGCCGGAGAAGGACGTGGACGGCTTCACGCCGGTGAACGTCGGGCGCATGATGATCGGCGAGCGGTGCTTCCTTCCGTGCACGCCGCACGGGATCATCAAGCTCATCGAGTTCTCCGGAATGGATCTCAAGGGGAAGCACGCGGTCGTCATCGGACGCAGCAACATCGTCGGCAAGCCAGTCGCGGCGCTTCTGTCGCGCAAGGAGACGAACGCGACCGTGACGCTCTGCCACACCGGCACGCCCGACATCGGAAAGTTCACGCGAGAGGCTGACGTTGTCGTCGTCGCGGCTGGGCGTCCGAACACGCTCACCGGCGACATGCTCAAGCCGGGCGCCGTGGTGATAGACGTCGGCGTCAACCGCATCCCCGACGCGACGAAGCCGAGGGGCTTCAGGCTCGTGGGCGACGCGGACTTCGAGAGCTGCTCGAAAGTCGCCGGCGCAATCACTCCCGTTCCCGGCGGGGTCGGCCCGATGACGATCACGATGCTCCTCTGGAACACCCTGGAGAGCGCCCGCCGCTAGACCTTCACGAGCTGCTTTCTGAGTGCGATGGCCGCGGCCTCGGTGCGGTTGGCGGCACCGAGCTTGACGAGCAGGGTCTCGACATGCTCCTTCACGACTGTCCGGCTGATGCCGAGCTGATTGGCGATTTCCGTGTTGTTGAAGCCCTTTGCGAGCGAGACGAGCACCTCCTGCTGGCGCGGCGAAAGAGTCGGCGCGGGAGGGTCGAACGCGAGGAGTCCCTTCACCTCGGGCGAGATGAAGGTCTTGCCTGAGGCGACGGTGCGGACGGCCGTCAGCAGCGTGCTGTCGTCCGCGGATTTCATGACCGCGCCAGACGCGCCGGCGGCGAGGGCCGCGGCGATCGTGTCGGACGTCGAGTAGGAGGTAAGGACGACGATCTTCGTCTGCGGCAGCTTGGCGTGGATTTCCGCCGTCGCGGCGACGCCGTCCTTCTTCGGCATCATCAGGTCCATTATGATGACGTCGGGCCTGAGGCTGTCCGCCTGGCGCACCGTCAGCTCCCCGTCGTCCGCCTCGCCTATGACGGCGAGATCCTTCTCCGCGGCAAAGAGTGACTTGAGCCCCATGCGGACTATCTTGTGGTCGTCGGCGATCAGGATGGAAATCTTCTTCATGGTCAGGCCTCCTCTGGGATCGGGATGTTGATGGAGATGCGCGATCCTTTTCCGGGAACGCTTGCGATGTCGGCTGTTCCGCCCAGGGCCTTGACGCGCTCCGTCACGCCTTCCAGTCCGAAATGCCCCTGCTCCATCCCTGGACGCTTCGCGGGGTCAAAGCCGCATCCGTCGTCTGCGACGGAGAAGAGCAGCCGCCCGCCATCGACAGTGCCGGCGACCTTGAGCGTATTCGCATGGCCGTGGCGCACGGCGTTGACGACGAGCTCGCGGATTATGCAGAGTATGTTGTGGAACGCGTTGTCGGGGATCTTGCGGCGCGGAACGTTGAAGCGCACCTGCAGCTGCGCGTCCGCGAGGTGGGGCTGGAGTGTGATGCGCACGGCCTCGTCGATGTCGTTTTTCTCGAGGGCCTGGTTGCGGAGGTCCCAGATGCAGTTCCTGAGCTCTGCGCGCGAGGAGTTGATCGTCTTGAGGGCGATGTCGAGGTGCGGTGCGGGGCCTTCGTCCGACTCCGGGAGGGCGGCCTGCGCCGCGCGTATCTCAAGCGCCGCGCCGGTCAGGTTCTGCACGACGGAATCGTGGAGCTCCGTCGCGAGGCGGGTGCGCTCGATCGTCTTGAACTTGGCGTGGGTCGCCTCGACCTGCTTGCGCGCGAGCTCGCGTCCGCGCCGCTCAACGAGGACGCGCAGCGAGGCGTTCCAGATCAGGAAGAGCACGAGGACGCCCGTCATTGCGGAGAGGATGACTAGAAACCTCGAGGGCGTGAGCCACGGTGGATGCGAGATCACCGTTATGTCGTCTTGGCCGCGCAGTATAAGCGTGAGTCCGCTGATGTGCGGCATGTCGGTCTGCGCGTCGTAGTCGTTCGTCTCCAGAAGGCAGACCCCCGTCGCCTCGATTCTGCTCCCCAGTTCGAGTCCGTCGTTCGCCTCGGGGCAGGAGCTTGTGTCGAGCTGGACGAGGAGTCCGTCGCAGTCGAGCCCGATGCGGCCTTCGGCGTTGCCGAGCGATGGCAGGTTTCGGATGGTGCCGCCGAGCGTGATGAGCTTTCCGTAGTAGGATGGCTTGAATGTTATGGAGCCAGAGGGACTTTTGACGATGACGTCTGCGAGCGACATGAGGCGGACAGGGGATTGCGGCGTCGAGGCCTCGGGCGCGGACGTGGAAATCGTCGCAGTGCCGAGGATGATGTTGAACTGGTCAGTCTCGGGATAGCCGCATGCCGTCGCGCGCAGTCCTGGCCTTGGCGGCGAGTTGACGCGGTGTGACAGCCTCACCCTCACTATGCGCCCGTCGTCCTCCTGAAGCAGCAGGTTGCGTTTCTGCCAGACGGCGATGATCTCGCCTTGTACCTTACGCTTGCCGAGCGAACGGATGTTCCTCGGCGTAAGGTATATCTTGCGCTCGAGGAACGGCGTATTCTGCGGAGGCGGCGGAGGTGACTGCACCTCGATGTCGCGAAGGTTCGAGACGATGAGCGGCCTCGCGTACCGGCGCACCGACGGAAGCGCCCAGTTGAAATTGCCGACCACCGACACCTGAGACTCCAGCAGCTGGTTGACGGCGTTGGTGTCCTCCGCCGGCACGAGGACGGGCATGGTCGTCGGGCCGTCCTTCAGTGTGAGGCAGACAAAGTTCGGGTCGTCGTCGCTGATGCGCCAGTCGATGACCGTCCCCGTCGTCTGTATGAGCCGCAGGTTGTCCCGGATGCTCGACAGGTCGTGGAGAGAGCGCTCGACGGGGCGGACCGCGGTGCCGGATCCGAGCACCTGGATCTCGTGCGCGACCGCGTAGGGCTCGTTGCCGTAGTCGTGTTTCTGGAGGCCGAAGATGCCGGATGCTGCGACGCGGTCGCCTTGACGCAGCGCGACGTGTGGTTGCGTCCTGTTGAACACCGGGATGAGCAGTTCGCCGTCGTCGATGACGAAGCTGGGTGTGGACGATGGATCTCGTGTGGACGAGAGAATCGTGTGGACGGTACCTGTCAGGGCGAAGTGGTTGTGGTGACCTGGCACCGTGTCGTCCCAGATGTTCATCATTGTCCTGATGTCCGTGTTCGTCGTGGCGACGGATACGCCCGCGAGCGCCAGCGACGAAAACGCGCAGAGAAGCATCTGTGTCATTGTACTCATGCCGAAATTATACCAAATATTGCCGCGATGCGTTCGGAAATTTCCACCCTCCAGTTGGAGGGGTTTCGTCCGCAGGGGGATTTGGTGTATAATTTTGGCGACGCTGGTGATGCAGCGATCACACACGTAAAAAGAGGACACGACATGAAGCTCAAGACAATGTTGGCGATGGCGCTCGGCGCTCTGGCGGCGGGCTTTGCGGCGGCGGGAGATCTCGCGGTTTCCGCTTACTGGCAGGACCACATGGTTCTCCAGCGCGGGAAGAACATCACGGTGTGGGGCAAGGACGCCGCGGGGCGTGCCGTGACAGTCTCGTTCGCCGGACAGACCGCGAACGCCACGACCGGGGCCGACGGCTTCTGGGAGACGACGTTTGCGCAGCCGTTTGCGCTCTCGGCCACGCCGCAGGTCCTGACGATCATCGACAGCGCGAGCGAGTCCATAACGCTTTCGGACGTCCTCGTCGGCGACGTGTACCTCGCGAGCGGACAGAGCAACATGGACCGCCGCCTGAAGGACAAGGACAAGGCCTTTGACGAGCCTCAGTCGGTAAAGGACTTCTGCCGGGACGACGACGGCATCCGCTTCCTCCGCATTGCGCGCAGCGCAGAGGACGCGACGGAGGAGAAGCTCTTCGACTTGCCCCCCATCAAGCCCGTCAACGACACGATCAAGTACTACGGCGAAGGATTCGACTGGGCTCCAGCGACGATGAACGGGGTGGCAAGCAACAAGTACCACGTCAGCAGCGTCGCGCTCAACTTCGCCCACTACATCCGCAGGGCGAACGAGGAGAAGGGGCAGAACATCCCGATCGGCATCATCCATGCCTCGTCCGGCGGAACGTTCATCCGCGAGTGGATCGCCCCATCGGTCCTCAACGATAACGGCATCTATTCCCCAGGCTCTGCGTCTTCCTCGGACGGCTGGTTCTGGAACAACATGATGGCCCCGATCCTCCGCGCGAAGATATGCGCCGTTCTCTGGTACCAGGGCTGCTCTGATTCCAGGCCGGATTGTGTGCCAGTATACAAGACGATGATGGATATCCTCGTGAGGGATCGCCGCGAGCGCTGGGGGGAGAACGGCGATTTGCCGTTCTATGCCGTGCAGATCGGCGCGCCCAACTACAATTCGGCCTCCGGCACGATTGGCCTTGATCAGTATCCGGCGCCGACCGAGGTCATAGCCGGAGAGAACTACGCCACCATCCGCGAATGCCAGCGGCTCTGGAACATGACCGACACGGGCAGACACGGCCTCGTCACCATCGTCGACTGCGTCGACTGCCTGAGCAACGGGGCCCTTCATCCGGCCGACAAGAACTTCGTCGGGCGTCGCCTCTCTCTCCTCGCGCGCAGGGACATCTACGGCGAGACGGACCTTCCGGCGGAAGGTCCGACCTACACCCGCGCTGTGAGGGAGTCCGACGGGTCCGTCCGCGTCTTCTTCAAGTCCGGCACGGCGAAGGGACTTACGGCGGGGCGGATGAAGCCGGCTTCGTCGGTCTCGTTGAGCCAATGGGTCAAGAAGGGCGCAGACCCTATCCGCGGCTTTGCGCTCTGCGGCAGCGACAACGTCTGGAAGGACGCGGTCGCGACAGTCGATGGCGAAACAATCGTCCTGCGCGCAGATGGTGTCGCAACCCCGACGAAGTTCCACTACGGCTACTGGTGCGTCACCCGCGAGACACTGCTGGAGGACGGCCAGCGCCTGAATCTCTACAACGAGGCGGGGCTCCCGATGTCGCCCGTCGCGCCGCAGACAGTCGAGGACGCGGCAGCGTCGACGCAGGTAGCGGATCCTGTGCTGATGCCGGCTTCCTGCTTCTTCTCGCCGTTGACCAACGTGACGATCGCCTGCGCGACTTCCGGCGCGACGATCCGCTACACGCTCAACGGCAGCGAGCCGGACGAGACGAGCGCGGTCTATTCGGCGCCGATCCCGCTCACCGCGACGACGACGGTCAAGGCCCGCGCCTTCGCCGCGAACAAGGATCCGAGCGACGTCGTCTTCGCGACCTACACGCTCGGCGAGGCCCCTGCACCGGAGCCGAATCCGCTCTGGGAACCGGGCGTGTACAAGTTCGCCGAGTGGACTCCGCTTGCGAACAACCTCTTGGCGGGTTTGACCACTGCCTATACGGCCGACTCGCTCTCCCCCTGGAACGGCAGCGTCGTCTGTCTGACGGACGGCACCGTCTCCTCGGACCTTGATGACGACACGGTTGGCATTGGCATCCGAAACGGTTCGACGCTCAGCTGGTCGTTTACGACACCGAAGACGATTGAGACCATCCGTCTTACGGCGTGCGGCTATAACCACCCCTACAAGTACGACAAAATCCTCGTCCTGTCCGTTGAGGTCCTCCAGAACGGAGAATGGAACCAGATCGGCGGCAGCGTCGCTTTCAACGGTCCCGATTCGTATGGCTCCGACCAGTCGCTCTATGCCACACTTGCAGATGAAGTTACCGGCCGTCTTGCGACGAACGTGACCGGTTTGCGGATGAACTTCGGCGATCCGAAAAACCTTGATAAATGTCGTTACGCGGAAATCGAGGCGTCCGGCTATAATTCGTCGGGCGGAACCGTCGGACCGGTCGAGCCGATAACGCCTGTCGCGGGTTCGCTTGTCGTCGATACGACGATTTCCGACCACTGCGTCCTGCAGCGTGGAACGAACAACTGCGTGAAGGGCACTGCGACCGTCGGCTCTACAGTCACGGTGACCTTCGGCGGAGTCTCGGCGTCGGCCGTCGCGGGGTCCGACGGAAGCTTCTCCGTCTCCATCAATCCCGGCGCCGCGAACGCCACGGGACGCGACCTCGTCGTCTCCGACACCGTCAACACGGTCACGATCACCGACGTCGTCGTGGGTGACGTGTGGTATATTTCGGGACAGTCCAACGTCCGCTACACCGTCGATGCACTGGCGAAGTCCAAGGCTCTCGCGGACTGCGACTATCCGAGCCTCCGCATGATGATGCTTCCGTCCGCGAACCCGGGACTCATCTCGGCGTCCGATGCGGAACTTCCCTGCGCATGGTCCGTCTGCTCGGCGACGACATGCACGAACATGTCCGCCACCGGATTCTTCTTCGGACGTGAATTGGTCAAGGCCGAGAACGTCCCCGTCGGCGTCGTGGTGGCGGCGATCAACGGATCCTACATCGCGAACTGGCTGCCGAACGCCAACTGCGACAATTACATGGCCTCGCGCGCGAACCACATCGCGTTGAAGGGCGCGGTCTGGTATCAGGGCGAGTCCGATGCCTTGAACTACAGCGACCGCAGCTATCCGAACAGGCTCAAGTCCCTCGTCCGGCACTTGCGCACGCGCCCCGGCAACGAAGGCCTGCCGGTCGTGGTGGTGCAGCTCCCGCGCTACCGCGACACATACATCAACTGCGGCAACCAGGCCGCGATCAACTGCTGGGGAATCTTCCGCGTCGACCAGGACCTCGCCGCCGCCGACATGGACGGCGTCGTCTGCGTGCCGACGATCGAGTACGGCGCGGAATACAACATCCATCCGTCCGACAAGGACCTAATGGGCGCGCGCATAGCGCTCGCGGCCCGCAACCTCGCGTACGGCGAGAACGTCGCCTACCGCTGCCCCTATCCGACTAGCGTGGAGAAGAACGAGGCCGGCACGACGGTCACGGTGACGTTCCCAGAAACGACGACGCTCGTGGCCACCAACGATACGGCTTCCGTCCTCTTCGGAGAGGACAGGGAGATGTTCTCCGTCGGCGGAGCGAACGTAATGCCGGCAATCTCCGCCGACGGACATTCCCTCGTATTCACTGGATCCTTCGCGGACGCCACGAGCGTCGAGTACGGCATCTGCGGATATCCGAAGATCCTCTTCGTGGACGCCAACGGATTCCCCATGCCGCCGTTCAGCCTCGAACTCACCGGTGGTGGCAGTGGCGGCGAGCCAGTCGAAACGGCCGCGACGCCGACATTCAGCCCCGCTGCCTGCAGCTTCTATCCCACGACCAACGTGGCGCTCTCCTGCACGACGGCTGGTGCGACGATCCGCTACACTCTCAACGGCAGCGATCCAACCGCAGAGAGCGCTATCTACACTGCTCCGATCGCTCTTTCCACCACGACGACGGTGAAGGCTCGCGCCTTTGCAGGCGGGACGAACGCGAGCGCCGTCGCGACCGCGACCTACACGTACACCGAACCGGGCAACCCGCCGGACGACCCTCCGTCGGGCGAATCCGTCCGCACCTGGACGACGGGCGACTATGATCCATCTACCTGGACGGGTCTCGAAAACAACATTCTCGCAGGTTTGACGGCTGTGGCTACAGCCTCGAGCAAGATTTCGTTTGCGGCGAGCAAGGACCTTTCGAAGCTGACAGACGGGGCGGTGTCTGCGACTGCGGCTTCCACGGAGATCGTCGGACTTTGTCCTGACGCGGAGCTCGTGTGGAATTTCAGCGAGCCGAAGGTGCTTGAGAAAATCCGCTTTTCGTCTCTCTGGTCTTCCAAGATCTACGCGGGAATCAGCGTCAAGGACATTCTCGTCAAGACCTCTGGATCGACTGAATGGGTCTCGCTCGGTGTGAGCATCACCCGGTCTGGCAACGCCAGTGCCAATGGCGCCCAGTATGCGCTTCTCAGCGATCCCGGGCTCGGCTATCTCGCTCTTGACGTTGTCGCCCTGAAGTTTGTCTCCGGATCGGTAGAGGCGTTTGCAAACTATTACGCCGAAATCGAGGCTGTCGGCAGGACGAGCGGCGATGCCTATCCGCCTGCGCTGAGTGGCCTCAAGGTCAAGCCGTGGGGCGAGTCCGCCGAGTTCTCCGGCTCGGTCGCTTCCGTCGGTACAGGCGCGAGTTCATGCGACGTCTATCTCGCGTACGGATCCGACGCGGACCATCTCGGCGCTCCGGTCAAGATCTATTCCGGTAACGCCGGTGAGTTCCATTACGAACTCGAGGGGCTTTCGCTGAACGCGAATTACAGCTATTTGCTCTCCGTCTCCAACAATGCCGCGACCGTCATGGGCTGCGAGGCGAGCGGAACGTTTACGACGACCGACGAAGTGCGTCCCGACTGGTCGGCCTACAAGTGGGCGGTGATTGGCGATTCGCTGACCGACCCGACGCTCGCACCCGGAATCGGCAACTACTACTACAACTTCGTCGCCGCCGATACTGGCATCCAGCTTGTCTACACCAACGGAGTCGGCAGCACTGGCTACAAGAACAAGTACAACGTTGACGGCGGCAAGTGCTTCTATCAGCGCCTGCAGGCGAATCCGCTTCCGTCCGACGTCGATGTCGTCACGATCTTCGGCTCGGTGAACGACTGGGGGCTGGCCCGATCGGCCGCTGACGTCGGAACTCCGACCGACAGCATCGACGACGGCAAGGAAACGCTTGCTGCCTACATGAACAAGGCCATCGACGTCGTCCAGGAGCAGGCGCCTAACGCGAAGCTCGTCCTTGTCGGAAGTCTCTACTACTACAACGTCGTCGCGTCCGCGCATGAACTCGCGAACGAGACGCTCAGGGCCGTCGCGGCTCAGCGCGGCGTCGCGTTCTACGACTGGCTGACGGAGAATCCAGACGATCCGCTCGACTTCCACCACATAGCAGATAATCCGACGGCGGAAGGGTCCTTCGCGCAGCGCTACACGCGCGACTGCCCCGCGACGATCATTCCCGGCGAGACGTCGTTCGGACATCCTTCCGCGGAATATCACGAGGTGTGGCTCTCGCCGCATTTCCGCGGCGTACTTGCCGCGGCGCTTTCGGGTGCACCCGCGCCGCTTCCGACAGTTGCGACGCCGACCTTCAGCCCCGCTGCCTGCAGTTTCTATCCCACGACGAACATAACGCTAACCTGCACGACGTCCGGCGCGACGATCTACTACACGCTTGACGGAAGCGAGCCGACGGCAGAGAGCGATGCCTACTCGGCGCCGATCGCCATTTCCGCGACGACGACGGTCAAGGCCCGTGCCTTTGCGGACGGGATGAACGCTAGCGCAGTCGCGTCCGCGACGTACACGCTGACAGAGCCCGTCGATCCGCCGGATCCGCCGTCGGGTGACAAGATGTTCTACATCGGCGAGACGGGCTACGACAGCTGGGCGGATGCGTATGCCGCGGCGAAGAACGGCGACACGATCGTCGTCGGCAAGGATGCCAGCTTTGCGATGAGCGGAAACAAGCAGCTCACGATCAACCTCGCCGGGCATGTGCTGGAATGGGAGTCGTCCGGCTGGATGTACGGCACGCTCGCCGTTGTTGATTGCGTTGGAGGCGGCGCGCTCAACCTTGTCGGCGGCAACCGGAATGTCAACGGCGGCACGGTGGACCTCTCGTCTCTGGTCGCGGGTCAGCTCGAGGGCTCGGGCAAGTTCTATACGAGCAATACGACAATGGTGAAATTCCCCAGCGGCATGGTGTTTGCGGACTGCACGGCCAGGATTGCGCTTACAACTGCGGCTGGCGCGGTTGGCGCGCGCATTGTGGTGCAAGGCGTCACATACACCTGGGATGGATCGAACTGGGTGTCTGACGGCAAGGTCTATCCGGAGTGGATCGACGCGACGAGCGAGACGCTTACGGCGAAGTACGACGCGTGGGCGGCGAAGTTCAACGTCGGCGATCCCACGGCAGCCCAGAAAGACGCGTATCTTCTCAACTGCGCGAATACGGCGGAGGCTGTTTCCGCTGCGAAGGCCGATTTCGCGGTCGTGTCCATTGCGATCAATGCGGACGGCACGGTGGATGTCGGGCTCCCGGCTGCTCCTGTAGACGGCTTCAACGGAACGGTCACGATTCTGGGCAGCGAGACGGTCAATGGCACTTATCATGCTGTTACTGCCGGCACGCTCATCGAAGCCCTCTACCGCATCCCCGCGGCATCTAACGACCACTTCTTCAAGGCTTCTCTTGATTTGTAAGGCCGCTTGAAGGTGCAAAACGGCGCTCGAATTTGGGTGCGCGCCCCTCCCGCCGTTCCCCGCAAACCGCGAATTCTCCGCCCTTGAGCGGCGGAGAATACGTTTTTTCACAAATCGGCGCGGAATTATGGTAAAATATTTGCTAATTGTTTCTTATCAGAAGAAAAAGGGCATAAATGAAGACTAACACGAAGAAACTGGACAATTGCCAGGTTGAGCTCACGGTAACGCTGGACGCGGACGAGATGAAGGCCGTCGTCAAGGAGGTCGAGAAGGCCTTCATGCGCGAGGCGAGGCTCCCGGGGTTCCGTCCGGGCAAGGTGCCGATCGAGATCATCCGCAAGCAGTTCGCCGACGGACTCAAGCAGGAGACCGAGCACACGATGATCCGCAAGAACTACAACGATGCGGTGAAGGCCGAGAGCATCGACGAGGTCGCGCTTGTCGACGTCAAGGACATCAAGGCCGGCGCCGAGGGCGGCGAGTTCACGGCGATCGTCGACGTCAAGCCGACGTTCAAGCTTCCGACCTACAAGGGGCTCAAGATTTCCGAGAAGGACACCAAGGTCACCGACCAGCAGGTTAAGGACCAGCTCGAGCGCCTGCGCGCCGCGTACGCGAAGTACGAGGACGCGAAGGAGGGCGACACGGTTGCGGACGGCGACTTCGTCCAGATCGACTACAGCGGCACGATCGACGGCAAGCCGATCCTCGAGATCGCGCCCGAGGCGAAGATCGTCGCGTCCGGCACGGGCTTCTGGACCCAGGTCGAGGAGGGACGCTTCCTCCCCGAGATCCTCGAGGCCGTCAAGGGCATGAAGACGGGCGAGACCAAGGAGGGCATCAAGGCGAAGTTCGCCAAGGAGGCAGCTCCCGAGGGTCTCGGCGGCAAGAAGGCCGAGTACACGGTCACCGTGAAGATGTTCCGCCGCCGCGTGCTGCCGGGCGACGCCGAGTTCGCCGAGAAGGCGAAGGCGGAGTCCGTCGAGAAGCTCTCCGCGACCATCCGCGAGGCGCTTGAGAAGCAGGCCGTCGAGGGCGAGGCGATCCGCCGCGAGAACGAGGCGGTCGAGATGCTCATGAAGAAGGTCGACTTCGCCGTTCCCGGCTCGCAGGTCCGCCGCGCGATGGACAGCGTCCTCAACGAGTTCGCGCAGCGCGCCCAGTACTCCGGGCTCGGCGCCGACTACTTCGAGAAGAACCGCGACAAGATCATGCAGGACGCGGAGGACGCTGCGACGAGGCAGGTCCGCGCGTGGTACGTCTTCGACGCGATCGCCAAGGCCGAGAACATCGAGGCCAAGGACGAGGAGAAGGGCAAGAAGGTCATCGAGTTCGTCCTCGCGAACGCCAAGAAGTAAGCTCAATGAAATCCTACATGATCCCATATGTCGTCGAGCAGACGGGCAAGGGCGAGCGGACGTACGACATCTACTCGCGCCTCCTACTCGACCGCATCGTGTTCATCTCCGGCGAAGTGAACGACGAGATGGCGAACGCCGTGTGCGCGCAGCTCCTCTTCCTGCAGTCGCAGGATCCGAAGAAGGAGATATCCGTCTACATCAACTCCCCGGGCGGGAGCGTCACGGCGGGTCTCGCGATCTACGACACGATGCAGTTCGTGAAGTGCCCGGTCGCGACGTACTGCATCGGCCAGGCGGCGTCCATGGGCGCGGTCCTTCTGACGGCGGGCGAGAAGGGGCGCCGCTTCGCGCTCCCCAACTCCCGCATCATGATCCACCAGCCGTGGGGCGGCGCAGAAGGCAAGGCGAGCGACATCGAGATCACGGCGAAGGAGATCCTCCGCCTCAAGGAGATCCTCAACGGAATCCTCGCGAAGCATTCCGGCAAGAAGATCGCGGACGTCGTGAAGGACACCGACCGCGACCACTTCATGTCCGCCGAGGAGGCGGTCGAGTGGGGGCTCATCGACAAGGTGGTCGGATGAAGAAGCTGACGTGCTCATTCTGCGGGCGCTCCTCTAACGAGGTAAGCATAATCCCAGGCCCCGACGCGAACATCTGCGTCGACTGCGTGCGGCACGCGAACGAAATGGTGACGCGCGCCGAGAAGTCGGCGGCGGAGGTTCCGCCGCTTCCCAAGACGCCGACGCCGAAGGAGATAAAGTCCTTCCTCGACCAGTACGTGATCGGACACGACGAGGTGAAGAAAGTCCTCGCGGTCGCGGTTCACAACCACTACCGCCGTCTCGAGGCCGCCGAGGCCGGGAAGAAGGACGACGGAGTGGAGATCGAGAAGTCGAACATCCTCCTCATCGGTCCGACCGGAACGGGCAAGACGCTTCTCGCGCGCACGCTCGCCAAGATGCTGGGCGTTCCGTTCGCCATCGGCGACGCGACGGTGCTCACGCAGGCGGGCTACGTCGGCGAAGACGTCGAGAACCTCGTCCGGTACCTTCTGCAGAACGCCAACGGAAACGTCGAGCTCGCGAAGCGCGGCATCATCTACGTCGACGAGATCGACAAGATCGCGTCCAAGACCGACAACGTGTCCATCACGCGCGACGTCTCCGGCGAGGGCGTGCAGCAGGCGCTCCTCAAGATCCTCGAGGGCACGATCTGCCGCATTCCGCCCAAGGGCGGCAGAAAGCACCCCGACCAGGAGTACATCGAGGTCGACACCTCCAACATCCTCTTCATATGCGGCGGCGCGTTCGTCGGGCTCGACAGGATTGTCGGCGAGCGCACCGGAAAGCGCGCGATCGGCTTCGGCGCCGGCGTGGCGGAGGAGGAAAAAGCGAAGAAGGAAAAGGTCTCGGACGCGGCCTCCGGCGAATCCGACTCCATGCCCATGGATGTCAGACCGGAGGATCTGGTGAAGTTCGGGCTCATTCCCGAGTTCACCGGACGACTCCCCGTCATAACGACGATGAAGGAGCTTTCCGAGGACGACCTCGTGAGGGTCCTCACGGAGCCGAAGAACTCCCTCGTGAAGCAGTACCAGAAGCTCCTCGCGATGGACGGCGTGGAGCTCAAGTTCGAGAAGGACGCGCTCAAGGAGCTCGCGAAGTCCGCACTCGCCCGCAAGACCGGCGCTCGCGGCCTCAGGGCCGAGATGGAGCGCCTCATGACGGACATCATGTACGAGGCCCCGGGCAACGCGAAGATGCAGAAGGTCTCCATCACGAAGAAGATGATCGAAGAGTTGTGTGCTGAATGAAATTCGAAATGCTAAAGGCGAAGCTTCACCGTATTCGGGTCACGGAATCGTGCCTCGACTACGAGGGTTCGCTCACGCTTGACCCCGACGACATGGAGGCCGTCGGGATACTTCCGTACGAAAAGATTCTCTGCGCCGACGTCGAGAACGGGAACCGTTTCGAGACATATGCGATAGAGGGCCGGCGCGGCAGCCACGTCTGCTGCCTCAACGGCGCGGCCGCCCACAAGGGAAAGGTGGGCGACCGTCTCATCGTAATGTGCTTCGCCCTGATGTCGGAAGAGGAGGCGAAGGGATGGACGCCGAAGGTGAAGCACTTTGAGAAAAGTTGAATTATGAATGAGGAGATGACGAGAGCGAGATGAAAGCGAAAAAATTCCTTTTCACGGCCATTGCCGCCATTGCCGCGTCCTGCGCCTTCGCGGGCGAGCTTCCCGCGGAAGCGATCGACTGGCCGACGAAGCTCGGCATGACGCCGAAGATGCTTTTCCTCGTCCTTCAGATCGGCATCATCATCTTCGCCGCCAAGATCGGCGGCTCGCTCGCCTCCCTGCTGAGGCTCCCGAGCGTGCTCGGCGAGCTTGGGGCGGGCATTCTCATCGGACCGTGGGCGCTCGGCGGGGTTCCGATTCCGGGCTTCGAGGGGATGTTCCAGTACGGACTCTTCTACGGCCAGGCCCTCAGGGTGCAGGCGGCAATGGGGGGAAGCCCGTTCGCCGCGACGCCCGAGCTCTACGGAATCTGCACCATCGCGTCCGTCGTACTGCTATTCCTCTCCGGCATCGAGACGAACCTCAAGATGTTCCTCAAGTACGCGTTCGCGGGGTCCCTCGTCGGAGTCGGCGGCGTGGTGTTCTCGTTCCTCTTCGGAGACCTCTGCGCAGTCTACGCGACAACGTTCCTCCCCGACGTGCTTGGCGGCATCGAGTGCCTCGCTGAGCTCGGCGAGCTCGTGAAGCAGGGCGAGCTCGTGAAGGCGATCCTCTCGCCGGCGGCGATGTTCATGGGCATCATGTCGACCGCCACTTCCGTCGGCATCACCGCGCGAATCCTCTCCGAGAAGAAGAAGATGGACTCCGAGGAGGGCGTCACGATCATGGCCGGAGCAGTCATCGACGACGTTCTCGGCATCATCGTGCTCGCGATCGGCATGGGCATCATCGCCTCGCAGAAGCCGAATCCTGAGACCGGCGAGGTCGCTCCGCTCTCGTGGCTCTCCATCGGCGCGACGGCCGTGAAGGCGTTCAGCGTCTGGCTCGTCGGCACCGCTGTTGGAGTCGTCCTCGCGCGGCGCATCTCGTGGCTCCTCAAGCTCTTCAGGGCGCCCGGCGCGATCGCGACGCTGGCGTTCGGACTCGCCCTCGTCATCGCCGGCGCGTTCGAGGCGCTGGGCCTCACGCTCATCATCGGCGCGTACGTCATGGGCCTCGCGCTCTCGCGCACGGACATCAAGCACCTCGTCCAGGAGAACCTTGCGAACCTCTACACGTTCCTTGTGCCGATCTTCTTCTGCGTGATGGGCATGATGGTGGACGTCTCGGCGCTCTGCTCGAAGCCGGTCCTTATCTTCGGCGGAATCTACACCGCGCTCGCGATCTTCGCGAAGGTGCTCGGCTGCGCGATTCCCTCTCTCTTCTGCGGCTTCAACGTGCTCGGCTCGCTCAGGGTCGGCGCGGGGATGATCCCGCGTGGAGAGGTTGCGCTCATCATCGCGGGCATCGGCCTTTCGCAGGGTTACCTCACGCAGGAGGTCTTCGGCATCGGCATTCTCATGACGCTTGTCACGACCGTCTTCGCTCCGCCGGCGCTCGTCGCGCTCTTCCTTCCCAAGAAGCGCGGCGTGAGGCATCCGAAGTCCAACCTCGACGGAGGCCGCGAGGTCGTCTTCGAGCTGGAGACGCGCGAAGTCGCCGACCTCGTCGTCACGAAGCTCGTCGAGGAGTTCCGCAAGGAGGGATTCTTCGTCACGCTCCTCTCGCAGGCCGACCACATCTGGGAGCTCGCGATGGATGACATCGACATGTCCGTCAGGCGCATCGGAAAGAAGATCCGCTTCACCTGCACGAAGTCCGAGGAGAACATGGTGATGACTGCGTGGATGGAGGTCGCCTCGCAGATGAACGACCTCGCGCGCGCGATCGCGAAGCCCATCCGCCAGGAGGACGTCGGCAAGCTGGTGACTCAGACCGAGCCGGCGAAGTGCGGACGCGAGGGCGTCGCGCGCTATCTGCAGGGTTTCGTCATGCTCCCGAAGTTCCGCGCGACGTCGAAGAAGGACGCTATCGAGAAGATGGTCGCCGAGGTCGCCAAGGCGTGTCCCAACCACGTCAAGAACGCGGCGGAGGCCACGGAGGCCGTCCTGAAGCGCGAGGCTTCGATGGCCACGGGGCTCGACCACGGCATCGCCGTCCCGCACGGACGCTGCCCGAGCGTCCACGGCATCGCCGGCGCCGTCGCGATCGTCGACAACTCTGGGACGGCCAACGGATGCATCCCCGACTACGAGACGATCGACAACTCGCCGCTGCAGATCATCGTCCTCACGCTCGCCAACGACGAGGCGCAGTCTCCGTACCTCAAGCTCATGAGCTTCATCTCCCGTGCGCTTAGGGCGGACAACGGACACGAGCGTCTTGCGGCCTGCACGACGCCCGACGAGATGCGCAGGTTCTTCCGCAGCGTGAAGTGAAGGGGAGCGGCGACACCATTGCGGCGGTCGCGACCGCTCCTGGGCGCGGCGGCGTCGCGATAGTGCGCGTGAGCGGTCCGGACGCGTTCGCGATTGCCGAGCGGCTGACGGGCTGCAGTCCGCAGCCGCGCCGGGTGAGTCTAGAGTCGATTAGGGCCAGTTTAGGGTCTAATGCCACTCTAATCGACACAGCAGTCGTCATTGCCTTCAAGGGCCCGAATTCCTATACCGGCGAGGACGTCGTCGAGTTCCAGTGCCACGGCGGGGCGGTAGCGCCGCGGCGCGTTCTCGAGGCGTGCTTCGCGGCCGGTGCGCGGCTTGCGCGCCGCGGAGAGTTCACTGAGCGAGCATTCCTCAACGGAAAGATCACCTACGAGCAGGCGGAGGGTGTTCTGGACCTCGTCAACGCTAAGACGGACCGTGCGGCGGATGCGGCGCTCGCGGGGCTTGCGGGCACGCGGCGCGCGGAGATGCGCGCCATATACGACGGGCTGCTAGCGCTCTCCTCGACAGTGGAGCATGCGCTTGACGTGAGCGAGGAGGAGCTTCCGGAGGGTTTTGCGGAGGAGCTTCGCGCAGGGGTGGAGTCAGTGGACGCGCGGCTAAAGTCAGCCTTGCGCCGCTTCCGCGAGGGGAAGATCCTGCGCGACGGTGCGCTTGTCGTCATTGCGGGGCCGCCGAACGCCGGAAAGAGTTCTCTCATGAACGCGCTTCTCGGGGAGAGGCGGGCGATAGTGTCGGACGTTCCCGGGACGACGCGCGACTCCATCGAGGAGTGGCTCGACGTCGGCGGGTGGCCGGTGCGGCTTGTGGATACGGCGGGCCTGCGCGAGACGGACGACGCGATCGAGGGAGAGGGCGTCGAGCGCGCGCGCGAGCTCATGTCGAAAGCCGACGTGGTCATAAGGCTTATTCCCGCCCCTCTCTCGACTCCCGTGTCGCTCTCGCCCCTTGTGACATCCTGCGCCGCCCCCGCCGGGGGCCTTGTCATAGACGTCATTTCCAAATGCGACCTTGGCGCGAGGGGCGAGAGGGACGTGGGGGGGCTGCAGGTGAGTTCCGTGACCGGCGAGGGGCTTGACGCGCTGCGCGGCGCAATTGCCGCGGAGCTCGCGCGGCGGGCCGACGAGGCGCGCGCGGACTCGGCGGAGGGCGATCCTGCCGGCGGCGACGCGGCGGCGCTTGCCGAGGCGCGCGCGGCGCTTTCGTCCGTTCCAGGCGACCTCGTTCTCCTCGCGAACGCGCTGCGGACGGCTTCCGAGGCGATTGGCGAGGCGATTGGCGCGGAATACTCGTCTGATCTGCTGGATGCGCTCTTCTCGCGCTTCTGCGTGGGGAAGTGATCGTCCGAAAAGTTAGGGCGAACAGTTGCCATAACCACGAATAGGTGGTATAATGCTTACAAACTAGAGGAAGGTCTATTCCGACATGGCGACATTTCAGTACATTGCAAAGGACTCCGCGGGCAACGAGACCCGCGGCACGGTAGAGGCTGGCGACCGCAACTCCGCGATCGCGGCCGTAAGGGCGCAGGGGCTTTTCCCGACGGCGCTTGGCGAGGTGAGGGGCGCGAGCGCCCCCGCGCCGGCGGCCGCGGCGAAGAAGAAGCCGGCGAAGGGCGCTCCCGCTAAGGCGGCGGCCCCGAAGAAGGGCGCCGGCATGCGCAAGGAGATCAACATAAAGCTTCCGAGCTGGATGCGCGGCAAGGTGAAGACGAAGGTCCTCACGCAGTTCACGCGTCAGCTGGCGACTCTGGTGAACGCGGGACTTCCGCTCATGCGCGGCATTGAGGTCCTTAAGCGCCAGATGAAGGACGCGCAGATGAAGGAGGCGCTGGAGGGAATCTCCGAGAACATCCAGTCCGGCGGCACGTTCTCCGAGGCGCTGACGGCGTATCCGAAGATATTCGACAACCTGTACGTCAACATGGTGAAGGCCGGCGAGGCGGGCGGCGTTCTTGAAGTCGTGCTCGGCCGACTCGCGGAGTTCGCCGAGAAGAGCGAGAAGATCAAGAACAAGGTGAAGGGCGCGATGATCTACCCGATCGTCGTCCTCGTCGCGGCGATCGGCATCACGGTGTTCCTTCTCGTCGCGGTCATCCCGAAGTTCAAGCAGGTGTTCAACGACATGCTCGGCGGCGCGGCGCTCCCTGCGATCACGCAGTTCGTCATCGACGCGTCCGAGTGGGTGCAGCACAACTACATCACGATCGGCATCGGCGTCGTCGTGCTGATCGTCCTCAAGAAGGTCTTCGGGAAGACGGAGAAGGGCGCGAAGTTCTACGACTGGCTGGCGCTGAAGATGCCTGTCACCGGCACACTTGTGCAGCGCACGGCGGTCTCTCGCGTGACGCGTACGCTCGGCACGCTGCTTTCCTCCGGCGTCCCGATCCTGCAGTCGCTCGTGATCGTGCGCGACACGACGGGCAACAGGATCGTCTCGGACGCGCTTCAGGACGTCCACGACGCGGTTAAGGAAGGCGAGGGCATGACGGCTCCGCTGGCGCAGTGCTGGGTGTTCCCGCCGATGGTCGTGTCGATGGTCGAGGTCGGCGAGGAGACCGGCGCTCTCGCGGAGATGCTTACGCGAATCGCTAACACGTACGACGACGAGGTCGACAACGCGGTGGCGGGCATGACGGCGGCGATCGAACCGGCGCTCATCATCGTCCTCGCCGTGGTCGTCGGCACGATCGTCATCGCCATGTTCCTGCCGATGATCAAGATCATTTCGTCCGTTTCCGGAGCGGGCGCCTAAGGAGGTGCTGTGATGAAGAGGGGCTTCACCCTGATAGAGATGATGATAGTCGTCGCGGTGCTCGTGACGCTTATGGCGATGACGTTCCGTCTCAGCGACATCGGGGCGGACACCGAAGCGCGCACGACGACCATTGCCCGCATGCAGCGCCTCGAGAACGCGCTGTCGGGCTTTCATGCGGCGTTCGGGTGCTATCCCCCCGTGAAGCTCCACGGAAACAGGAGCCTCGAGAACCAGGAGAGGTCCATAAACTGGTCGAACGAGGGCGAGGCGTGGCGGTGGGTCAGGGAGGTCTGCAAGTCGCAGCCCCTCGGCTGCCGCTTCCCGTTCCCGCCCGGCGCGAACGGGCAGATCTCCGAGGCGATCAAGGAGCTGAGCGACTATGTGCGCGAGGCGTCCACGATGGACGAGTACAAGGACACGTTCCGCGACGAGAACACGAAGAACTGGGCCGGAGCCGGGTTCATGTCTTCCGCCGAGAACACCGTGGAGAGCCGTCTTTCCGGCAAGAAGGACCAGGTGCTCTGGAGCGAGATGAAGCTCTTCCAGTACGGGGTGATGAGCTTTCTCCTGCCGCGCTACCTCGTCATGATGGGCGGCAACAAGCGCTACTACGACGACGGCGGCTCCGGCGGCTTCGCGCAGTGGTCGCAGAACAACCAGAAGCCGAGCGACCCGTTCACGGGCTATCCGATCGAGTGGGGCTACGTCTACGACTGGGTCCAGAGCTACGTCAACAACAACGAAAAGATGGACGAGAAGGTCATGAAGCTCAGGATGATGCCCTCGCAGGCCGCCTGCGCGAGGTGGATGCCCAATCTCGAGGGAATCTGCAAGTGCAACCGCGACGTGACGCTCTTCGGCGTGCACATAAAGAGCACCCACTGGCGCGACGCGGGGATATTCGACGGAATGGGCATCGAGAGGCTCGTTCCGGCGCTGATGGACACGTGCTTCTCGCCCGACAACGGCAATTCGTACACCGACCAGTACCTCCTCGACGAGGTCACGGTGCAGGACGGCTGGGGACGCGAGTTCTACTACTACTCGCGCTCGCCGTACCAGAGCTACACGCTGTGGAGCTCGGGGCCCGACGGAAAGACTTTCCCGCCCTGGATCTCGCGCGACAACCTCCAGTCGAGCGCCAGGGGCGACTCGTCGGGCTCCAGCGAGGCAGACCGCGCGGCGCAGTGGACCAGGGACGACATCATCCAACTCAGCAACTGACATGCCATGAAAAGAAAAGGCTTTACACTCATCGAAATGCTCGTCGTGATCGGAATCATCGCGACGCTCATGGGCGTCACGATCGCCTCCGTCTCCAAGTTCCTCAAGTCCGCCGAGAAGGCGCGCTGCCAGGAGCTCGTCGCAAACACGGCGACCGCCATCACGGCGCTATACCAGAAGGAGGGCGCGTGGCCGCGCGCGCTGATCTCGAACAGCAACTCCGAGCAGGGGCTTGACGAGAAGGCGGCGCTTCCGCTCGCGAAGGGCGGCTACATGACGCTCACGATCAACAACGCCGGCAACCAGCTTTCGGGCTACGACCGCTTCGGCATCGTCTCCCCGTGGGCGCTCGCGGTGGTCAAGGCGAGGGGCACTTCCGCCTCCAAGTCGACGCCCGTGCCCGGCGGCGGGACTATCCAGAGCCACACGCTCAAGTACGCCATCGACCTCAACGGCGACGGGGTGATCCCGGGCGTGCAGGTCGGCGACGAGACGATAGACATCCGCGCCACGGCCGCGGTCTGGTGCTGCGGCAAGGACGGGAAGATCGAGGGCTACTCCAAGGGGCTCAAGAAGGACGACGTCTACAGCTGGACGGTCGGCCAGACCAGGGAGGTGCAGAAGTGAGGAAGGGCTTCACCATAATCGAGCTCGTGATGGTCATAGCGATCCTGGGCATCCTGCTCGGGATCGTCACGACCGCCGCGGCGAACTCAATAAAGCAGGCGCGCGTCCGGAAGGCGGACGCCTGCTGCAAGATCGTCCAGGCGGGCTTCGAGACGTACTATGCGCAGAAGGGCGAGTGGCCCGGCGGCATCGACTCGAAGATCAAGGGCGAGAAGACGAACAGCGAGGGCAAGAACTACAACTCCGACGACGACGTATACGTGCTCGATCCTGGCGATGTGGACGAGATGATGCGCGACATCCTCAAGGAGTACAAGCAGGGCAATCCGTGCCTCGACGTCTCCGGGCTCTTCGTCTCGCGCAAGCAGGGTCTTCCCGGCTCGAGGGACCTCGGGCTTGACTTCATGACCGCTATCCGCGGCACGCCGAAGGAGAAGAACGGGCAGCGCATGTCCTCGAGCGAGATGCACTTCGGCTATCCCGAGGAGAGCCACGGCTACTTCAGGCACTTCAAGGTCGTATACTCCAAGCCAACGGACCAGATGAAGGTTTCAAAACAGTGAACAGAAAAGCTTTTACATTGATTGAGCTTCTCATGGTCGTGCTGATCATGGGCATACTCGGCTCCATCACGGTCGGCGGATACCGCGCGATGCAGCGCGGCATGGAGGAGCGCGGCGTGATGGAGAACGTCAACCACTTCATCCGCGCGGCCTACCGCCGCGCCCAGATAGACCGCCAGCCGGTCGCGGTGTTCTACTGGAACGAGCTGCTCCGGGCGGAGACGGACACGGACACGATGATCGTCGTCGGCAAGGCAGTCGCGGTAAGGCGCATGGGGCGCTTCTCGCGCGTGACGAATCCGTACCTCTACGACGAGTTCGCCGACCTCGACAAGGAGAGGCTGATCGTCGACGAGAACGACGAGGACCAGGACAACTCGGCGAGCGGCTCGACGGAGAAGGACAACCTTGTGCCGATCTACAAGATGAACTCCCGCTCCAGCTGCGGACGCTCCCTCGTCAGCCAGACGACGAAGAACGTCTCCACGCAGAACCGCGACACCCTCCTTTCGTCCATGCAGACACGCGAGATTCCGTGCTATGCCTATGTCCTTCAGGACGCAGGCACGTCAGGCGGCTGGCGCACGGGCGACGCGTATGGTCTCGAGTTCGCCGAGATTCAGCTGCCCCATGGGTACATCTTCGGCAGCACGTATCCGAGGCAGGCGGGCGGAAAGCCGAACATGGAGTACATCTGGTTCGACGTGAGCGTCAACACCGGCTCCGGGTCGAGCGGCGGAGCGACCGGGAACTCGACTCTGCAGGTCTACAGCCTGAGGCCGGGCGAGTCGGGCCAGCTCGAGGCGCAGGTCGTTGCAACATCAGACAGGCCGACGGAGGGCATCCACTGATGAAAAAGGCATTTACCCTAATCGAGGTGAACCTCGCGATCATGGTCATGGCGGTTGGCGTCATGGGCATCATCTCGCTGTACGCATTCGGCTACCGCGAGGAGCGCCAGAGCCGAGAGGACGTCGCGTCCGCGTCGTACGCCGACGCCGTGATGGGTCCGCTCGTCACAGCGCTCACGGCGACTAACGTCAAGTGGTCGGCCTTCCGCCAGATTAAAGACGCGCCGGGCGAGGATGGCTGGGGGCACTACATCCAGAACATGAACACCGGGAAGGTGGTCTCGAACCCCGAGAGCCTCGCCCAGGCGGCGTACGCGAAGACGATAGGCTCGCTGAGCCTGTCGGGCTTCCCCACCGCGATTCCGGTGACGAAGTCGAAGGCCGGCAACCTCCAGCCCGCCCTCGTCATCATGCATGACCAGGACAGCGCCGTCGTCAAGATTTCCTTCCGCGCCGTGGACAAGGAGAACCTCCTCTTCTCGGCGCCGCTCTACTACACCGAAGCGAGGTTCCAGGGGGTGATGGACGAATGAAACGCGGATTCACAGTGCTAGAGCTTCTGGTGGCGTCCCTTCTTCTCGGGATGCTCGTGACGATTCTGACGATGATCTTCAACCAGTCGTCCATCGCGTGGCGCACCGGCGTCGCCGGTCTTCTCGACATGGACGAGGTGCGCGACAACGTGGCGGCTGTTCGCGACGAGGCGGACAACCTGTACGTCTGGAAGCAGGAGCTCCACCGCACGGTGTCGATATGGAAGGATTCCGGCTCGACCGCCCAGCTCAGGAAGCGCGCCATAGACTCGTCAGACAACACCGACGTCAGCGATCGCGAGAAGGTGCAGATCCTCAAGAGCGAGAGCGAGCTCAAGAAGGACGAGCCGGACCCCGAGCGCGCCTTCGGGCCCGTGGACGTGAAGCAGGGCGACGCGCAGTCCGGCAGAAACTGGATAGTCAACGTCAAGAGCTGCGGGCCGAACCGCATTCTCAACGACTACGACGACATTTGGAGCAACCCCGATGACTTCGAATAAGAGAGGCTTTACGCTCATAGAGCTCATGGTCGTGATCGCCATGATCGCGGTCCTGATGACGGCCGTCGGAACATCCGTCGGCAAGACGCGCGAGCGCGCCCGCATGGAGCGCGCGCGCAGCGACGTGAAGGTGATCACGCAGGCGATCCTCGCGTGGGAGAACTACGACCGCGGCGGGAAGAACGAACTCCAGGAGATGAACGACGAGGAGGCCGACAATTCGTCGCTCAAGTTCCTGCTCGGACAGGGCGAGACCGCCAAGTCGGGGCAGATTCCGTCGCTCCTCATGGCCCAGCTCTCGGCTGGCGGCAAGATGCGCGACCCGTGGGGAACGCCCTACCGCATCAGAATCAAGCAGGGCGCGATACAGCGTCCCGACAACCTGAATCTCTCGACATGCTACTACATACCAAATCTCTACAGACTGTCCGCGGAGGAACGCAAATGAAGAGAAAAGGCTCAGCGCTCCTTATCGTTCTCGGCGTACTCTCGTTCCTGGTCGTCTCGGCCGTCGCGTTCTCGGCGTTCATGCGCCGCGCACGCCAGCCCTCGAGCTACCTTAGGCGCGTCGTCGCCTCGCGTCAGCTCGCGAAGGCGGCAATCGCCCGCGCGGTCGACGAGATAGACCATGCGATCGGCGACGACGTCCATCCCGGCATCGGCAACGGCCAGATGCGGACATGGCAGGAGGGCCGCGTCACCAGGAATGCGATGAACACCTGGCGCGACCGCGTGTTCTTCAAGGAGAACAGGGAGGCCGAGATCAGGGACACCACCCCGACGCTTACGCTCGAGGGCCTTGCCTACATTCCGCCGCCGCTCGTCAACGAGGCGCGGTACTGGGCCCGCAAGTCCCCGACTGCGGAGTGGCAGAACATCCCCTACGACATCGGGCGCTTCGCCTACTGCGCGATCGACGTCTCGGACTACTTCGACGTGAACCGCCTCGTCGCGGACTATCCGCGCTCGTCGGCGGCGAACCGCCGCGTCACGATTGCCCACCTCTTCGAGGACGTCAACCACAGGCAGGCGCCGACTGGGGCGGACCAGTGGGACGACTTCATGGACAAGTTCCGCACGATTGACGACAACACGCTCACGATAGACTTCGAGTCCGGATCCAAGATACCACTCGTTTCGCTTGCAGACTTCAACCTCGCGCTCGCAGACAAGGGATCCGTCGGCGACATGAAGAGCCCCTTCGGCGAGTACATCAGGAACGCGAGCGGCAGCTTCTATCCCGGAAATTCCCAGAAGGAGCTCGAGTCCTACGCCGCCATGACGTTCGTCACGGACGGCTGGTTCCCCAAGGTCAAGAAGACCGGTGCCGACGGCAAGGAGACGACGACATACGACCTCTCGGACGAGAAGTACCAGCCTTTCCAGATGACGTCGCTCAAGAAGAGCAATCCCATCAAGCTCTCTGGCGCCGCGCTCTCCACCGGACTCAACTCCCAGAGTTCGGAGACGAAGGACCTCTGGTTCAGGCGGCTTAGCGGACTCGGCTGCGCGGCGCTCGCCGACTACCTTGACGCCGACCGCGTGCCGATCTCCCTCGCCATCCCGACTGCCGAGCGCGTCCCGATGATCTGCGGCATAAAGCCCGAGATCGCCCAGCAGGCATCCCTCGCCGTCGAGAAGTCCGAGGGGCAGATGACCGGTCCCAACGGCGGCGCGCTGGACGAGGGCGGACAGGCGACGGAGCGCGAAGTCGAGCAGCAGCTCAAGTGGAAGGTCAAGGTCGGCGAGTTCAGGAAGTTCTTCCTCGGCTCAAAGCTCAAGACCCTTGTCGCGTTTCCGTTCCTCCACGAGGACGAGGGCGACAAGTCCTTCACCCTTGACGGAAAGATGTCGCTATTCCTCACGTCCGACGCCGAGATTCCGCTCCGCACGGAAAACCAGGGCGACGTCCTCCACCTCGACAGGCCGATGCTGCCGAACTCCGACCTCAACGTCGGCACGGGAGTCATGAACGTCAAGCTCGAAGGCGGCAGGCCCAGCTTCAACAAGACGATCACGCAGGAAAGGGACGCGGTCTGGAGCGGAGCCCTCCCGCTTAACGACGGACAGGAGGTCGCCGGACGCTTCGCGCAGGACGGCAACGAGCTTCTTTCCGTCACCTTCAGGTGGAAGCAGACCCGCCAGAAGGACCCCAACGGCGGCTTCAGCGAGTGGAAGCCCGACTTCCAGACGGTTCAGGAGGATCCGGGCGGCAACGGCGCAAGTGTCGTCAAGGCGCACACCGTGCTCCCAGCTCTCGGCGGACGCGGCTCGCGCAGCGCCGGAGCTCCCGACGAGGACTTTTCCGACGCCAGGCTCGCCCAGAACCTCACCGGAAACGCGAACTGGAGCAAGAAGGTGTTCCTCAACGTCGCCGTGTGGCTTCGCATAAAGGACAGCGACGGCAAGATCGTCGACATGGTCCCCGCGAGCATAGCCGATGACTCAATCCAGAATCAGATTAACGATCCACTTGCGAGGGTGTTCTCGCAGACCGGCTCCCAGAAGATCGACGGGCAGCCATATCCCGTGCTTCGCTTCTCCACGGGTGTGAGCTTTGACTTCGGCATCAAGGGCATGAGCGCACTTGAGGGCGAAGGGCAGCAGATCGACCTTTCCCCGAAGGCCCTCATGGCCGGCGACCCGCGCTTCAACCATGCGCCGGAGAACTGGTTCTCCGAGGCGGGCGGCGAGGTTAGCGAGGAGACGTGGCTCCAGAAGAACGGGACCAGCGCCGACGGACGCGATGGAGACATCTTCATGGCGACTAGCGACGCTGGCTACCTACAATCGATCTACGAGCTCGCGTTCCTCCCGAGGTTCACAGACCTGCGCAACTACGGCAACAGCCAGATCGCTGGCAACTGCGCGGTGCCGAACGGAAGCTTCAACAACGACCAGTACGCTGATTCCGTCGCGCGGACCCTCAACTACGACATGATGTGGCGCACGTACGACCCCATCGACATGGACGAGCAGGCGTTCGAGGACCTTCCGTTCACGAGCGAAGGCACGGGCATGAAGGTGAATCCGTACTCCGACTCCACGAACGTCCTCATGGCCGCGTTCGCCAACACGCCTGTCGACTGGCGCCGTGCGTCGACGAACGCGATGGACGGCACCACGGACTATGCGGCAATGGACGTGAAGAGCTTCAACCAGAAGTACGCCTGGAACGAGTACTCGACTGGCGGGGCCATCGCCTGGGAAGACCTCGAGAAGGTCGCCGGCAAGTTCATGGACCGCGTGCGCGCCTCCGGCAACGCTGGATGGAAGAGCGTCTGGAACGACCTCGGCTGGTACAACGACGGCGAAGGCGAGTTCCTCGGCGTCAAGACGACCGGCAACACCGACGAGATGTGGGATGCAGACCGCAAGTTCCTCTACGGCTTCTGGCGCGACTGCTTCGACGCGAAGCAGCAGCTGTTCCTCATCTTCGTGCGCGCGGAGCCGCTGCTTCTCGGCGGCGGCACGGCGGACCAGCTGCCGCCGCAGCTCGGCGCGAGGGCCGTCGCGCTCGTCTGGCGCGATCCGGCCACGGCCACGTCCGGCACGGAGAACGGCTATCCGCACCGCACAAGGCTTCTCTTCTACAAACCACTCGACTGAGGCAGAAAATGAAAAAGGCGTTCACGCTCATAGAGCTACTCGTAGTAATTGGCATTCTCGCGATATTGATGGGTGTTTTGATAGCGACCACGTCCGGCGGGACGGAATCTGCCCGCGCGGCCAAGTGCCTCACCAACATGCGCAACCTCGCGACCGCCTGCAACACCCAGGCCGCGTCCGCCGGGTCGTATCCGCTCGCCGGGTCCTGCGAGGTCCGCAGCCTCCACCTTAACGGCGGCACGAGCGGAAACAACTCGACCTATTCCGAAGCGAGGGGCTGGCTGAGCTGGGACTCGCGCGGAGCGTATTCTGGCGGATCCTCCACTTCCCACGCCTCGAGCCTCGGATGGTTCACGTCTGCCTACTCCGACGACGTCGAGACGCGTCTCTATGCGCTCTCCAACGGAGTCATCTGGCGCGCGATCTCCGCCAACGCCGATGTCCTCGTCTGTCCTGCGCACCGCAGGATGATGAAGAGCAAGAATCCGATCTGGAGCTACGTGATGAACGAGCGCTTCGGATACGACGACTCGCTCGGCTCCCGCGCGAAGCTCCACTGGCCCGGCATCGAGTACGGACACCTCGGCCGCGCCGACCGAATCCTCATGTTCGCCGAGCTCCAGTTCCTCCAGAACGACAAGCTCGAGGTCAACACCGACGCCAGCGCCGGAATCGCGAACGACTGCACGCTCCAGTACAAGCACAACGAGGTCATCGGATGCAACCACGCGAGCGGCAAGCGCGGACTCTGCGCGCATGTCGCGTTCGCCGACGGACATGTCGAGAAGCTCACCATCCCCGCCACGAAGGGCGAGGCGTGGTCCCTGCTGATCGGCCGCGGAGACATCCAGGATCTCACTCGGTGGCTCTGCGAAGGCAAGGACGTCTCCTTCAACGGAGACCGCTACGAAAAGCTCCAGGACTGACACGATGATTTCTCTGATGATAGTCGACGACCATCCCATGGTCAGGGAGGGCCTCGCGGCGATGCTCGAGAGCGAGCGCGACTTTACCGTAAGCGCACTCGCGGCGACAGGCGAGGAGGCGATAGCGATCGGAAAGATTTCCAAGCCGGACGTCGTGATGAGCGACATCAGGATGCCTGGCATCGACGGCTTCGGAGTCCTCGCGAAGCTGAAGGAGATTCATCCCGACATACGCGTTCTCCTTATGGCCGGCATGCCCCTCAAGGAGGAGGAGAACCGTGCGCGCGAGGAAGGCGCGAAGGGCTATCTTCCCAAGAACGTAGACCAGGATCGCCTTGTGGCGGCGCTGCGCTCGATCGCTGCCGACGAGCAGGGATTCGTCTGCGAGGAGTTCCAGGCCGCGCCCTCGACGCTCACGGCGCGCGAACTCGACGTTCTGCGCGAGGTCGCGAGCGGGAAGCAGCGCGAGGCGATTGCCGCCTCGCTCGGAATCGGAGCGGAGTCCGTCAAGACCCACCTCAAGGGCATCATGACGAAGCTCAACTGCCCGAATGCGACGAGCGCCGTCTCGCGCGCCTACGAACTCGGCATCCTCCGCGCGTAGATGACCGACGCACACTGCCACGTCTCCTGCGGCGACCCTTCGGTTCGCGAGCTTCTCGTCGGGCGCGACTTCTTCGGCGTCCATCCGTGGGAGACGCTTGGGAGTGAGACTGGTGGGAGGAGTGAGACTGGTGGGAAAATTGTCTCACAGGTACCACTTCTCTCACAGGTCCCACCCCTCCCGATGCTCTCCTCCCTTCGCTCTGTTCTCCTTGCCAATCCACATGCAGGCGTGGGCGAAATCGGACTCGACCGCCTTAAGTGTCGCGACATCCCGCCTCTTATGCGCGAGGTGTTCGAGGCGCAGCTTGCGCTCGCCTTCGAACTCGGCCGCCCCGTTGTCCTGCACGGCGCGAAGTGCTGGGGACAGGTGGTCTCCACCATTCGTGGGGAACTTTCAACTTTTCAACCTTTCAACTCTTCAACTTTTTTATTCCACGGCTTCTCTCGCTCCGACGGGCTCATCCCCGACATCGTGAAGCTCGGCGGATTCATCTCAGTGGGCCCCGCCGTCCTCAACGACCACGCGGTGAACTACCGCGAGCTCGTGAAGAAGATTCCGCTGGACAGGCTTTTAGTCGAGACGGATAGGACAGAAGGGACCGGCGAAACGGGCGCAAGTCCCTCTAGTCCCGCAAGTCCAGCCCGTCCGCTCATTTGCGACGTGCTTGCCAAGACCGCCGAACTGCGCGGCATATCCGCCGCGGAACTCGAGCGAATCACCGACGAGAACTCCGAGCGTTTCTTCCCGTCTCTTGCGGTCTGAAAATGCCGCTTGCGTGATGAAGGCGCTTGTTGTATAATTATCGTGTCTTGAAGAGAGAACGAAGGGAGGAAAGACATGATAAACACGGCAAAGATATTCGAGATCGACGACGACGCGTCCGTCACGGCGCTCGGCGAGAAGTTCGCCAAGGCGTTCGCGTTCCTAAGGCGCACCGATCTTCTACGCCTTGCGCCGGGGCGCTATTCGATAGACGGCGAGCGCGTCTTCGCGATAATCTCCGACAACGACCTCAAGGCCGTCGGCGTGACGCAGCGTCCGGAGTTCCATAAGAAGTACGCGGACGTGCAGGCTCCGCTCACCGACGAGGAGCTATTCGGGCTACCCGACCTGCCGGAGGCCGTCTTGAAGGGCCCGTTCGACGACGAGAAGGACATCGCGTTCTTCGAGGCGCCGTGTCCGATGCGCGCGGTGAGGCCCGGCGAGTGCATAGTCATCGAACCGTATGTCGCTCATGCCCCGTGCCATTCCGACGACCCCGGCACGCGTCTGCGCAAGGTCATAGTGAAAGTCCTGTTCTGAATCGCCGTCAACGGCGGACATATGTCGTGAAATATGGTATAATACCGCATGTGGAACGAGGAAACGACAGTTTGGCCGTCGAGGCCATGCGCGAGGACAGGGCGCTTTTCAGCGATCTGTTCAAGGGCGTGGTCCAGTCCGCGCCCAACGAGGACCCGACCGGCCCCGTCCTTGCGGCCATAGGCGGGAACGTCGGCGCGGACCGCTGCTACGCGTACAGGTTCTGGGAGCCTGGGCAGTCGTCGAAGTGCACCAACACCCACGAATGGTGCGCGGAGGGGATAGCCCCCGCGATCGGCGAGCAGCAGGCGTGCGACCTTGCGGTTTTCGAGGAGTTCAACGACTGCATCACCTCCGGGCGCGACTACATGGCCGCGGATGCCTCCGCGCTCTCGGCCGTTCCGGGCGGGTGGCCTGCGCTGCAGGGCGTCAGGTCCATGATCGCGGTGCCGATCGTCGGCGAGGGAGGCCTGGTCATCGGCTTCGTCGGCTTCGATTTCGTGAAGACGCCGTGCCGGGAGTTCTCCGACCGCATTGCCTGGAACATCCACGCGGCGGCGGACATTCTCATCACCTGCCACCGGCTGCACGAGCGCGACATGGCGGTTCAGGACATCGTGCAGGGGAAGAACGAGTACGAGGAGAACGAGCGCGAGTTCGAGCGCGCGATAGTCGAGCTCCAGAAGGACGTCGGCGCGACGCATCCCAAGCGCATGCTGGAGATTGTGCGCAACCGCATGGACGCAGACCTCTGCTACATCGTGCAGGTGCGTCCGGACGGCAGCGGAGTCGTGCGTTCCGAGCATCTGCTGATACGCGACGGATGGACGAACACGCGCGACTGGGGGATTGACTCCAAGCTCGGGCGGGTCTTCGACGCCCGGCTCAAGACCAGCTCCGTGGTCACGTTCCACGAAAACGAGTTTGGCTGGATCAGGGAGAACTCCGTTCTGGAGGATTCGCTGCCGCCGTGCCTTGCGGACCTGAAGTCGCTGCACTGCTTCGGGGTGCGCAAGGAGGGTGTGCTTGTCGGGGTCCTCTGCGTGGGCTACAACGACACGCGGGGCCTTTCGAAGGCGCTGAGCGACTTCCTGCGCCGCGCGGCGCTCGTCATCGTCATGGCCCTGGAGAGGATCGCGACGTACCATGATCTTTCCGTCGCGCTTGACATCGCGCACCTCAAGGGCGAGATCGTCGAGTTCCTGTTCAGGCACCAGAACTACAGCGAGGTGAGGGAATTCGTCGGCACGAAGGTCTGCGAGATCGCGGGGGCGCAGCATCTGATGCTCTACTCCGAAGACGGCTCGAGGAGCGACTGGTTCGGCGCGGACGCGCCGGAGTGCTGCCGCACCTGCGCGAAGGCGTCGGTCGACTTCGAGAAGCGGCTTTCGCCGGAATCCTTCGCCGGAAGCGAGTCGGTCATAGTCCGCGAAGGCGAGCCGCTGCCGGACATGAACCTTCCCCCCTACTGTCCGATGACTTCATCCGTCATCGCCCAGTTCAAGGGCGAAGGCGGATGGTGGCAGATGGTCGTCGACTATACGAAGCCGCACGGCCACAACATGGACGAGGTCGCGCGCGGCATACGCACGGCCCTCGAGTTCCTCGCCATTGCGTTCGCGAGGGAGCGGGCCGCTGAAACGATCAGGATGATGCAGGACCACCACAAGTTCCGCGCCGACGCGCTCGCGTATGCGTTTTCCAGGGACGACATCCCGGGACTGATCGACATGATGATGCACCGCCTTCTAGATCTGACCGAGTGCGACTACATCGCCGTCCACTCCGCCGACGGGGACCATTTGATGCTTCATCAGGACGGCGAGCTCAAGGCATGTCCGGGGCGATGCCAGGCCTGTGCGTTCTACAAGCTGATGATTCCGCCCGTCGAGGACGCGGAGCATCTGGTCGAGCTGCCGGACGCGAAGGGACAGTCCCTCGCGTCCATCCCGTGCGACTGCCCCGCGAAGTCGCTCGAAGTCGCCGTCGTGCGGCACGACGGAAAGCCCTGGGGCGGGATAGCGCTCCACTACCTCAATCGCCGCAAGAGGATCTCCGACCACGACAGGATCACGCTCAAGATATCCTCGGACGTGCTGACGCTGGCGCTCGAGCGCCGATCCGCGTCGCTCCGCCTCAAGGCCGAGCGCGACCGCGTGATCGAGGCAGAGCGGGCGCGGAGCTACTTCTTCTCGGCGGTCTCGCACGACATCCGCACGCCGCTCAACGCCATAATCGGCTTTTCGGAGCTTCTGCAGTCCGGCGGCATCCCTCCCGAGGAGGTCGAGCAGAACATCAGGATGATCGTGTCCAGCGGCAAGACGCTTCTGCAGCTCATCAACGACGTACTCGACCTCTCGCAGATGGACCTCGGGAAGCTCAAGTTCAACCTCGAGTCGACGGACGTCGGCGAGATAGTGCGCGAGACGGCGCTTATGTTCCTGCCGCAGGCCAAGGACAGAAACCAGACGATAGTCACCGAGATACCAGAGCTCCCGCGGCTCATGGTCGACCCACACCGCTTCCGCCAGGTGCTCTTCAACTTCATCGGCAACGCGGTCAAGTACGCGGGGCCATGCACGATCCGCGTGTCGGTCGTCTACGAGGGCGGAGTGTTCAAGACGACCGTGGCGGACGACGGGCGGGGCGTTTCCGAAGAGAAGGCGAAGCGCCTCATGCAGCCTTTCGTGCAGGCCGACATCAAGAACCGGACGGAGGGCAGCGGACTCGGCCTCGCGATCTGCAGGCGGCTTGTGGAGATCGCGCACGGGAAGATCTTCGTGGAGACGGCGCCCGGCAAGGGGTTCATGGTCCGCACCGAGGTCCCGGTCTCGCCCGCGTCCGCGGGGGACGCGCCGGACGAAAAGGGGGATTCGGAGTCCGCGGATCAGTCATGCGAGATTCCGAGGCGCGTCCTTGTCGTGGACGATTCGCCCGTGAACCGCGCGGTGCTGAAGGCGATGCTCAGGAAGCTGGGCGTCGCGGAGATCGAACTCGCCGTCGACGGCGCGGCGGCGCTTGAGTTGCTGACGAAGGATGCGGAATTCGACTGGGTCCTGTCCGACATGTGGATGCCCGTCATGGACGGACCTGAGCTCGTGAAGCGCATCCGCGGGGACGCGCGCCTCGCGCCTCTCAGGGTGTGCTCGGTAACCGCGGACGTCGAGGCCCGCGCTGTATACAGGGAGCAGGGCTTCGACGCGCTTCTGCTGAAGCCGATGACGGTCGACAGCCTCAAGGGGCTTTTCGCGGGCGAAAGGTAATTGCTATAATATCCGCGTGAAAAGATGTGAGCTATGTCCGAGGCGGTGCGCCGCCGAACGGTTCGGGGGCGGCGCGCGCGGATGGTGCGGCGCGGCGGATGCGCCGCGCGTCTTCCGGTGGGGGCCGCACTTCGGCGAGGAGCCGCCGCTCGTGGAGGGCGGAGGCTCAGGCTGCGTCTTCTTCTCGCGCTGCACGATGAAGTGCCTCTACTGCCAGAACTCTCCGTGGAGCTGGAAGGGCGGAGGGAAGGACAAGACGGTCGCGGAGCTGACGGAGATTTTCCGCGAGCTTGCAGTCGAGGACAAGTGCGCGAACTGGAACCTCGTCTCGCCGACGCCGTACCTCCCGTTCATACGCGAGGCCGTCGCGCCGCTTCTCGCGGAGGGCATCAGGCTTCCGTTCGTCTGGAACTCCTCCGGCTACGAGCGCGTTGAGACGCTCGAGGAGTATTCCGACCTCTGCGACTGGGCGCTATTCGACCTGAGGTACTCGCGCGACGAGACGGCAGTCCGCCTCTCGCAGGCTCCAGGCTACGTTGCGGCATCCCGCGCCGCCGTGAAGTGGGCCTGGGAGAAGCTGAACGCCGGGCGAGGCGGGCTGATAGTCAGGATACTGGTGCTGCCAGGACACTCCGACGAGGCGATCGAGAACCTCGCGTGGCTCGCGACGGAGGTCTCGAACGAGGTGGCGGTCTCGGTGATGGCGCAGTATACGCCAGCGTACAAGGCGCTCGAGACGCCGCCGCTGGACAGGAGCGTGACGAAGGACGAGTACGAGTCGGTGGTGGAGGCTGCGGCCGACTTCGGCTTCGAGAACGGATGGATACAGGGCTACGAGGCAAGCGACGCGAAACTCGCGCTCCTCGGCGAGAACATGTCCGAGGACCACGGCAGCGTAAAGTGAAACGGGAGGGACGGCAATGACGAAGATGGAAAAGGCGGAGGAGCTTTTCAGAAGCGGAATGAACTGCTCGCAGGCGGTGTTCTGCGCGTTTGCGGACGAGTTCGGCATGGACGCCGAAACCGCCGCGAAGGTGGCGTGCGGACTCGGCGGAGGCGTCGGGCGGATGCGGGAGGTGTGCGGGGCCGTCACAGGCGCGGCGCTCGTACTCGGGATGCGGGGCGGTCCGGACAAGAACGCCGTCTATCCCAGGGTGCAGGAGTTCTGCGCTAAATTCAAGGAGGAGTGCGGCTCCATCGTCTGCCGCGAGCTGCTCGCCGGAACGGGCGCGACGTCCGGCGGAACGGCCGAGGCGCGGAGCGCGGAATACTACAGGAAGCGTCCGTGCGTCGAGCTCGTGAAGCTCTCCGCGTCCATTCTGGAGGGAATGAAGTGAGAATCGTGAAGTGCGACGAGGCGGGCCTCGAGGAGTGCGCGAAGGCGCTTCTCTCGGGCGGGGTCGCGGTGATACCGACGGACACGGTCTACGGACTCGCCGCGCACCCGTCGTTTCCGGACGCGGTGGAGCGTCTCTACACGATAAAGGGGCGCGAGGCGAAGAAGCCGATCGCTTTGCTCGCTTCGGACGCCGACGCAGTCGAGCGCTTCGGGTATCCGATCGCCGGCCGGGCGAAGGAGCTCGTGAAGTTCTGGCCAGGCGCGCTGACGATGGTCATTGGAGCGGAGGGCTTCCGCGTTCCCGACCACGGCTGGACGCGCCGCCTCCTCGCGAGGTGCGGCGGGCTTCTGCGCGTCACGAGCGCGAACCTTTCCGGACAGCGCCCCGCGACCGACGCTCCGGCGGCGCTTGCGGACGTAGGGCTTTCGGCGGACATAGTCGTCGACGACGGGGTGAGCCCCGGCGGAGTGCCGTCCACTGTCGTGCGCGTCTCGCCCGACGGCGCGACGGAAGTCCTGCGCCAAGGCGCGATCGACATATGCTCTCAGGCATGACTTTTGGCTAGACATCCTGGGCGTAGTCTTGCCCCCGGCGTCTCGCTATTGTATGCCGAAAGGATTTTATGTATAATTTCGCCATGAACATCAGCAAGTCACGGAATGTGGTTGCGCGTGCGATCGCGGCTATCGCCGCCTTTGCCGCGCTGAACGGAGGACTTATGGCCGGATACGACTTCGAAAAGGCATGGAACGAGGTGTCGCGCGCGCAGATCAAGAATCTGCCGCGCACCGTCACCAACATTGTCGAGGAGATCGAGCGCGAGGCGACGAAGGCAGAGCGCTGGCCGGACGCCGCGCGTGCGTTTCTCGTGCGGGAAGAGTCGATGAAGCAGTTCACCGACGGCGAGTCGCGTCCCGACGAATGGCTCCCCGCGTTCGCCGCGTCCGTCGACGCGAAGCCCGCTCCGCTCCAGGCCGTGTTGCAGCTCCACCTCGCCCACACATACCAGGAGAACTCCAACCGCTGGCGATGGGGAGGCGCGGCTCCGACGAAGCTCGACGACGAAGCCGCGAAGGACAAGATGCCGCCGTGGTCGCCCGAGAAGATCGCCGCTACGCTTGAGTCGCAGTTCGAGAAGGTTTTCGCGCGTTCCGACGAACTCAAGGTGATGAAGCTCGACGACTGGTCGGCTCTCTTCAACCGCGGCACATGGCCCGCGCAGTACTGTCCGACGCTCTTCGACTTCGCCGTGCGCGACGCGATTGAGTTCTACGGCGGCACGATTCCCGACAAGACGCTCGAAAAGGGCCTTGCGCTCTACGACAAGCTTATCGAGTTCCACCGCGCGGACGGAAACCTCGACGCGCGGGCGATGGCGGAGCTGGGCAGAGCCGAATACATTCTCGGATTTGACAATAAGCCGGCAAAGGTGCGAAACACCGCCTTTGCGGAGTTTGTCGACGGCTTTCTCAAAGAATACGACGGCAGGACAGAAGTCGTCGCGATCGTTGCCGCGCGGAAGGCCAGGATGTTGTCGGACGAACATGCGGATGGGTATGTCGATCTTGTTGAAAAATCGCGCACAGTCAACCTTGTCGCCGCGCACGACCTCGCCGCCTCGTATGCCGCGAAGTGGCCAGATTCCCCTGGAGGGAAGATGTGCGCCAACATAGTCGCAGACATTGAGGCGAAGAGTCTCGACGTAGAAGTCGAGCGCAACTGGTGCGCGCCGTGGCCCACGATTGAGGTGAAGGCGAAGAATCTGGACGAGGTTCATTTTCGCCTTGTGAGCGTGAGCTTCGACGATCTCGTCAAGGACTGCTCGATGGGCGAAGAGGCGTACAACGGCGATGCACGATCTGCGATCAAAGACAATTACCTGAAACGCGTTCCGGCAAAAGAGTGGACGCAGAAACTCGATTTGAAGCCCGACTATGCCGAGCAGAAATTCTCCTGCCCCGTTCCGCAGGGCCTACCTTGCGGACACTATGTCCTCTACGCTGCCTCGAACGACAAGTTCGGCGCGGACAAGCAGCCGCTCCTCGCGCAGTACATAACCGTCACAACGCTCGCGCTCGCGATGAAGACCGGCAACGGCAAATTCGGCGGAACGGTCTACAAAGCGGAATCTGGCGAGCCGGTAGAAGGTGCGAAGGTGGAGCTCTGGTGGTATCCAGAGAAGGGCGGACGATTCAAGGCGCTGCGCGAGACGTATGTCACCGACAAGAACGGCGAGTTCAATGCCGAGGTCGACAGAAAGGCCGGCTCCAACGCGCTGAGCCGACATGTGCGCGTCATTCATGACGGCGCGGAAGTTCTCTCTCTCGGCAACGAGGGGTCGGGATACATCTACGAGGACGACAAGACCGTCGAGTTCATCGACCTTTTCACGGATCGTTCGCTCTACCGTCCGGGACAGGAGATCAAGGTCAAGGGAATCGCCTACCATGCCGATCCGTTCACGCGCGACTTCCGCACGCAGCGGGAGGTGACCGTGCGGCTGCTGCTGAACGATCCGAACGGAAAGGAAGTCGCCTCGGTGAAGCTCAGGCCCAACAAGTGGGGCTCCTTCACGCACACGTTTACGGCGCCGTCGGACCGCTTGACTGGATCATACCGAATCAGCGCCTGGTATTTACTCAAGGATGGCCGAAAAGGAGAAGGTTCCAAGTCGGTAAACATCGAGGAGTACAAGCGTCCGAAGTTCACTGCGTCGTTCGAGGGTGCGCCCGAGAAGGCGGAGCTCGGCAAGCCCGTGACGGTGACTGGCAAGGCGCTCACGTATTCCGGACTTCCCGTCCAGCACGCGAAGGTGAAGTGGAACGTCGAGCGCGAGACGCGCTATCCCGGCTGGTGGCGCTGGTTCTGCGTGGATAATGGCGACGACGGAGAGAACTTCGTCGGAGATGGCGAGACGGAGACGGACGAGAACGGCGTCTTCAAGGTGACGTTCACGCCGGTCGCCTCGCCGACTGCCGATCTCGCGGGCGATCCGTCGTTCGAGTTCACCGTGACGGCGAATGTAACGGACGACACGGGCGAGGAGCGTAGCGCGGCGGAGTCGTTCGAGATCGGGACAGTCCAGTGGCGCGCGAGCGTCTGGGTGGAAGGCGCGTGGCATACGCCTGAGAAGGGCGTTCCCGTGCGAGTGACGGTCAGTTCGCTCGCCGGCGCTCCGATTCCTGTCAAGGGAACGCTCAAGGCGTTTCGCCTCGTCGCGCCGGAGCGTCCGGTGAGGAAGCCGGCGGGAAGCGGACGATATGGATACGGCAGGAACGAGAAGGGTCCGTGGGATTGGAGGACATGGGATGTCGGCGAAGAGGTGGCGTCGGTAGATATTGGCGATGACGGCACGCTCGGTGATCGCGCCCTACCACTTCCCGTCGGTGCATACCGCCTTGTGTTCGAGACGAAGGACCCGAACGGCAAGACGGTGAAGGACATCAACCACGTCTGCGTGTTCGATCCGAAGGCCGGTAGGGCGGGCGCGCCACGCACGCCGACATTCTTCTGCGCCGAGAAGACGATGGTAAAGGTAGGCGAAACGCTTCGCGCCTACTGGGGAACGGGGTACGAGACTGGCGTTGTGCGAGTTTGTGTGACAAACAACCGCAAGGTGATATTGGATGAATTGATAAATATGACGCGGCTGGAAGCCGCGTCTCCAAATGCTGCCGGTGATTCGACAATCAGACAATCAAACAATCAGGCAATCTCTCCCTCCTGGTACTACGAACTTCCCATCAAGGACGAGCATCGCGGCGAGATCAGAATCGAGACGACGTTCGTGCGCGAGAACCGGCTCTACACGGACGGTGCGACGTTCAACATCCCGTGGGACAACAAGTACCTCGACATCAAGGTGGAACATCTCACGAGCAAATTGAATCCCGGCAGGGAGGAGACGTGGAAGTTCAAGGTGTCCGGTCCTTCGGAAGTCCTCGCCTTTATGTACGACCGCTCGCTTGATGCATACAAGTGGCACAACGTCTCGACCGGATTCTCCGACCACTTCACGCCGTACGCGCGTTTCCTGATGAGTCCGACCCTGCAGAACACGACGAAAGATCTGCATTGCCTCGACGGTCGCTTCCCGAGCACCCGTCTACCGGCTGATTTCTCCTGGCCGTCGTGGAAGATCGTCCCTTCGCCGTACTACAGGAACGCTGCAAAGTTGAGGCGCGTGATGGGGTCTCGCGGCGGCATGATGAGAATGGAGAGTGCCGGATTTGCCGGTTCGATGGAAGTGGCAGAGTGCGAAGAAGTTGACATGTGCGCCGAGCCGGCGATGGCTCCGGTCGAAAGGATGATGCTGATGAAGGCCGATGCAGGCAAGCCGTCCGGAGGAGACGAAGGTCCTGAAGTCGCGCCGCGCAAGAACCTGAAGGAGACGGCGTTCTTCTTCCCCGACCTCGAGACGGACGCGGATGGGAATGTCTCGCTGACATTCACGGTTCCCGATGCGCTCACGGGCTGGAAGCTCCTGATGGTTGCGCATGACAACGAGCTCAGGAGCGGAATCCTGCGCAACGAGAAGATCGTTACGGTAAAGCCGCTCATGTGCGAGCCGAATCCGCCGCGCTTTGCACGCGAAGGAGACGACTTCCTCTTCGCCGTCAAGGTGACGAACACCGAGGATTCGCCGCAAAGCGGCGAAGTCGAGTTGAGAGTGTCTGAGTTGGGAGTGGGTGAGTTTGAAACCGCTTCCAACTCCTCCACTCCTCCACTCCCCCACTCCCCCACTTGCAACTTCTCCCTTGCTCCCCACGAATCGCGGGTGTTCGAGTTCAAGCTCTCGATTCCCGACGGCTGTGGCTACTTGAGATATGTCGCGAAGGCGAAGGGCGAGACGTTCACCGACGGCGAGGAGGGCGTTCTGCCAGTCCTTTCGCGGCGCATTCTCGTGCGTGAGGCGGTGCAGCTAAACGTGCGCGGGAACGCGACGAAGTCGTTCAGGTTCGAGAACCTCATCGCGAGCAAGGGTTCCGATACGATCCGCCATCAAGACCTCACCGTGCGCGCCGTGTCGCGTCCGGCGTGGTACGCGGTGCTGTCGCTCCCGTACCTGATGGAGTTTCCGCACGAGTGCTGCGAACAGACGTTCAGCCGCTACTATGCAAACACGCTCGGGGCGCACATCGCGAACTCCGATCCGCGAATCCGCACGATGTTTGATGAATGGAAGGCCGCTGGTGCGCAGGCGTTGAAGAGTCCGCTCGAGACGGACGAGCACCTCAAGTCGATCGCGCTCGAGGAGACTCCGTGGGTGCGAGAGGCGGAGCACGAGACCGCCGCGCGTGCGCGCCTGGGTAATCTCTTCGGAGAGGAGCGGCTCAAGGGCGAGCAGGCGCGCTGCATCGAGAAGCTGCGCCTTTCGCGGAGCGCCGACGGACTCTGGCCGTGGTTCCCGGGCGGACCTTCCTCGTCCGGTATCACGCTCTACATCCTCACCGGCTTTGCACGATTGAACCATCTGGCGGGTCTTGGGTATCCCGACTTCTTTGCGTCTGCGGCCGAAGCCCTAGACCGCGAAGTGTCGAAAGACGTCAAGGAGAGGCTATACCGCGAGAAGCACGACGGGATTCCGTTCTGCGTGAACGGATTCGACATCCGCTGGATGTATTTCCATTCCTTCGCCGGTGTCGCGCCCTCTAAGGACAGGGAGCCGGAGAGGCTGTTCGTCGCGCATCTCAGGAAGGAGTGGATTGGGCTTGGACTCGAATCGCAGGCGCTCGCGGCGATTGCGATGAAGCGGCGCGGGGAGGCGGCGCTTGCAGAGGAGATCATGGCCTCTATCAAGGAGCGCGGCGTAATCTCCGAGGAGCTCGGGATGTACTGGAAGGTTCCGTACTTCTTCTCGTCGAGCGTCTTTGCCGCGCCCGTGTCGACGCAGGCGCTCATCGTAGAGGCGTTCCGCGAGGTGACGGGCGATGAAGAGAGCGCGGAGGCGTGCAACGTGTGGCTGCTGAAGCAGAAGCAGACGCAGGACTGGACGACTACGGCTGCGACTGCGGACGCGATATACGCGCTCATGCTCGGCGGCGGCGCGGATCTTCTTGCCGGCGACAAGCTCGCGGAGGTGACGCTCGGCGGGGTGAAGGTTGATCCCACATCCGGTCTAAGAGGGAACGCCGCCGAGACGGCGGCTCCCCCAGTCATAGCGCCGGACCTAACTGGGAACGCCGCCGTCCCGGCGGCGGGTTTGCCTGTGAACGCCGCCGTCCCGGCGGCGCAGCTTGTCGAACCAGGCACTGGCATGTACTCCGTCCGCTACGCACCCAACGAAATCAAGCCCGAAATGGGCGAGATCACGTTTACGGGCGCGGGCGAGAAGGGCGTCGCGTGGGGAGGAGTGCACTGGAGCTACTTCGAGGACGTCCTCAAGGTTCGCGCGCACGAGCCGAAGGAGCTGCGCGTCGAAAAGAAGTACTACAAGAAGACGAAGGGCGCGGAGGGTACGCGACTCGCGGTGATAGGCGATAAGCTGGAACCGGGAGACGAGCTTGTGGCGCGCATTGAGATCAAGAGCGACCGCAGCTACGAGTTCGTGCACCTCTCCGACGGACGCCCCGCGTGCGCAGAGCCGGTGGACGTCCTCTCGTCTTACCGCTGGCACGACGGAGTCGGGTACTACCAGTCGACGAAGGACGCGGCGACGCACTACTACATCGACAGGCTCAACAAGGGCGTGTTCGTCCTTGAGACCTCGTACCGCGTGCAGCAGAAGGGCGTGTTCTCCGGCGGCATCGCGACGATACAGTGCATGTACGCGCCGGAGTTCACCGCGCATTCGACGGCCGAAACGGTGCGCGTAGGCGAGTGACCGCGCGGTCGGCGGTGCTCATGGAAGTGATATGGTGCGCTTCGCGGGCTTGATGCCTGGGAGCGTGTTGCCGTTTTCCGATTTGAGGCGCGCGACGAGCGAGGAGACCGAGGCGGACCACTGCGCGGCGTTCGCGGGGTTGTAGCGGCGGCCGAACGCGGTGATGTCGCCGCGGTAGTGCTTCCGCACCGTCCCGGCGGCCCAGTAGCCCTGGACGTAGAACGACTTCACGCCGTCGCGGTAGCGGTGCGCGCGATGTCCGGAGTTCATCGGACCTCCGATGCCGAATTCGAGCCCGGGGCGTCCGTTCTCGTGCCTCCGTATCGCGGCGAGGAGCCACGTCGCGTCCTCGTCGAGGTCGTAGTTCACGGCGATCTGGCGTATCATTTGCCACTCCGCGGCGGGTATGAGCGGGGGCTTCCCCGCGGCATGGATCGCGGATGAGAGGACCGTGGCCAGAAAAAGAATTTTAATTTTCACACACACGATTATACCATAAAGTGATATAATAGTGTACATTGACCTTTAAAATATAAAAGGGAGGAACGTATGAAGAAACTGATGGTGGTTGTTGCGGTCGCCATGGCGGCGGTGTTCGCGAAGGCGGATGTCGCATGGGACTGGTGGTGCGGAAACGGGCTCAAGAATCCGACCGTCCATCTCGGCATCGGCTGCAAGGCGCTCACGGTGAAGGCGGCCGAGGTGTCGCTCTTCTACAACGCCACACCGCTTGTCAGGAGCGGCGCGCAGGTGTGTCTCGGCTTCAACGACTCCGAGAAGGTCTCGTGGGTCCAGGTCGCGCTCGTGAACCGCGCGACGTCCGCGAAGGTGCAGGTGGGCCTGCTCAACTTCAACGACAACGGATTCCTTCCGTTCTTCCCGTTCTTCAACCTCGACAAGAGCCTGTTCGATTGAAGCGGAATCTTCTGACTTTCGGCGCGACGGTCCTGTGGGCCGCCGTGGCCGTGGCGGCGCGTCCCGTCGCGTGGGAGAACCTCGACGAGGCCCACCATCTCGCGGGGCGCATGGCGTCGTCCGGGTACCTGCGCGGCAAGGTCGTGTACGTCGACTGCCGCGACTACGGCGACAAGGGCGGCGTCGAGGCGATGCAGCGCATGGAGGAGGCGTGGCAGACGTTCAAGATGAAGCCCTTCGTGATGCTCGGCTCGCACCGCGGCGAGGCGGACGCGGAGAAGATCAAGCGCATCGCAAAGGGCCTGCGCCTGACTTATCCGATCTACCGCGACGCGGGCGTACAGCGCACGAAGGAGCAGGAGGAGGCGGATCCCGAGCGAATCGGCTTCGTCTACGTGGTCGAGTGCACCGGCCGCATCCTCTACCGCGGCAAGGACGATCGCCGCGCGTTCGGCGTCGTCGCGAGCGCGCTGATGGCCATGAAGACGCCGCAGACGCCGAAGCAGTGGAAGCACTACATCGACTTCGACATCGAGGTTCTTCCGGGGCGCGCGGTTCTGGAGCTTGAGGACTACCGCAAGGCGTTTCCGAAGGAGTCCATGGAGTACGACGCGGTCTGGAAACGCTTTCAGGACGACGAAGATGTCCGCAGGGTCGCGAAGCTCGAGCGGCTCACGCTGCAGGCGAAGGACTACGACTTCAAGGACGCGCGTGCGCGGCGGCTGAGCACGGACAAGATCAAGCTCGCCATCGACGCGTTCTCGGACCTCAAGAAGAGCAAGAACCAGGCCGTCGCCCAGGAGGCGAAGAACTGCATCGCGGAGCTGACGTGGACTTCCGCGCGGCTCGAGGGCAAGTGAGGCGGGGTGACCCGCAGGGGATTTTCAAAAGGAGAAGAAAATGAAGAAGACGTTACTGGCCGTGTGCGCCATGGCCGCGCTCTGCGCGGGCGCTGTCCCGAAATGGAAGAACCTCGACGACAAGTCGCACCTGTTCGGGGAGAAGATATCGTCCGAGGACCTGCTCGGCAACGTGGTGCTGGTGTACTACTGGGACGTTTCGGAGGAGAACAGCCTCAAGCTGCTCACGGACGTCGAGAAGGTGTGGAACTCGTTCAAGACGAAGAAGTTCCGCGTCGTCGGCAACTACGTCGGCAAGGACGACGCGGCGAAGGTGAAGGCCGCCGCGGAGAAGCACAAGGTGACGTTCCCGGTGTACAGGCAGTTCACGCTCGATCCCGATCCGAAGCCGGGCTGGGGCAAGGCTCCGTTCTTCTGCGTCGTCAACCACCGCGGCGCTGCGCTGTACACGGGCGGAGGGTCGAAGGAGGGCACCGAGAAGGTCGTCGAGGCGATCAGCTCGATCGGAATGCCCGTCAGCATGTGCGGCGACGTCGAGTTCAAGAAGTTCAAGGGGCTCGCCGGACAGCTCAAGCTCGGCAAGAACGTCACCAACATAATGAAGACGCTCGAAAAGAAGAAGGCGGACAAGGATCCCAACGTCGCTTCCGAGGCGCAGGACATACTCTCCGCCATCGACGACGCGATGAGCGACGTCAAGACGGACATTGAGATATTCAAGGAGACCGATCCCGCCGAGGCGATCAAGGTCATCCAGCTCTTCATGAAGACGTGGCCCAAGGACGATGCCGTCGCCGAACTCAAGGAGATGATCCCCGAGCTCAAGGAGAAGGCAAAGGAGAAGGCCAAGAACGACAAGGCGAAGGCGAAGGAAAAGGCGAAAGAGAAGTGAGCATGAAGACCGACTTCCGCAACATAACGGAGATACTTGAGCGCAACGCGGCCGAGTGGCCGAGCGACGTGGCGCTGGTGGAGATCAATCCGCAGGAGCTAGAGGCGCGGCACACGACGTGGAGGGAGTACTCGCTCATCGAGAGCTCGCCCATAGAGGCGTTCAGGAGCGAGATGACCTGGCGCGAGTTCGACGAGAAGGCGAACCGCTTCGCGAACCTCCTGCTGAGCCGCGGCTACAAGCGCGGGGAGAAGGTGGCGATACTCCTCATGAACTGCCTGGAGTGGCTTCCCGTCTACTTCGGGATTCTCAAGGCCGGATGCATGGCGGTGCCGCTCAACTTCCGCTACACGGCTGACGAGATAAAGTACTGCCTTGAACTGTCGGACGCGGCGGCGCTCGTGTTCGGCCCGGAGTTCACGGGGCGCGTCGAGCAGATCGTCGACAGGGTCCCCGCGGTGCGCGACCGCTTCTACGTCGGCGACGACTGTCCGACGTTCGCGATGTCCTACCGCGCGCTCCTCGGCTACTGCTCTTCCAAGTCCCCGACCATCAAGATGACGGAGGACGACGAGGCCGCGATCTACTTCTCGTCCGGCACGACCGGCTTTCCCAAGGCGATAGTCCTCCAGCACAGGTGCCTGCTGCATTCCTGCCGCTGCGAGCAGGCGCACCACGGCCAGACGAAGGACGACTGCTTCCTGTGCATCCCTCCCCTGTACCACACCGGCGCGAAGATGCACTGGTTCGGCTCCTTCCTCGTCGGGGGCAAGGCGGTGCTGCTGAAGGGCGTCAAGCCCGAGTGGATAATCCGCTGCGTCTCGCAGGAGCGCTGCACGATCGTGTGGCTGCTCGTGCCGTGGGCGCAGGACATACTCGACGCGATAGAGCGCGGGGACGTCAAGCTCGAGGAGTACAAGCTCGACCAGTGGCGGCTCATGCACATCGGCGCGCAGCCCGTTCCGCCGGCGCTCATCAAGCGCTGGAAGCAGGTCTTCCCGCACCACGACTACGACACGAACTACGGGCTTTCGGAGTCCACCGGACCTGGTGCCGTGCATCTTGGCGTCGAGAACATCGACCACGTCGGCGCGATCGGCGTCGCCGGCTTCGGCTGGCAGACGAAGATAGTCTGTCCTGACGGCGTCACGCCCGTCAAGCCCGGCGAGGTAGGCGAGCTCGCGCTGAAGGGCCCTGGCGTGATGAAGGAGTACTACAAGAACCCCGAGGCGACTGCCGAGATAATGAAGGAGCCGGGCTGGCTCCTCACCGGCGACATGGCCGAGGAGCGCGACGGCTTCATCTATCTCGTCGACCGCGCGAAGGACGTCATCATCACCGGAGGCGAGAACCTCTATCCCGTGCAGATCGAGGACTTCGTCCGATCGAATCCGAAGGTGAAGGACGTCGCGGTTATCGGACTCCCCGACGCGCGCCTCGGCGAGATCGCAGCCGCGATCGTGTCCGTAAAGGAGGGCATGACGCTCACCGAGAAGGAGTTCAACGACTTCTGCCTGGAGCTTCCGCGCTACAAGCGTCCGAGAAAGGTCATCTTCGCGGATGTCCCGCGCAACCCCACCGGCAAGATCGAGAAGCCGAAGCTGCGCAAGATGTACGGCGCGGCAGGACTCGTCGCGCAGCAGAACGGAATCGCCTCCTGAGATGAACATCGGAATCTACGGCGGGAGCTTCAATCCGGTCCACTACGGACACGTCAACGTCGCGCGCCAGGCGATCGAGCAGCTTGCCCTAGACAGGCTGCTGGTTGTCCCTGCGAACGTCAGTCCGTTCAAGGCGGACGGCGCGGCGGATGCGCCGCGCTTCCCGTGGGACAGGCTCGAGATGGTCAGGAACGCCTTCTCCTCGATGGATAAGGTTGTCGTTGACGAACGGGAGCTGAAGCGCGGCGGCGTCTCGTATGCTATTGACACGGTGCGCGAGATCGCCGCGGAGAATCCAGGCGCGAAGCTGTACTTCATCGTCGGAGAGGACTCCGTCGAGGGGCTTCCGCGCTGGAAGGACAGCGAGGAGCTTGCGAAGCTCGTGGAGTTCAGGTCGTTCCCGCGCACGAAGGAGTCGTCGACGGAGATTCGCCGTCTATTCGAGGAGGGGAAGGTCGTCCTCAATCCCGAGGAGAAGGTCGTCAAGGTCGTGAAGGACGGGCTTGTGCGAAAGGCGGGGTTCTGTCCCTGCCGGCTGCCGAAGCTGCCCGAGTTCTTCTGTCCCTGCGACGAGTTCAAGGGGCAGCTTGCCGACGCGTCCTTCCACGGACTCTGCCACTGCCGTCTCTACCTCAAGCCGTGACTGTCCGCCGGGGGCGCGCGGTCCAGATTTATGGTATAATATCTCCTCAAAACACCAGCTTTGAAAGGAAGCATACACGATTATGAAGAAAATCATTGCCATTGCCGCCGTCGCCGTCTGCGCGAGCGCGTTTGCGGAACTCAAGATCGGCACCGTCGACATGATGACGCTTGTCAGGAACCACAAGAGCTACGAGACCAACAAGAAGCTCCTGCAGGACGCCGAGAAGGACTACCAGAAGAAGCTCGACGCGATGAGGGCCGACATCGACGCCATCCAGGATGAGGGCAAGAAGATCGCCGACCAGGCCAAGAACCCGATGCTCGCCCAGGCGCAGAAGGACAAGATCGAGAAGGATCTCATCGAGGTCCAGAACCGCTTCGTCGGCGCGCAGCAGAAGCTCCGCAGCGAGGCGATGGAGTCGCAGCAGAAGCTCCAGGAGTTCGAGACCCGCCTCCTCAAGGTCACGACGGACGACATCCGCGCGATGGTCAACAAGTACGCCGAGAAGAACGGCTACGACATCATCGTCGAGTCCACCGTCACCGCCTTTGCGAAGAAGTCCCTCAGCGTGACGGACGATCTCCTCAGGGAGATGGGCGTGGACCCCAAGAACGCCAAGGGCAAGGAGAAGGACAAGGATGAAGGCAAGTGAGCTCGCGAAGGTCCTCGGCGGGACGCTTGAGGGCGATGATGTCGAGCTGACGGCCTGCGGCGGCCTCGAGGAGGCTCGTCCGGGCGATCTCAGCTTCTGCAAGGACCCGAAGCACGTCAAGCTCGTCGAGACGACGAAGGCTTCGGCGGTGCTGCTCCCGCCGGAGTGGGACAAGGGCGCGCCGTGCTCGGTGATCCGCGTGGCGGACCCGAACCACGCCTGCATGGCGGCGGCGAAGATGTTCGCCCCGCCGGAACCGGTGCGCGCGCCGGGCGTGCACGCGACGGCGATAGTCGATCCGTCCGTGAAGCTCGGGAAGGACGTCCACATCGGACCGTTCACCGTGATCGAGAAGGGGACCACCATCGGAGACGGCGCGGTCATCGAGGCGCAGGTCTTCATCGGCGAGGGATGCACCGTCGGCGCGAAGACGCACATCTATCCGCAGGTGACGCTCCGCGAAGGGACCAAGGTCGGCGCGGATTGCATCATCCACTGCGGCGTCAGGCTCGGCGGCGACGGATACGGCTTCAACAACGGACGCCGCGAGGACGGCTCGGTCTACATCGAGAAGATTCCGCAGCTCGGCATCGTCGAGATCGGCGACGGGGTTGAGATCGGCTCGAACACGACGATCGACCGCGCGCGCATCGGACGCACCTACATCGGTCCGATGACGAAGATCGACAACCTCGTGCAGATCGGGCACAACGTCAAGGTGAAGGGCTATTCCGGCCTCATCGCGCAGTCCGGCGTCGCTGGATCGACCGAGATCGGCTACGGCTGCCTCATCTGGGCGCAGGCCGGCATCTCCGGCCACATCAAGATCGCCGACGGCGTGCAGGTGGGTCCGCAGGCGGGCGTCCCGCAGTCGCTCGACGGCTCGCTCAAGTACGTGATCGGAGCACCCGCCATGAGCATGAAGGACCTCGCGGCGATAACCCTCGCCCCGAAGATGATCCAGAAGCTCAAGGGCGAGGTCAAGGAACTCAAGGCGCAGCTCGCCGCGAAGTGACATGCCGATCTACGTCTACGAGGCTAAGGACGCGAAGAAGAGCTGCGCGAAGTGCCGCGGCGGCTTCGAGATATCGCAGTCGATAAAGGACGACCGGCTGACGGCCTGTCCCGACTGCGGCGCGCCGATAGAGCGCGTCATCCAGGCCCCCGGCCTTACGCACTCGAAGACGGACCTCCACTACCGCGCCAAGCGCGCGGGGTTCCACTCGCTCAAGCGCGTCCAGAAGGGCGAATACGAGAAGATGTACTGACGTGGGCGCGAAGGGCAGAGCGGACGCGCCGCGCAGCGACGGAGCGGTCGGGTTCTTT
>Ga0129306_1000322_pt1 | contig 80902 bp, 72 predicted proteins | sample P827metagenome_FD_94438 | JGI IMG/M metagenome (GOLD analysis project Ga0129306, IMG submission 94438) | Capybara group fecal microbial communities from Wisconsin, USA - P827 metagenome | ecosystem: Host-associated > Mammals > Digestive system > Large intestine > Fecal | place: USA: Wisconsin... | reverse complement strand
CAGAGATCTCTGCTGTATTGATCTCAAACTCAACGTGTTTATCAACGGTATCATGCTTTTCCGTGTAATACTTTTCGCTGTCAGGAACATCCTCGACCGGTTCATCAGGCAGTTCATTAATTGTCTCCTTGACGCTTGCAAGAAGATGTTTATAATTGCCTTCATAAGCGTACCATGTTCCGTCATCTGACTGACAAACATCCATGTAACGCTCAGTATCTGCACCTGCAAAATAGATGAATGACATATGTCTTTCAGGCACTCCGTTTTTCGATTTTAAAACGTAAGGGCCTTCCTCAAGCGTAATGGTAATAGGCTTTGTCGGGGTATAACCATTTTCGGGTGCTGCACCGCCGAAGTAGCAATCCTGAAGTGCCTTGTTTGCAGCAGTATAGAACTGTGTCTGGACAAACTGCTTGTCAATGTTGCTGAAAGTCTGGTTCGGACCATAAGCATATTCAAGCATTTTATACGCTTCTTCCTTGTTCGTACCAAAGGTATGAAGTGCAATGATTGTTGCTGCCATTGGTGCAAACATACCATAGTCATAATCGCCCTGAACATCTGACTTCATGCTGAATTCCTTTAATTCCTCCAGTGTTTCGGGCAGCTTATTGAATGTGTAGGTGATTTTCGCAAGTGTTGCATCCTTGGAAGCTACAGTTCTGTCTTCTGAAATGGTGTAACCCATTGCTTCCAGTTCGTCTGCTGTGATTTCAGCAGTGTTGATCTTGAATTCAACATGCTTCTTCACGGTACTGCGTTCTGCTGAATAATCATTTGCTGTGAATTTGGCTTCGGGAGCTACATCGGCGGCTAAATAATTGCGGAATAAATTACTTTCCGTTTTCAGCACCGTCATTTCTGACGCAAATACTGAAGGAAACGGCACCGAACCGCACAGGATTGATGCCGCAAGCACTGTTGCAGCTGTTCTTGTCCACTGTTTCATATACAATACTCCTTTGGTTAAAATTGATGATACTTCATCTTATTCATTATAATGCATGAACACTCATTTCGCAATACGTAAAGAAAAGGTTGACCCAATCAGCTCAACTTTGTTCCAATTATTTTTCAACAAATTTATGCAGAACGAACAAAGTCGGGCATTAGTCATCTCTCGCTCTCCTGCTGCCACATGATGTTCCGTAGATACACGGATACCCCATATTTTGCTCATTGTTTTATATCTTCTCTTTTGGCTGGTATGTGGTTGACTTATTGTCGGTGTTGATGTATAATTACTAATAAGGCAGGCGCTTTGCTTGCTCATGTGATTTGGATTCAGGTGTAAAAAGAATGGTTCTGAGCCTTGATATGAGCTGTATAACGTTAGTATAATTCAGATATAAAAATAGATAGAAGGAGTCTGTTATTATGGGAAATCGCTACTGTGAAAATTGTGGTCTTCCTGTTCCACGTAAAGCTAAGATTTGTCCTGAATGCGGAGCTTCTCTGAACAGAGCAGATGTACAGAATGACCCATGTCAATCTGTACCGCCGCAGTTTTCAGATGAACAGCATACTGAGCACCGTATAAACGACAAAAAACAGCCGAATAACAAAATCGCAATATTTACTGCCATCGTTTCTATCGTCCTTTTCGGCATCCTGATTTTTAACGTTCCGCATAAGATCAAAAACGCAATTTCACGGCACCGTGAAAATATGATGGTTGAACAGAACACCGAAACAACACGCCCGAAAATCAGCATTCCGGAGATAAGTATGCCGGAAATCTACATCCCGGAAATTCATATGCCTGAACCTCCGGCAGCTTCATTTTCCGTGGAGAGTTATGACATAGAAACGAATCAGAATGGCGAAACGGTTTTGTATGTGAATGTCAGCTATACCAACGATGCAGAGGACAAGCAATGCTTCATGACAAATTTTAAAATCTCTGTACAGCAGGAAGGCGAAGACTGCAAACAGACTGCCTTACGACCTGATATGGAAAATCATATGTTTGATCATGTTCAGCCCGATGAAACGAGTTTGATCTCAAGGGCTTTTTTCATCGACGATAAAAAGGAAGCGCTCGTATCTGTGGACGCATTATTCAGCAATGTCAATTACGTGAAAGAAAATGTTCTTCCGAATACAGATGGTACTGTGTCCGTAATCAAATAAGAATCGGAAAAAAACGGCACTTCCCTGTTGAAGTGCCGTTTTTGTTATCAGTTGATACAAATAAGTGAGAAATCCGATATACGATATGTACCTGTTCCCTTATCCAGTCCGATAAGGAATTTGACATTGTCATCCGACTGTGTCATGGTTACAGTATCAGTGATAGTCTGTTCATTGGGAGTAAACATATGATCCTGATAAGAGTAGCTCTTATACTCGCCGTAGCCCTGCTGGAACATCGTATACGTATTGATATTCTGCGAAGTGCTTATCTTATATGTCATACGGTATGTCTTGCCTGCCTGCAGCGAAACCGTACTGCTGCTGACCTGTGCATACTGTCCGGTTCTGTCAACTTTGACTGTGATACTTCCGTCATCGTTGTATTCGATAGAACCTGCACCGTCGTTCATCCAGACGCTCCAGCCGAACTGATCGATCATATTTGGATCATCCTGCCAGTTATCATTTATTCCATAGAGCAGATTCAGATGATGCTCTGCATATTTTCCTCTGTTCTTATAGAAATTTCGGATCATCTTGATACAGCTGTCATAGTTTGCGCCTACGCCGAATCTGCGGAATGTATCGTTGACAGCATCCTTTGTTGCAGAAGCATAGGAATCTATCTCAGCCGACACCTTAGAATAATCAAAGTTCTCTTTCATTATCTCCTTGTATCGGCTGTAGAACTGCTGTTTGAATTCGGGATTATTCATCAGTCTGAGGAATAATGAAGAGATACTTGTTATCTTGCCCGAACGGTCCATATCCTTGAAGCAGTCACGGCGGAATGAACACTGTCCGTCATATCCTGACGAGTACTCAGTATCAAAGAGCAGGAAGCGCCATTTGCCGTCCGCATACGGATTTGATGTGTCGCTCTCATCTGCTCTCCAGATCATCCAGTTATTGCTGTTGATCATGCAGTCCCAGTTTACAATGTAGCTTTCAAATGCGACAAAATCAATAAGTCCGTCAATATCCAATGTATCACACACTCTTTTGTAGTTTGACGCATCCGACATATCCGCTGACATAGCCCAGTTCCAGAACTGCTTGTAATCCTGATAAACGGAGTCAAGTCCCGAATACTCGTATCCGTTCTTGATAGTGGTTACACGGTCGGAATCCACATGATAATGGGATTCAAGATAGTTCTCGTCCAGTTTTTCCTGCATAGAATATGTGCCCCAGAATTCGCCGTCAAGGAAGACGATATAATCCTGCTTTGCCTGTGTGCCGATGGCCAGACCGTCTGCGAGAGACTGGTTAAGATCGTCACGGAAGCGGCAGTTATCATAAGCATTTCCGCCGTTGCGTATCGTTACTTTTTTGTATTCCTTGATCTTAGCGCCGTCAACATCTGCTGCGCCGCCCTCGAAGAAGTCATACTGCATTTTATTTGCACCATAATCACGGCGTGCGTAGAATGTCATGCTTTTCTGCGGAAATGCGGCTGTCCAGTTGCCGGCAATACGAACTCCCACATCTTCTGTAAATTTGAGCTTTCCCTGTTCAAATACCTGGATATTGCAGGGGCGTTCCCACTCCCTGCCCTCCGAGTTGTAATTTGTCGGATTCTCATTGCTGCCCACATCAAGATTCGGATCAAAGCTGCCGCTGTTCTTCCAGCGGTAGTACTGATCACCGATCATATAGATGCCTTTTTCCTTATCGAAGAAATTACTGCTGTCGGTGGAAATTGACAGCACCTTCATATCTTTATAATAAGATGCGGTCTTACCGATGAAATAGCTGTTTGTAGCAACATCGCTGTATTTACCGCTGCTGTCCTTGCACACCGCTCTTACTATCATGCCCTTATCAACGGCATAATCCGGAGGTGTATATCCTCTGAGCGAGATATCACGGACTGCTGCAAGCTGATTTGTATCGCCGGTGTTGTTGCGGATGCTTATACTTCCCTGATACTGTTTTGCGGAGGAAGATGTTCGAGGATCTGAACCGTCAAGAGTATAAAGCACTGTACAGCCGCTTCCGCCTGAGAGAGTAAGATCGAATGCCGAATCATAGAAGCCGCCTTCTGACGAGAATACCGGCTTATCTACACGGTATACCGTATCAGCTGAACTGTTTGAAGCCCCCGGTGAAGGTTTCAGCAATGCAAGGCTGTCCGAACCGTCAGATGTTCTTCCGTAGGTTACATCTGTATCCATCTCGGGTATCTCCAGCTTGTCAAGTTCTGTTCCGTCGTGTGATGTCAGGTAGATAGTTTCTCCCGATGCGCTTATTTTGAATGCGGCATGAAGTTCTCCTGATGTAACATCAGTATCATCACAGAAAATGATGATATACTTTCCTGCCCCAAGAGTTGCCCCCTGTGGGAATGTAAACTTGAACCGATTCTTGTCACCGTCTGACACGCCGATACCGCTGAGGTCACAGACAGTATCCCCTGCATTATACAATTCGATCCAGTCAGGTGATGAACCGTCCGATGCTTTTATTGAATTCTTGTTGGTTGAGCAGACTTCGTTGATCATCAATCCCGACGAACCGCTCTGCTGTTTTGAATTGACCTTCTGCCTCATCATGCACAGATCAAAAACGTCCCATACACCGTCATTATTAAGATCATAGGCCTTTCCTGCAAGGTTTTCATTCGTTCTTCTTCCAAGCAGAAAATCCTGTAGATTCTTCAGATCCTGCTCATTGTAAGCAGCGTCCCCTGCTGCTGAAGCTGTCAGAATCGATCTGCTGTTTGAAGCAGCTGTTCCCTGAAATGGGACAGCTGATGCTGTGAGAAAAAGAGCGATCATAGCTGACAGCATTTTTTTACGCTTCATAATTGACACCTCCTGAAATATATACGTTTCACGACATATTATACCGTAAATTATATAGTATTTTTCAGTGAAAGTCAACGTCTGAGGCAGCACATTTTGTGCTACTTATGAAACATATTGTGCCTATCACAGAAACTAAGATACGTTACGACAATAAATATTGTTATACGTCATGCGTACTGTTTTCTTAATAAAAAATCCACAGTTTTCTCATAACATCACGCAAAAATTTGTAATTTCGTAACAAATCAAGATTGACATTTGTTTTATAATATGGTATTATTTAATAAAGTGGTTTACGTAATATCAAATCAATATATCTGACTTTTATGATCAATAAAACGCAATGGAGGAATGGATATGACAATTAAACAGATGCTTTCGGCGATTTCCGCTGCTGTGATTCTCTGCTCTGCTGTGGGATGCTCATCCTCTGCGAAAAAAGAAGAAGCCCCTACAAAAGATATAAGTAAATTCACCGGCTTCTACTGTGCACGTAAAACTCCTATCGATAAGGACAATGAGATAAGAAATATAATCGCTGAAAAGACAGGCTGTATTCTTTATGAGGAATGGGCTGAAGATCAGGCGGATATTGATCAAATATTCAGCGATATGATGATATCAGGAAAGTATCCTGATTTCATATCACCTGATGGTCCCAACTGTCAGCGCCTTATAAAAGAACACGCTTTCATACCTCTTGATAATTACTGGGGCGATTATCCCGAACTGAAAAACCTGTACACCGACGCACAATGGGATACACTCCGTGCCGAAGACGGACATATCTACTTTATCCCACTGTTCTCAGCTGTAAATGATAAAGTTTCCGCTACCATACACGACGGTGAAGCTTTCTGGATACAGGTAAAAGTCCTGGAATGGGCAAATTATCCCGAACTGAAGACGCTTGACGATTACTTCGGTCTTATCGAGGATTACATCGAAGCTAACCCTGTCGATGAAAACGGAGAACCATATATCGGCTATGAGATCCAGGCTACAGATGTCAGAATGTTCGCTCTTGATAATCCTCCTATGTTCCTTGACGGTCACCCTAATGACGGATGCTGTTTTGTTGATCCCGAAACTCTTGAAGCAAAGGATTATAATCTTCTTCCTACAGCTAAAAAATGGTTTAAAAAGCTCAATGAGGAATACCACAAGGGCATAATCGATCCCGAATGCTTTGTTATGGAGACAAACGATTATTACGATAAAATGGCTACCGGCCGTGTTCTCGGAATGGTAGACCAGCACTGGAACTTCGGCAGTACAGAGAATAAGCTCCCTGATGAGTGTACATATATCCCTTTCGGTCTTACCATAGACGGCAAACTTGAGGAACACTACCGTGACAATCCCGCTTTCAATGCATCAACAGGCGTTGGCGTAAGTATCAGCTGTGCCGATCCCGAAGGCGCTGTTGAATTCATGAGCAAACTCCTTGAACCTGAGATACTGAATCTCCGCTACTGGGGAGTTGAAGGCGTCGATTATTATATTGATGAAAACGGTTACTTTGATCAGACTGATGAACAGTATGAGAGATGGCATGACAGCGAATACATAAACAAACATATCTGTGAGTACAGCTATATGCCTCATTACGGCGGTATGGCTCCCGACGGAAAAAACGCATACACAGCGGGAAGCCAGCCTAAGATATTCCACGATCACCTCGCTGAACCAATAAAGAAATGCTTCGATTCTTACAACAAACAGACATACACCGAATTTCTCAACGAGCCCGAGGAAAACCCTGCATGGTATCCTATGTGGTCATTTGAAAGTGCAGCAACCGAAGCTACCGATTACGGCAAGGTATCAAAGAAGATCAACGATCTCAAACATAAGTATATGCCTCTCATGGTAATGAGTGACGATTTCGAGAAAACATGGGAAGAATATACCACCGAATACAATAAAGCAGATCCGCAGATCTACTTCGACGCTCTGACCGACGAAGTTCACAGACGCTGCGGCAAATAAAAAACGCTCCCTGAGTTAACTGCGGTGCTCTTACAGAAGTTTTTACATGAGTCTATCGGGAGAAAACCTTTCCTCAGAAAGGTTTCCCCCGATAAATGTGTGTAAAGTTTCTATAAGGGTACCACGGTTAATTAAGGGAGCTTTTATTTGCTGAGAGTATCGATTATGCATTTTTTTAATGCTGTAAGATCAAATACATTCAGCTCGCCGTCTGTTATCATATCAGCACGTTTTCCCTGTTCCTCTGTCAGATTTGCAGATCCGAGAAGCCATTTGCTGAACACAACTGCATCAGCTACGCCTATTGCGCCGTCATCATTTATATCGCCCATCAGAATTACGGGATCATCCTGCGGAACAGGCTCAACATCCGGGTTCTGCTCCGGGATTTTTACTTCTCCGCTGTTGGCAGTAGTCTTCATTCTTCCTGCCAATTCCATAACAGAAGCTCTGGCCTCATCGGGAGACTGGATATCATAACTGTAAAGTTCAAGGTCAAAGTTATCGTATCCGTCGCCGCCTTCAACAAGATTAGGGATAGTTACGCTTTCATTCCGGCTTTCCGCTATTTTATAGGCATACTCTCCGCCCATATCGCAGTTATCGAATTTATCACCGAATGATTTGATTGTTCCGGAGAACTTATCCTTTCCCATATTTATAGCATAAAGCGGATTAACAGCCTTTTCAAAATAATTGCACTCCGAGAATATCTTTGAATTATATGATGCACAGATGCCGTACTCGGAATTTGTCGAGAAAAGATTGTTATATGAATGAATATGCGCATTTCTTGCTCGTGGATTTCTTGACTGGGTATTATTGAACCAGTTGTGGTGGTATGTGATATAGTCCTGCATCTGGTCTGCCTTGCCGCCGACAAGCGAGGTCTTATGGCAGTCCCTGAACTCGTTGTATGACACTGTCACATACTCAGACCACTTCATATCCACTGAACCGTCACCCTCAGCCTTATCAGCATCAACATGACCGTTGCCTGCAAACTGATTATAGCCTCTTTCGATGGTGTTATTATGTACCCATATATGTGCGGAACGGATATCCACATTTCCGGTCATAGCAATACCATCGTCCGGGTAATTTCCGAGCCACAGGTTACGGAATTCACAGCTGGTGCAGCGCTTCATTTCTATTCCCCATGATTTCAGATCTGTGTCAGGTCCGATGCCTTCAACTGTAACATTCGAGCTGTTCTGGAGATAGACCATATTCGAGCCGTCATTGTGGCTTCCGTCATTGGCAACAGTTCCGCTTGGCACATCAAGACTGCCTATAAAGCGGAATACCACATTCTTGGGCTTTCCGCTGAAAAAGATGTTGTAAAGACCAACCTTGCCGTTGTAGGTTATAGTGTCCTTATTTTCATTGGTAACATATATCACGGTCACATCGGGCTTCAGTGTACCGTCGTCGTTGTAACCGCCTATTCCTTCAAAATTGTAATGAGCATATCCGCTTCTGTCATATGACATTGTTTTCGCAGTAAATTCGGCATTTCCCTGAGATCCGGCGATCCTTACGGTATATTCCGTATCGCCTTTCAGTCCGGGGATATCCACTCTTGTTCCACGGATAAGCTCAGAATCCACTTCAGTGAAAACGCTGTCCCCTGCCTGTGCGACGCTTACATGAACATCGCTTCCGATAGCATTGGCATCCCACTCTGCATAATCCGATTCAAACCAGCCTCCGCAAAGCTTTATGGCGCTTTCCTCCACAGTCACAGCTGAGTCAGCAGCTGTATCCACGGCCATAACATTCATTGGAAATGCAGTGAGCTGAACTGCCGATAAGGCAATGACCGCTGCATTAATGATCTTCATACCGATCGTTTTCCTCATTTTAATATCACCTCAAAAAAAAATAAATAAATACGGTAAAGCCGCTTATAATAAAATATCAGAAAGGGTGCAGACCTGTCTGATGTTCTGCGCATATTGTACACGGCTTTTCCGTGAATACCTGTCCCCCAAGACAAAGTACAATTAGATGATATCACATAAATTAAGGGAAATGTATGATAAATCGTACTTTTAAATTGATAGAATCAGCTTTTTTGTAAAACAGTCTGCAAAAAAACAGAGCTGAATGAATCAGCTCTGTTTCGGGTAAATTTTTAATCAGTTCCGCCCTTTACGAAATCGATAAGCGATATGGATCTGCCTGTCGAGATATATGCGTAGTAGGACAGAACAGCAGTTGCGTCTCTTCCGTCGATTATTCCGTCGCTGTTGACGTCAGCAGCCTTTTTCTGATCTGCACTGAACGAATTCTTATGACCTGTTGAAGTTCTGGCGTATTCAGTCAGGACCTCTGTAGCGTCACGTCCGTCAATGATGTTATCTCCGTTGACATCGCCGATTTTACGCTCGTCAGATGAAGTTGTTGCTATGGCAGTAGTCGTGGAAGCGGCCTTGGTGGTTGCTGTTGTGCCCTTTGTGATTGATGTTGTAGCCTTGGTAGTAGTAGTTGTAGCTTTTGTGGTGGTTGTGGATGCTTTGGTCGTTGTTGTTGTGGCTTTGGTCGTAGTTGCTGAAGCCTTGGTGGTAGTTGTTGTTGCTTTGGTCGTAGTAGTTGTAGCTTTGGTGGTGGTTGTGGATGTTGTTGTGGTTGAAGTAACAGGTGCAGTTGTCACAACAGCTGTGATATCGCCTTCAACCTTAGCCTTTACCTCAGACGCCTTCATAGCAGTGCCTGCATAGCTGTCAGCTTTTCCTGATGCCTTGATGGTAACAGTTCCGTCCTTTACTGCGGTCTTGTCTACAGTACCTGTTATCTCGAACGTATCAGCGTATACATCGCCCTTTGAATCAAGCACAGGAACAACGCTGATATTGCTGTAGCCTGTTGCTGTGAAGTTATCACTGCTTACAGTTTCGATGTCCATGTACTTCGAGAAGTGTACGGTGATCTTTCCGTCCTTGCACTCCGCACTCTTCAGAACAGGTGCTTCATAGCTTATCATAGCAATATCCACATCAGTCCATGCAGGAGGTACAGGCAGCCAGTCAGATTCAGCATCTTCATAGCCTTCCTTGACGGCCTTTATCTTCCATTCACCCTCGGGAACGTCCCATGCATATCCACCGTCGGAATTGGTCATGAGAGGATTCTCCTGATCGTACTCCTCGGGATCCCACTTTACTTCCTTGCCGTTTTCGTCCTTATAGTAAATAGTGACCTGAACATCCTCCACAGGATTTGTCTTTACTGCTTCGTATGTCTTGCCGCTCGGATCGACGATCAGTCGGATGCAGCCCGGATTTGTGAACAATGGATATTTTTCTGACATTACCCTGCCGTAGCAGTTATAGTTTTCAGCTTCGCCAAGAAGTATTGCCGCATCAACAGCCAGAGTCCACGGACCTGTCAGACCGCCGACCGTATTGACAGATGTTTTAAGTTCACTGCCGGCAAGAATGCTTACAAACTTTGAGCCGTAAAGCATAGTCATAACATCAAGAAGCCCATCCTGTCCGGATTCTGCCAATAACTTGCTGAATGCAGCTGTATCGCCTGCGTACATAGCCAGTTCCGTGCCCAGATCGCCGATCATCGGGAATGAGAATAGATCTGTATCATCGGTCGAAAGATCGGATACACCATGTATCATGAATGATGGCTCGGTGCTTCCCTTCTTTATGAGAACAAGGCTCTTATGACTGCTGAACTGTGAAATGTCCTTCTTATCGAAAAGCCCCTCAACCAGAGTTTTGCTGTCATCTGCTCCCATTATGCGATAGTAGTACTCACTCTGCTCCCCTTCCTCAATAACATTGAGAGGAAGCTTTGTAAAGCCGTTCTTGTCAGGTGCAGCAGCTGCATCCTTTGCCGAAACTGCCTTGCCGCCGATCTTGATACTGTCAGCTGATGCAGAGAAATAGCCGTAATCAATGCTGAGCTTTCCGTTGCTGATGGTAGTTTTTGCAAGAAGCTTATTGTCATCCGCAAACAGGGTTTCAGCAGAACTGTTTTTAGAAATATCGTCTGTATAATTATTTATCCTGAATGAATCAGCAGGATCATCGTTATCAATATCAATTGTCGGGAAATCATTTTCTGTAACAACGGCTATATTGAGATATCCCGGAATGTAGTAGCGGTTTGACTCGTCAAAACGTCCGCTTGCTGTCCATTCATCCTTAGCCTTGTCGTATTCAGCTTCAATATACTTCATCTCTCCGCCCTTTGTGCTTGTAAGGTAGAGATGCTTGATCTTATCGGAATTTGCCATCTTCATCCTGAATGAAAAACTGCTTCCGATATAAGTGACGATAACAGGAGATTTTCCCTCAGTGAAAACTGTGGTTATATCATGTGATGTACGGAAGTGGGAATCACTGAAATCTGCCGATTTAAGTAAGGGGGAATCCTTGATGTATGTAGTTTTGATGTCAGCTGATGTATTTTTACCGCACTTTGCAGCAATGGTATATTCGTCTCCTGCATTACCGTCAGGGAGTGTGATGATCTTTCTGTATTTACCTGTCTTATCGCTTGTTGTGACAGTGTCGGCAGCCTTTCCGTTTACAAGGATAGTTACCTCCTGTCCCTTTTCAGCTATTCCGTATACCTCAGCTGACAGCCCGGAAACATATCTCGGTCCGCCGAGAGAGATAGCTGATGCCTGAAGCTCAACACTGCCCATAATGGGAGTATGGTGCTCATTGTCCATAGTAACGGTAACAGTCGGATCAATATTGATATCTTTTTTACTCTTGATCCTGCATGAAAACGATACAGTCAGCTCATCAGACTCAGGATAAACAGTAAAGTAGCCATAGCCGCTGTTACTGATCCTTGAGTTGCTGTCAGAACAACGGAGCGAATCATCTATCAGTTCCATACCGTCAGGTATATCTACATATATATGACCGTCTGACACTCTTCCTGCAAATCTGTCTGCTACCCTGTATCTTAATGTGAAGTTGGTAGTGCCGTCAATTGATGTGATTATTGAATTGGCTGTAATGTAGCTTCTTGACTTGTCGAGAATAAGAAAACGCTCGTCCTGAAGTGAGGTACAGCCGTCGAAAGCATACTGGTGGAATGTTATGTCGTCATTTCCGCCCACTAATCTTTCAAGCTTCGGGCATTCTGCAAATCCGCTCTCATTGATGACTTCAAGGCTGTCAGGGATCTTCACCTCTGTCAGTTCGGGGCATTCATAGAAAAGTCCGTATTTACCGCCGACACTTAACCTGCTTGCTCCAACCGCAACCTCTGTTGAAGGAATGCTTGTCATGCCGTCAGCTATTTCTGCTTCTTTAAGACCGGGGCACTTTTCAAATGATCTTGAACCGCTTGTAACAGTTGACGGTATCTTCACGCTTGTAAGTCCTGATTCAGCAAATGATCTTACACCTATATCTTCAAGTCCCTCGGGAAGTTCTACGGATGTAAGTCTGCTGTCGCCCTTGAATGCGCACTCGCCTATCTTTTTCAGAGTTGAAGGGAAGTTTACCTTATTCAGCTTAGGACAGCTGCTGAATGCACATCTTCCGATCTCAGTAACGCCTTCGGGAAGGACAACTTCTTTCAGTGAAGCGCAGTTCTCGAGGATACCGACTGGCACATCATATGCACTGAATCCTTTTCCAGAGAGTACCGTTCCTTCGGGGATCACTTCGGTTCCATCGGCAAAAACAGCCTTTTCAAGAGCGGTACAGCCTGAGAATGGACGGTCAGCCTTCTTTACTGTTGACGGGATGGTAATTGTTCTGATCCCTGCGCCGTCGAATACCTCTGTTCCCATAGTTTCAAGTCCTTCGGGAAGTGCGATATTCTTCAGAGCCTTATCGTTTGCAAAAGCTCTGTTACCGATCTCGGTGACGGATGACGGGATATTTATCTCCTCAAGCATAGGACAACTGCTGAATCCATCCTGACTGATGGTTTTCACAGAATCAGGGAGAGTCACCTTCCTGAGACTTGAACATTCGTAAAATGCATAAGCGCCGATCTTCTCAACGCCCTCAGGGATCACAACTTCTTCAAGGCCGTAGCAGCTCTGCATAATGCCGAATGTATCGCTGCCCTTTGTACCCGATATCACCTCTGTCACATCACCCTCAAATACAACTTTCTTCAGCTTTTCACAGTGAGTGAAAGGTGCAGCGGCAAATTTCAGAGTAGACGGGATAGTAACAGATTCAATGCCTGTATTTCCGAATGAGCCTATATACAGTGATTCAAGGTTTTCGGGGATCTCGATCGATGTGATGCCAAGATCGTTATTGAATGCATATGAACCGATTCCCTTGACAGTATCGGGGATCTTCACCTCTTTCAGTGACGGGCAGTCGGCGAAAGCATAATGTCCGATATATTCAAGAGTTGACGGGAATACTATCTCCTCAAGAACAGGACAGTCCTCGAAGATGCCGTGTTCGGATGTGTAAGCAAATGATTTTATATCATGCTCGGATGGTGTAGTTACCATTCCCTCGGCAAACTCAACTTTTTTCAGATTCTGTGACTGAGTGAACGGTCTCCTTGCGTATGTAACGGTTGAAGGAATCTTGACGTAGGTCAGTCCCGAATTCTTGAAACAGCTTCCGTTGAGACTTTTAAGTCCCTCATTGAGCTCAACAGACGTAAGTGACGGAGTATCTTCAAATGCTAAAGCATCGATGGATTTAAGAGTTGACGGGAAGTTTATCTTTTTAAGTGACGGGCAATGGCTGAAAGCGCCGTAGCCGATCTCTTCGATTCCCTCAGGCAGAACAGCCTCTTCAAGATTTTCACAGCCCTCGAATATGCCGATACCCTCAAGGAGATGTGTTGTACCGCTGGGGATCTTCACCATGTCCGGGCCGAATGTTACCTTTTTGAGAGTTTCACAGCCCGCAAACGGACGTGAAGCCTTTTTCAGCCCCGACGGAATTGTAACAGATTCGATAGCAGTGCCTGAAAATACGCCGAAATGAAGAGTCTCCACTCCTTCGGGCATATCTATATTTTTCATTGACGAACAGTCTGCAAATGCCTTTTCGCCGATGGTCTTCAATGTTGAAGGCAGTTTGATATCCTCAAGAGATGAACACCTGTAAAATGCGTAACTTCCGATCTGTACAATACCCTCAGGGAGGATAACTTCTTTAAGAGCGGTACAGTTCTCGAAACAGCCGTATGATGTATCGCCGTATGTATCAAGGTTCATGCTGCCGTGAGGTACTGCTGTAGCACCTTCTGCGATCTCTACCTTTTCAAGTGAAAGGCATTTTGAGAACGGGCAGGATGCATTTGTTATAGTTGTCGGCAGCTTTACGTATGTAAGCGCAGTCTCAGCAAAACAGTAAGGACTGAGCGTTTGCAGACCCTCCGGCAGTTCTATCGATGCAAGAGAAGACGCACCACGGAATGCGGCATCACGTATTTGTATAATGGTTTCGGGGAATTTTACCGATGTGATCTCTGTGTTCCCCTTGAAAGCAGCCTCGCCGATTACAGTAACTGTTTTATCTCCGAGAGTATCGGGGATAACAATGTCCTTCTCACTGCCTGTGTAGGATTTGATCTCTGCTGTATCATAGCTTCTGACGATGTAAGTATAATCGCCGTCAGTAAGGGGATCAGCCTGATTCAGATCATTTTCCACGCTGAAGCCTTCTGGCTGAACAACAGCGCCCTCTGCCCTTGCAGTAACGGAGGCAAACCACTCGCCTGCTCCGGCACCGGAAAGAGGCGCATACATTGACGACACCATGATAGCTGATGCTGCGGCTATTGCCATTGAACGCTCGGCAAACTTTTTTCTCGTTTTCTTCTTCATTTCTTTACTCCTCCTGATAATCCTTTTTGAAGGCATTACAGCTGCTTTTTCTTGCAAAAGAGCTGCATATCCTCCACTATATCATGTATCTCTGTGAAAACACAGCATATTAATTTTATCATACTTCATATGAAATGTCAAATGGTTGCACTAATAAAACATATACCCTTGCCGATAATAAATCAATATAAAAAACAAAAGATTTTTGCAATTATTCACAAAATACTGTTGAAATAGTATAAATTTTGTGATATAATACCTGTGAATAATTAATTATCCTCATTACAATAAACATTTCAGAAAGGTCGTATCTTATGAGATCAACATATTCTGTAATATATATCATTTTGATAATCGCACTGCTTTTATGCTGCATTCTTGCCCGACGTTCCGTAAGGCCTACTAAAAATGCTGTTGCTTTTCTCGAGTCTGCGCTTATCCCGCCTGTTCTCGGAAACCTTCTCATAGTCGGCACTGCATCAAAGACTATTGCACTAATCGGCTGTTATTTCTACTATCTCGGTATGGACCTTGTAATGTATGCGCTGGTAATTTTTACTGATGTCTACTGCCGTGGAAATAAGAAAAAAAGCGACAGAAAAGTCCCTGCTATTATTAATTTATCTCTTGCAGCCGATGCGGTTCAGATGGCGCTGAACCCGATTTTCGGTCACGCATTCACTGTGCAGGCAGTTGACGTTGAAGGAGTGCCCTATTATAAGCTTGTACCATATCTGGGACAGGCGGTTCACAGAATCGTGGATTACAGTGTCTTCATCAGCGTTATGCTCGTTTTCATTGTCGTAACAGCCAAAGCTCCAAGGATCAGCAGGGAAAAGTTTACGGTCGTTCTTATTACCATGGCGGCTGTAGGACTTGTTCAGACCTACAACATCTTCTTTCAGTACGCCATTGACCGTTCAATGGTCGGATACGGTATTTTCGGAGTAGTCATCTTCTACTTCACTATGATGTACAGACCGCTCCGCCTGCTGGACCGTGTACTTTCCAATATCGTATCCGGACTGTCGGATGCCTTCTATATTTTCGATCCGAACGGCAGCTGCATCTGGGCTAACGATCAGGGATACACTCTTGTCGGTATTAATCCGAATTCAACTGAGGAACTGACAGATAAGCTAATTGATATGTTCGGCGATCCCGGAGATCACTGTGAATCTGTTTCCAAGCACAGGATAGATACCGACGGAACTGCTCGTTTTTACATTCTCGAAGAAAAACGTGTCAAAGACGAAAACGGACGCCTTGACGGTACTTTTCTCCGTGTGCAGGACATAACTGAAGGCGAAAAGCAGCTCATGGACCGTGATATTCAGATCGGTCAGATCAGTCAGGAGGCCTACAGAGACTCGCTGACCGGCGTCGGCAGCAAGGCGGCTTACATCAGAAAAGTCGCTGAGATCAATTCAAAAATCGGCAGCACGGAAACTGAATTTGCTGTTGTTATGGTGGATATGAACAATCTTAAACAGATCAACGACGATTACGGTCACAAAGCAGGCGACATATACATTAAAGGTTGCTGCCATATGATATGCGAGACCTTCAAGAATTCCCCTGTATACCGTATCGGCGGCGACGAATTCGTAGCTCTGCTGCAAGGCAAGGATTTCTGTAAACGTGCCGAAAAAACCGCATACCTCCGCAAAGCTTTTGCTGAATCCTTCGATCAGCCCGACAAGGATCCGTGGCTGAGATATTCCGCTGCTGTCGGCCTGGCGGAATTCGCTTCCGATGACAGCACATATGAGTTAGTATTCAAGCGTGCCGATAAGGCAATGTATGAAGATAAAAATCAATTCAAGGAAATCTACGGCAGTTATCGTTAAGGCAATACTGCGCAGGGATATCAGGCATACGCTGTGTGTTGATGCCTTAAACCTCAACGAAAGGATGTGGATCATATGAGTTATACTTCTGATGAGATCAGAGCAGCATTGGAGAATAATGAACTTTGTGTATATTATCAGCCTATGTATGTCACTATGACAGGTGTGCTGAAAAGTGCAGAGGCTCTTGTTCGCTGGATAAAACCGAATGGAACACTCGTACCTCCCAATGATTTTATACCGACAGCCGAGGAGACAGATCTTATAATCGACATTGACTGGTTTGTGACTGAAACTGTCTGCCGTACACTTGAAAAGCAGAACCTCATGCCCCAGTTTCCCATATCCGTTAATTTCTCACGCCAGCATATCCTTGAAAACAATTTCATCGAAAAGCTCACAGCTATCGTTGACAAATACGAGCTACCGCATCCGCTCATAGAGATCGAGATCACAGAATCTGCTATGGTCGGAAACGAAGAACAGCTTTACGACTGGATAGTATCCATCAGAAATGCAGGCTTTACCGTTGCTATCGATGATTTCGGAAGCGGTCTTTCCTCTTTGCAGTTCGTCAAGGACATCCCCGCCGATGTGCTGAAGATAGACAAATCACTGCTGAGCCATAACTGTGAGGATGAAAAGGAAAGGATAGTCCTCGAAAGCATCTTCACTTTCGCTCACCGACTTAAAATGAAGACAGTGGCAGAAGGCGTAGAGACCAAGGAACAGCTTGCATTTCTACGATCCTGCGACTGCTACAAGATACAGGGCTACCTGTTTGCACGTCCCATGCCAGAGGCGGATTACCTCAGACTATGCCAGTCTAATTTCAGTACAGAGACCATTGAGGACATTCTCCAGATACAGAGTCAGACCAGTGCTGTGAATCTGCTTCTTGAAGCGATACTTTACCGCTATCCGCTGATAATATTCACCAATCTCACAAGAAACACATATTACGCCATGACGTACAAGAATTTCACTTCGACCAATTGTCCGTCCACAGGCATCTTTGACGAACTCATCGACCACGGCGCTGCCAGTATGCATCCCGACGACAGAGATATCTTCACCCATACTTTCAACAGGATCAATCTTCTTGAATTGCATAAAAAGGGCGAACGAATGATACGTCTTACTACCCGTCAGCTTGGCGATGACGGCATTTACAGGAGAGTCGAGACTGTGGATTGCTTTGTAAACAGCCGTTACTCTAACGATGTTATTGCGATCACTCTCTGCGAAAATCTTCTGGATTGAACGGATCGGGCGTTATTAAATTCCGGCCTCTATTATACATATTGTTTATTTTTAGTGCATTTTCTTCGGCAAATGTTTATGAACCCCTGAAATTCGTTGACTTTCGCTGAAAAAGTGAGTATAATATAAGAAGAGGCTTACGCTTCACATTGATTCATACGATCAGACATATGCCGGACTATCTGCACTGTAGTACGGTAAACCACATATTAACAGGAGGGGTTAATAATGAAGTCAAGTAAAAAAGTTATGAAGTTCACCGCATTTCTTGCTGCTTTGACTCTTACAGCAGGTATGCCAATGACTTTACCAACAGGCAGTTTCTCTGTATCTCCGATCATTGCACAGGCAGAAGAAGAATACAAGGACGGAAACCTTACATTTATGCTTTATGACGACCATGCAGAAGTTATCAACTTTGATTTTACTGCAACTACTGCCGAGATCCCGGCAACTGTAAAGGGACTTCCGGTAACATCCATAGGTATTTACGCATTTAACGGATCTTCCGTTACCTCTGTAACAATACCTGATTCGGTTACATATATCGGTCAATGGGCTTTCGCTATGTGCGGCAGCCTGAAGGAAGTTACTATTCCTGACAGCATGGAGCATATCGATATCAATGCATTTCAGTTATGTTCATCTCTGTCTGAAGTCAACTTCCCTGATAAATTTGTCAAAATATCAGGCGGTGCCTTCGACAGTACACCGTGGCTCGATGCAGAGAGAACAAAGGATCCCCTTGTCATCGTAAACGGTGCTCTCGTAGACGGCAGAACCTGCAAGGGGGATGTTGAGATCCCATCAACTGTAAAATATATCGCATCAGGAGCATTCCAGAGAAATTCCGATCTGACATCTGTTGTTGTACCTTCAAGTGTAAAAGAAATCAACGACAGTACATTCTTCTACTGCGACAACCTCGTTTCTGCAACTCTGCCAAACGTTGAACTCATCGACAGCATGGCATTTGACGGCTGCACCAAGCTCTCGGAAGTAAAGCTCTCCGGCAAGCTTAAATCTATTGCTTCATACGCTTTCGATGACATTTCCGCTTCGGGAACTATCACATTCTACGGCAGCAAGGAAACATGGGATAAGGTAGAGAAACCTGATGACTGCGAATACCTCAACAAAGCTAAGTACATATTCGATGAAAACGCTCAGCCGCCTGAGGATGAAGATGTGACCGGCGACGTCAATATGGATGGCGAGTTCAATGTTTCTGATCTGGTCGTTTTCCAGAAATGGCTGCTTGCAGTTCCGAACACTGAGCTGAAAAACTGGAAGGCTGCTGATATGTGCAGCGACAATCACCTCGATGTGATTGACCTTTGCGCAATGAGAAAAGAACTTACCAAGAAATTATAATTCAGTAAGACCGATGGCTGTATAGTTTATCTATACAGCCATTTTCTTTTTATACTTGAAATTTCAGCGATCACATGGTATAATATTACACATAGGAAGAATATTAATGTGGAATATACTCAGCAATGTGCTTACAGTTTTCCACAAACGAAAAATGAGGTGACTATTCATGAAAAAACGTATGACTGCTGCCGCATTGGGAATTGTGACTGCTATGACTTCATGCCCTTATGTGATGCAGGCAGATGCAGCAGAAGAAGAATTTGCTGTCCGTGACAAATGGGGATACTGCTCCACTGCAAACTACGCCGAATCCGAACATTTCGTCATTTTCTACGGCAATAACGACACCACAGGCAAGGTCAATGACGCATTCATAAAGCGCAACCTTGAAGCTTACGAAAGGCTGTGGCACTGCTACACCGAATATCTCGGCATGACAAATCTGAACGTGGATATCTACGGCAAGAGCACCAAAAAGTACAAGACCAATATATATCTCACCTACACAGGTCTTGATCAGTACAAGGAAGGCTGGGCATTTATGAGCTCAGAGGACGGTTACGGCATCGAGATAATCAGTCCCGAAGCTATGCTGGACGATCTTACAATTGCTCATGAATTCGGTCACGTTGTTCACTATCAGCAGCACAACTGGGTAGATCAGGAAATAAGCGGCGCCTGGTGGGAACCCATGGCTAACTGGTTCCGTGAGATGTATCTGGGAAGCTCATACAATCCCACTGATACAAAAACAGGCAATTTTGATCCATACCTGCGCAATCTCAGCCTTGCACTCCCCCACGGCCGAAATTACTATGAGACCTGGCCGTTTCTCGCTTATATAGCTTACAATCCCGATAATCTTGACGGACTTGGCATCACTTCCATACACCGTCTTCTTTCCGAATCAAAACCTGACGAATATCCGCTGGACATGATAACACGTATCCTTGGTACGGATGCTCACATCGTTCTCGGCAACTACGCAAAGCGCATGGTCACTTTCGATTTCGGTATGAAAGAGGCTTACCGTGAACAGTTCAGAAAAGTCATGAATCAGACTCCATACTACTGGAATCTGTTCTACACCGTACCCGATCAGACAGCGGAAGGTGCTTACCGTGTCCCGGAGGAAGAAGCCCCTATGCAGGGAGGACTGAATATCATACCTCTTGAGATCAAAGGTGATAATATCACCGTAAAGCTGAACGGTCTCTCCGACGATCCAAACGCAGGCTGGGAGGCTTGTCTGGTGACTGTTGACAAGGACGGAAACTCCTCTTACTCTCAGCTTTTCACCGACGGCGAGGAAATGTCCATAGCGGCAAACGGCGCTGAATCTGCATATATCACAGTGATCGGCACTCCGAAAAAATTTGTTCGTGAGAATGCGTTCCATAAGGAGAAGGATTCCTCATACAAAAACGGCGACGAACGAAGACGCTACCCTTATGAATTTACGATGACGGGCGCAGATATAGTAAAAAGCGGCGGCTACAGCAAGTCAAAGGGCAAAGCCCATCCAAACGGAGGCGGTTTTGTTGCTTCTACAGCTAAAGTTGATGATTCTGTATATGTCGGCCCTGACGCAATGGTACTGGGAAATGCCGTTCTTACGGGAAATGTCCGTGTTGAGGATCACGCTGTTGTTGCAAATACAGTTACTGCTTCCGATAATGTTGTCATAAGCGGTCACGCTGTGGTTGACGGAGGCGGATGGATATACGTTGACAACGGCTGGAAACAGGGTGCGGTCAGACTTTCCGATAATGCCGTCATCTCCGACAGCGCAGTTGTTGCAGGCGGAGTTACAGTTTCGGGCAATGCAAAGGTACTTCAGAAGGCTTTTATTGCAGATGGCGTTGCTCTCTCGGAAAATGCCGTTGCAAAGGGAATGGCCTACGCTTACGGAAAGGGCGGTTATTCAGGACAGGTCATACTTGACGGCGACTACGCCAACGAAGAGACACTGAAATCCGGCATCGGATTCGGATGGCTTGATACTGCCAATCCTAAATATACTGACGGAATGATCTCCGGCTACGGTTTTGATTCGGAGTGCAGCATCTGGTCTCAGGACCGTCACGCTGCAACCGATGCCATTTTGTGCGGCAATGCTCAATGGACGAATGAACGTACCTCTGCAAAGGGCGTTGTATCCCTTGACGGTATCGGTTCCTACATCGAACTTGATAACTCTGTCGTTAAAACCGACGATCTTCAGATCAGTCTCGGCATTCTCTGGAAAGGCGGCAGCAAGGTACAGGATGTATTTTTTGCAGGCGATGAAAAGGCATACATGAAGCTTACTCCTTCAAATGAAAACGGAGTTGCCGAATTCACGATAACCGACGGAAAAACAACTCAGTCCCTTACCGCAGACAAGGCGCTGGAAAAAGGCACGTGGTCACAGGTAAGTGTCCGCATCATTGACGGTAAGGGCGAACTCATCATAAACAATAAATCTGCCGCTTCTGCCGATGTTTCTCTGACTCCGCTGAATGTACTCAGCGCTTCCGAAAATGATAATGTTTATATCGGGAAGAGCGGTATCGCCTCAGATTTCAACGGCGCCGTGGACTACTGCAATTTCTGGTTCAAGCCTGTTGACGAACCCGATATGAAGTACAGCGGAAAGGAAGAAGCAGACAGTTTCATTATGGGTGACGTCGATCTGAACGGTAAATTCGAGCTGAATGATGCGGTAATACTTCAGCACTGGCTTCTCACAGGCAAGGACGAAAAGCTGAAAAGCTGGGAGATGGGCAACTTTATCCCTGACAATTCCCTCGATGTCTTTGACCTTACGGTTATGAAGCGTGAACTTCTGAAACAATAAATAATGAGAGGACGGTACATAACTGCTGTACTCTTACAGAAGTTTTTACACGAGTCTATTGAGGGAAACCCTTTTGAAAAAGGGTTCTCCCCCGATAAATGCGTATAAAGCTTCTGTAAGAGTACTGCGGTTAATTCCGTCCTCTTTTTTTACTATATAATTGACATTCAGGTATCTTTGTGATATAATGATTCTGTTCGATCCGGAACTGAGGGAAGTACGGTGAGAATCCGTCACAGCAGTCACTGCCGTGTATGACGAAAGTCAGAAGTCGGATCGCTCGCCGGATCGTAGAGGTAATACGTTTTTGGGCAATGAAAAACGAAGCCACAAATTTTCGATGCGTCGATTTGCGGCATTTCACTGCTTTCCGTTCAGCGGAAGGCATTTTTATTGTCAGATCGATTAAGGAGAGTTATTATGAAAAAAATCATCCCTGTACTCGCAGCTGCACTTATTTCATGTTCAGCTGTATCTGTATGTGCATCTGCTGAGGATGCAGTCAATGTCACTGTTACTATTTCTGATGGCAGTCCTTCACCTGTTCTGATCCAGCAGAAGGTCAATGTAAAAGATATCGACAACGATGGCAAACTTACTGTAAACGACGCACTTTATATCGCTCATGAAGAGAACTTCAGCGGCGGTGCTGCTGCCGGTTATGCTTCAAAAACAGGTCAGTACGGCCTTTCACTTACTAAACTCTGGGGCAAAGAGAATAACGAAGCATTCGGCTACTATGTGGACAATGTTGCTTCTATGGGTCTGGCTGATCCTGTTTCAGAGGGCAACAGCATCTATGCATTCATTTATACAGACGTTACCGGCTTTTCAGACGCTTACTCATGGTTCGATAAGAATGCTGCTGAATCTAAGCAGGGCGATGAGATCGAACTGACACTTTCACGTGCTGCTTTTGATGCTGCATGGAATCCTGTTACTCTCCCCGTGGAAGGCGCTTCAATTACAATAAACGGCAATTCTACAAATTACAAAACAGATGCAAACGGCAAGGTCACTGTAAAGCTTGACGATGCAGGAAAAAACCTCATCAGCGCTAAGTCTGACACTCTTACCCTTGTTCCGCCTGTATGCGTTGTCAACGCCGAGGCTGTGACTGCTGTTACAACTGCACAGGCTGAAACTACAACTACTACAGAGGCAGCAACTACTACATCATCCGATACAACAACTGCGGAATCTACAACCGCTGCTTCTTCAACTTCCGCTGCTGCAACTACAACTGCAAAAGCCGGCACATCCTCAAAGAATGATTCTCCTAAGACCGGAGATATGGGTGCAGGCACTGCCGTAGTTATCCTCGGAACAGCTGTATGCACCGCTTTTGCTCTGAGAAAAAAGAATGAAGATTAAGTCATTGACAGGAGTTATCGTCAGTCTTCTGATAACAGTTCCGCTGACTGATACGCTCCCAATAAAAGTTAATGCTCAGGAATATACCGTCGATGAGGTCAACAGCCTCATTGACGGTATAGTTGACTATAAACTCACTTCCTCAGGTGCTGCTGATATTCAGGACTGGATAAACGGCAGTCTCACCGAGGGTGCAGGAACTACATCGGAATGGTACGTCATATCTCTCAGTCAGAATTATCAGGCGGACTTTTCATCCTATGAAAATGCTCTCAGCAGCTATCTTGCTTCTGATGAAGGCTCTTCCGCAGCTTCAATGGAAAAGTATGCACTCGCTCTTTCAGCCGCCGGCAGCAGCAATTCATATATGGAGGATATCCTCGATGATTCCATCGGTCAGCAGGGCATAATGAGCTATATCTACGGACTTCATGTGCTGAACAACGGTTATACCTGCCCGGATTACAGCACAGGTTCTGTCGTGGATAAACTCATGTCCATGCAGTACGATGACGGCGGATGGGCGCTTTTCGGTGAATACGGAGATATCGACGTGACCGCCATGACAATACTTGCGCTTTCGCCTTATTATTCCGAGCCGGATGTTCATGACAGCATCGACCGTGCGGTTACTTTTTTATCTGAAAGACAGCAGGATAACGGCGGATATCAAAGCTTCGGCACTCCCAATCCCGAAAGTGCTTCACAGGTGCTTGCTGCGGTATCAGCAATCGGAATTGACGGTATCCACGATGAACGTTTCATCAAAAACGGCTGCAATCTCATCGACGGTATCGTCGCATACAGGCTGCCCGACGGAAGCTACAGCCATACCCTCGGCGGCGACACAAACGATACCGCTACAGTTCAGGCTTTGTACTCATTTATCGCATACAAGAGAATGACAGAGGGACGCTCTCCCATTTTCGTTTTTGATAACCGTCAGCCTGTTTCCGTTAATGCTGAACAGTCCGAAAGTCACTCATCCTCATCGCAGAATAATGCAGATGAGAAAACTTCCGCAACGGCAAATGAAAAGCTGACAGATGCATCCGCTGCTTCTGCAACTGCTGCTTCGACTACCGTTACATCATCAAAAACCACAGCAATTACAACAGCAGCTTTACACGTAACTGCTTTCACATCCGAAACGGTTTCGGTTCCGACAGCTTCGACAATTATCACTACAGCTGTTACTACCACACATTATTCAAAAAAAGTCACATCTTCACATGAAAAGAAGCCGGGATACAAGCCGTACATAATAGCCGCTATCGGCGGTGCGGCAGTCATTCTCTCGCTGATACTCTTTCTCCTGAAAAAGCGCAATCTCAGAAACTACCTGTTTATTCTGCTGTGCGCAGGCGCTGGTATTGCTGTTGTAATGCTGACGGATATCCGCTCGGCTGATGATTACTACAACGGAAATATCGTTCACAAGGATAATTCTGTCGGAACTGTCAGCCTTGAGATACGCTGTGATACTATCGTCGGAAAATCCGACAGCGAGTACATACCCGACGACGGAACTATTCTCGAAGTCACAGATTTTGAGATAGAAGAGGGCGAAACGGTGTTCGATATTCTCAATGAAGCCGCTCAGACCTATGGCATCCACGTTGAAAACAAAGGCAGCAGCGCTCACGGAATGGTCTACATCGCAGGTATCAATTATATCTATGAATACGATTTCGGCGACCTTTCGGGATGGGTGTACCACGTAAACGGCATCACCCCTTCCCGCAACTGCGGCGAATACGTCCTCAGCGACGGGGATGAGATACAGTGGCTTTATACCTGTGAATTAGGACACGACCTTAACGAGGTGTATTAAGATGATCAGCTTTTCCAACCTTAATCCTGCGGTTATAACCGTGTGGTTCCTGTCAGTATCTGCCATCGCCATGTTCTGCAATCATCCCGTGATAACAGTGCTGACGACGGCAGGTTCGGTACTGTTTTATATTATCAGAAATAAGGGCGGTCATTTCCGATCGCACTTATTCTTTCTTTTGCTTTTCCTGATACTCTCGCTGGCAAATCCCATCGTATCACACAACGGCGCAACTGTGCTGTTTGTCATGAACGATAATCCAGTAACTCTGGAATCTCTGCTTTACGGAATAAACTCATCTGCAATGATAGTGGGAGTTCTTTATCTTCTGCGCTCTTTCACACAGATAATGACCAGCGAAAAACTGCTTTACGTCACAGGCAGATTATCACCTAAACTGTCGATGATATTATCCATGGCGATAAGATTCGTTCCCCTTTTCAGCAAACAGGGACAAAAAGTCAACGATACGCAGAAAGTGCTTGGGCTGTACAAGGATGACAACTTCATCGACGATATAAAAGGCCGTCTCAGAGTCTTTTCAATTGTCTCCACATGGGGGCTGGAAAACGGCATAATTACCGCCGACAGCATGGAAGCCCGTGGTTACGGAACAGGACGAAGAACACAGATGACAAGGTTCGGCTTCACTTTCAGCGACGCATCAGTCCTTGCGGCATCTCTCACACTTACCGCTTTATGTGCCGCCGCAATCGCCGCCGGAAAAATAGCTTTCACTTTCTACCCCAAGCCCGAAGCCGCCGACTGCGGAATACTCGGAATTGTCGGTTTCGCCGCTTATGCAATGCTTGTATTCATGCCATTATTCATAGAAACGGAGGTGAAGCTCAGATGGAATTATTTAATGTCAAAGATGTGAATTTTGCCTATCCCGATCGCAGTGTGAACACTCTCAATGATATAAACCTCACCATTGAAAAAGGTGAATTTGTCGTTCTCTGCGGTTCAACAGGAAGCGGTAAATCCACTCTTCTCCGTATGCTGAAACCTGAGCTTTCGCCTGCGGGCAGTTTTGAAGGTGAGATACGCTTCAACGGGAAACCGCTCACTGAAACGGACAGCAGGATCTCCGCCGCATCCATCGGCTATGTTATACAGTCCCCCGAACAGCAGATCGTCACCGACAAGGTCTGGCATGAACTTGCATTCGGCCCCGAAAATCTCGGTATCCCCCGTGACGAGATAGCAAGAAGAACTGCCGAAACTGCAAGCTTTTTCGGTATCGGTGAATGGTACGACAGGGATACTCACAGCTTGTCAGGCGGACAGAAGCAGCTTCTGAATCTGGCTTCTGTCCTTGTTATGGATCCCGAAGTAATCGTTCTCGATGAACCTACTGCCCAGCTCGATCCCATTGCGGCTTCCGATTTCATTACTGCCATCAAACGGCTGAATCAGGAGCTTTCCATGACGGTAATAATCGCAGAACACCGTCTTGAGGAGATAGTCCCATACTGCGACAGACTCATAGTAATGGAGAATGGACGCATTATTTTCAACGCTCCCCCATCCGATGTTATCAGGCAGATGAAAGACAATGAACAGCTTATGCGGGCTATGCCTGCTGCGTCAAGGCTGTACAGCTTTCTCGGAGACAATCAATTGGAATGCCCGATGACTGTGCGACAGGGACGAAGCTTCATTGAAAGCAACTTCAAAAATAACGTCAGATCTCTGCCGACGCAGCAAACCGGAACGCTGTCTGAAAGCTTTGCCCTCGAAATTAAAAATGTGAGATTCCGCTATTCCCGTGATTCTGCGGATATACTCAAAGACCTTGATCTGAAAGTAAAACAGGGAGAGATATTCTCCATTGTCGGAGGCAACGGCTGCGGTAAAACTACTTCTCTTAAATGCGCATCAGCTCTGGAAAAGCCCTACAGCGGTACTATCAGGGTATTCGGAAAAAAGCTGAAGGAGTACAAAAACCGATCCCTTTATAATGAGTGTCTCGCAATGCTTCCTCAGGATGTACAGACCGTGTTTATGTCGGATTCTGTCCGTGATGAGATGAAACTGGCCAAAGCCGATATTTCTTCGCTTCCTTTTGATATCTCCCACCTCCTTGACAAGCATCCCTACGACCTGTCAGGCGGTGAACAACAGCTTGCGGCACTGGCAAGGGTACTGGCTTCAAGGCCTAAGATCCTGCTTATGGATGAACCGACAAAGGGACTGGACGCTTCATACAAGCATAAGATAACCGGGATTCTCCATGACCTGCGAGACAGCGGAGTAACTATTTTGTTCGTTACCCATGACATTGAATTCGCCGCTGAATGCTCTGACAGATGCGGAATGTTCTTCGACGGCCATATCGTTTCTGTCGGGACGCCCACTGAATTTTTCGCAAAGAACAGCTTCTACACTACCGCCGTCAGCCGCATGACACGTGGTATATACGATAATATCGTAACCGTGGAACAGGCAGTGGAAATTTGCCGTCTCAACGGCAGAAAGGACGGTCGGTTATGATAGTCATACAGAATCCGAAACTGCGGAGCTTCATCCGGTTTACCGTGCCTTTCATTGTTATACCGCTTATAGTTTTATGGGGGTCTGTCGTATTCGACCGCAAGAAACACATCATCATATCGCTGGCAGTTGCATTTTTTGCCCTCCTGCTTTTTGCTTCGGGATTCGAGCGAAAAAGTACAGGTTCACGCAGACTTGTCATAGTAGCAGTTATGACTGCGCTTTGCTTTGCAGGCAGATTCATCCCCTTTCTGAAGCCCATCGCAGCACTTACGATCATAACTGCTCTCTATCTGGGCGGTGAAGCCGGATTTCTTGTGGGTGCGCTTTCTGCCGTGCTGTCCAATTTCTATTTCGGACAGGGCCCGTGGACCGCTTTTCAGATGCTTGCCTGGGGCATGACCGGACTTATAGCCGGCCTGCTTGCTGATCCGCTGAAAAAACACAGACCGCTTCTGCTTCTTTATGGTGCAGTTTCGGGTATTGCATACTCAATGATAATGGACATATGGACCGTGCTGTGGTACGCTGAAAAGTTTGATCCTGCGCTGTACAAGGGCGCACTGGTCACCGCTCTGCCATATACTGCTTCCTATGCGGTATCAAATGTGATCTTTCTCTTTGCACTTGCTCCGTCATTCGGGAAAAAACTCCATCGCATAAAAATAAAGTACAGGATATGACAAAGAGGTCAGTATCCTGTACTTTTTTATAGTTCTTCTATAAGACGCATTATCTCTTCTCCGGTGGCAAGCCCTTCGGAAAATGTAGTTGCACCTCCTGCGGCAGTGCCAAGACGGAGAGCATAATCATCATCTCCCTTTTCCTTTCCGGCAATGAAACCGGCAAGCATTGAATCTCCCGCACCTACGGAATTTACAACTGTTCCTTTGCACACTCCGCAGCGGTGGAAATTTCCGCTTTCATCAAGGAGTATAGCACCGTTTTCAGCCATAGAAACAAGAATGTTCCTTGCACCCATTTCCTGAAGCTTCTTTGCGTAATGCATGATATCGTCGTCGCTTTCCAGCGTTACGCCAAATAATTCTCCAAGCTCAAAATTGTTAGGTTTTATGAGGAAAGGCCTGTACTTGAGAGTATTCAGCAAAAGCTCTTTTGTAGCGTCAACAACCGTTCTTATGTCCCTGCCTGACAGTCGCTGAAGTATTTTCTCGTAGATATCCGACGGAAGCGATGATGGGATGCTTCCTGCAAGTATCAGCGTATCTCCGTCTTCCAGCTTGTCCAGTTTAGCGAAAAGCTGCGCAAGTTCATCCCCGGAAATATCAGGGTCCTGACCGTTGATTTCAGTCTCCTCGGAGGATTTTATCTTGACATTTATACGTGAATTGCCATTTTTCAGCCTGACAAAATCGGTATTTATCCCCATTTTTGCAAGCCCGTTTTCGATGGCTTCACCTGTGAATCCTGCGACAAATCCCAGTGCAGCTGAGCGGACTCCCAGTTCACCGAGGACTATCGAAACATTTATGCCCTTTCCGCCGAAAAACATCTGCTCCCCCTCAGACCTGTTCACCTGACCGGTTTTCAGTTCCGGAGTGCGCACCACATAATCGATGGCAGGATTAAAAGTTACGGTATATATCATTTTTCTACCTTCTTATTCCCAATCTTTCCACACATCGGGGCAATAACCGATAGTGGCCTTTTTGCCGTTTCTCACAACAGGCACCTTGATCACCTGCGGATTATCAAGAACCTTTTCTTCCTTGTCCTCATCGGAAATATACTTCAGAAGCGCAAGAAGGTCCTTATCCTTGCAATTCTCATCAATAAGAGCATCAAGACCGCCAACTGCCTGTTTTACACTGCTCAGTTCGCCTTTGCTCATGCCCTTTTCCTTCATATCTATAAACTGATATTTAATGCCACGCTCTTTGAAATAACGTTCGGCTTTTTTGGAATCGAAACTCTTTTTAGTGCCAAATATCTGGATATTCATATTTTCCTCCCGAGATTCTTTTTAAATGTACAACTTATATTATATCAGATTAATCGGGAAATAGCAATATGTTATAGCACATAATAATTATTATTAATATGTAAATTTTATTAAAAGCCCTTGACAAAAGTGAACTGCGCTGGTATAATATAAGCATACCAAACATATAGGTGATATAGTAGATCTGGAGGCATTTGTTATGACATTAAAGCGATGTTGAGACTTATTTATATTATTTTCAACCGGTAAACATTTATATATAAAGGAGTTAATATTATGAGCATTTATAAGAAGATCACCGATCTCATCGGCAAAACACCAATTCTTGAACTCTCAAACACTGAGAAAAACTATGACCTCGACGCTAAGCTTCTGGCTAAGCTTGAGTACTTCAATCCCGCAGGAAGCGTCAAGGACAGAATTGCTAAGGCAATGATCGACGATGCAGAGGCTAAGGGTTTACTCAAGCCCGGCAGCGTTATTATTGAGCCAACCAGCGGTAACACAGGTATCGGACTTGCTTCAGTTGCAGCTTCAAGAGGCTATCGTCTCATCATCACAATGCCGGAAACAATGAGTATCGAGCGCCGCAATCTGATGAAGGCTTACGGTGCGGAACTTGTTCTCACAGAAGGCAGCAAGGGCATGAAGGGTGCTATCAACAAGGCTGAGGAACTCGCTCAGGAGATCCCTGACAGCTTCATTCCTTCACAGTTCACAAACCCTGCTAACCCTGCTATCCATCAGAAGACCACAGGCGTTGAGATCTGGGAAGATACTGACGGAAAGGTAGATATTTTCGTTGCAGGTGTTGGTACAGGCGGTACTCTCAGCGGCGTTGGCGCTTACCTCAAGTCACAGAAGCCTGACGTGAAGATCGTTGCAGTTGAGCCAAAGAGCTCTCCTGTCCTCTCAGAAGGCACCTCAGGCCCTCACAAGATCCAGGGAATCGGCGCAGGATTTGTTCCTGACACACTTAATACTGATATCTACGACGAGATCATCACTGTTGCAAATGAGGATGCATTTGAGACAGGCAGAGCTGTCGCAAGAAACGAAGGTGTACTTGTTGGTATTTCTTCAGGTGCTGCTTTATGGGCAGGAATCCAGCTTGCTAAGCGTCCCGAGAACAAGGGTAAGAATATCGTTGTACTGCTTCCCGATACAGGTGAGCGTTACCTTTCAACTCCTATGTTTGAATAATATTTCTATATACAGAGTCTTCGTAAAAAAAGCCATAGTACACGATGTACTATGGCTTTTTTGTGTCATATACAATAATCGCCGCCCGACAGATCTGACGAGTGGTCAATTATATCCTGGAGAGAAATGCTGCTCAGATATTTTTTTATAGAACTATACAGACCTTCCCACACAAACAGCGTGGAACATTCCCCCGCCCTCGGACATTCGTTGGGATCGAATTCCAGACAGGCAACAGGAGCAAGGCTTCCTTCGGTAGCTTCAAGAACATCAGCCACTGTAATTTCGTTCGCCTTCCTTGCAAGCATATAGCCGCCTTTGTTTCCCCTGTTAGTACGCAGAAGATTACTCTTGTTAAGAAGCGGCACTATCTGTTCCAGATACTTTTTGGAGATATTCTGTCTCTCGGCTATCTCTTTCAGTGAGATAAATCCCTCGTCATAATGAGATGCCAGATCAAAAAGCATCCTCAGCGCATATCTTCCTTTAGTTGAAATTTTCATTTTTACTTCTCCTTATGTCAGATTGTTTTCTATAAATGAAAGCAAAGGCTTGGTTTTCACCTTTGATTTATTATTCCTGTACCATTTCAGGCATTCCGCAAGCCCCTCATAAAGAGGCATAGTTTCGGGCATCAGTTTCATCTGCCTTAAAACATCGAGACGATAAGCATAGTCGTAGAACGGGAAATAATTTCTCTGCGGAATATCACCGCTTACAGGTATAAATTCGGGAGCTTTGCCGCATACCTGATAGCAGACAGTTACCCATTCCCTGATACTGACAGTTGATGCGTTTCCCACATTGTAAATTCGTTCAGCCGGTTTCTCAGTTATGAAGATCTCCATAAATCTGCACATATCCCTAATGTGAAAAAACTGAAGCGGCATACTTCCGTCTTTAGGCAGATAGAACGGCATATTTCTTTCAGCACATTCAAAAACAAATGCCTCACGGTAAACATTATTCATCGGCCCGTAAAGATAAGGCGGACGAATGATGTAATAGTCGGAAATATTCTCTGTCACGTATTTTTCTGCTGCAATCTTATCCGTGCCATACGCTCCCCAGATGCTGTTCGGGCCGATTTTCTGGTCTTCGCTGAATGGCTGCGGAAGTGTTTCGGGATAAACAGCACTTGAACTCACAAGCACGTAAGTTCCAAATTCTCCCAGACCGTCAACGAGATCCTTCACATCCTGAGCGTTGTATGCGGTAACGTCAAGAACTGCGTCAAATCGGTACTTTTTAAGAGTATCGCCGAGTGAATGGCGATCAGCTTTTATGTGCAAAGCACCGACTGACTGCTCGTCATTTCCACGATTCAGCACATAAACATTATGCCCTTTTTCAATAAAATATTCAGCTGTAAAACGGCTCGCAAAAACCGTTCCGCCTGTAACAAGTATATTCATATATTCACCTGCCATCAATTATTAGTATTGCCTGTCAAACTGCGGAAAATCTCATATTCATCCGGAATATCATCAAAACTTTTCCCTTTATCACCGAAATGTTCGATATTATCTATACGGATTTGTTTGTCATCATCAACATTAATTTTATAGATATCCAAATAAAGGCAAGTTCCGAAATCATGTTCCGCTATACCAAGATAAGCTGTTCCCTTATGTTCAGCTTTAAAAGAATAGCCGTGCTTACCCGAGTAATGGTATCGATACAAAAGCTCGGATGACTGATTTAAAATATCATTATTTGTCGCTGAATAATAGTTCCCTCTTGCGGAATCAGTATTTTTTGTATTGCATCGGACAAAGAGTTTACCATCCGAATCCTGTTCGGCAATGATATAGCTTGAATAAGCATTTACTGTTCCCGAGTTCAATATTGAGACTGTATCATTATTTATCTGCAAGCTTTCTATTTTATTAAACTTAGATTCTTCTGCCCTGTCTGCAACATAAAAACCACAGCAAATCACCACGAACAGCAAGATTGGAATAAAAGCTTTAAATATGCTCTTTTTATTCTTTTTATATATTCCTCTGACGAGAAATATCAGACATAATAATCCGCAAACTGCTCCAAGCGCTTTTAGTACCAGATATATCATAAAACCTTCAAACCACATATAATTATCTCCTTGATTGCTTGATTAGAAAACAACATAAACAGATACCCCAATTCCGTCTATGGACATTTTAATATCGTTAGAAATTCCCATACGATCTCATCCCTTTCTATAGAAAACAAGTGTCATTTTATCATTTATTTTTTCGGTTTTGCCTGTCTGAATGTAACCAAGAGATTCATACAAGCGGCAATTTTCATCTTCCTGAAGTATAGTTTCAAGCTCCCAGTTTGTTTCGCCGTGTATTTTCTCAGCTTCAATTATAGCCAAATGTGCATATCCTTTTCTGCGGTAGTCATTGAGTATAAAGACCGGCGAAATACGCTTTGGAGAGCCGTCTTTTCTGTCAACTACACGAATAGCACCAACCGATTTGCCGTCAACTTCTATAATATAATAATAAGTAAAATCCTGTTTAAGACGATCGGTCACTTTTTCTAACGGTTCATTCGCAGGATTCGTGTCCGCATCTCCGTACTTAGCAAACAACTCAGCAAAAGCAGTTTTCTGCATTTCCCAGATAAGTGCATCGTCTTTCACATCAGCTTTTATAAGATCCATCTTTTTAACCCCAGCTTTCCTGCAATTTCAGCAAATTTTTTTCTGAATGGAGAACCGAAAATGATTACTTTAACGTATACCGAAAAAACGCCTCTGTTGTTTTCTCATTCTAAAATAATTATGATAATAATTTGTTTATCATCATCATACATACATTCATGATATTTCGGCGCTTAGGCATTGAGAAAAAATATGGTATCATGTTCCCTATTATAATTCTTCTGTTTTGCCTTTTGTTTTTATTATTATACCATAGGTTTAGTATGTTTTCAAGTAGTTTCACCTATTAATTATTCTGAAAAGCTCTAGTTTTTGATTAAAAGAAAAAAATATATAAAAACATATTGACAAAGAAATACATCTGTGATATAATTACTTACGTTGTGAGAGACACAAACATTAAATAGGGGTATAGCTCAGTTGGTAGAGCAGCGGTCTCCAAAACCGCGTGCCGAGGGTTCAAGTCCTTCTGCCCCTGCCAATACAATAACTACTCAGAATGCAAATCTTTTGTATTCTGAGTACTTGTTATATTACAATAAAAATTGTGATTTGACAGCTCTTGTTTGTACTCGATAAGCGTTTACGCTGTTTCACATCACGCTTTCGCATTACTTACAGTTTTCGGCTCGTGATACCAAAAGGAATACTGCCTTATCCTGACAAACACAGGATTTGATTCAGTGTAAAACTGAACAGGCTCACATCGTGGCTCGATCCCCCGACTTCTCCTCTTTTTGATTTATTACAGTTAGAAAAGATGTAAGGGTTAGCAGCAAGTAAATTCGCTTCAAATCTTGATATTTAATTGTCAAGATTCTATTCAACAAAAAATCAAGCCTTCCAGACATTATGAGGCAGACTGAAAGGCTTGACAAAAATCTATTTAAGTGCTATAATAAACCTTGTCGATTTAGAACGGCACAAAGATAGCATTCTCACTAAGTCATTCGGACGTCCCTTAACGTCTGATTGATTACGAAGCATATGCAGTCGGCAAACTGTTTATGCTTTGTGGGGGTGCTTATTTTTTATTACTGTATTATTATATCATATGTTCTCGGCAAAGTCAACCACTATAGCAAAAAAATTTGAAATTTTTTATAGAATATTAAAAAACCGCCCAAAGATAGGCGGTTTTTGTTTTATTCAATTTCTTTAATTCCAAAATTGTACGAAGATTGCTCGCTATCTTCCCCATTAAAACTTGATATCACACTTTCTTTCGATGAAAAAGCTAAGTGTGAGGGATATCCCTCGTCAGGAGAATTATTATAATATAATGAAATATCAATCTTATAATCATCAGTCTCAATAATACAGGAGTTATCATAAAACAGCGGATTAGCTCTCGCTCCAAAAAATTCATTATCTGCATTTTTTAAAATCATATAGTAATAAAGCCCTCTGTATCGTCCATTATCTATACCATCTAATTTACAAACTTTAATACTTCCTTCTTTATTAGTTACATTAAAATGATAATCAGCTATAAAGTCGCATTCCGGATCAACATCACTCATGTAAGTTGATTCAACTTCAAAGTCAGTGTTGATATTATCGCCAAGCCTCTCAGCTTCGCTAATTATTTCTTCTCGAATCGCATTTTTAATCGATTCTTTATTAGCATCTGTCAGTTGTTCTTCTCGCATCAAATTAGTTACACAATCAAGAGGTACAATATATTCTTTTTGAACTGATTTCAGAATAATATTTCTTTCCTCTTTCACCGCATCAGCAACTTCGTCAGGTATAACCACATCAATTACTACAGAATCTGTTTTTGCTTCCTTTAAAATCATATTATAACTATACTCGCTGAAAATGAATTGAGATTCACTATTATCAAAGTTTAATTCAAAACTCATATTAATAGGATATGAGTTTTGGCTCAAGAAGTAATCAGGAGTAGAAGGATTATAAATAATATCTACATTCTCAAACGGATCTACTTCAATAATCTCGTCTTTATTATCAGTATTATCGTCTTCACCACTTGGAGAAGAAAAAACTTGCGAACTTGCGCTTGATGTGTCCGATGTTGCATTTCCGCAACTTACACAGCCAGAGATCAGAGCCAAGGCTGCTAATAGAACAGAAACTTTTCTCATAGTTTGAACCTCCTTATATTTTCGATTATACCATGAAATAGGCTTTTTTTCAATGTTAAGAAATACACAAACATTGAAACAGATATATGATTATTGTTTATGATTTGATGAAAATGTGCTATAATAGCACATTTTATATTTCAGGCAGCATAACTGCCTTGATACGCTGTTCTTTTAGCAAGTGAATATAGGTGTTATAAGTGATAGAAACATCGGAATGCCCTAAAACTTCGCTAACTGTCTTAACATCAACTCCCTCAGCAAACATTCTGCTTGCAAAGGTATGACGCAAACTATGTACTCCTCGCCCTTTAATATGGCAGCGATTCAAAATAGCTCTGAACATCCTATCAATATTCCTTGGATAAACCCTTCCTCCGTTTGAAGTAGAGAATATATAGCTATTGTTTTTATTTATTCCTCTTATGCTTAGTAAGGCTCTGATCGCAGCAGAATTCAAAGGCACAACTCTATCTCCATTTTTAGTTTTTGTGCTTCTTTGTTCAAGTGAAGAATACCCTGTTTCCGCTAACATCGATTTCGTATCTCTGCGCTTAACATAGACAATATTTCTTGACACCCTAACAATATTAGTATTCCAATCAATATCTGACCATTTTAAAGCAAGGCACTCCCCTATTCTCAATCCAGTATTTACAAGAAACACTATTATTTCAGCAAGTCGATATATTCTTTTGCCATTACGATAACACTTAAAAGCTTCTTTGTAAATAAGTCCTAACTCCTCATCTGAAAAGAAAGAAATATCATTAACAGCTTTTTTCATAGATTTAGGAAGTGAAACGTTATCAGCTGCATTTTCAGAAACCTCTCGTTTGGACAAAGCATATCTCAAGCACGAATTCACTGCTTCATATGCTTTCTTTACAGTTGAATATGAATACTTTAATTTCAAGTCATTTATCATATGCTGAATATCATCGCTTTTTAGCTTAGTCAAAGGTATATCTTTTAAATACGGAAGAACCTGATAATTGATTGTCTGCTCTTTCCTGTCTAAACTGGACGGCTTTAACTCATTAGCTTTAACTTCATAAAGCCAACGTCTGATATATTCTCCAAATGTTACATCAGGCGCATTATACTCATTATTAGTATGAGCTACTCTGAGCCTGATCTTAACCTCATAAACATCTTCATAATTGTCAAGCTTCTCATAACCGACGATTTGCTGATCCTCTAACACAATACTATTTATTTCAGCTGAATTGAAAAAATGTAAATCAATCATATTCCCTCCGATTGGGCATTTGCTACAGCCTTTATTGCATACAAGCTTTTAAGGGGAATAACAGTTAAATCAAAATGTGCTATTATAGCACATTTTTTTCATTTAATCTGGTTTGCAAATCCGCTACTTGTATTTCCAGTTCCTTTATTCTTGCTTCCTTCTGATCAAGCTCAGACTGCTTGTCCTTCAGGAGCTTAACGAGCTGCTCCTGATTCTGTTTCAAGAAATCTTCGTCGTCAACTGAGAACTTGTTCTCCGCAGCAAGCTTCTCGATGTCTGAACGATTATCAATAGTCTGCTTGACTTCTCTACCCATTATATAATCAAGAGTTACATTATAAAAATCGGCAAGTTTTATAGCCATAGCCATACCAAGCTTTTTTCTGCCATTTTCATAATCGCTTAACTGCGAGATGCTAACTCCAAGTGCTTCTGACATTTCTTTATGCTTACAGCCCTTTTGCTGTCTCAACTCTTTAAGAACTTCGTTCATGCTTTCACCTCTTAACGTAAAATATATCTATTCACTACAATTTTATCACAGATAAGTGTAAATGTCAATATTGATTACACTTTTTAGTGAAGTTGTATAATTACACTTTAAAGTGAATATCTCAATTGTAACTTTATACAAATTTACACTTTTTTTAGTATTTTTCTTTCAAAACCTATTGCAAAATTACACTTTTTAGTGTAAAATATAATTGTACCAAGAAACAATAACCTGAAAGGAGAACATCAATGATAAAAACAATATATCAGGACAAATACAATCCCAACAAAACATGGGAAGTAACATCAATGTCGCATGGCTTCTATCTCAAGCAGTTCATTTGCAACAAGCAGTTTGGCAGAGGACTGAGAACCACAAGAGAATATATTAAAAGTATCGGAATATTAGATATGAAGATAATTACCAGATGGGAAGAACCAGAACACTGAAAACAGTTACCGAGCGGAGCGGTTAATCTCCGCAGAAAGGACTGAACGCTATGGATAAGATCGAACTCGGGGCATACGTAAGAACAGAACGCTTCTGCACAGTAACTATAGATGCGATATTCTCAGAGAATGACGATGCTGTAAAGTGCGGATATACTGAACCGACCCACACCAAGATTGATGGATGGGAAATCAAAGGCAAGTCAATTGACTGCTATCACATGAGATTCGCTGCTATTAAGAAAGGAGAATGATTATGACACTTTACGATTTTATTATGCAGGAACACGCAGACTTCGATACATACGATACTGTATTCGATACTTGCGTAACTGTCTGCGAACCATACGAATATGGGGAAGGAGAAGAAAAGGAATACTACGATATCTTTAATGACCTCATGATGAAGAACGTTGAGTTTTCTGAAAAGATCAGCGAATGCTCATGTGTATGCAAGTGGAGCGACTTCATTAAAAATAATCTTGAAGTGTTCCGCAAGGCTGCTGATGAGCTGTGGGTCAGAACTCCAAAGGAAGATGATGATCTTATCTATGAATGGATCAGAGAAATCAACTCATGGATGGCAGGATATGTAAGCGAAGGTATTTACAAGAAATTCGTTACAGAATACAGCACACAGTTCGTAGCTTAATAATCAGACCGAGCGGAGCGGTTAATCTCCGCAGAAAGGAACTATCATGAAAGAATACACATTTGTTATTTTCAAGCAACTTAGAAAAGAATGCCCTATAAACGATGATCCTGTGATCGGGTATGTTCACGGAGTTCATGCAGATGCTCAGAGAACTTGCAACGAGCTTAACGCAGATTCATCAGATTATCATTATTATATGGACTTAGATGAACTGAAAGCCTGTGGTTTTCAGGTGTAAGAAGGGAGATAAATTACTATGAGAAAGATCACACTTAAAAACGCAGACAAGCTCCAGACAATAGAGATCACCTATGACGGATTCAGCTACAACGGAAAGCAGATACAGCACGGTGCGCTCCTGATCGTTAAGGGAACAATGGACTTTGATATAGGGGGAACTGATGAAGCAATCGACTTCATACAGACCGCAGTCAAGGCGAACGGCTTCACAGCTTATGATGAATACAACTTAAAGATAAACACTCTCAGAGAGATCGTACACGCTGTAGAATGCCTTGAAAAGCCTTGTCAGCCGAAGCCAAAGCCAGAGTACCCACAGGTATTTGAACCAGTCAAGGGGCAGATATACACCAATAAGAACGGCTGTGATTATTTGTGTACAAGCGTTGAGTATAACGACAACAGCAAGTATACAAGACAGGCTGAATTCGTATCAAGGTCAGGATGGGCATTGACCGCAGACTGTCCGAGACAGTACAAGGACGGTCACATCGAATGGGATTCTTCCTATCAGGGACACTTCATTGAACTTGCAGAAGCAAAGGAAATGTTTACTCAGGCTGAAAAAGAAAAGGAGAATAGCTATGAAAACTAACATCGACTACTACAATCCATACTACGATATCGAGATCATCATGGAGAATCCTGATATCTCAAAGCTAAAAAAATGGCTGCTTGTCAGAGAGATCAAGCGTGAAGCCAGAAAGAGAGGATATGATATATAGCCGAAACAGCCGAAAGGCTGTCTGCACGGAATGACCGCCGTGTACTGATGATGGCAGGTCCGATGAAAGGATGGTAAACATGGCAGAACTCAAATACATTACACTTTTTCTCGATAGGCAGAAAGAATTCAATATGCTGTCCGATGAACAGGCAGGAAAGCTTATAAAGGGTATTTTTGAATATGGCGCAACGGGCGAGGAACTTGCTTCTGACGATCTGACTGTCAATATTCTTTTCAGCGTTATCAGGGCGCAGATTGATGAAGTCGCTAACAAGTATGATGAGAAGTGCCGTAAGAACAAGGAAATAGCCGCTAACCGTGAGCGTAAGAAGCGTGATGCAAAAAGCACGAACGTTGACGAACGTGCAGGCAATGATAATAGCGAACACGACCGTTCACCAGAAAGCACGAACGTACACGAACGTTCACCCGAAACCACGAACGTGAACGAACGTGATTTTTCAAGCACGAAAAGCACCAATACAAAGACAAAGACTAATACAAAGACAAATACAAAGACTAATATTAATGCTGACGCATTAATATACGGCACGTTCCACAACGTCACACTCACTCAGTCAGAGTATGACAGCCTTATCGGAGATTACGGAAGAAAGACCGTAGAGGACTACATAGACCGAGTTGACAATTACTGTGAGAGAACCGGCAAGACATATCCCAACTGCTATCTGACTATCAGAGAATGGATGATAAAGGATGGAGTAGAGAAGTCTGATGTTGCTAAGTATGAATGCATGATCAACTGCTTTCCAGATATAATCAAAACTGAAACGGCATGAAAAAGTTGATACTTGTATCAACTATACAAGCTGATCGAGAAGGAGGGGGTGAACACATGATAACCTTTGACGATGTAATTGCACTTGCGTTACCCATAGGGAGCATATATTTCTTTTTCAGAGTGCTGCATAAGCCTAAGCTGAGAGAGATCGATACGGAGCTGCTAAACAGGCTCGACAAGATTTACTATCTCAAGCAGCAGTATGTTAAGACACAGGAACTGCTGTGGGACATGGACTTGACCAATCCCAAAGACCTGAAAGCAATCGATCTTGAATGGCTGTCAGTCACAGGAGAAAAAAGAGAAGCTAACATATGGACGGACGGAAAGAGCCGAACCACAAAGCGACTGCGCCTTGCGGTTGAAGCAAGGCTCGATGAGATCAAGATCAACCTCAACAAGGAGCTTGATCAGATACCGAAGCGAAATGACACTTCTCTTGACCTGATTGAAAAAGAAATGGCTGAACGTGACGGACAAAACACGGACAAAACGATTCGATTTGTCCGCAGGACATTACGAAACTTAACGATGAGAAGGAGAGGAAGATAATGAGAGATACTAACACAGGAACCGTGACTTGCGCTCGCTGCGAAACTGTTCTCGGCAACTATATGACAGGGGATTACTACAAGCTGATCCGTATAAAATACTGTCCTGCTTGTAAGACGCAGGTTAGGAGGGAGTATAAACGTTTCTGGGATTCTCAGCACAGGCAAGCTAACAAAGAACTCAATAAAGAAATGCGTGAGCAGATACGACTGCTGAAAGAAGAAAATGAGAGACTCAGAGCTGAACGTTTCGGAGCTGACACTCAGATGAGCAGTCAGAGATTCAAGGGACTGTGAGGTGATACTATGAGAACGGTCATGATAATTCTTGCAACGCTTATGGTCTACTGTATGATGCCTTCTATCCTTAACTGGATAGGATGCTTCATAAGCTACCGCAGAAAGTATCGGTGCTTATATGAGCAATACTTATGCAGACTATCGGACTACGAAGAATATCGTTGTTTCATGGAACGCTGTGAAAGAAAACATCAGGTGAAAGTCATTAACGGTATGATCGACAAGGGAAAGGAAATGCGCCGAAATTTATTTCATAGCTAACACTGTGATAATTGATGATTCACAGGATATTGACATTGATTTGTGATTAAGCTATAATAAAAAATGTGCTAATAATGCACACTTCTATTATATAATAATCGAATCGAAAAAGAGACTGCCAAGCAAAGCGAAGCAGTCCCTTTTTCGTTTTGTGCTATTATAGCACATTTTTATCTTTAATAAGTCTGTCGATAACAGTACGGGAAACATTCAGCCTTTGAGCCATAGCAGATTTACTTATCTTATGCTCGATCCAAAGATGATAAAGCTCTGTGAATTCGTCATCTGAGACAGAAATTCTTTTTCTCCCTTTGTAAGCGCCACGCTCTTTGGCACATTTAATTCCCTCACGCTGACGCTCCAGAAGATTAGACCTTTCAAATTCGTTGATAGCTGCTATCATCTGAAGCATAAGTTTTCCTGTTGGAGTGCTTGTATCAATGTTTTCTTTTATACTTATCAGCTGAACATTTTTATTCTGGAGTTGATCTACTATCGAAAGCAGATCCATAGTAGACCTTGCAAGTCTGCTGAAATCACAGATATATAGTGTATCACCCTCACGTACATATCTGAGCATTTCCTGAAGTTGAGGTCTATGCATATCCTTTGCAGAAACCTTTTCAGAGAAATATCTATCTATCTGATACTGTTTCAGTATATCAAGCTGACGTTCTTCATTTTGTTCTGATGAACTTACTCTTATATAAGCTATATTTGCCATGTATGCTCCTTTCTGCACAATAGGGTATACTCTATTATGCAGTTAAATAAAGCGCTTTATGCTGCATTTTAGAGTTGATTTCAGAATTAAATGCAGTTTGCACTCAAAGTCTTGACCCTATTGTACAGTAAAGCTTATTTTTTGTCAAGAAAAAATCCCCTCCCGATATCTTCGGGAGGGGTTAGCAGGAATGGCAGCCATGCAAGCTGCCATCTCATTTAGGATAAGTAAGGTGGTTGTCAAAAAATGTACTTTAACACTCTTATATTATATAGTATATCACCATTATTGTCAAGGTCTGATTCAAAGAGCTGATTTATGTGCTATAATAGCACATTTTATCTTTTCAGTTTCGGAGCGTTAAATAAAGCTTCAACCTTATCCTTCAGCTCTGCTTTGAACTGAACGGCTCTCTGTCCACCTTTAACAGCCGTCTTGAAAGGTATATCACTGTTTTTGAGTGCTTCATACTGTTTTTCTGATACTATTTTTATCATGTACTGTTGCTCTGGTGCATCATAGCCATGAGCTTTAAGATATTTTTCTAAAACTGCTTCAAGTTTTTTGAAGTTACAGCAGCGTTTGACAACTCGCAAATTACTTTCTGGATTGTTGACTACTATATCATATACTTTATTAGCTCGTTTTATTATTAATTCTGTATTAGAAGGCAATTGGCACCAAGCACGTTCCTTTCTACAGATACTTTTTCTTTGTTTTTCCTTTGCACTATCTTCTGAACTATCAGACAGATTGTACTTTTTGATTACGGAATTATGTACTGGTATCATGTTGTTAATGTTCAAGGCTCCTATAATAACAGCCGACCCGTTCTTATTTTTTCTTGTAGGATGAGGTATTTTTATATAGTCTATATTATTCCTTATTGTTTTATTTTGAGCTGAGGTAAGTGGAATACAGTATTGTTTTTCATTGACCAGAATGATTATTCCTAAGTATGGTCTTGAGATTTTTCCTATCTGCGGAGATTGAGACATAACATTGTCATCAACTTTAGATAGATCTCTTATATATTTCAAATCAATTTCAAACAAATCCAAATATGGCACACAAATCATTCCTCATAAAATAATAAAGTAGCTGTGTTAAACACAGCTACTTTTTGCTTCATTCGTATGGTAGGGACTCCATCTTTAAACGGTCTCATTTATTTTATATGGTAGAGCTCCCATCTTTAAACGGTCTCATTTATTTTATATGGTAGAGTTCCCATCTTTTACAACTCCCATTTTCACACGGCGAAGCAACCGTTTGTAAGCGATATGCTTACCTCACTTATATTATATACCTTAAAGCAACGTTTGTCAATAGCTTTTAAAAAATGTGCTATAATAGCACATTTTTACATTTTCATGACTGCTGCTCTTGTGTTTTCAATGATCTGATGAACCTTGTCTGTATCACAGCGATTGATCTTAACAGCTATAACTCCGTCTTTTTCTTGTTTTTCAAAGGTTATGCCGCTTTCTTTCAGCTTTTCACAAGCTGCATCCGAATCTACCTGTATATAATAAGGATCAACTATCTCGGCAAGCTCTGATGCAGACTTTTCATCCGCAGCACTTTCAAGCTGTTTAGTCAACTCATCAAGACGTTTTGATTTTGCTGCCAGTTCTTCTTCGTGTGGGAACGGAGCATCTATCTGTGTCTGAGCTTCTGATAGCTCATTTTTCAGTCTTTCAAGCTGTAAGCAGACATTTTTTAGTCTATCATCCATACCATGAAGCAGATTATCCAGTCTTGTAAAATTACCGCTTTCACTTGCACCAAGCTCAACTTTATATTCAGAGTGACCTTTGAGCTGTGCTACATATATACGATTCATAGGCTCATATCCTATGTTGACCTGAAATCCCTGATACTTTCCGATTTCGGTATAACCACTGAAATTCTGCTTTACTGCTGCTTTGCATGAATCAATAAGTGCCTTTCCTGCTTCTTCCTTATCTGTATATACCTTGCCGAAAAGCTCAATTGATGGAAATACAGGCTTTCCTTTATCATCAAGTTTTACTGGACGTGAACTGAATTCCTTTATATCAGCTTCTATATCTGCTTTAAGTTCAGTATATGATTTTATCTTTGTTGGAAGTTCTTTATAAACTTTATCTTGCAGATCATACAGAGAATTCATATGACTTGCTTTCAGCATTTTCAGTTTGCTAACTTCAATATCTAAGTCCATTTTCTCCTTAATTAGCGGATTTCCTGCGGATAATGCCTTAATTTCTGCATACGACAAAGTGACTTCATCCAAATCCTGACACGAACGTACAGGCGATTTGCTTGTCATAATCTGAGAAGTAAACTTTTGCTTATTCTCAAGCATTTGATAGAGATACGCATCAAATGTTCCTTCTGAAACATATCTATACAAATCAACTTTATCGTTTTCATTACCTTGTCTTACCATACGTCCCCGACGCTGTTCCATATCTGAAGGTCTGCTCGGTGCGTCCAGATCATGTGAAGCAACAAGCTTATTCTGTATATTTGTTCCTGCGCCCATTTTATCTGTAGACCCTATAAGTACTCTTATCTCGCCCTTACGTACTTTTGCAAATAGCTTATCCTTTGCTTCTTCCGTTTTGGCGCTATGTATAAAGGCTATTTCCTCAGCAGGAACGCCCTTTTGTATAAGCTTTTCCTTAATATCATCGTATACGCTGAACCTCTTACCTTTCTTTTTTACATCCGCTTTTGACTGCGGCACACCAAGATCGCAGAATATGACCTGTGTTGACCTCTGCTCTGATGTCCTATTCCATATATCATAAACATTATTTATGCAAATATTGAGCTTTGAATTTTCATCATCGGGCAAATCAGGATTCAAAAGTCTTACATCAAGACCTATCTTTTTACCGTCATTTACGATCATGAGCATATTATCTACAGAAGGATTGACTTCTCTTAATCTGATGCGCTTTGCTCTTTCACCCAGATTACTGATAAGCTTTTTCTGTATTTCCGACGGCTGTGCTACAACAGTGTGCATTTCACACTCAGGTATTTTTAGTCCGAGCTGATCAGTTGTTTTAATATCAGCACATTCCTTGAATAATGCCATAAGCTCAGGCAAATTGTTAAATCTTGCAAATCTTGTTTTCTGCTGATAGCTGTTTCCCTCTGGTGACAGCTGACTTTCGGTTACGATTTCTGCAAAGTTCGCAGCCCACATATCAAAATGCTTCAAGCCCGTTTCTTCAAGGAGATCGTTTTGTAAGTATCTCATCATCGTGTATATCTCTGATATACTGTTGCTAACAGGTGTTCCTGTTGCAAAGATAACACCCTTGCCGCCTGTTATCTCGTCAAGGTACTGCGTTTTCAGGTATAAGTCCATTGTTTTCTGAACATTATCATTTGTGGATATACCCGATATGTTACTCATTTTTGTACTTATGAATAGGTTCTTGAACATATGAGCTTCATCAATGATGAGCTTGTCGATACCGAGTTCCTCGAAATTGACAACATCATCACGCACTGGAGCTTCCGTAAGTTTTTGTAGCTTTGTTTCAAGAGATTTTCTTGTTTTCTCCATTTGCTTTATCTGGAAGTTATCCCCTTGTTCAGCCTTGAGTGATGCTATACCTTCAATAATATCATTAATTTGATTTTGAAGCAGCCTTTCCTGTCTCTCTTTAGATATAGGAAGATTGATTAACTGAGAGTGACCAATGATAACACAATCATAATCACCTGTAGCTATCTTTGCAAACAATCTACGGCGGTTTTTCTTTGAGAAATCGTCAGCTGTAGCAACAAGGATATTGGCATTAGGATACAGCTCAATAAAGTCTGCTCCCTCCTGTTCTGTCAGATGATTAGGTACACACAGCAATGCTTTATTATGCAGTCCTAATCGCTTTCCTTCCATAGCAGCAGCTATCATTTCATAAGTCTTGCCTGCGCCTACTTCATGTGCAAACAATGTATTACCGCCATATAATGCATGAGCAACTGCATCTCTTTGATGCTTTCGGAGCTTTATCTCATTATTCATGCCAGGAAATTCAAGCGCTGATCCGTCATACTCTCTCGGACGAGTACTGTTAAACATACGATTATAACGATCCACGACTTCTTCTCTACGATCAGGCTCTGCATATATCCATTTTTTAAATGATTCTTGAAGCTGTCTCTGCTTTTCCTGTGCAAATTCTGTCTCGGTCTGATTGATAACAGATACTTCTTTACCGTCACGCTCTACACGTTCCTTTACTGTTGTACTCTGAAGATTAAGGCAGTCCTCAAGTATTTCATACGCTGATTTACGCTTAGTGCCGAATTTTGCATTGGCAGCAGTATTAGCCTTATCGTGTGTCTTATTAGGAATGCTCCACCTTGACGTTAACTCAGAATAATCTACTCTTATACAAGTTCGCTTATTAAAGCTCATTTCCCTCATATATTGTGGAGTGCCAAAGCTGTCATACATGAATTGCTGTACAAATTCCTTTGGAACACAAGGCGCACCAAGCTTAATATCAATATCCGCAGCCTGTAACCGAGTTGGCATAGCTTTCTCAAGCGCTTCTATGTTATGTGAGTATCGTGTCTCATCCGCATAATTCTCTTTCATAAATTCGAGCTTTTTACGGATATTACCTGACAAGTATTCGTCCGCAGCTTCAAGATGAGGATTTCCGCTATTATCCATTTTCATGGGATTTTCAAAGACAACACCTTTAAGATCTTCCATAATCTTATCAGCGGTAAATCCTGTAAGTTGCTGCATATATGGCATATCCACATGAGCTTTCTTCGCCAGAGACAGAGTAAGAGCTTCAGCAGATGTTTCGACAGAAGTAACATCAGTCTTAGCAAGTATTGTTCTCTTATTAAAGATATCAGCTTTGCCGATAAATTCTTCACCTTTGTATTTTTCAAGTGATGATAGTAGCGGTGCTGCACTATCTTCTTTAAATGCTGAGAGATTCTGCTTTGAATTCAGATGTCCGTATTTCTCAACGAAGCTGTCATACAGGCTATTAAGTTTTTCCTGTAACGCTTGCAGCTGTACATCGGAGCCGTTGTCTATCTGACAACTTATAACCTCTCTCAGGCAATCACGAATTTCTATCATGCCCTTAATGCGAGGAATATCCGATTTCTTACCTTCAAACTTCTCAAAATCGTTGTTATTACGATAATAAACATTATCAGCTATAACCGCATAGCTGAAATTCCTTACATTCAGTGGTATACCGATATTTTCATCATCGAATATATCCTCTGATGTTTCAGCTGCCGCAGCTGCTGCCTTGAAACGTATATTTTTTATAGCTGCTGCAAGCTGATCTTTAAGGACAGCTCCCTCAACAGGGATACACATTGTATCGTCAGCTCCGTGACCATAGAGCTTGTTGCCCTCGACGATCTTACCGAGTACCATATCAGGATTATCAATAAAATACTGATTTACCGTCAGTCCGTCCTCAGTTTTTCCGAGGTCTATCCATGACGGCATATTATCCTGTGTAAGCTCTATGGGGTATTCACGCTTCTGCAAGAATATAATATCTGACGTTACTTCTGTTCCTGCATTGCCCTTAAAAGCATTGTTAGGAAGTCTTATAGCTCCTACAAGTTCGGCTCTTTCAGCTATATACTTCCTTATTGCAGGATTATTCTTATCCATTGTTCCTTTGGAAGTAATAAAAGCAACTATACCATTTGGCTTTACTTTATCAAGCGATTTTGCAAAGAAGTGATCATGTATCTGGAAATGATATTTGTTATATGCAGCTTCATTGAGAGAATAGCCGCCGAAAGGCACATTTCCGACAGCAAGGTCAAATGTATCGTTCTTAATATCGGTCTTTTCAAAGCCAGTAATCTTAATATTTGCGCTCTGATAGAGCTGCTGTGCTATACGTCCCGATATACTGTCAAGCTCTACGCCGTAAAGCTTAGAATTGTCACGAATATCCGTAGGCATAACGCCGAAGAAATTACCCACGCCCATTGCAGGCTCTAATATTCTACCGCCTGTGAAGCCGTTTTCTTTCAGTGCGTCATACATTGCAGATATTACGACAGGAGAAGTGTAATGTGCATTCAGTACGGAAGCCGCTGCTGCTGCATATTCCTCTGGAGTAAGCAGTTCCTTCAGCTCTGCATATTCGTTCTTCCAATCATCATGGAAATCCTCAAATGCATTTTTTAAGCCGCCCCAACCTACATACTGCGATAAAATCTGCTGTTCCGTAGCCGTTGCAAGTCTGTTTTCGGCATCTATCTCTTTCAGTGTCCTGATAGCAGCCACATTTGCACGATATTTTGTCTTAGCTCCGCCCTCACCCAAATTCTCATTGGTGATTACAAAGTCCTTTTTATCGCCCACAGGCTTTTTAGCAGCAGGAGCTTCAACCTGTACTGTTGGTTCATCATCGATTGACATATCACCGAACAGCGAAAGCTGCTCCATATCATCATTTGTCTCAGCAATATCATCGATACCGAGGAAATCCTCATTATCAATGAGCTGCGCTGTCAGATCCGCAACTTTATCCCAACCGATAGTCTGCTTTTCGTCACTTGAAAGAAAGCTCCCCTTCCACAGAAGAAGTCCGTCGGGCTCTGCTTTATAGCCGTATCTGCTGTCATTTATGATAAGCTCTGAATAATCATCGTTATAAATCGACCTCAGATAGTCAGCTCTGTTATCTGTATCAGTATGCTCATTAAAATGAGCAACTACATCCTGTTTTGGAGTGCTGATATATCTGTAATTGCCGATAACATCGAGCATTTCCTGTTCTGTAAAATCAGATGCCAGGGCTTTCTGCTGCTCAGCGAACTCATATACTTCAAATTCCCTTTCTCTCCATATAAGGGACGGACTAACGGTACTTACATTTGTTTCAAAAAGCGGCTTCATGCCGAGCAGACCGCCCTTGCTTTCGATGATGTAAGGATCGCCCTCCCAAAGGACCTTGTCACCTATATTCAGATCTTCGCCTTTGACCGTTGTTGTCGATTTTTCGGCACTTTCTCTTTCAGAACGCTCTGCCTTGTCTTTTCTGACATATTCCCTTGCTTCATCGAGCGTTTCTGTAAATCTGCCGTTACCGCTGTACACATAGTCTCCACTGCTATCCTTTGAAAATATCTGAACATTGAATTTGTACTGTTCATCATTGTTTTCAGAAATTCGGTATCGGGTATTCTCGTCATTACCGCCTATTTCTTCGACAAAACCGTAACTATCCATATCAAAGGAATTAGTTAAAAAGCCGTCCTTTAATGTATAGATATTCAAAGCTTCATTGTTTGCTTTTATTATAAAGTCCGTAGCAAGGTCTTTCAGAGCATTTACCTCTGTTTCATCACTGAGATCAAAGTTCATCGTTGGTTTATCAGATGAACCTTCTGTTGTTACCGTAGAAGTTGCAGTACCGTCCGCATTGAGATAAATTGTAAGTGCTCTGTTCACTCTCTCATTATTTCTTAGAAAAGCTGTATCCTCGATTGTAAAAGTGTCTATTTCTCTTAAATTTACGGAAATATCATATTCTGGTATATTAATTACTGTATTTGCAGCAAGCAGCTTTTCAGCATTGATATAGTTCTCGCTGCCGTTCTTATCCTTGATAACAACACTTATACTCTTATCATCAATGGATTTATCGAGGTATTCTTCTATCTCCGCAGCTGCGTCCGCTGCCGGTACAGGATAATCTCCTGTAGCATATTCAGCAGTACCGTCATATCGTATGAGCATATCAGGGTAACCGCCGTCATAGAATGAAATATTGCTGTATCTTTCTGTGAAATTATCCTTGCGCTCATGACCATCACTGTCTATGCCGCCTAAGTATTCAGAGCTTGACCACTCAATATCGAGACTTGATATTGAGTTAAAATCAATCGTAAGACCGTATTTTTCGATATGTAGGGGCGGTAAAGACTGCGCTGCTGTCACAGACTCGGCGGTATTTCCTGTTATACTGTCAAGTTCACGCTGAAGCTCTGCTTTATCTTCGGGACTACCAATCGGATCGGCAAGAGCTTCATTTATATCAATCGCTCTTGCAGCTTGCTTATCTGCAAGGATAGACTTTATTTCTTCCTCATAATCTGACGTTGATGTAAGCTCATTGAAATCAAGATTATTTAGTGCAGGCAGAATCGCTTCAATGCTATCATATTTTTCGGTATGAACAAGGTCACCGTTTACATATGAATTTATTGCGTAATTTTCAAGATCAACAGACACTTGTAATTCAAGCTCATCATCAAGAGCAATATTGTCTATCTCTACGATTGACGTATAGGCAATATTAATATTGCTCATATCAGAAAAATCTGCTTCACTGTCATACTCTTGTTCAAGGAACTCACTTATAAGTCTTTTAGCCTGATCCAAAGGAAGCTCATTTACATCTACAATACTAACTGAATTTTTCCTTATAGCTTCCTCAAGCTCTTTCTCAATAGAACCTAACCGCCTTGCAAAAATATTACGGCTGACAAATTGACGGTTTCCGTAGGTGTTTTTAAAAGCGGCAGCTCGTTCAAACGCAGTATCGATCATATTTTCACTGATATTATTACGTATAGCAAAATTCTCTATACGGTCAAGGAATTTCTGCTGTTTTTCAGTAAATGAATGATTTAATGAAACTTCCTCAAATGCGCTGTGAATAGCATCATCAAAAGAAAAAGCGGAAGTATTTTGTACCTCCGCTTCTGAGCTTATATATTCTCTATTCCTGTCTCTATCAGTTCCTTGATCACTATTTCTCTTGCTGTCTCTCTGTAATTGTTCATCAGACCTACCCATGTCAGCTGATCTTTCGCCTTCAGTTCCTCGTCCGTTCCATCCGCTTCTGCTAACTCCTTCACGATCTGATCGAACCTCTCCCAAGCCTGATCGTCTATTGTTTTCAGATGTGGAGTCAGCTGATTTAGAAGCAGCATCGAGCTGTAAGTCGCTTTGTAATTCTCTTTCAGATACTGTTCTCTCATTTTCCCGAATCGACCTATCACTATCGGTTCTTCCTCCTCGTCCCCGAACGGAAGATAAGTCTGTGTCTCCTCGTCCAGAACGTAAGGTATTCCGTTCACTATTTTCCTTTTCGGTACGCTGTTCTCGTTGATGTTCTCCATATTCAGCACTCCTTTCATGCCTTTTATATTCGTTGACATTTCTTTCGATCTGCCTTAATACTGTTGCTGCGGTATCAGCTGTAGCTTCTCCCACAAGAGCAGTAAATGATACTTGTTGAAAAAGAGATATATCTGCAAACTGATTTGAAAAATACGTTGTAACATCAGTTCCAGAACGTTTTGCTGCTATATATGCTGCACTTTCAGCGATAAAGTTATGAAACGCTTTTTTCATATCATCCTTTGGTATATCAGGTGAAACTTTACTGTATATCTTTTCAAACTCATCATCATAATCCGCAGCCCTTATCCGAGCTACCGAGAAAGCCATTGAAATGATTGTTTTGTCAAAACTATCACTGCTTATATTTCCCTGTTTACAGAGCATTTCATTGACAGCAGCTCTGTTCTCCCCTGGGAGTTTCCATATATATGCTTCGGGATCTCTCGACTTACCGTTTATTCTCGGCTCAGTATCCTCAACAGCATACACATAGTGCAGTTTTCTTTTGTCTCTGTCAAGCAAAGCTATACCGTCACTATTCCTTTTGATATGACGATTCATACGATTCTCCGCAGTCCAGAATGCGAAATCAGCACAAGCCCGTGTCTCAGGGCGCTGTGCGTAGATCAACACCTGATCGTCAAAGCTATACTTATACATCCTCGATGCCGTATCAAGAAAACCTTGCCAGTTTTCCTTATTTTCGGTCATTTTTTCAAGGGTATCTTGTGATAGCTGCTCGTATTTTTCATACTTATTTTGCAATATTTTTCCTCCTCTGCTTTACATTGTAACACTTTGAAGCTAAGAAGTCAAGTTTTTTAGGGTAATTTATGAAATTATTTTTTGTCACATTGGAGAAGAAAAGACCGCTTTTCACTTCACAAAACATATCACCCATAATATATATAACTTGAAGTTATTATAATACTAAGAGTAATATATTATTTTTTCTTTTCCAGATGTAAGTAATACTTGGGTCTAAGATAATGAGTTTAAATTTGCGTACTACCCTGTCTCAAAAAAATTTTTGCCACCCACTTGACAAATCGACTTTTTTGTGTTAATATAGCAATTAAGAGTAATGCTTTTATAAAGCAATGAATCAGTCCGAATGTATTTGCGGTACATTCGGGCTACTTTTTTACCCTTTTTTCTGATTGTACCTCTTACATATGCAATAATGAAGTAGTGATTATCTACAAACACTCTCCTGTTCTCTCTTGACTTGCGCTTGCTTCTGCGGATCATCTTCATTGTATCCAGTTCTGATACCGTCTGTATGACTGTTTCACGTTTCATACCTGTCTGTGCTGCTATATCGTTGAAGCTGTTCCAACTGTCACTCAGCTCTGTGCTGTAGGCTTTGCAGATGAAAAGATATATCATCATCTGTCTCGGAACGAGACTGCCAAATATACGTCTTTCTACGAAAAAGAAGCTGTCATTTGTTGGCAGCTTCTTTACTGTATATATGTATGTACCTTTGTAGCCGTTACGCTTTGTGTGGCGCTGTATTGGCTCTACAAGCCCTTTCTCTGTCAGGGATGTAATTACTTTGCTTACTGTCTGAACCGCCTTTATACCGCAGTTCTGAGCTATCGTTGACTGCTTTACTGTGATTGTTGCCTTTCCGTCAAGTGTATCCTGTAAGGACGGAAGACTACTCATGTATGCGTACACGGTAAGCTCACTCGGATTCAGACCGAGACTGAATATCTCGTTTGACAGCTTGAATTTACTGCTCATGTGTTCACCTCTTTTCTTATGGATATAATAAAAGCACTATCTGATCGATAGTGCTTAAAATTGATTATCAGATAACAAACGTCTTGCAAGTTGATCTATTTCCTCGTCAGTTAACCGACCGTTATTATCATCATATAAATAAAGATTGATTATCCTTTTATACCTTGATACTTCGCTTTCTTTATTCTTTTCTGCTTTTTTTCGGGACTTACTCTCATATATAACCGCTCCTTTTTATTAATCACATAACGCAAGAGAATTTGAACGTGTTGCTTGCCTGAAACTTGAAGATTGGTATGAATAACCATTAACCGCTGTCATAATGTCAGCGGTTTTTTTCTTATCTGATCTGAAAGCCCGATAAGCTCATCTATTGAAATATCGAGGAATATTGCTATATTGGCTAAATACGGAACCGCTGGTATATTGTTTCTTTTGAGATTATCCATAATACTTTTATGAACATTGCATTTGCGGCAGAACTCATTTATAGACATATCTCGCTCTTTACAAGCAGCGGTTATATTGCTTATCAGGTTTTTTATTATTTCTTCTCGGTTTATATTTATCATCTCCTTGATTTCCGCTATTTTACGGAGTATAATTATACTATAATATTTCAACTGATTTTAACCTATCGACCCATAAAGATGCACAACCAAATTCACCGTCCTGTTTGATATATTTTTTATCCTGTGAAATAAATAAAAGTGCATGAGGACGGTTGTTATCATCTTTACAAGGTTGAATAACTATTCTGTAAACAGAGCCTGTATAAGTTTTATCATTATCATCGATAGCTCTGATTTTCATCTTTTCTTCTATAAACATTTTATAATTCCTTTCTTATGCAAATTTTGAAAACGAACCAACTGTTACATTTTATTTTTCGCCAAATCCCGATGATGAACTATCAGATACAGAAATTATTACGTCTATAAAACATCTGTACGCTCATTCACCATATATGGTTCATCATACCTCAATATAGCTTCTTTTATAACTTCTAAATCAATTTCATCAATCCATTTTTCCGATTCTTCTTCAAAAGGTATACCATTCAATCTATCAATAAGCGTTGATTTTGATAGAGAACAAAGCATTTTTATAGTTTCTTCATGCTCTGATTTCATACAACTGATAAAGAATTCTATAATTCGATAATCAGCACTACAAATAACATAATCCGTTGTTTTGGATAGTATTTTATATGAATAATGCTCTTGTTGACAGCATTTACAGAAATCATTATACATCGCATTATTTAGTTTCACGGTATTGCTTTCACTATAATCATAAAAAATCCCGTTTATTCCTGCTGATTTCATTATATGGCGATATGCATTTTTCTTTTCATTATCGTTACGATAAAGAATGGTATCTCTTATATGCATTAGTTTTTCTGTATCTATCATATATGTTTGACCTCCATAAAGTCATACTCAGGATAACACTCCAGAAAGTGATCACATTCATCGCATTGACATTCTTCCTCAGTCTGCCCGTTATATGGGCAGTTCTGAGGATTTATTTTCTTTTCTTCCATATTATTTGTTTACCAGAGGTAAGCTGTCGATCAGCTCCAGTGCATACTGCTGAATGGTAAGAGCATCCATGTTGGTAACACCGTCACCGCTTTTATTGAGTGATATCTTACTTGTACAGTCTGCATTAAGGTTTCCTTGTTCAGTGAGCTGATACTTTGAAGGATTAGCTATTGACTGCATTATCATTACTGCATCTGACAGGTCAACACTGCCGTCACAGTTTGCATCACCTGAAAGAATATGACTGTATGAATCTATATGTTTAAGCATTTCACCGCTTATCGGAGTAAGTCCTGCAAAGTCTATGTCATTAAACTCTGTGCGATCCTTCGGTGTCAGTCTTGCCCAGAAGAAAGTACCTTTTTCAGCTTTAGGTTCTGTTGCTCCTGCCTCCGGATCAGGCTTAACAGCATTCTCGCCAATGTAGTATGAACTGTATCCATCACTTTCAATTTCCTTTTTAATTCCTATTCCCTGAACAGTTGAAGCAAAGTCATATGTTACTGCATAGCCGTCAGGAACTCTGAAACCAAAATCCTTAGTGATGTTATATAAGCTGCCTTCATGGTCAGGCTCGCTCATAGGATCTGCATTGTATATAATATAATCAATGACACCACTCTTTTTTATGCTGCATTCGTAGATGAAACCGTTGTCACGTTCAACGTCATACCAAAGCAGAGAATCATCTGTTGAATCAGGTAAAATCGTAACCATTTCAGAGTTTACATGAAAACCGCATGAATTTACATCAATGTATGTTCCCTCATTATCCAGTTCACCCACAAGAGAGAACTTCAGGTCAAACAGTATATCTCCTTTAGACAGCTTTTTGGGATAACTATCTTCATTTCGGACAAGAATATCTGTAGTTGTAGCGAATGTATCACTGAGTTTATGTTCGTCAAAAACAAGTGGATAACTCTTTGTCGAATTATCAGCAAACGGCTTGTACGAAGCATAGCAGTCAAGTCCGTCAAGCATTTCCATAGAGTACAGGCTCTTATCGTAGTTAATGTGTCCTGAAAAATCAGAAATATTGTCTTTTGTAAGTTCTACATCCACTATCGACTTGCTGATAACTCTTACTGTACCATCATTGTAGATCTGATATGACGTTTCTATGCCATTGCCGATTGTGTGATCCTCCTTTACGACAGTAACATCGGCATTCTTCATTTCTGCACTTGCAGACATAGGTGCGACAGCAGCTACAGCTGAACAGCTGAGAGCGATAGCGGATACGGTTGATAAGATTCGATTTTTCATTTTTCCAATTTCCTTTCCTTATATAAAAGATTGATATATTAAAACCCCACAAGGAGATTTTCTTCGCAAAAGTTAAATAACACTTTTGTTTCGGGCATTTTATATATTCCTTTCTAAATTAAAACTATTACAGATAAAAATGTGCTATAATAGCACATTTTTTATCTTCTCATTTGTCCTGTGCGATTACTGACAGGGGGCGGCTTTTTGCCAACAAGAGCGATAAGTTCTTCATTCATATCTTTATACTTTAACTGATGATCCTTAGTTATATAGCCTAAACTACTATATTTTTCACAATGTTTAGCAGCCCATAATCTTCCCTTTTCATCATTATCAAGGCAAAAATGAATCTCCTTGATTTCTGGATGTGATTTCAAATAGTGTTCAAGAGCAACATCTGATGTTCCTGCAAGGCATATCCGAGAGTGCTGCTTCCATGCTTCTGGATTCTTTGTGATAATATTTGCCATAGTTGCATGACTCATAAGATCTATAGGAGCTTCAAACACGTAAAGTTTCCCTTTAGTATTATTACCGTTCATAGAAAAAGCATATCGTTTATCGCTTCCATCACAGTCACCACGATAAGGAGCTGCGTTTGTATTCGTTCCTCTTACACAGCCGAATTTTGGTACGTTTTTCTCATCGTATCCGACAAATACAACATTATTCCTTGTATCCTGATAGATTTTCTTTTCCTTAATCATCTGGAGAATAATTTCCTTATCTATTTTTCTGGTCTGATTCAGATATGCAAAAAGACGTGAGAATTTTCCATCGCATTTCTTAGGAAGTTCCAACGTCTTTTGTTCGGTATATTCTGTTTTAGTGGTCTGAACAGGTGTATATGTTGCTGCAACAGGTGTTCCTGTAAGCTCACATACAGCTTCTTGAAAAGTCATTCCGAAATTCTTTTCAAGGAAAGAAATCGCATCACCGCCGTGTTCGCCAGTACTCCAACGCTTCCATCCTCTGCGGTTCTCAAATATAGAAACACTTGACATATCCCCTGGGAAAGGCTTAGTTATTTTCAGTTTATAGCTTGAACCACGCTTTACCATTTCGTATCCTCGGCTTTCAAGATAGCTTACAAGGTCTACCTGATTAGCTGTTTGCTTCTGCTCATCTGTTATATGCATTTACTTCACCATCCTTTTTGTGCTATTATAGCACATTATTTTTTATTAGGGAATTTAAACACTATCTCCTTCTTTGCCTTATCTATGGCTAAATACGCATCAAAGTCCTTTCCTGATTTGCCTTTGAAACCCTTGATAATATTTGTTTTGCCGTTCTGACATATGAGAATCACCATATTTTCTGTTATTTTTTTGCCTGCAATAGTTTTGCTTATACGGAACTTGCATCCTTCCTTATATCCTGAGCATCCGTATCCCCATTCAAAGGAATTGACCTTCTTTTTACAGAAGGGACATAAAAGTTTTTTTTCGCTCTCAGATACATACTTATCTGCTTGTGAACTGGCTACAAGAGCAAACCATTCAGAAGTAACCTTCTTAATTTCCGCTATATAAGATTCAAAGCTTAACTGACCTAAAGCTATATCATTCAGCTTCTTTTCAAGTTCTCCTGTCATTTCAGCAGATTTTATATCATCTACAGGGAGAGTATCAATAAGAAACATTGCTAACTCTGTAGGATATACTGTTTTCTTCTTTTTAATGAGATACCCTTTCTTATACAACGAATTAAGGATAGGTTCTCTTGTGGCATCTGTACCGAGCCCTTTTTTCTGTAACTTCATAAGTGTTCTTGCTTCTTCATCTTCAAGCTTCTGCCCGGCAAGCTCCATAGCTGCAAGCAGCTCCGCTTCTGTATAGCGTTTCGGCGGTTGTGTTTCACCTTGTTTTACCTCATATTTACCATCGAGCTGCTGTCCCTCTGTCAGAACAGGAAGTATTTTATTATCTGGTAAAGCATCGACTGTATACCATCCTTTTACAGTTATTACATTTCCTGTTGCCTTAAAACAGTGTTTTCCATCAACTTCTATATGCGCTGTAGTATTATCTATTTCAGCTTTAGGATGAATGATCCTTATGATTGATTTGGCTATGAGAGCATAAAGCTGTTTTTCATCCTCATCCTCGATATTCTCAGGAACTTTTGTTGTCGGTATAATTGCTGTATGTGAACCAACCTTTGAATTGTCAAAATGTCTGGATGTATACTCAGCCCATGTTTCGGGAGCATATGCTGAAAACTCAGGAAGCTTTAGAAGCTTTTGTATCGTTTCTGTTACTTCATCTTTCATTCCTTCTGTAAGATGTTCAGTATTAGTTCTTGGATAACTTACGTATCCCTTTTCATAGATCTTTTGTAGTACATTCTTGGTCTTTTCAGCATCCCAGTCAAGCTTTGCGCTTGCTGCTATCAATAACTGGGTAGTATTGAATAATAAAGGAGCTGATTCTTTTTTATGCTTTGTTTCGATTGATTTTACGATACCGCATTTATTACTGCATTCATTAAATACGGTTTTTGCAGCTGCTTCACTATCAAAGTTGCCTTTTTCATATTCTGCATTTATCTGTCCATTTGGAGAAGAAAAAATAGCTGAAAGCTTCCAGTAAGGTGTCTTTACATGGTTCTTTATGGCTTTTTCACGCTGTACAACAAGATTCAGCGTAGGGGTCTGAACTCTGCCTACAGACAGCATTTTATCAAACGAACCAAATTTCTTTGTAGTAGCTACAGTAAGATTAGTGCCTATAAGCCAGTCAGAGATATCTCTTGCTCTACCTGCAAGCTGTAGATCATTTGGTGTTCCAGATGCTGTTTCCGATATTGTTCCATCAGGCTCTACCAGATTATTGAAAGAATAACGAAGCTTTTCCTCAGTCATATCTATGATCCAGAGTCTTTTGAATGGAGCTGTACATTTACATATATCATAGACATATGAAAAAATAACTTCTCCCTCACGGTCAGGATCAGTTGCATTAATTATCCAATCAGCTTTATCAAAGTAACTTTTTACAAGCTTCAGGCATTTCAAAGTCTGCTGTTTTGCTGCTATCTTGAACGTATCAGGTATGCATGGGAACGCATTTAAGTCCCATTTCGCATACTTTTCATCATATGATTTAGCAGCAGCAAGGCTTGCAAGATGACCTACACCGTGACAAAGTATTGCATCTTCACCTTTGAATTTAAATTCATAGTGAGCCACCGTTGGCTCGTCCTTCAACGGGATTCGCTTCCCCGCATGAAGAAAAGAAGCCAGTTCTTTTGCAAGACTGGCTTTTTCAGCATATATAACTACCATTTTTTCCCTTTCTTAAAACGATATTTATTCACTTTGACTTTAATTATCTATTACTCCTGTTCTGTAATAACTGCCCTATTGTAGCACGAATATTACCGTTTTCAGTATCGATTTTAGGCTTAACATCGAACCCACGTTTGCTATAGAACATATTACGGCGCATCTTTCTTTCGTCTGTTGCAGCATCACCTTCATATAATGTGCCTTTAACAACACAGTCTGACTTGTAACCGTTTTTCAATGCATAATCTATCATAGAATCAAGAAGTATAGTGCCATATCCTTTATCTTCAAAAGCATATAAGCCATCAACATGGTTTTTTATTCCACGATCTGTATGTAATTCATTAATTTCAATCAAATCATCATAAAAAGTACACATCATTACTGGAAGTCCAGCAGCTCTTGTTTCTAATGCATTATCAACTATATATGGGCTAACGAGCATAAATATATCTTTAGGCATCTTTAACACGCATACCAATTCACCGTCTTTATTTGCTTTGATATCAATTAACTCAGCAGAATGTGTCTTAACAATGTCAGGATACGTTCTTTCAAAATTTGTATATGTATCAAGCTTATATTTCAGCTCTTTAGACTTATTTACAATATCATCCTGTACTTTTAAGGCTTCATCGTAGTCCTTTTCTTCAATAAGATGAAAAAGCTGTTTGGTTAATTCTTTGATTATCATACGATACCTCCTGATAAATTTTTAATATAATTATATCATTATATTATTTTAAAGTCAATGCAATACAACTAAAGTACAATCGCAAGCTCCACGTCCAATCTTGCGAACGCTTTCAGGGATATCAAGTGTCGGCAAGCGCTTACAGCCTTTAAAAGCATAATCACCGATACTTATTACTTCTTCAGGCAACTCAATACTTGTCAGATTTCTGCATCCAAAAAATGCATAATGCCCGATAGTCTTTATATGATCTGGAAGGGTAATACTTATGAGAGATTTGTTTTTCTTGAAAGCTCCATCACCGATAACTGTAACTATCTCAGGAACAAGAAGATGATTCTCCGATCCATTGTACTTCTTTAATACCCCTTTTTCTATGACAAAATCGCTGTTTTCTTCTATTTTTTCAGTTAAAGGGACAGCATTCACTTCGTCTTTCTCAGGTATTGCCTGTTCTACTTCAAATTCAACTTCTTCTGGCATAATATAATCCTTTCTATAAATAATGCTTGACTATTTCGTTTGCATGAGTTATAATAACTTTAGACAAATCATTCTATTGGACAGTCCGTGGTGTGCAATACAACGGGCTGTCCTTTTTCTTTATTACTGTATTCATAATTATTCACCATTTGTGCTATAATAGCACATTTTATTTTATCTTGAATAATTTTCTCTTAGACTTAGCAGCAGGCTTCACTGTATACGGTGCAAGGATTCTCTTATAAATATTGAGATTATCTGCATTCGGAGCGTTCCACACAGGACTGTTATGTAAACGGTATGCTCTGACTCCCGATTTAAGAAAGCGCTTACTGTATTTGCTAAATTTGGATGGAGACACACGAGGAATAAGAATATTGATGTTACGTATATAATCAGCATTATTATATTCAACATATTTTATAAGGGTTGATATATCCCATTCTGCTGCGGATGCAAGAAGTATTTTTACATCGCATTTTTCAAAGGTTAACTTTTGCTCATCTCGAAGATAGCTGAAATCATATATAATCGCATTGTAAGTTCCAGATAGATCTTCACGTTTGCTATATGGAAAGATATCAATTCCGTTGTAATTCAGACCATCCTGAACTGATAAAGGATTAATACCATGATAAACAGCAAGTCTTTCATATGTTTCATAATCAGCAAACACAACTGCTACATTCCCCTTTTTGGAGAGAAGCGAAGCTATTTCAAGAGATGTATGTGTGCAGCCGTTATGATGCTGTAATTGAGCAACACCGATATTGATTGTTTCTACTTCCTTTGATTGTTCAGATATAACAAGAACATCATCTATATTGAATTTTGTTTCCGCTGTTACTGAAGGGAAATCAAGTGCAAGCTCATCATAAGATATATCGATAAGATCATCATCTTCAATTATCAGATGTTCCGTTTCACTTTTACGAAGATCATCAACTATATTCTGTATATCTTCTTCTGTCATTGGCACCTTGATGCATTTAATAATCTGATCTAAATCGGTACTATTTATGATATCATAAATACCGCTTGCAGTGAGTGATTCTACTTTTACAAAAAAGTCCTCATGGTCTGAAATGTTTCCATATACATAAATGATACGCATATTCGGTCTTTTCATCTGGAGAAAAGAAATAGTATCTTCAATCGTTATACCATCTTTTTCTGGAACATTTTTATAGATAACAAGTATATGGGGATTGTGATGATCAGCAATACGGCTCATTGTATTACCTCTAATCACAGTTTCCACACCTACAAGTGTTATTTCAGGATCCTTCTTTATAGCTGTTTCAAAGGGCTTCCTGATTTTCTTATCTGCGAGTAATACTATATTCACTCAAATTCACCTAACCTTTTTCCGAGTTTTTTGATTTCATCTATCATATACTTTGTTTCCAGTCCATCGAAAGCTTTTCTGTTTTTAGATTCAAGAATAATCATATATTTCTCGTTCTTTATTCTCAGCAGCGTCACTAAAACGCTGCTGTTGCCTTCTCTGAATACTGTTGTCTGCGGTATAGACTGATAGTATTCGATAGAAACTTTATCTACAGCAGCGCCAATGATAAGCTGATTATTTTTATATAAGGTTGTCTTCTGAACATCGAACTGAGTTTCTATCTGCTTAGAAAACTGCCTTATAACTGAGAGTTCATTCATTTTCTTTCTCCTTATGCTTCTTCTGATATTCCTTGAAGTCTGTACTTATGATCTCATATACTCTACCGTTCGGTGCTATCCTCTTATCAAACGGAATAACTTTACTTCCGCAGATTATAAGACCTGTACCTTTTTCCTCAGTATTGAGGTAAGCTTCCTGGGAAGGAGATAACCTGAACATATCTGATATTTTATTCAGATTGTCGGGATCTTGTGGAAGAAGAATCTTAAACTTTGCATTAGAAAGCATTGAGCTTGCTTCTGGAGAAGCGAGTACTTCCTTTATGTTCTGAGTGATACCTGTTGCAACTCCACCGTATTTTCTGATACGGCTAAATACTTTCATAAAGAATCTGCCTGAAGCCGCTTCCTCGTCATTGAACATCATTGAAAATTCGTCGCACCAGAGCCATGTTCTAATACCCTTTTTCTTGTTCTCTACAACACGCTGCCATACGAATTCCAGAACGATCTGTAAGCCAACTGCTTTTAAAACTTCGCCCATCTCCTGAATGTCAATTATCAGCAAACGCTTGTTTGTATCTATATTTGTATAGTCAGCAAAGTTTCTAAGCGAACCGGTAACGTATAGTTCAAGGATGAGAGCAAGTTGCTTAGCTTCTGTTTCTTCCTGATCTTTAAGTATATTATAAAGAGTTGTAAGATTAGGAAGCTTTGACATATCCTTACCCTCTGACTTCTGAAAGTCGTAATAAGCAATATGTATGCAGCGGTCAAGTATTGACTTTTCTTCTGAGGTAAGTGCATTTCCTTTAGCAGTCTCAACTACAGTCATAATAAATTCTGACTTGATAGCAACGGCATCTCGTCCCTCCTCGGAGAAAGAAAGATCTATATCAAATATATTGTACTTTGTTGGAGAGTTAGGAGAAAGCTTAAGTATTTCTACATCAAAGTTTTCTGCCTGAGTTAGTACTCCGTACTCATTTTCAGGATCTATTATTATAATCTCATCAGTTGGATATTTAAATAAAACATCCATCATTTCCATTTTAACAAACATTGACTTACCTGAGCCTGAAGGACCCAACACATATCCGTTTGCGTTCATTTCTTCTGTTCGATCAAGAATAATAGCCGAATTTGTAACCTTATTTACTCCGTAGAATACACCTTCATCCTGATAATAAGTACGATATGAGAACGGTATGAGAACGGCAGCTGCATCTGTAAGAAGATATGTACTTACGGCATTTCCCATGTGATTTACACCGAATGGAAGAATACTGTTCATTCCCTTTTCTTGCTGTCTATTAAGATAGTTAACTGTTACCTGATATTTTGCTGCTTTCGTCTTTACAAATTTTGTCAGTTCTTCAAGCTCATCCTTGTCCCTTGCTGATATGGATATAAATACAGCTACTTCAAACAGCTCTATATTACTTCCTGCAAGTCTGGTTTGCAGTTCTTCCAGTTCTTTCAGCTTGTCAGTAAGACGGAACGGTATGAAGTTACCACCTTTTTTGTAGTTATCCTCCATACGCTTCTGGATCTGACCCTGTATATTGAATATTTCCTGTCTTACCTTTTCAAGCGCATTACCCTTATCTACTCTCAATATGTGTTTTGAAACTGAAAGCTTGAAGTTGTTATCCATAAGTTCAGTTAAGAATCTATCATCAAGCTCACGGTCATATCTGTGAACATACATTATTCTCGTCAGTGCAGATCCTACTTCAGTTTCCTTACCTTTGAAAGCAAACATCGAAGGTGCGATGTAGTCCTTAAGACGTCCGCCACGCTGATAGTAGTTCTTTGGCAGAAGGAACTCAATTTCATCAAACGGATGATAATATTCATGTACTATCTTGAAAACTTCTTCGGGCATGAGCTGATGTATCTCAACTTTGAGATTATCGAAATAAGTCTGTAACTCTCGAAAATACTTGAACAGAACATTGACATTGTCAACCTTTGTCTGCGGCTTATACGAAAGAGCAACAAGCATTACTTTCTTAGCACACGACTGAGCTGACTTTTCGATACTCTGTTCAAGCATATCACAGTAATCATCATATAATCTGCCATATCTTCTATCCTTGGGGATAATTGCTTTTCTCAGCTGTTCGGTATTAATAGCAGAATTCATTATGAATTCCTGATATGTAATATCAGTTGGCAGTGCGTTCAGAAGTTTCTGATAACCTTCATATATATCCTGCTGTTCGCTTTCTCGCAGCAAAGAGTAGTCAAGATTATCAAAGGAGAAAATAAGAGTATATCTATCTTCACCTACAAGAAACAAACCGTTTTCATACACTTCCCAAAACGGAATAGTATCCTGAGCGGATTTAGGGATTTTCATACCGCCATCGAACATCTGCTTATTTTTGTTCTTTTTTATTTTCAGTAAGCTCATTTGTAAATACTCCTCTCGATTCATAATATCTTATGTCAGGTCCTTTCAATGATTTCACAAAGAAAGTAAATAGGTTCATTCCCTGAATATTCAAGCAGCCGAACATTATTATTATTCCCATAGTCATAAAAACTATAGTCATTACCGTTGATGTTGAAAGAACATTTTTCAGCAAGAAATATTCTCCTATACCTATCATAACTCCTATAATACCAATTATTATCTGCTTTGGTGTAAGTCCAAGACTATTCTGCGTTTTACGTATAATGTTTTTTGTTATCTTAGCTTTTATCATAGCTGTTCTCCTTATTTCAAAAGTCCTGTAAGTACTTTAGGTGGCTTAATCATAATAATGGTTAAAGAAATAAGTGTTAATAGGTTTGGAGCTATATTCTTTATGTATGATGCAATGTCTGTTGGTTCATTGAATGTAAAAATATTAGATTGCCATTTAACAGCAATTATCCATACAACTGCCATAAAAACTATTTGTAAAGCACATTGTGCAAATGTTGTAATAAAGTTTTTGAAATATGGTTTAGTTACCTCAGCTGATGCGCAAGCAAAAAATGCAGGAGACACTAAAACTAACATTGCTAATTCAAACGATCTGAATACTAATTTACAAACTACCATTCCTGAACATATAATTGTTAATAGTGCAATCAATATTACAGGTAACATAAGCAAAAAACTCATAATAACATCAATTAAAGCACCTATAACCCATAAATCGCTTTTTTCAGCCAATCCAAAAGATACATTAGGTAATACTTGAAAATCATTGATTTTCATGGAATTAATTAAATTTGATATTATACCAGTTGCTGTATCAAGTATCCATACACATATTTGTACGCTTTTGTCTATCAAAGTTTTGGATATTAATAATCTTCCAAATATCATAGCTCCACCTTTTAGCGTAAATATCTCATATTTAATAGATGATTCTATTAATGTAATGGAGAAGAATATCAATACTAAACTATATCCAACTGTTTTAAATACATTTATTAAATCGTTACTTTTGGTAATTGTGTCAATTTGAAAATTTCTATTGAAAGCATCTGTTCCACTCAAATCTCCACCTTTTTCAAGCGCTTTTCCAACTCTTTTCCATTGGTCATTTGCCATTGAAACCCACATTTGTGCTGGACTCATACTACCACCAAAGTTTTTGTTAATTTCTTGTTCCATGTCAGCTGTAGTTTTTTGATCTTTAAAGTAACTATCTACACCTTTCTTAGACTTTCCCTCAATGTCAAGGTTGTTAACTTTATTAACTACATCATCGATACCATAACCAAGCTTATTATTAATATAATTCCATATATCCCATATTTTTTGAATAGTATCTCCACCAACATCATCAGCATGGGCGCTCATAGCGAATGACTGAACAGAAAAAATCATCGAAATCGCAACAACAATAGATATAATAATTCTTTTCATATGCCCTCCTATTTAAATATTGCAGCTATGCCAAACGTTGCACCAACCAAGGCTCCTGCACCAACCAAGGCTAACAAACCTTCGTTAAAGCATTTTGGATCTTCATCGCTATGTCCCTTTACGATTTTTATTAAGCCTATTCCTCCGCCTACAAGCATAATTACGCTTCTTGCAATACCTAACAAGAAATTTGCAAGGTCTGCCATTTTATCACCTCATCAATTTGTGCTATTATAGCACAATGACAGACGAATCTGCCATTGTGCATAAATCAGCTATATTATATAAGACCTCTTACTAAGAATGTACCAGCGAAAGCTGCACCTGATACAGCTAAAGCAGCAATACCTGCATTTCTGTCACGTGGATTTTCGTCTGACTGACCCTGTACTATCTTAATAAGTCCAGGTGCGCCACCAACAAGAATAATAATAATTCTTACGATCCAGAACGCAACATCAGCAGTTGCAGACATTGTACCAGATCCACCAACACCGCTTGGAGCACCGTTCTCATTATCAGCAAATGCAGTCATTGCATTGCAAAGAACCATTGCTACAGTGCTAAGTAATACGCACAGCTTAATATTGAACTTTCTTACCTTGTTTACGTTTACCTTATTGATTACATTCTTCATAATTAAAACCTCCATATTTTCGTTTTGAAATTTCTTTACATTTGGAAATAAAAAATGTGCTATAATAGCACGAAACTGTCATGTGAAATATCACATCCCCTCTAACAATGATATCTATGTCAACTCCGTAATGGAGATTATTTTTGATGTGTAGCAGCTGTACTTGTAATTGCCGATGTTACTTTCTTAGTTATAACGAATATCTTCCCGGGGACTCCTGCCATTGCAGCAGCTTTCTCAGTTACTCCGTTAGAAGCGGCTTTGAATAAGGATGTATTCAATAAATCCTTGCCTTTGCTTGTTATACTTACTATAGAATTATTGATATTAATGAATCCCTGTTCTTTAAGCACATTGAAGTTACTTAGTATCTTCTGTGCAGCTGATGTATCAGGATGAGAGATAATATTGTTAAGATCAAGACTATCAGCATAGTTGAAGAAGTTAAGATCAGTAACATTACCATCAAGCTCAACACCGAGAGTCTGTCCTTGTGATATAGCTACATGATCAAGATCAAGAGCTGCTGCTTTCTTGAAAGTTGGAAGTTCAATAAACTTCTTTCCGCTTTCTGTAATACAGATCTTCCTTGTTTTATTGTCTATTGTTACCTTTCCTGAGAGAGCAGCTTTGTTAAATTCATCCTTAACTGCGTTTTTAAGTTCCTCATTCGGGATATTTTCTATCATGCTTATTGGCATTTCCGCATTATTTTGAAAATATCTCAAATCGGTTGACTGCCCTGTAAAAACAAAACTGCTGTCAGATGTTGGCAGCAGTTCATTACTTATTCCAGATTCTTTATTTTTCATTGTGTTGATTAAGTCGATCAGTGACTTAGCATCATGCCCTGTGTTTTTCAGAGTTTGTATTGTATCATCATACATCTGATTTTCGTCATACATTAAATATCATCTCCATCATCGATTATATCGAATGTTCCCATAATAGGATTAACTTCGTCAAACATATTATCTTCAAATGTTTTCTCCTGTGTATCGGAATCATCCTCAAATTCATCCTGCGGAAACATCTCGGATAATCTCTCCTGTTCCGCTTCCTCGGCAGCAGCCTTTTCAGCCTGATATTCAGCTTCTGCTTGTTCCTTTCGATCATTTTCAGCTGCAAAGAAATCTGTCAGTGTTTGCTTGTGCTTCTCATGCCTTTTAGCTTTATTTTCAGCATAAGTCTTTTCAATATATGTATTATTTGGTATACCTTTTTCAAAGGAACTGCCAGTTACAGGAAAGAGCTTATGCGACATTGTATCATATTTTGGAAAATACATAGGCTTGAATTCGTCAACTATTACTATGCAGCTTCCTCCATATCTCTTAGTTTTACCCTTCGGCATTACTGCTCTTGGTATCTCATCTGGAGAAAGAAGATCACGCTGTATGTAGTTTTCACCTTCAGAACCACCGCCACCTTTACTTCCACGGTTATAGGAACGTGTATCAACTCTTACTGTTGTTTTTCCTAATCTTTTGGAAAGATACTCTTTTGATTCAGTATCATTTGTTCCAAGATAATTAAAGATAGAGCAGTTACCGACTATGGAATCCCATGTTTTTTCATACATAGCTTTAAGCATCGATAAGCCTTGTACAACTATACAGATCCTAATGTTGTAGGAACGAACCACAGCAAGTGTTTCGTTAAAATTCGGTATTTTTCCGATATTAGCGAATTCATCCAGTTCACATGATACAAGATACGGAAGTCTTCCATTATGATCACGATTGGCAACATACATTAACCTCTCGAATAGCTGAGAATAAAACATATTAGCTATCGCCTTATATGGATTTCTCGGAACTTGTATGATAACGAACACAGCAGTTTTTTCTTTTCCGATTGAATCAAAGTCCATTTCGTCGGTAGCAGTAAGCTCGTCAACATCCTCAACCGCCCATAATCTTAATCTTGTGGATAAGGTTTTGCATATTGATCCGAGTGTTTCTTGTGGTGTTCCTTGAATACTTCCCCAATTGACGGTAGTAACATCATTGGGATGCTCTATAGCATGATTTTTCATACATCTCGCAAACTCGCATAATTCATCGATTTTTCCATCCTTATACTGTACTGAATTAACAAGACGAACTACTCTGCCGAACGTTTTCAGTTCATGCGGAGTTTTCCAAAGGTAAACCATAATAGCAACAAGCATATCCTGAGCTGCTGCTACCCAGAAATCTTCTTTTTCGCCCTCCCCTGCGGAGTTTTTCATAAAAAGATCTGCAACATTAATTACATCCTGTTCCTCTGTCATATATGCAAATGGATTGTATGAATTAGAAAGATTGATATTAAGAAGATTCAGAACACGTATTTTGTATCCGTTTGCTTGAAGGAATTTGGCTGTATTCCTATACAGCTCACCTTTCGGATCAGTAACAACATAGCTTCCGTACATCTGCATTATATCAGGCTCTATTTTTCTGAACGACTTTCCTGCACCAGAACCGCCTGTTACGAACTCATTAAGGTTGTGTGGTTCGTAAGATTTGTGGTCTTTATTCTCAACTGTAACATATCTGTTATAACCAATCGGAATACCTGAAGAATCCTGAAAATTCTTCTCATCGTATTTATCAGCCCATGTTGCAGATCCATGTTCCATACCTTTGTACTCGTCCTTGGTATTTGAAGTTGCCATTAAGAGAACTACTAACGCAGCAGAAGCGTAGATCCACCACAGTTTAGTCACTTGTAACTTAAAGCATTCAAGTATAAGTTGCAAGCTTATTACAGCTTTTTGTTGCGGAGCTGACAAATAATTGAAGAAATCAATTAATGTGTCATAATTAAATGCTACAGCTTTATTAGTTTTTGCTTCATAACTGATCATCATATATGCAAGATACAATCCACATCCCAAAAGGAGAAGAAAAAATATAAAGCCAATATACAGCAATACCTTGTAATTAGTACCTCGCCTGAGCTTATTCTTCTGATTCATTTACCTCACCTTTTGTAATTGAATATTCTTCGTTGTCAAGCATTCTTAAAGTCACTATTTCGTTAGGTTTGAAGCCCATAGCTCGAACAAGGTGAACGGGAATTTGCAGCCTTGGTTCGCATCTTGGCTTCAGAATGCCATTGTGTTTGAATAATATCGTATTATTATCAGCATGATATGCATAATAATCATTTTTGAAGCCGTCATATCGCATCCAGTACGGAATTCGCAACCTATAAAAATTATCGAGCTTTACTACCACATGATTTATTTTATTAGAATTCATTTTTTCACCGCCTTATTTGATATAGAAACAGCAGCAAGTATCTTTTCTACGTGCTGCTGTTCTTTCTTATTAAACATAATCGGTATGCTGTCTTTTGTTTTTTTCTTATTATTCACTTTAAACTCTATACCTTCTTTCCTCAGTGCTGCAAGCTCAGCTGGGCTTACTATTTTTATAAAGGGCTTGTTATACGTTTCTACCGTTCCGTGTGCCTTTATGAATTCATTTGCCTTTTCACTTGTTATTTCATGATATTTATTATTATCTTCACCGTAAATCGTGTATCCGCTATTGTGATAAAAGTAAAAATGATCATCCTTTGAAAACAGGTAATCACAAGAAGAAAAAGATTGATCATGATCATTATATTCTTTTTCGTATTCAGAAATAAGATAATCCTTGTTAGTTACTGTCATATTATAATCATCGTATTTTTCTTCACTTAATAGCCCTATTGATATAAAATCATCTTTGGAGTACTCATTGAGTATACCCTTCTTTTGGAGAGAAGCCTTTCTGTCTTCTTCCTCATTAAAGCGGTTAACATCCGGATCAAAGTTAGTGTCTATTCTGTCAGGAATATTATCACCATCTTTATCCATGATCTGATCAAGAACCTCTTCCTTTATCTTAGCAGCTTTATCACTGAGTGATGCAGCAGCAGTCAGAGCAATGCTGTCAGCTACCTGAGTGAATGAATTATTGTATGCAGCTCCCGAAATCAGGATATTTTCCGTACTTCTCATGGAAGAATAAGCTGTTTCCTGTGATTCATTATCATCAATAGAAGCCTGAAGAACCTTGTTCTTACCTTCCAGAACGTTTATCTTTTCGGATAGTTTTTGTTCCATTGATGGCTGCGATTCTATTTGATTCTTATATTCACGGATCTTTTCATTATTTAGACTTATCAGGTCCTTATTGAAGCCGCTCATTGCTAATAAATAGCTTGTTGAGCGTTTATCCTTATCGCTGATTCCAAAGCTCTTTACAACGCTGCTCAGATTAAAACAGATACTTTTTCTAAGGATATGTTTGTCAGCTCGCTGATTTAGCTTATCCATGGTGTTCTGATGTATCTGAATCTGTTGTTCGAGCTTAGGAATCGTTCTTTTTTGAAGTCTCTCGATTTTCTTCTCATTCCGTTTTACTAATGCATTTATCGGATTTTTAAGGAATCCCACTGAATCCCCTATTCCTTTAAGCATTGTATTCCTTGATGATAATTTGTCTATCATTCCCCTCGACTCAGTAACCGCATTTTGTAAGACCTGTATATGAGATCTATGTGAATCAAGCTTGCTGTTAACTGAATTGAGCTTACGATCAAATAATTTTGATACTGCATTGAAAAACGGCAGCAAATTTTCGGCTTTTTCAGTTTTTGGCAATGAAAGCGGAATATCATCTATCTGCTTATTAACGCTGAAAGGCTGTAGCAGCTTATTAAGCTTTTCGATATCATTTACTCCAAAGGTTATTGATATATTGTTCTCTGAGCCGATAGCCGAACATTTAATATCTGCTTCTTTTAATGATGCTATTATTTCATCCTGTTTCTTTGTCTCCAATGTGATCGTAGTCGGAAGTATCAGCTCGGATATATTTGTGTTGTGGAATTCCATTTTTTCACTCCTTTTTGTGCTATAATAGCACAATTGTCATTTGGAAAAAGAAAAATGTGTCATAGTGACACACGTTTTATCGGCTGATTTGTGCTATTATAGCACAGTTTTATTATGAAAAATCAGAATATCTCATCCTCCTGAGAAAGTATTTCTTCAAAATCTGATAAGTCAGGAAGCTCTGAGGGAGAATCGCTGCTATCACTGATATTGTTCGTGCTGCTTCCTCCTGCGAATCTGACTTCTGCAACTTTTATGTATGTTTCGTAGTGCTTCTGTCCCTCTTTCTCATATGTTCGTGATTTGAGCTTGCCATCTATAAGTATAGGCTGACCTTTTTTGAAGTAGCGAGTAAGGAATTCTGCTGTCTGTCTCCATGCAACACAAATGATATAGTCTACATCCCTTGAACCGTCTTTGTTTTTGTAGTCTTCCTGAACTGCTACAGAGAATCGGCAATTTGAAATGCCACTCTCAGTCTTGCGAAGTTCTGGATCTGCGACCAGACGTCCCATTATAATTGATTTGTTGTACATTGTTCATACCTCCACTTTTATAGATTTTATATTTTGTGCTATTATAGCACATTTTTATTGTGATTCCAGTAGATCAGCTATAAGCTGTTCAACTTTGCCCTTGTTTCGCTCAGATAGTTGCAAGTAGCTATCTATCATTTGCTGTATATTCCATTGTATCACCTACTCATTATTCTTTCTTTATGTATCCTTTCCGCTTCTTTACCAACAACGTTGGCAATATAATTACCGAGGTAGTGGTTACACTTTTCACAATAAACTCTGCCAGAATAATTTATAAAGAGGCTATCATACATATCGGAATTCTCAGTTACTTCCCCATCAAATCTCATACGATAGTGTATAGTTCCTTTCGCTTGCTGCTTCTCATAAAATTCATCACATCCGCAAAACGGGCAACAATTTAAATCATCAAATCTCATAGTGTCTTACCACCTTATTCTAACGGTTATCCCTTCCTCCAGTGCTTTCTTGCTACTGAAGAAGTAATATCCATCATATGTATCACTATATTCGACTCTGTCAAGTATCCACTTATAGCTCTGATATTCTTTATCATAAATCCGATACTCACAGCGATAACCACAGTGCAGCTCCTGACCGTCAACAGCGTATCTGTCATTTGATGTAATGTATAGCTGTCCTTCGTGTGTTATCGGCTTGTTAAGGTAAGATAGCCTCTCAGATATACTATCGAGTTTTTCAAGGATAACTCCGTACTCCCCAACGAGCTGCCACTCATCTGGTGTAAGATCTGCAACACTGTACGTCAAACCGTTATCATATGTGATAGTCTTACGGTTCGTCCCATACTCATCAGGACAGAACTCACCATACTCATCAAATTTGCTTTGATGCAGCAGCTCATTAATTTTGTTGTGAAGGCTCTGTATAGATATTGTTGCTTCTTCAATTTTCATCTTTCCTTCTCACTCCTTTAGGATGCTCCACAAGCCAGTTTATAACATCCTCCTCAGACTTAAAGTAGTCGTAAGGGCTGTATAAGTCAGCATGGCAAGTTTTTCCGTACATTCGGAAAGATTCTGTACCGACTACTGTAATAAAACCGCCTTTTGCCATTTTCTTGACTTCATTATTGGTTATGCCAAACTTCTTCTGCAATTCAAGCGACGATACACCAGCGGATGCAAGTTTGGCAAGCTCAGGATAGCCGATCTTTTCCGCAAGGGCGATAGCGATATCCTTTTTATCCATTTTATTATCGACTTCCAGTCCATTGTCAATGGCGATCTCTATCAGCTCACTCTTCTGGATAAAGTTTTTAGTACCTCGATTCTGACTAATGAGCGTAATTATCATTTCTTCTGGTGTCGTGCAGTTCATTTTGTTTCCTCCTTATGCTCTTGATCTTTTATATTGAATAAAGAATAATCTGTTTAATCATAATAAAATCTTCTCCAATTTTTCGGAGTTCATCAACTTTAAATTGAATCCACCGAACTCAGCAAAAATAATTGTATCAGGATCTGAAATAAATGCTCTGCATTCTTCCTCAGATCCTTCCTTATGAATAGCATTGTCCTGATCGACAACAAAATATTTATCGCTCATTATTGTCCTCCTCTATTACGCATTGGAAAAGAAAAATTATGAAAGAGTAACCTTATTACCTGTTGAAATAATTTGATTGATTTTTTCTTCATCCTTCTTTTCGTATGCAATATTATATTTCGTTTTATCATCCGCATTGACGAAATATGCGAATAAAACTTTTTCTTTCCTGAGATTATCAATATCTTCCTTACTGATTTTAGTTTTATATCTGAGCTTCTCACCAGTCAGCGCAGCATTCTTTTTTAACTGTGAGTACAAACGGTTATTTTTCTGCTGCTCTGTTTCTTTTGGCTTTTCAGCTCTCTGAGGATAGATAAGTTTCTTTATGATTTCCATTTTATCAGGCATAAATGCAATATTGATCTTATCGTCCTTATCGAAATAAGCAAAGTCAATGTAATTATTACGCAAGATATTCTTCTGTTCCTCATTAATAATAAGGTACTGTAACTTACAATTATTATTCTCAGCCTGTTCCTTTAGTTTACGATATGTATTTTGATTATTGATTTTCTCACTTTGAGTATCCAGATCAGATTGCTTATTTTTGAGGTCAAGCAATTCAGCAAGAAACTCCCGATCTTTTTCTTTAACAGTAATAGTCACACTTGATGTTTCCTTATTCACTCTTGCAGAATACAATATCGGTTGATTTGCTATCCTAAGAAGTTTATCCATCGTAACTCTTATTGAATAATTATCTCCTGCACTCTGGACAAGCTCATTATACTTTATATTTCCGAATGAGATATAATCTCTGTTAATCGGAAGTGTCTGAATCCTCTTGTATCTTTTAGGATATACTTTTTTATTTCTCCGCTGCGAAACTGCAAGCATAAGCATGAACATTTTTACGATAAAGTCAAAGGGATTATGCGAGTTAATAACTGAAAGTTCAGCCATATTTATCATTCGCTCCGTTTGATAGTCCCTGACAATATGATTTGATTTGGACGGGAAATACTTTTGCTGCTTGAAGGTCCATTGCTCATAATAGTTCCAGTTGCTTTTTGTGTTATGCTTCTGTACTTTTCTCTCAGCATTATAAACTGGTTCATTTCCAGTTGGCTTTATAAAATATCCCATCTGTTTTTCAAGATTATCTTTGGTATATTTCTCTCCAAATTGTTTTGCAAGTGTATCAACACGAATCCCTTTTTTCTCACCGTTTTTTGTTATAGTAATATGCTGATTGGTATATCTAACGGAGTAATCTTTTTCATTCAAAAAAGAAATAAAATCATGTTTGTTTTTGCATTGTTGTACTGCCAGATCAAGATCACGGACAAGATTAATCTTCCATGACTTCCCTTTCAATCCGAGTTGATAGGTAGTCCTATCAATTCCTTTGTACTTGCTATTCTTTTTTATAGTGCCAAGTCCGTTTGCGAGACATAGTTTATCACTTTCCTTTCTTATCTCCGCAAGAGAATTTTTGTTACTGTGCCATTTCTGCCCTGTTATCATATTACATGAATTGACTATAATGTGATTATGAAGATGTTCACGATCCGTATGCGTTGCAATGACCACCTGAAAATTTGGAAACATTTTCTTTGCAAGAGCAACACCTATCTGATGAGCTTGCTCAGGAGTAACATTATCATCCTTTTGAAAAGATTGATAATAATGGTGAGCTATGACACCCTTGTCCTGATCGAATGCTTGTCGAAGATTCTCGAAATCCTTGTACGTATTCTGAGAGGAACAATTTATATATGTTGCTCTTTCTCCGACTGATGTGTTTATCGTTCCCATATGAGTCAGATGATTATTGAGGTATTTTTTCATATCGGAAAGTGTTAATGCCTTTTCCTCTTTTGTAATATAGTCAACTGCGTGTTCCATGTGTGAATCACTTCTTATAGAAGTTTGCGCTATATATGCCATATCACACCTTTATTTCATCATCAGAGTTTTTGATAGTATCAATAAGTTTACTGAGCAGCTCCTGAACCTTTGCTAAGTTTCTGTTTACTGATTCAATATCTTTTGCACTTACTGTATGATATGTATTAGCAACATGAGCTATCTGATTGACATTAGTACCGATCTTTATCAGCTGAACGCAAACCTCTGGAAGTTCGTCAGCTACAACTATTTTTTTTTGCTCTGACAGCGCCAGAAGATACTGTGACATACTCATTCTTGCTTCTGCTGCTTGTTTTATTAATTTTTCCTTTTCTTCCACGGAAAGCCTTATATGAAGTCTTTCACCTTTTTGCCGTGACAAGGACCTATCCCTCCTTGAGTACTCTTTTTTTATTCTCCAAGTGGAGAAAAGAAACTATCGGTTTTTCTCTGAAAAACACGATAGTTGCAAGCATAGAATGTGTACGCCCATGGGCGTACACATTCGCTTGTTAGGGAAGTTTTTCCCTAAGACCCTTTTCAGCCTTTTGGTATCGGCTGTTTAAATCGCTTTCGCTCACTTTTTCTTCTCCAATGAGAAGAATTTTTATTTCATCGTTGAAAACTGCGAACCGTTGTTAACCGTTCCCTCAGAAGATATATTCTCACTGGAAGAAGAATTGTTATTATCGTTCTGAGAAGCTGTTGTGTTTTTCAGCTGTGCGAGAAGTTCCTCTTGACTGATTCCGTTTGACTTCATGAGCTTGATAATGTCATTCGCAAATGACTGTTCCTTTTCTGCTGTCAGTGTTTTCAGTTCAGCTGAAAGAGATTTTATTTTATCCTTACTTGCCTGAATTGCATCTTCCTCCTTCTTAATCTGATTGGTTACCTTTTCTATTTTCTGGTCAAGTGTTAACTTTGCCATAAATGATCTTCCTCCTGATTTTGTGCTATTATAGCACAATTATTTTTCAGAGCATAAGCACTCTAAGAAACGCACCGAACTTTCAGTGCGCTTGAACAATGCTTATGACCATTCATTATGTGAATACCATTCACTAACTCTCTCAGGCTCTACGTAAATAGTATCTGCGTAGTACAACTTTCTACTTACTTGTAGACTTAAAACAGCGTAATATCCTTCTTTACCTATCGAGAATAATTTCTGATATAAACCATGAGGGACAATATATTCGATTCCTCTGAAAATGTATTTGTATCCTTTTTTATCATACAGAATATCACCAATATTACATATTTTTCCTTCGTGATCGTATAATTGTAATTTTTCCTCATTCATTTTTCTTCCTCCTTATTCTTCGATTCTTATTGCATACTCATTAGCAGATTCGGATGAATAAAGAATCAAATCTACCCACCAATCTTTTTGAAAATCATTATAAAACTTGTTGCATTTATTATTGTGTTCTTTTATTTCTTCTTTTATTTTTGAAGTAGTTTCATTCTTATTGATGAAGTAGTTGTATTCAGTCATAAGTTCTGCTTTCTCATTTTTTAGACTGCTAAGCTGATATAAAAGTGTACGCTCATACATTACAGTTCCCATAAGCGTTATTAAAGAAATAAGGAAGGCATACGATACTGTATTCCATCCATTGTTTCCTTTTTTTATCAGGAAATGAGCTACAAGCCAAATAATGGCTATTATAATTATTGTTACTATAATTGATATCATTTTTCTCTGACTCCTTAAAACAGAATTAACGATTAAGATATTTTTTCTCAGCGGCATCCTTATCGAAAACAGACAGGACCTTTATCATTCCACCTAATAGAGCGTTTTTTTGTTCAGTTGTGAATCCTGCCCTTTCTGCTGCGAGTAATGCATAACCTTTTATCGCCGCTTCCCATTTTGAGAGTTCAACTTCTTCATCGTCAATCTCATCTAATATCAGAGCGTCGGGTTTATCATCGGGACTATCTGAAAAATTGACATTTGTATCAACTTCTTCGTCTGATAATTCATCCTCAGCTTCTGATTCATCACCTACTGTAAGTGATGATAAGCTATTTTTAACGTCAGCGGAAGGTTTGGATTCCTTTTTCTCCTTAACGTCTTTTGTTCTTATTGAGGATATTTCTTTTTCTTCTAATAGTTCCTCCTGTTCTTCCTCTGGAAGCTTTGCGATACTATCGGCAGTTGCTATTGAAAGCTCTCCGTTCTCTACAGCTTCTATAACTGTATCAACCGCATTATGCTTGATGTTTTCAATCTTGCCTACCTGTGCAGGAGAGATATTAAGCATATCAGCTACCTTTTCACGTAAGCGTCCCTTTACTTTTACTCCCTGTTCTTTCAGTTTTTCAAGAGTATCTTTGAGTATATCATACTGCTTGTAAAGTTCAGAATCACTCATAACTCTTGTTGTAGCATTAAGCATTATCAGATCAAGAATGCTTTCTTCTTTACTCTTGCATCCGTCTATAAGACAAGGAACATATCTCGAATTATATCGATTATCATTGATGAGCAACTTTATTGCATTATATCTTCTGTGTCCACTTTTAATAAAGTATGTCCCCTTATTATCTGCATCTTCTGTTACAACCAGATTATGCTTCAACCCCTGACGTTCTATATCGTCTGCAAGAATATCAAGATCACTGAGAGAATAAAAATTATCAATGCTCTCTTTAAGCTTTGTGACTTCGATCATTCTTATATTATCCTTAAAACTATCTGAAGCAGCTGATTTTATATCGGCTGCTATTGATGAATCTATTGAAAATCTCTTTGCCATATTCAATCAACCTTTCTGATTATTTCTTCTGTAAGCTCTACATATCTCTTTGCAGGAGTAAGCCAATGCATATACTCATAAGCAGTTAATTTATATATGATACTGTTACGAATAATATTTGAATAAGGTATGACTGTGCTGAAAACTTTGTCACCAAGATTATTGATAAGCAGCTTCTTCAGCTCATCATCAGCTTTGTTCTTTTTGTCATATTTTGAAATAAAGCATCCTGTGAATGTTGCTCCAACTTTGTTAATAGTTTCGGTTACCTTTGCAATTCCTTGTATAGCAAAGGAACCTAATTCAACTGGAACAATAACACCGTCAGTAATGCTTATTATTTGCTCTGTAAGATAATTTAGTGCAGGCGGCATATCAATAAGCACATAATCATATCTATCGTTCCAGAACATTCTCAGCTTGTCTAAATTGAATTTCTGGTCTAATTCTGAAAGCTGAGTAAACTTTTCTGAACAGTTGTTCATCTCAGAAGTGGAAGTAATTACATCAATATTGTCATATCTTGTTGACGTGAGCGCTTCTTCTGCATTATAATCTGCTTCAGTTATTACTTTTTCAATCCCGTATTCTTTTGCGCTATCGGAAAGAAAACGTGTTGAGTTCTGCTGTCCATCAAAGTCAACAACAAGTACTTTTCTCTTATACACAACACCAAGTATATAAGCAATATTAAGTACGCTTGTTGTTTTAGATACTCCGCCTTTGTTGTTGAAAAATGCTATTGATTTCATTTTTGCCCTCTTTTCTGCACTATTTATGTGCTTTTAATTTGCCCTTTTTGATTTATAAGCATAGAAAAAGGACAGATGGGCGATCTGTCCTTATGTATGTTTGCAACCATACTCTATGCTGCTATTAATTTCCATTACATATGAAAATAATAACCTATTATTTTGATAGATATCGGCTTGAGGTCTCCAAAACCGCGTGCCGAGGGTTCAAGTCCTTCTGCCCCTGCCAGAACTATAAAGCCTGTATTTCGAGGAAAACACCGAAATACAGGCTTTTCTCTTGCCTATTGAGGGCAGTTTAAAACGCAAATTTGAAGTTGCATATGACTGTTTTACAGTCAAAAATCACACGAAATCATACAAAAATCATACGGAATCTTAGGTGGTACATTGCAGTTAATCAGCTCCTTCTGGAGCTGATTTTTTATCTATTACTTCATGATATAATATACGGAGACGTATAAACTCAATCTATGTACACTTAACATGTCCACGTGGATGACCTTCTCCAATGAAAACGATAACTGATATTGTTACCCTAAGCACTTTTCGATTCTTATATAAAGCGAACCGCCCCATGTCGGGGCGGCAGTTTGTAATATCATTGAATAATAAAAAAGAATACCTTTAGCAAGAAGCTCAACAGAGTATATATCATCGAACGGAATCACGGTCTTAACAACCTTCAACCGGCGATATGGAGTATTGACCTCAGTCATTACTCCTTTGATGTTCATGTAGTTTAACAGCAAGAAAATCATAAGTCCTGATAATATAATCCTTGATAAGGTCGTAGTTAGGACTTATGTCAGGGAATGCATTATCGGTCTCTCTTTCAGCTGTTGATATACTATTAATAATGGTATCCCTGTCAGGCATTTCATCTTTTAATACGTTGCAGCAGACTTCGTTAGCAAGAAAACTTTCTGTGAACACATTTCCTTTATTATCATCTATTCTCGGTACTCCCGTTGAGATAAGTCCGAGGTTATAGTCGAAGTATGGAGCAAGTCCGATTATTTCGCCTGTTGAACTGTTCCTCAGTACACCTGCATTCTGATTGTGCCTGTCATCGTTATGGAGCAGGGCGTCATAAAACACCATCATTACATACGGCTTAATCAACTTTTCTTCAAGTCTTGGTAAAATATACTCAGGCTCGTCATGATCGGTGTAATAACTACAAAAAGGCTCAAAGTCAACATCAGCATTGTTGGTAAAATCCTTTGTGATGATAAATGTTGATGTGATGCCTGTTTCTTCTGATGTAGAGTGCTGTATCTCATATTCGGCAACATCAGCTCCCATAGCTTTCAAGAACTGATATGAGTAGTATTCGCTGATTAGTTCCTGTGTGTTACCGTGTTTGAACATATACCAGCTGCCGTTTATATATCGCCACGCCTTTTCATAGCTGCCGACAGTACCAAGTTCACGATATCCTTTTGTGTTTCCGCTGTTTGAGGCAGAAGAACCATACAGAGCTATATCTGCGATCTCTTCGTTGTACTGTTTGAGGGAGCTGTAATCAAGTTCTTCATCAGCTTTCTGTATCCACCAGTTATCGGTTATGGATATTCCGTGGCCGATGTCAATTACCTGTTCGATATCGTCAGGCGTTCTGAGACGCAGTGCCTTGAACAGCTTTCGTGAATGAGAACGATGAATGTCAACACTTCTGTTGTCGAGCCATATTTCAAGAGGCATACCTATTGCAAAACAGGCAGGACACAGCGATTTATTAATTATTTCATTTATTCCGTTTTCATCAGCAAGAGCAATTATATCGCTCTTATGCATTATTTTGTAATTCATGTGTCCTCCCGTAATAGTAGTATGATTGTAGTTTTAGTATACCACATTAAAGCTGAAAATGCAAGTTAAACGTAAGCGCCAATCATTCAATGCCGCATAAAAAGTAACCGCCAATCCCACGTCCGTTTTATATAAGAACCTGTCCACATAGGGATTCATGCACGTCTTTTCGTCAAATTTTGCCGGTGACTGCGTTAAAAATCCTTGAAGGGCGACAGCCCGTCGGCGGATTTTTGCCTTGTCACCGACAAAATTAT